>Ga0315282_10001026_pt1 | contig 53939 bp, 61 predicted proteins | sample YL17G07_20_MG_FD_203693 | JGI IMG/M metagenome (GOLD analysis project Ga0315282, IMG submission 203693) | Sediment microbial communities from Yellowstone Lake, YNP, Wyoming, USA - YL17G07_20 | ecosystem: Environmental > Aquatic > Freshwater > Lake > Sediment | place: USA: Wyoming | collected...
CGGCCTCGCCTTCGTCGGCGGCGCCCGCGGGCGGGCCCTTGGAGATCGTCCACGGTCGTGCCTGCGCTTCGAGGAGACGGACCGCCTCCTTCGGCAGGCTCGCGAAGGGAATCCTCTCGTCCCAGACGATGAGGGCCTTGTTGCCGTCTCGGATCTCGACCGCACCCTGCTGCATGACCGTCAGGCACGTGACGGGCGCGCCCTCGAGCAGGCAGGCGGTGGCACGGTGATGACCATCGAGGAGCGCGGACAGGAACCCCTCGACCCAGAAGGCGAGAGCGCCAAGGCGCTGCCCGGATCGGATCTGCCGGCGGTACTCCTCCACGCGGTTCCAGTCGCAGCGCGCGAGAGCCTCCGTCGGCAGGAGGAAGACGGGATAGCCCTGGGCCAGGCGGAACAGACCCATGTCGCTGAAGTACCAGTCGCGAGATGCGGTCAGGTGTCGGAGCCGACGCGACAGCGCCCAGAACGGCTGTCCCTCTCCGTTGGTCGGGTAGTGCGGGACGCGTGAGACGACGTAGACGCCGTCCTCCATGAGCTCGAGCAGCGGGGACATGGTCTCGACCGCCGACGCGAGCGGGGTGTCGAGGTTCGAAACTTGTCGCAGCGCCTCGAGGACCCGCCGGTCCACATTCTCTCGGCCCATCCCGAGAGCGAGCAGCTTCTCGCACGTCGGGCACCAGTACTCGTCTGCCTCTGCGAAGAGGAGCGGTGTCTCGCCGAGGACAAGGGAGCGCCGGGTTCCCTCGGGGCTGGCCTTGCTGGTCTCCCAGCGAAGTGCGCCCCGAGCGTGCTCGACCAGGACCAGCAACCCCTCGGCATGCCACGGCAGCGCCGACGCCTTCACGGTCGCCAAGGGGCGGGCGCTGAATGTCTTCCTCCCGAAGAGCACGCGAGATCCTATGGAGAACGGCCCCTCATGTCGAGACCGCGCGCCACGCAAGCCCTGCTAAACAGAGATCCAGACGCAATCAGCTACCGCCCGCATAGCGGGCGGTATGACGAAGGGCCCCAGAGGGGCCCTTCCGTTGCATGAAGACGGCTGAAGCCCTCACTTTCGCGGTGAAGGGGGCCGAGGCCCCCCGAACGGAAACTCCTCCTGGCGCTTTTCCTCGTCTTCTTGGTTGCGGATGTACGCGCGCACCGTCTGCTCATCCAGGCCAACCGTGCTCACGCAGTACCCGCGCGCCCGGAAATGGAATCCCGTGAAGTTGCGTCCGCGCCCGAAAAACTCGCGGTGGATACGAATCGCCGACTTGCCTTTGATGAACCCCACCGTGTGCGCCATGCTGAACTTCGGTGGAACGCTCAGCAGCAGGTGCACGTGATCGGGTCTCGTGTGCCCCTCGACCAACTCGATCTTCTCCTGCTCGCACAGCTGCCGCAGGATCCCTCCGATGGCCTGGCGCAGCTGACCGAAAATCGCCTCTTTCGGTACTTCGGAACGAACACGACGTGGTACTTTCGCGTGAGGGAGACCGTCGCTTTGTCCTCGCCGGGACGGCAGAGCCTCGGGGAGTCCACCGCCAGAGGCGGTGGCTTACCCGGTTGAGTTAATTGTGGCGCAGACCCTAACCTTCACCTAGCTGGCCGTAGGTCGCCGCAAAGTCGAAGCCGCACGCCTGACACCGCAGATCGCCACGAGCCATCTGTTTGCGTCGCTCGACGGCCTCACGGCTCCGCTCTCGCGCCCGGTGGAGTCGGAGGATCACGCACCGCGAGCGGTACCTGGGCATAGCAGAGGCCGGCCTCTCCCTCGATCTTCGCCAGCAGGTGTCGGTGCCTGTGGTGCTCGGATGCTTCGCGCTGCGCATCGAGTGGCTCGGCGCTCGCCCTACGTCACGGACGCCGAGTCTACTTCGGGCCACCAAGATTCTGCTTCACGGACTCCCTGAATACAAGAGGAAATTCGCCAAAGAAAACGCGGAGGGCCGACCGAGCGTGAGCAAGTCCCCCCGTGTCGATGTGCGAGGTTAGCAGCCGGGGAACGGCTCGGGGCCGAGCAGGACAGGCCCTGGTTCACAAGGAGAGATCACCTGATCCCGTCCCCGTTCTCAACCCAGCCGGGCGTCGGCGTCCGGCCTCGTGGGCGAAGTCTGGCTTGACATCATGCGGACAACCGGATATACGCATGTCCGCGTATTGCCACGGAGGTGGTCGTGAAGGACATCGCTCAGTTCCTGAAACTCCTCGCTGACGAGGCTCGGCTCCAGATGCTCTGGCTGCTGCTCAACCATCGGGAACTCTGCGTCTGCGACCTCATGGAGGCGCTCGGCATCACGCAGTCGAAGGCCTCGCGCCACCTCGCCATCCTGCGCCACGCAGGCCTCGTGACCGATCGCAAGGAGGCGGCGTGGTCCTACTACTCGATCTGCCCGACCGACAACGAGGTCGAGCGCGCCCTGCTCGACGCACTCCGGTCAAAACTCGCCGACCACCCCGGGGCCGTGCGGGTTCTCCAGAACCTCCACGACTGGATGCAGCGCAAGGAACGTGACGCCGCATGCGCACCCGGCGGCGCCTGCGGACCCTCGACCAACGGCAAACCAGCGGACCGCGCTCGCGATCCGCTTTCAGGAGGAGACCGATGAGCAACGACTCGATCGCAGCCAACGCCGCGACCGCTGGCACCGAACCCGGAGTGGCAAAGCGCCTCTCGTTCCTCGACCGCTACCTGACGCTCTGGATCTTCATCGCCATGGCGATCGGGGTCGGCGCCGGCTACCTGGTCCCCGGCGCCGTCCCGTTCATCAACCAGTTCAACGTCGGGACGACCAACATCCCCATTGCCATCGGGCTCATCCTGATGATGTACCCGCCGCTTGCGAAGGTCCGCTACGAGGAGATGGGCCCGGTCTTCCGCAACACCAAGGTGCTGGGGCTGTCGCTCGTCCAGAACTGGGTCATCGGCCCGATCCTGATGTTCGGCCTGGCGGTGCTCTTCCTGCACGACAAGCCCGAGTACATGGTCGGCCTGATCATGATCGGCCTCGCCCGCTGTATCGCGATGGTCATCGTCTGGAACGACCTCGCGAAGGGCGACACCGAGTACTGCGCTGGCCTGGTCGCGTTCAACTCCATCTTCCAAGTGCTGTTCTTCTCGGTGTACGCCTACGTCTTCATCACCGTCCTGCCGACCTGGTTCGGCCTGCAGGGCGTGGCGGTCAACATCACCATCGGTGAGATCGCCAAGAGCGTTTTCATCTACCTCGGTATCCCGTTCCTCGCCGGCGTCATCACCCGGTTCTCGCTCATCAAGCTCAAGAGCAAGGACTGGTACCACACGAAGTTCATCCCGAAGATCAGCCCGATCACGCTCATCGCGCTGCTCTTCACCATCATCGTGATGTTCTCTCTTAAGGGCGAGACCATCGTGGAGCTGCCGTTCGACGTGGTCCGCATCGCCATCCCGCTGCTCATCTACTTCGTGGTGATGTTCTTCATCTCCTTCTTCATGTCAAAGAAGGTCGGCGCGACCTACGGACAGGCCACGACGCTGTCCTTCACCGCGGCGTCGAACAACTTCGAGCTGGCCATCGCGGTTGCGGTAGCGACCTTTACGATCAGCCACGGTGCGGCCTTCGCGGCGGTCATCGGCCCGCTGGTTGAGGTGCCCGTCATGATCGGGCTCGTCAACGTCGCGCTCTGGCTCGGACGCAAATACTACCGCACGCAGGAGGTCAAAGCATGAACCGCCCCGACGACATCCGCAAGACCGTGTCGAAGACCTACACCAGCGCCGTCGAGCAGACCAAGGCGACTGGCGGGTCTTGCTGCTCGGGGCCCGCTCCGCAAGGAGTCCTGACCACGCTCGCGGGCTATAGCCGGGAGGCGCTGGCCGCATTGCCCGCCGACGCCGTGGCGAGCTCGTTCGGCTGTGGGAACCCGGTGGCGCTCGCCGAGATCCGCGAGGGCGACACCGTGCTCGACCTCGGCTCCGGGGCTGGCATCGACCTCCTGCTCGCGGCCAAGCTCGTCGGTCCCACGGGACGGGTCATCGGGGTGGACATGACGCCAGCCATGGTCACGCGAGCCCGCGCAAACGCAGCTGCTGCAGGATTCACGAACGTCGAGGTGCTCGAGGGCATCATCGAAGATCTGCCCGTTGAGTCAGGTGCCGTTGACCTCGTGATTTCGAACTGCGTGATCAACCTCTCGCCCGAGAAGAAACGGGTTTTTTCGGAGCTTCACAGGGTGTTGAAGGTCGGCGGGCGCATCTCGATCTCAGACATCGTCGCCGAGCCGATGCCCGCCTGGATCACTGAAGTGAGCATGCTCTACTCGGCCTGCATCTCTGGAGCGATTCCCGAGGCTGAGTATCTGAAGGGGCTCGAGGAGGCCGGGCTCGTCGAGGTCGCCGTCCGCGACCGCCTGACTTACGACAAGGACCAACTCGCCGCGCTGCTCGGCGCTGACGAGGGCGGTTCATGTTGTTGCGGGTCCGGCGGGCTACCCAAGGCAGCGATCTTGCGGATGGCCAACGAGCTCGCCGGCAAGGTCGCCAGCATCCGAGTCGCGGCCCATAGGCCCGAGGACGTCCTGCCATGAAGGGCATCCTCTTCCTCTGCGTCGCCAACTCGGCGCGCAGCCAGATCGCCGAGGGCGTAGCCCGCTCGATGGTCCCCGCGGGGACGAAGGTGTGGTCAGCAGGCTCGCGTCCGACGAGCGTGCGGCCCGAGGCCATCGCGGTCCTGAAGGAGATCGGCATCGACATCTCCCATCACCGCTCGAAGGCCGTCGCGGAGATCCCTGCAGCCGAGGTCGACACGGTCATCACTCTCTGCGGCGAGGAGGAGTGCCCGCTCTTCCTCGGCAAGGCTACCCGGCTGCACTGGGGCCTGCCGGACCCGGCGGCCGTTCAGGGCAGCGAACAAGACAGACTGAATGCATTCCGCGGCACCCGCGACGAGCTGCGCCGTCGGCTCGAGGCGTTTCTCGCAGGCAAAGACGAAGGAGACCACTCATGAAGATCCAGATATTCGACCCGCCCATGTGCTGTTCCACGGGAGTCTGCGGACCCGCGGTCGATCCCGAGCTCGTGCGCTTCGCGGCCGACCTCGACTGGCTGAAGCGTCAAGACGTCGAGGTCGAGCGCTACAACCTCTCGCAGCAGCCCGCTGCCTTCGCCGGCAACGACGTGGTGAAGGCCGCGCTCGGCAAGGACGGCAACGACTGTCTGCCACTGACCCTGGTGGACGGCGCCGTCGCATGCACGGGCAAGTACCCGACGCGGCAGGCGCTGGCCAGCTACGCCGGGATCGAGGTGAGTCCGAGCATCTTCACCGATGCGGTGAAGGAGCTGGTGGCCATAGGCGCCGCGATCGGCTCGAACTGCGAGATGTGCTTCAAGCACCACTACAACGAGGCCCGCAAGCTCGGGGTGTCCAAGGAGGACATGCGCCTCGCCGTCGAGATGGCCGAGGCGGTGAAAGCCAGCCCCGCGCGGTCGATCTCGGAGCTGGCCGACAAGTATCTGCGCGAGCCGGCGGCCAAGGCCTCTCCCTGTTGCTGCGGACCCTCCACGCCCGACGACGCGGCCCCGGAGAAGAAACCCGGCAAGCGCTCCTGCTGCTGACATCAGAAGCGGTCCGCGCAAGCGAGGTGTGCCATGAGTCGATACCCATTGCTGTCATCCAGGAACCTCCCGGCCTACGCCACGGTCATGCTGCTGTGGGCCGGCATTGCCGTGGTGCTCGCGCTCGTTCTCAGGGTCCTGACCGACAGCACCTTGAGCTGGGCGGCGGCGCTCGTGTTTGCCGCGGTGGCGGTCATGCTCGGGATGTCGATCATGTTCGGCGCGAGTGCGGTCAATCTGCGCAAGCTGCGCCCTGGATTCGAGCGCATGGCGGACGGGGTGAGTGACCCGGCGATCCCCCCGGTGTGGTGCCCAGTGCTGACCATGGCCACGCGGGCCGCGGTGGAGCTGAACGAGAAGGTCCGCCAGGGGAAGCTGCCGGCAGGAAACGGGTGAGACGTGGAGCAACCGAGCGCCAGCACCGAGCCCTCCGCGGCAGCCACAGACAGACCGAGCCGCAGGTGGTTGCTGGTGGTGGTGCTCGCTCTGGCGGCGGCCGGTGCCTGGTACTCCACGCATCGGCGGTCGACCGAGGTCGCCGAGCATGTCGCTGTCGGCGGCGGGCGACCTCAGCTCTTCGACTTCGGAATGGGCGTCTGCGCGCAGTGCAAACGGATGAAGCCGGTGATGGAGCGGGCCTCGCGCGAGCTGGGCGCGTGCCTCGACGTGCGCGTTCTGGACATCCGCAACGAGGCCAACGAGCAACTCGCCGAACGCTACCGGATGCACGCTATCCCCTTCATTCTGCTCGTCGACGGTGGCGGCAAGGAGTTGTGGCGGCATGAGGGGTTCGTCGATTTCTCGGGCATCTCCCAGGCTGTCACCAAGCACCTCGGCTTCGTGCCCGGCGGGTCGTGTGGAGGGAAGCAATAGATGATGAACACCTCCACACCCGGCCTTCCCGGCTCCCAACCACGCGAATTGGTGATTGCGGCGCCAGCCATCGCGACAGTGCTGTTCGTGATCGGCATGGTGATCAGCGGGCTTTCGACCTCCGACCACATACGCTTCCGTGCCACGGGCGGGATAGGGGCCGGGGCCTGTGCTGCGCTGGTCGACACCGGCTGCAAGGCCGCGCACGCGAGCGCGGCGGCCGAGCTCCTGGGCGTGCCGATCTCCCACTACGGGACCGCGTTCTATCTCGCCGGTGCCGGCTTGGCTCTCGTGGCCCTGATCCGTCGCAGACGACCGGCTGCCGCGCAGTACGGACCGGCCATCGGGCTCCTCGTCACGCTCATGGGCCTGGGCGCGGTGGGCTACTCGGTGTTCCTCGCGACGCTGCTCATTCGCGCCGACGAGGCGTGTCCCCTGTGCATCGCGCTCTACGCCGTGAACGCGGGCCTGCTGACGACCGGTCTCCTCTGGTGGCTCCGCGGAACGCGGCGGCCCCTGACGCGCCCCTTGCTCATGAGCGGCGTGGTCGGGGCTGTGCTCGGCGGCGGGTTCTTCGCCGTGAGCACGCCTTTCCTCTTGAGAGCGCTCGCCACGCTGCCATCGTGGAACGCGGCGCGGGTCGAGAACCCGGCAGGGACGAGCCTCCAGCCGTTTCGTCTTCCCGATCGCATCCCATCCAAAGGCGGACCGTCCGCGTCCGACGAGCTGATCGAGTTCTCCGACCTCGAGTGCCCGCACTGCGCGGCGCTGCACCGCACCGTCGGATCGCTGCTTGAGGAGCGCGGTCCCGCCGGGCTTCGCGTACGCTTCGTGAACTTCCCGCTCGACTCGTCGTGCAACCCCCATATGAGGCGGGCGTTGCACCCGACCGCCTGCCTGATGGCGCGCGCCGGGATCTGCGCGCAGGCCCAGGGGCGCTTCTGGGAGTTCCTCGACGCGGCCTTCGCCTTGGAAGGGGAGCGCTCTCGCGCCGTGACGATCGAGGTTGCCCGCCAGCTCGGCCTGGATCTGGATCGCTTCTCCGCGTGCCTGGATGACGAGGCCACGTCGCGGACGCTCTCGGACGACATCGCGCTCGCGCACCGCGCCGGCATCCGGGCCACGCCGACGCTGCTGGTCAACGGATTGACTTTCGAGGGCGCGCTGCCGCGTAGCCAACTCGGCGCCGTGCTCGATGACACAACACCCTGCGGCTGCGATCAGCGCCCATCGGACGGCTCGTGCGGGGGAGAAAGAAAGGACTGAACCATGAACGTTACGGATCTCACCACCCGCTACTTCTTCTTCACCGGAAAGGGAGGCGTCGGCAAGACCTCGATCTCGTGCGCAACGGCCATCGCGCTCGCGGAAAGGGGACGTCGCGTCCTGCTCGTCAGCACCGATCCCGCCTCGAACCTAGACGAGGTTCTCGGCGTGAAGCTCGGCTCCGCGCCGACCGCCGTACCGGGCGTTTCCAAGCTCTCGGCGATGAACCTCGACCCGGAGATCGCGGCCAGTGAGTACCGGGAAAAGATGGTCGGGCCGTACCGCGGCGTCCTGCCTGCGGCCACCGTGCGCAGCATGGAGGAGCAGCTCTCGGGCTCCTGCACGATGGAGATCGCCGCCTTCGACGAGTTTTCAAGGCTGCTGGGTGACCCTGCGCGCACGGCCGACTTCGACCACGTCATCTTCGACACCGCGCCTACCGGGCACACGCTGCGACTGCTCTCGCTCCCGCACGCGTGGTCCTCGTTCCTCGAAACCAGCACGACCGGCACGTCGTGCCTGGGCCCGCTCGCCGGGCTCAAGGATCAGCAGAAGCTGTACGAGGCGTCCGTCGCCGCGCTTGCGAATCCCGAGCGGACCGCGCTCGTCCTGGTCAGTCGCCCCGAGGTGTCGGCCCTGCGGGAAGCCGAGCGTTCGAGCGCCGAGCTGCGCGAGCTTGGGGTGTCCAACCAGTGCCTGGTGCTGAACGGGGTCTTCCGCACAGGAAGCAAGGACGACGCGGTAGCCACCGCGTTCGAAGCCAGGAGTCGTGATGCCGTCGCGTCCATGCCCGCCAGTCTGGCGAAGCTGCCGCGGCAGGACGTGCAGCTCAGCCCGCGTGCCCTGCTCGGCGTGGAGGCACTGCGGCACATGTTCGACGCCGAGACTCGAGCCGATGCGCAAGCGCCGGCGACGAAGGGCCGCAAGCTGCCCCCGTCACTGAAGCAGCTCGTCGACGAGCTGGAGCGGGCCGGCAAGGGCGTCATCATGACCATGGGCAAAGGCGGCGTGGGCAAGACCTCCGTCGCCGCCGCCATCGCAGTCGAACTGGCGCGCCGCGGTCATCCCGTCAGCCTGAGCACCACCGATCCCGCGGCTCATGTCTCGTGGTTCATCGACGACGCGCCGGCCGGACTCAAAGTGGGACGCATCGACGCCGAGAGCGAGACGAGCGCCTACCGCGCCGAGGTCATGGGTGAGGTGGGCGCCAAGCTCGACAAGCAGGGGCGCGCGCTCCTCACCGAGGACCTGCGTTCGCCATGCACGGAGGAGGTCGCGGTGTTCCGCACCTTCGCGCGCACGGTGGCCGAGGGGAAGAACGGCTTCGTCGTGCTCGACACCGCGCCGACCGGGCACACCATCCTGCTGCTCGACGCCGCCGAGGCGTACCACCGCGAGGTGCTGCGCCAGTCGAGCAACATGCCCGAAGCCGTACGGGAGCTGCTGCCCCGCCTGCGTGACCCCGACTTCACCCGCATCCTGCTCGTTACCCTGCCCGAGGCGACGCCGGTCCACGAGGCCGCGCGGCTCCAAAGCGACCTGGCGCGCGCCGAGATCCGGCCCTTCGCCTGGGTCATCAACCAGTCGCTGACACCCGTCACGACCGCCGACCCGGTCCTCCAGAGCCGACAGGCAAACGAGCACGGCTACATCGAGGAGGTCTGCGACAAGCTCGCACAGCGCGTTGCGCTGGTGCCCTGGATGAGCGAGCCGCCTACCGGTGCGGCGGGACTCTCGGCGATGCTCACCGCGGGTGAAAGCAGATGAAGGTGACCTGCTGCCAAAAGCCGGAAGCGATTGACAACTTGGCCAAGTCGCCACATACTCGTCCGAGTCTTTCGGAGGCGTGCATGGTCGTCAAGGATGAGAACGTTTTTCGGCGGCAGGCGCGGGTGCTCAAGGCGCTGGCGAACGAGTCGCGACTCCAGATCGTCGACCGGCTCTCACGGGGCGAGTGCTCCGTGGGCGAGCTGACTGACCTCGTGGGCTCCGACCGCTCGACCGTGTCCAAGCACCTGGCCGTGTTGCGCGCTCACGGCATCGTCAACGACCGTCGGGATGGGAACGTCGTCTACTACACGCTGCTCACCCCCTGCGTGATGAACTTTTTCTCTTGCGCGACGCAGGTCCTGAAGGAGCGGGCATGACCGGCGGGCCGCTTTTTTTTGAGTCAATGTTGCCAACGTGGCCACGTCGCCACGCGCCGAGGATCTAACGATGCAGCAAGAAACCCTCCAGCCACGCGCAGAGCTTCCGCCCGCCGTCGTTCCTTCCCGGCGGTGGCGGCTCGTGTCGAGGCTGGCTCTCGTGCTGATTGGTACCGCGCTGTGGTGGCTGGTGTACCGGAGCCTCGACCCGTTCGCCAAGTGGTTCACCTACGACCTCGTGAAGATGGCGGCCGGCAGCCGCCTGGCTCTCGCCGTCGAGTTCTTCGTCTTCGAGGCTCCCAAGGTCTTGATGCTGTTGACCTTGGTCGTTTTCGGCGTGGGGATCGTGCGCTCGTTTTTCACGCCGGAACGAACGCGTCGCATTCTCGCCGGCAGGCGTGAAGCGGCGGGCAACGTGCTGGCCTCGCTGCTCGGCGTGGTGACGCCGTTTTGCTCCTGCTCTGCCGTCCCGCTCTTCATCGGCTTCGTCACCACGGGGGTGCCGCTCGGGGTGACGTTCTCGTTCCTCATCGCCGCACCGATGATCAACGAGGTGGCGCTCGTGCTGCTCTTCGGCCTCTTCGGCTGGAAGGTTGCGGCGCTATACATGGGCACGGGCCTGCTCATCGCCATCGTCGCCGGGTGGGTCATCGGGCGGCTGCGTCTCGAGCGCTGGGTCGAGGACTGGGTCTACAAGACGACGACGGGCGCGGGCCCGACCGGTGATGAAGCGCCGCTGACCTGGAACGATCGGGTGCGCTTCGGCCGGGACGCGGTGAAGGACATCGTCGGTAAGGTATGGCCCTACGTGCTGGCGGGCATCGCCGTCGGAGCCGGCATCCATGGCTACGTCCCGCAGGACTTCATGGCCTCCATCATGGGCAAGGGCGCGTGGTGGTCCGTCCCCCTCGCCGTGGTGATCGGCATTCCGATGTACTCGAACGCGGCCGGCATCATCCCCGTCGTGCAGGCATTGCTCGGCAAGGGAGCGGCGCTCGGCACCGTGCTCGCATTCATGATGTCCGTGATCGGGCTGTCGCTGCCCGAGATGATCATCCTGCGCAAGGTTCTGAAGGTCCCGCTCATCGTGACCTTCGCGGGCGTGGTGGGCCTCGGGATCTTGGTCGTGGGCTACCTGTTCAACATTGTGTTGTGAGCAGCCGCCGGTCGAAGGAGTCAAGATGTCGTCAATTGCCATCGCCGCGAACAGGTTGAAGAAGATCCTGGGGCTCGAAACCGAGCCGGTCGCGGTCTTCCTTCTGCCGCCAGGTCCAGTGAACCCCGCGTTCGACGCGTTCGGGAAGGCAGCGGGGCACCGCTACTGCCAGCTCCTCATGAGGGCGCGGCACGGCGAGTCGCTGCGGCTCGATCCTGCCGAGCTCGCGTGCCCGGCTGCCGCTGCGGCCTTCGGCTTCCGACCACTGCCCGAGGGGCTGGCCACTGGCAAGGGGCTGGTCGGCTTCGGGATCGTGGCCGAACCCGCGACGGGCAAGGCCATGTTCGACGGCATGACGCGTTTGCCGTCGGGCAGCCTGGAGGGAATCGCGGTCTGCCCGCTCAGGGCGGCGCCCGTATCGCCCGATGTCGTCGTGGTGGAGGGACCGCCCGAGCCGCTCATGTGGCTTGCGCTCGCCGACCTGAATCTGGCCGGCGGACAAAGGCGCCGGGGCGACACCGCCGTGCTCCAGGCCACCTGCGTGGACGCGACCGTCATTCCCCACGTCGAGCAGCGGTTGAACTTCTCTCTCGGCTGCTACGGCTGCCGTGAGGCCACCGACATGGGCGCGAACGAGACGATCCTCGGCTTCCCCGGCGCGGCGCTCACCGGACTCGTCGCCGAACTCGAACACCTGAACGCGAAGGCCGTGGGGCGCTCACGCGCCAAGGCGGTGCTGAACCACCTCAAAGAGAAACAGGAGCAAGCATGAGCTGCACTACCGTTGGCACTCCGATGGATATCCTTCGCGCGGTCTCGCCCGAGGGCGCGAAGACGTACATGGACCACAAGGCGGCCACGATGGATAACCCCGCGCTCCAGGCGGTGCCGCTCAAGTACAAGCTGCTCATCGGCATTGGCGTCGCGGCATCGCTACAGTCGTCGACCTGCACGCTGATGTGGACCAAGCAGGCGAAGCAGGCCGGCGCGACCGATGCCGAGATCGCCGAGGCGATTCTGGTCGCGAGGCTGATGAAGATGGCCACGGTCAACGACACGGCGGCCGACGCCCTCGCCTGGCTCGGGTCGGAGAAGAAGTAGCAGATGGAGAGCACGAGCCAACAGCAGGTACCCCCACCGTGCCAGTGCCAGCAGCAGCTCGGTGACGCCTTGCCTTGGCTCGCGGTCGCCCTCGCGATCATCGTTGCGCTCGACCGCTTCGGTCGGCGCCGGAAGAAGAAGGACGGAAAACCAGACGGCACCGCCGGTGGCGGGTCCGACGACGGAGGCAAGACATGAAGATCAAGGTCCTGGGCACCGGCTGCCCCAAGTGCAAGAAGCTCTACGCCGAGGCCGAGAAGGCGGTCGCCGCCTCGGGCATCGCAGCGGAACTCGAGAAGGTCGAGAAGATCGACGACATCATGAAGTACGGCGTGATGATGACGCCGGCCCTGGTGATCGACGAGGAGGTCAAGGCGAGCGGGCGCATCGCGCCGGCCTCGGAAATCGTCACCTGGATCACGACCGCCGCTGCGAAGGCCCAGCCATGACCGCGGCTACCGAAGGTGGATGCTCTTGCAGTTGCGGGAGCGACGAGAAGGTCACGCTCGTGTTCCCGTGCTCCGGGTCATCGAATGTCGGCCAGATTACCAACGAGCTGGCGCTGCGAATGACCCGTGAGGGTCTGGGCGCTATGTCGTGCCTCGCGGGGGTCGGCGCGCACCTGAGTGGGTTTGTCGTTTCAGCAAAGGATTGCGACCAGTTGGTGGTCCTCGATGGCTGTCCGCAGAAATGCGCCGCCAAGATATTCGAGCACGTGGGCGTCAAGCCGCACGTTTACCTGATGCTCACCGAACATGGCTTCAAGAAGCGCCACGATGTGCCCGTGACGCCGGAGGAGGTGGACCGCGCCCGAGAGCTCGTGCTCTCGCAGATGAAGGGAGCCGCATGTTCGACAGCTTCGTAGCCAACGCCAACCAGTACGTCCACACCAACCCGTGGCTGGCGTTGGTCGCGGTGTTCGTGGGGGGCATCCTCACGGCCTCGAACCCCTGCGTGCTGGCGATGATCCCGCTCATGATGAGCTTCGTCGCCGGCCGCAAGGAGGAGAAGCCAGGGGTGCTGCGGGCCTTCCTGTTCTCCTTGGTCTTCATCCTCGGGCTGGCCGTGACGTTCACCGTGCTCGGGATGGTCGCCGCGCTCGCCGGCAAGATGTACGGGGACGTGTCGGGGGTCTGGAACTGGATCGTCGCGGCCGTGTGCGTCGTGATGGGCCTGCACCTGATGGGCGTGCTGACCATTCCCATCCCTTCCTTGGGCGGCAAGCTGCAACCGAAGACCCGTGGACTGCTCGGCGCGCTCTTACTGGGCCTGCTCTTCGGCGTTGTCTCGGCTCCGTGCGCCGCGCCCATCCTGGTGGTCCTCCTGACCTACCTCGCGGGCTCGGGCTCCTCGGTCGCGTGGGGCGGCACGCTCCTCCTCGTCTACGCCCTCGGGCACAGCGTTCTTATCCTGATCGCCGGGACGTCGATGGGAGCGGCGAGACAGCTCATCGAAAACAAGAAGGCCACGCGAGTGCTGGAGGTCCTGCGCAGAGGCGCGGGCGCGGCGATCGTCCTCGTCGGGATCTACTTCGCTTACAGAGGTCTGCAATGAAGACAAAGAATCCTACGGCTCTCTTCCTCGGACTCACGCTCTGCCTCTCACTCGCAGCCGTCGGCTGCGACCGATCTCAGGCCGCATCGAGTGCGAATTCCACGGCCACGACGAGCGCCGCCGAAGCGGTGTCGGCGAACCAAAGCGCCTCGAAGGTGACGAGGATCGTCTTCGTGGGCAAGGAGCACGCTTGCGACTGCACCCGCAAGACCGTCGACGCCGGCTGGGCAGCGCTCCAGAAGGCGCTTGGCACACCCGCGAAGCTGCCGGTCGAGAAGCTTCAGATCGACACGGAGGGTGCGAAGGTCGAGCCCTACCGGAAGCAGAAGGCGATCATGGCGCTGCCCGCGATCTACTTCCTTGATGGCAAGGACGTGGTCTTGGACCTGCTGCAAGGCGAGGTCACCGCGGAACAGATCGTCGGTGTCCTGGGCACTACCGTGACCGCCCGATGAGTACGCGCCCTGCAGATGAGAACCCCAGCTCGGCGCGCCGTCGGTGTGCCGTCGCGATCTCGAAAGGAGATGCACATGTCTACTGATACCAACCAAAGCAACCTGCCGCCCGAGTGGGCCTTCACCTTCCACGGACATCGCTGCCCGTTCATGCCGCTCGGCTACCGCATGGGCCTGTTGGCGCTCGATGCGCTCGGCGTCAACCGGGAGTCCGATCACACCCTTCATGTGATCTGCGAGCTGGGAGAGGGGCATCCGCAGACTTGTCTCATGGACGGCATCCAGGCGGCCACCGGGGCCACCTTCGGCAAGACGCTCATCGAGAAAACGTCCTGGGGCAAGCTGGCCGCCACGTTCTGGCACCCGGGCAAGACTGCCATTCGCTATGCGCTCAAGGCGGCCTTCCTCGACGAGTTCGGCAAGCGCGAGTTCTTCGCCTATCGCAAGCGCGGAGTTGAACCGTCCGGCATTCCAGGCCCCGTGACCCAGGAGGCCATTGACTGGACCCTCGCTCAATCCGACGAGGCGATCTTCTCCATCTTGCAGCGTCCCGAATTCAGCTATCAGCCACCCAAGGGCTCGTTCAACAAGTCCCTCTGCTCGAAGTGCGGGGAGTACGTGTTTGAGCGCTACGTCCGCTACCAGGACGGGAAGCCCGTGTGCATTCCCTGTTCGGGGTACGCCCGATGACAGGGCAAAGCAAAGCAAAGGAGCCAGGAGCAAGAGCATGAGTGAGATAGCCAAACAAGACTGGCATGGTATTCCTCGTCAGGAAATCAAGTGGTTTCCCACGGTCAACCCCGAAGCGTGCATCGGATGCGGACTGTGTCACGTGACGTGCGGGCGCGGTGTCTATGACATGGAAGGCAAGATTGCGGTGGCTGTGCGTCCATACGACTGCATGGTCGGCTGCAGCACCTGCGCCACGGTGTGCCCGGTCGAGGCCATACGCTTCCCCGGTCGCGACCTCATTTGGAAAGCCGAGCGTGAGCACAAGATCTTTAAGCTGGTCCGCCAGGAATCTCAGGAGAAGTTGGCGAAGCAGCAGGCGCTCGCGGCGCGTGCCAAGGCCGAGGAAGCCGTCGCCGCACTGACCACCCGGACGCGGCTGGAGGTCGCCGGGGAGTTCGGCGAGAAGCAGTTCCTGGTCAAGCTTCAGGAACTGGTAAAGGGCCGGCCTTTCGACGTCGTGAACCTCGCGCTCCATGTGCCGACCGTGCAGGGGAGCATGGAGAAGACCCCCTCGTTCATGGCCTTCGAAGTAACGTCCACCCAGCACGACGACATCCAGGCCTTTCTGCCGGAGGTACGCGCGCTCATTCGAGACAGTGACCTGGTTCTGGTGAGCGAGAAGAAGGCTTAACGTGGAGACACCCGACCATCGTCACGCCATTCCTCCCGCCGGGATGGATCGTAGGCTCTGGGCCACCGCCGCTCTCAACGTGGGCGTCACGCTGGCCGAGTTCATCGGCGGTCTTCTCTCGGGCAGCCTGGCGTTGCTCTCGGACGCGGCGCACAACCTCAGCGACGTGGTCGCGATCGTCGTGGCCGCGCTGGCCAGACGGCTCGGCCGTCGCCCTCCGACAGTTCGACATACCTATGGCCTCAAGCGTGTCGAGGTGGTGGCCGCGTTGGTCAACGCTGTAACGCTCATCGCGGTGACCGTGCTCATCGCCCGCGAGGCCGTGGTCCGTCTTCTCCACCCCGAGCCGGTGGCGCAAGGGATCATGCTGGTGCTGGGCCTGGTTGCGCTAGGCGTGAACGTCGGCTCGGTCCTGTTGCTGCGGCGCCACGAAAAGAACGACGTCAACGTGCGCGGCGCCTTTCTTCACATGGCCCAGGATGCGCTCGCGTCCCTGGCCGTCGTGGTCGCGGCGCTCTTCGCCCACACCGCTGCGGGTCCGTATGTGGATGCGGGCGTGGCTCTACTTGTCGGAGTCGTAGTCCTGCGCAGTGCGCTATCGCTGGCCTGGCAGACCCTTTCCACAATCCTCGAGGGGGTGCCCGCCGATGTGGATATCGTCGAGCTTGCGGATCGAGTGGGTCGCGCCTTTGCCCCGGCGACCCTGCACCACGTGCACGTCTGGGAGCTCGGACCGAACCAGCGCCTGCTCACGGCCCACATCAGCGTCGGCCAGGATGCGAGTGGGCGCACCATCGAGAGCCTCCTGTCCCGAATCAAGGAGTTCTTGCACGAACAGTGGGAGATCAACCACGCCACCCTCGAGCCCGAGGTCCTGGGCTGCGAACAGCCTGAGCTCTTAGGTCGGTGGGAGCAACCATATACCGATGAACGGACCGCGTCGTCGCCGTCCATGATGGATGGTCCGACAAAGATCACAGTGAACGGAGGAAAACCATGATCAACCCCAAGGATTACTACGAGTACGGCCTTGCACTGCACGGTCACAAGTGCCCCGCAATGCCCATGGGACTGCGGGTCGGCGCGGCGGCGATGAATGCACTCGGCGTCGATCGGGCGAAGGACGGCCAACTCCTGGCGCTGATCGAGCTGGGCGAGGACCACTGCGCCACTTGCTTCGCGGACGGCGTGCAGACGATCACCGGCTGCACCTTCGGCAAGGGCAACATCAAGAAGCTGCACTACGGCAAGTGGGGCGTCACGCTGGTCGAGGTGGCGACGGGCCGGGCCGTCCGGGTCACGCCCAAGGCCGAGGCCATGCTCGCGAACAAGCAGACGGAGTTCTTCAAGGAGTACCGCGAGAAGGGTGTCCCCGCGTCCAAGGTGCCGCTCGAGGTCGTCGAGCCGCTGGTGCAGAAGGTCATGGGCGCGCCCGACGAGAAGCTCCTCTCCGTTGGCGAGCTCTTCACGCACGAGATCAAGCACCGCCCCCACTCGTTCTCCAGCCTCGTCTGCAACGGCTGCGGCGAGATGGTCGTCGAGGGCTACGCGCGCCTCGTGGGCGACAAGAAGGTCTGCATCCCGTGTCAGGAGAAGCTGACCGGCGCCAAGGAATGAGCAGCGGGAGAGCGCGCAATTCATGACCGCCATCATCGCCGGAATCGTCACGTTCGGCTTCACGACGCTGCTGACCATCGCCGGCGTCGGCGCTGCGTTCGTGTTGATTCCGGTGTTTCTGGCCCTCGGCATCGAGGTCCACACGGCGATGGCGACCGCGCTGCTGCTCAACGCGGTTGCGATGTCCGTGGCCTCGGTCAACTTCGTACGCAAGCGGCTTGTGGTGTGGAAGGTCGCTCTGCCGATGGTGGTGGTCGCATCTGCGCTATCGCCTCTCGGAGCCTGGGTCAGCCAGGGGTTGGATCGAGCTGTTCTCCTCTGGCTTTTCGTCGGCTTCCTGGTGTTCGCGGCGCTGATGATGCTCCTCTACACGCCGCGGGCGCGGGAGACGGCGAGCGGGAGCGGAACGCTGCTCGCGGCCGGTCTCGGCGTCGGAGGCGTGGCCGGCTTTGTTGGCGGGCTGCTCGGGGTCGGTGGCGGCAACATCATCGTCCCGGCCCTCGTGGCCTATGGGTTCGATCCGAAGAAGGCGTCGGCCAGCACCTCGTTTGTGGTCATCTTCTCGTCCCTGACGGGGTTCCTCGGTCACTTGTCGCTCGCCGGCATGAACTACACCCTGCTCGGCTGGACGGCGGCCGGCTCGGCCGCGGGAGCAGTGCTCGGCTCCTGGCTCATGACCGACAAGCTGAAGGGGCGGCAGGTGAAGGTTCTGATCGGCGTGGTGTTGCTGGCCATCGCCGCGAAGATGGTTTGGGGACTTCTATGAGCCTGTCGCGTCGTCGAGCGACCTCTGGCCCGAGAGCCAGGCTTGCCGCCTGCCTCGTGGGCCTGGTCATCGTTGCGGGTCGCTCGGTGGCTCGCGCAGACCGCGCGTCGAAGGAGCCGAACAGCCAGGACGAGTTTTGGTCGCACGTGAAGGACATGAAGGCCGGCCCCGTGACCTTCGACATCGGCGGTCAGGTGCGGCTCCGCTACGAGTACGACGACGCCTTCACGATCAAGGGCTACGAGCCTGGAGGGCAGGACCAGCTCTTGCTCGAGCGCGTGCGCCTTGATTTCTCAGCCCGTTTCTGGGACCGGCCACGCGTGTTCCTCCAGCTCCAGGACGCGCATCCCTTTCTCACTCGGCTCGGGGAGTCAGACTTCCCGCAGAGTAGCCCGATCGAGGACACGCTCGACATACGACAGCTCTACGTCGAGTGGCTTCGCATCGGTGACAGCCCCGTCGGCTTCCGGGCCGGGCGGCAGCAAATCTCGTATGGCGACCAGCGGGTCTTCGGTCCCGGAAACTGGGGCAACACCGGCCGCTTTGCCTGGGACGCCGTGATGTTGAAGCTCGACACCGCGTGGCTCGAGACCGATCTGTGGGTCGGCAAGTACCTCCAATACAAGACCGATGTATGGCCGGATCGGCCCATCGGCGACTTCCTCACCTTCGTGAACTACACGCAGATCAAGAAGCTGCCGTTCCGACTCGATCTGTTCTACGTCCTCAAGTACGACAGCAGCGGAAAGATCGCGGGGGAGTCGGGCACCGGGAACCTCCTTTCGCACACGCTCGGCGTGCAGGCCGAGGGCACCGCGTTCGATGTGCTGGACGCGAGCGCGACCTTCGCCGCGCAGCTCGGACGGTATGGCCAAGACACCCTGCGCGCCTTCGGCGCGAACGGCAGGCTGGGCGTCACGGCCCCCGTTGCGTGGAAGCCCAGGCTGGGCGCGCAATACACCTGGGGTTCCGGAGACTCGAACCCAACCGACGGCGTCCACGGGACCTTCGATGGCGTGTACGGCGGACGCGACATCTTCTTCTACGGCTACCTGAATCTTTTCTTCTGGGCCAACCTACGCGACGCGGAGGTCGACTTCAGTGTCAAGCCGCATCGCTCGCTCACGTTCTACGTCGAGTACCACCACTTCACGCTCGATCAACCCACGGACGCTTGGTACACGACGGGCCTCAAGGCCTATCGACGGGACCCCGGCGGCCGATCGGGACTGACGCTCGGCGACGAGCTCGACTTTCGCGTGGCCTGGACGCTCTGGAACCATCTCGAGCTGATGGGCGGCTACGGGCGGTTCTTCCCCGGAGCTTTCGTCAAGAACACTGGACCGGCCACGCCGGCCAACTGGTACTTCGCCCAGGCCGCTTATTCCTGGTGAAAGGAACAACTATGACCACACTCGCCACCTCGAGCCATGCGACGAAAACGTCGCTGTTGCCGACAGTCATCGTCGCCATCTGGGGCTTGGGTATCGCTGGCTGCAGCGGAAAGCTCGACGCCACGAGTGTGCCCGCGCCACCCCAGGCGTCCGCCAGGGCCATGGGCGTCTGTCCGCCGTTCCCGCTGCGGGACGAGGCGGGCAACGTCATCGACCCAACCAAGGGCGTGAACGACACTGTACCTTACTCGCCCAGGCAGACGTGCGGCGCGAGCGGGTGTCACGACTACGCCAAGATTACCGAGGGCTTCCACTTCACCCAGGGCAAGGGCGAGAAGGTCCCCGCGGCCATGGCCGAGCGCTACGCCTGGGTGACCTCGCCCGGCAACTACGGAGGCAACTGGTGCTCGCCGGCGCCGCTCTATCGCCAGCTCGCGCCTAAGAAGAATACGAGCGCGAGGGCGATCGACATGACGTCGTTCGACTTCGTGACCGCCACGTGCGGTAACTGCCACCCGGGCGGCGGCCCGCTCGAACAGGACCGCGACGGCAAGCGATACGACACCTGGATGCGCGACCCAGCGTCGGGCCTGGTCGCGGGCGGGGAGAACGGCCTCGACGGCGACTACTACAAAGCGCGTTGGTCGGAGACGGGCGTGATCGAAGCAGACTGTCTGCTCTGCCACCTGCCCGAGTACGACCTCAAGAAGCGCAACGGCGAGCTCGGCAACCTGAACTTCCGCTGGGCCGCGACAGCCGGCGCCGGCTTCGGCACCGTAACCGGCAAAGTGAGCACGAGCGAACAGCCGACCGTCGCCTACGACAAGACCAAGTTCGACACCGACGGCAACGTGCTCGTCCACATTGCACCCGAGCCACGCAATGAGACCTGCCTCAACTGCCACTTCAAGCCGGACTGGAAGAAGCGCGGCGCGGCCTACTCGGCGCGCACGGACGTCCACATGGTCGCGGGGCTTCGCTGCGTGGACTGCCACGCGGCGGGCAGCAAGGCGGCTGACCCGCGCATCCGGGGTCGCGAGGTCCACCAGTTCGGCAAGGGCGACGACCCCTCGGGCTGGGTCCGCAACGACCTCGACAACACGGTTCGTTCCTGTGAGAGCTGCCACCTCGAGGGCTGGCGCAACGCCCCGCGGGCGACGCACGCCTGGCTCCCGCCGCTTCATATGGAGAAGATCGCCTGTCAGACCTGCCACATCCCGACCCGCGCGGTGAAGAGCGCGCTGGTGCAGGCGAGCGACGTGTACAACCCGGCGCCCAGAATCACGCCGCCGCCGAAGCACATCTGGACCTTCTACGACCAGGAGATGGCCTTCTGGAATCACTACGGCGAGATGGATCTATTCACCGGCAAGGACGAACCGACCAACGTCACCCGCCCGACGCTCATCCGGTACAAGGGCAAGGTCTACCCCGCGAACCGGGTCCACAGCGCGTGGGTGGGCTTCGAGGAGCAGGGCAAGCCCGGCTTGAACCAGCTCTTTATGAAGGACTTCTTCCAGATGTGGACCCAGCACCGGGCCGATCCGAAGAACAAGTACCCTGAGCTGGCGAAGATCACCGACGACAACAAGGACGGCGTCATCGAGGTCAATCGGGCCGAGGAGATCGACGCGCTCTTGACCGCCACCAGGGCGTACCTCGTCGCGACGAGCTTCCCCCTTGAGAACCGGCGGCTGGTGTGGGTCTCCGACAGCAAGGCCTACTACTCGTCGACGGAGGTCAGGGAGCTGCCGCGCGAAGAGTTCGAGGCGACGGCCTATGCCTCCGTTTACAAGTTCTCCCACGACGTTGCGCCCGCGCGGGCCGCGCTGGGCTCAGGCGGCTGCACCGATTGCCATCGGTCGGGCTCGACGTTCTTCCAGGGGGCGGTATTGGACGCGGTGTTCACCGGCGACGACGCGCGGCCGCGGTGGATTCCCAACCACGAGATCCTTGGCGTCTCGTCGTTCTGGGTCCGTCTTGGCGCCTTCCGTGAGGCCTGGCTCAAGCCCGTGGTGTATGGCCTCGGTGCCGCCGTGCTGCTGTTGCTCGCCGGGCTCGGGCTGCGCCTTCTGCTGGTCGCGCGGTTCGGCGCGCGCCCGCGCTCCGCAGCGCTGCTCTCTGCTGCAGTCTCGGGAATTGGTCTGCTCGGTGTCATCGTCCTTGCGATGTCGCCTGACTGGCTCAGCTACGTGCTCGTCCGGCGGTTCACACTCGACGCCAACCACGCCTGGGTCTCGCTTATTTGCATGGCCCTCGGCGCGGCGACGGCGCTCATGCCGTCGTCGGCTTCGGGGTGGCCACGACGTACGCTTCGAGCGGTCACCGCTGCAGTCTGGTTAGGCTTGGCCTTGAGCGTAGTCTCGGGCGTGCTGATGTTCGCCAAGCTCGATGCGCTCGCCGCCTTGACACGGCTCGCTTACACCGGCCTCGAGCTGGGTCTCGCCGTTGCACTCCTCGGCGCGGCGGTGTCGCTCGGGCTGCGCATCGTGGCCCCCGCCGGGGAAGCCCGCGCTTCGTCCGCGCAGCCGGCTGCCTGAGTGTCAGTTCTCGGGAAGACGTCTGCTTTGAGAGCACCGCAGGGATCTGGCGGTTGGCCGGTTCTACTTACGGTGTGCTCTTGAATTGGAGGACGCGGGTGCCAGAGCGAACGACCACCGCGGAACAGGACCTCGACATCATCCGACGCGTCGGTGCGGGTGACCACGCGGCGTTCCGCGAGCTGGTCGAGCGCTACCAGAGGCCGCTCTACACATTTGTGCTCCGGATGGTGCGGCGCCCTCCGGTCGCGGAGGAGCTTGTCCAGGAGGCCTTCGTTCGCGCCTTTCGGGCAGCGCCCAGGTACAAGCCCACGGCGTCGGTCTCGACCTGGCTGTTCCACATCGCGGCCAGGCTCGCGATGAACGAGGCGGCCCTGGCTCATCATCGCCGCGAGGTCCCGGGCGAGATTCCGGACGCGCCGGGTGATGCGCGCGGCCCGCTCGAGGAGCTCGAGCGCAAGGAACTCTCCCAGACCATCGAGGCAGCGCTCGCGCAACTGCCACCGCAGCAGCGAGCGGCCGTGGTCCTCGCGCGCTTCGAGGACATGCCGTACCGCGAGATCGGGAAGGTGCTCGAGGTCAGCGAGGGTGCTGTCGACAGCCTCCTGCAGCGGGCGCGGCAGACGCTCGCACGAATTCTGAGGCCGCTCCAATGACCGCCGCGCTGAAGGACGGTGCTCGACCGCAGGATCTGGTGAGGTGGTCGGTTCAACGGAAACGAGGTGCGCGATGAAGTGCAAAGAAACCCGGAAAGTCCTGTCGCGATACCTGGACCATGAGCTGTCCTCGACGGAGACGTCCGCCATCGAGGAGCACCTGGCGGGTTGCCTCGAGTGCCGGACCGAGCTTGAGACTCAACAGCGCCTTTGGACCTTGCTCGGCAGCGTCGCACCGATTCGAGCGCCAAACCTGGTGGCAGCTGTCGAGGCGCGTCTTTCGGAGCCCCGCGGGTGGCTGTCGTTCCTGGCTGGCCTTCGGCTTCGCTCCTTCGCCTACGCGACCGCCACGGTGGCACTGGTCGGCCTGTTCGTCGGGACAGGCGTCTGGGCAGGTACAGCGCGTCACGGCTCGGACGCTCGGGAGCACGACCGAACCTTCGCCGAGCTTCTGAGCGACGTCCCGCCCGGCATGGAGGTCGTGGCGGTGCTGGACCAGATCGGAGAACGACCATGAGCAGCAAGACGATACTCGCCGTCCTCCTCGTGGCGTCGCTGGCCGGGAACGCATCCTTCCTGATTGCGACGTTCACCAAGGGAACCCCCCGGCGCACCGGAACCATCGACCAACTCGCCTTGACTGCAGACCAGACGGCGAAGTTCGAGGGCGCGAAGAAGACGTTTCAGGACGAGCGAGCACAGGCCCACTTGAAGATGGCCGAGCTCCGGAACGCACTCGCTGACGAGTTTGCGAAGGAGAGCCCCGACAGGCAGCGCCTCGCGACGACCGCCGGCGAGATGGCCCAGGTTCAGACCGGCATGCGTCCGAGGATGATCGATCACCTCCTGGTCTTGCACGCGCTGCTCACCCCGGCCCAGCGCGTCACCTTCGCCAACCTGATGCGCTCTGGCGGCGCCGCGGGCACGGCGTGCCCCGGGGCCATGCTCTACCCGACGCCCGACGAGGAAAGGTGAACCAGGACGATGTGGACCAGGTGCCCCACCCACGGCCGTCGTGCGGCCGTGATGTTGACCGTCTGCGGGCTCCTGCTCGGAGTCTTCGCGACACCCCTTGACGCATTCGCGGAGCCCAAGCAACTCACCCTGGACGACGCGCTCGCCACGGCGAAGAAGACCTACCCGGGGCTGCGCGCGCGGCGCTCCGAGAGGACGGCCGCCGACGCGCAAGTCGGCGAGGCGTTCTCCGGCTACCTCCCGAGGGTCGACACCTACGTCCAGTACCAGCGGTCCACCGCGAACTGGCTGCCGACCCCCGGGATGGCTGGGCTGGGCACCACGGTCGATCGGGACACCCGGCTCGGCTTCGACGACACGGTGAACTACGCGACCTTCGGGGTGGTGCTGACGCAACCCATCTACGACTTCGGCAAGACGGGGGGCAGGGTCGACGCCGCGAGGGCGCAGGAGTCCTTCGCCGACGCCAACCTGGCGGCGAGCGAGCAGGATGTCGAGGTCGCCGTCCGCGTCGCCTACTACGCGGTGCTCGCCGCGCAGGAGGCGGTGCAGGTCGCCGAGGAGACGCGCCAGAACCAGGCACGGCATCTCGAGCAGATCCGGAAGCTCGTCGAGGCCGGCAGCCGAACCAAGTACGACCTCGTCAGCGCCGAGCTCAAGCTCGACGATGCGGACCTCGCTCTCTTGCGCGCGCAGAACGGGCTGCGCACCGCCAGGGTCAGGCTCAACAACGCCATGGGCCTCGACGGCGACGGCGACTTCGTGGTGGTCGAGCCCACGACCGAGGACACCGCGCTCGAGCTGCAGAGCCCCGAGGCGTTGATGGCGGTCGCGGTGAAGCACAGGCCCGAGCTGGCTAAAAGCACCGCGCAGATCGCCGTGCGCCGTGCGGACCATAACGCGGCCTGGGCGGGGTACCTCCCGGATCTCGTGGCCACGGGGAGCTTCAACGGGGCCAAGGTCGAGGACCTCGACACCGGGTTCAACTGGTACGTCGGCGTCGGGCTCACGTGGAGGGTGTTCGAGGGGCTGCGCACCTACCGCCGCTCCGAGGCCACGGAGGCTCTCACGGTGGCTGCCGAGGCTGACGACGAGCGCCTGCGCCAGTCGGTGCAGACGGAGATCCGCGTGCAGTTCATGGCCGTGGATGAGGCACAACGGCGAACGAAGGTCGCGGAGCGCGCGGTGGCTACGGCGCGGGAGAAGTTGCGCCTGGCCGAGGGGCGGTACGACGCCGGGTCGGGCAACGTGCTCGAGCTGGAGGACGCCCAGGTGGCCTATTCCTCTGCGCGCTTTCAGTCGGTCCAGGCCCGGTACGACTTGGCGGTCGCTCGGGTGCTTCTCAGACGGGCGGTGGGCGCATGAACAAGACGAGACTCTCAGTTGCGCTGGGCACCTTCGCCCTCATCCTCGCGGGCCTCACCGGATGCAAAGGCGAGACGGACGCCGGTGGTTCGTCGCGCCAGACCGCCATGGTCACCAAACGCGATATCCGCGCGCAGATCCAGGCGACCGGCGTCGTCCGCGCGATGGTCGGCGCCGAGGTCAAAGTCGGCTCGCGCGTCTCCGGAAAGGTCGAGCGTCTGTTCGCAAACATCGGCGACCAGGTGAAGAAGGGAGATCCGATCGCCAAGCTCGAGGACGCCGACCTCAAGGCACGCGTGGCCCGCGCGGAGGCTGAGCTCGCGTCGGCCCGGGCCCAGCTCGCGCTCCTGCGACGGGGGGCTCGCGTGGAGGAGATCGCCGAGGCAGAGGCGACGCTCCAGCAGGCAGACGCGGAGCTTTCGCTCGCCACCACAGACGCCGCGCGGCAGACCAAGCTGCTCGCGGATGAGCTGGTCTCAAAGGAGGAGGCGGATAAGGCGCAGCGCAACCTCGCGGTCACGAGAGGCAAGCTGGCTGCCGCAAAGAGCCGGCTTGAGCTGCTCAAGCATCGCTACCTTCCGGAGGAGATTGCGCTCGCCGAGGCGAAGGTGAAGCTGGCCGACGCCGGCGTATTGGAGGCGCGGGCGACTCTGTCCTACTCCACCCTCGTGGCTCCGATCGACGGTGTCGTCGCCCTGGTCACAACCCAGGAGGGCGAGACAGTTGCCGCGGGTATGAACTCGCCGACCTTCGTCACCATCATCGACCTCGCCAAGCTCGAGGTGGCCGCCTACGTCGACGAGGTTGATATCGGGCGAGTGGTCATCGGACAGGGCGCGTCCTTCACCGTGGATTCCTTTCCCGACGCCGACTTCACGGGGAAGGTGACCTCGGTCTACCCGCGCGCTGTTATCCAGTCGAACGTCGTCAACTACATCACCACGCTCTCGATCGACAACTCGGAGGGTCGTTTGAAGCCGGACATGACCGCGACGATCAACATCGTGCTCGACGAGCGAAAGGGCGTGCTGGCGGTTCCTGAGAAAGCGCTGCGCAGCGAGGGCGGCAAGCGGGTCGTCTACGTCGTCGACGGTGAGGGCTCCGTCGCACACACCGTCCGAGTTGGCCGGCGCGGAGGCGGGTACATCGAGATCCTCGAAGGCTTGAAGGAAGGCGACGTCGTGCTGGTCAACGGCTCGACTCCAGAACAGGGGAAAGGCAAATCACCATGATCGAGCTTCAAGACATCAAAAAAGCGTACCGTACCGGACCGGGCGCCGAGGTGCATGCCCTGCGCGGCGTGACGCTGACCATCGAGCAGGGGTCGTTCGTAGCCATCATGGGACCCTCCGGGTGCGGCAAGTCCACGTTGATGAACATCCTCGGGACCTTGGACCGGCCGGACTCTGGCAGCTTTCGGCTCCACGGGGATGACGTGGCAGGACTCGACGACAAGGCCCTATCGAGGCTGCGAAATCGGCGCATCGGCTTCGTCTTCCAGTCCTTCAACTTGCTGCCGCTGGCGTCCGCGCAGGAGAACGTGTCGCTTCCCCTGCTCTACGCCCAGGCCCCAGGCGACGTCGGGGAGCGGTCGCGCAGGGCGCTTGAGCTGGTGGGGCTCGTCGATCGCGCGCACCACCGGCCAGGCGAGCTTTCTGGCGGCCAGCAGCAGCGAGTGGCCATCGCGAGGGCGCTCGTCACCGATCCAGAGATCATCCTCGCCGACGAGCCGACCGGGAACCTCGACACGCGCGCCAGCGCGGAGGTCATGGCCGTGCTGGAGGATCTGGCGGACAAGGGGAAGACGGTGGTGCTGGTCACGCACGAGCCCGATATCGCCGCCTACACGAAGCGGGTGATCGCGCTGCGCGACGGGCAGGTCGTTTCCGACACGCCGACCTCGGAACGTAAGAGCGCACGCCAAGAGCTGGACCGCCTCGGCAAGGAGGTGACGCCATGAACGCGCTGCGCCTGGCGTTGAGAATCGCGCTTCGGAACCTGGGAGTACGCAAGGGACGTTCGGCCTTGATGATGTCCGGCGTCGCCGTGGGTATCGTGACGTTGATCCTAGTCACGGCGGTCACCGAGGGCACTCGAAAGAAGGTCGAGAAGGGCATCCAGTCCTTCGGCCCGGACGCGGTCATGGTGGCCGCCGGCAGCCCGCAGACCCGAGGGCCTGGGGACGAGCGGGTAACCACACTGTCAGCGGAGGACCTCGACGCCATCCGGTCAGGTGTTCCGGGAGTGCGGGTCATCGTCCCGATCGTGGCACGTTCGGCGCAGACGGTGATCGCGGGCGACCGCAACACCACCACCACAGTGTTCGCTTCCACCCCCGAGATCGAGGAGGCGTGGGATCAGCACGCGGGCTCAGGCGAGTTTCTCTCGGAGGCGCACGAGGCATCGCTCGGCCGTGTGGCCGTGTTGGGCACAACGGTGGCCCGAGACCTCTTTGGCTCCGACGACCCCGTTGGACAGACCATCCGGCTCGGTGACCAGAAGTTCAAGGTCATCGGCGTCGCTCAATCCAAGGGAACGAGTCCCATGGGGATGGACATGGATAACCGCATCTTCGTTCCCCTCTCGACCGGGATGAGGCGTCTGTACAACGTCGACTACTACAGCATGATCCGGTTCCGCCTCGATCCTGCCGTCGACATGCAGCGGACGGTCGAACAGGTCACGACCCTGCTGCGACAGCGCCACAGCATCGGCCCGGGAGACACGGATGACTTCTCGATTCGCTCCGCGATCTCGTTCCGGCAGATGGCGGCAAAGATGAGCCGCACGCTCACGGTGCTCCTGGGTATCATCACGCTCGTTGCGCTCGGTGCAGGCGCACTCGTTCTCGCGAATATCCTCACGGTAGCGGTCTCCGAGCGCCGGGTCGAGATCGGCGTGCGCCGCGCGGTGGGCGCCTCGCGTGGCCAGATCACGCAGCAGTTCTTGATTGAGGGCGTGGTGGTGACCATCCTTGGCGGACTCATCGGCATCGCTCTTGGTACGGCGGCGGTCCTCGTGTTGCGCTCGAGCACGGAGATGCCGGTGGCACTGAGCTGGCTGCCGTTCGCCGCCGGTCTCGTGGTCACCATCGTGGTCGGCATCGTTGCGTCCTTGCTCCCGGCGCGCCGCGCGGCGTCGACAGACGTGGTCAATGCGCTGCGCCCGTAGAAAAGGGAGGCGATGACACCCCGGAAGGCCATACGCAACGCCGCGACGTCAGCATGGCGGCAGCGCCGCCGGTCGGTCCTCGCTGGTCTCGGGGTGACCGTGGGCGTCGCCGTCCTGGTCGCGATGGTGTCGGTCGGCCAGGGCGCCGAGCAGGCCGTGCTCGATCACTTCCGTTCTATGGGCACGGATCTGGTCGTCGTCACCGCCGGTAAGGTGGTGGTCGTCGCCGGTCGGCCCCGCCAGACCGGCAACGTGACGACGCTGACCGTGCAGGACGCCGAGGCGATTGGTGACGGCCTCGCGCACGTGCGGCTGGCTGCCCCCGTTCAGGCTCAGAAGCTACCCGTCAAGTGGCGGGACCTCTCCACGCAGACCAATATCGTGGGCACGACGCCCGCGTATCTGTTGGCGAAGAACGCCCGTGTGCGGACCGGCAGAGGCTTCGAGGATGAGGAGCTCCGCGGCGCACTCCGTGTGGCGGTGCTCGGCCCTTCGGTCGTGGCCAACGTGTTCGGTGACGCCTCGCCGCTCGGCGAAACCGTCAGAATCAACAAGATCCCGTTCGAGGTGATTGGCGTGCTCGACGCCCGTGGCCTCGACTCCCTCGGCCAGGACCAGGACGACGTGGTGCTGGTGCCGGTCTCGACGGGTCTGCGCCGGCTGTTCAACCTCGACCATGTGAACAACATCTACGTTCAGGCCGCCCCCGGACAGACCGCTCGGGCGATCGAAGAGGTCCGCGAGGTGCTGCGACAGCGACACCGGATCAGGCCGGGCAAGGACGAGGACTTCACGCTGCAGGATCAGACCCAGGCGCTCGGAGCGGAGATGGAGGCTGCCCGCAGCTTCACGGGTCTGATCGCCGCGGTGTCGGCGGTGGCTTTGCTCATCGGAGGCGTCGGCATTCTCGCGGTGATGCTCATCGCGATCAGGGAGCGAACTCGCGAGATCGGCTTGCGACGCGCCGTGGGCGCCACCGCCCAGGACGTGCTCGTCCAGTTCGTCTTGGAGGCGCTCATCATCAGCGTACTGGGCGGCTTCGTGGGCCTCGGGCTGGGGGTCGCAGCGGGGTTCGTGGCATCGCGACTCGGGGATTGGCCGCTCGTCATCTCGGCCGGAAGCGTGCTGCTGGCGGTCGGTGTCTCGACGGTGGTCGGCGTGCTCTTCGGAGCCTATCCGGCACGCCGCGCGGCCCGGCTCGATCCGACCGTCGCGCTGAGGTCCGCGTGAGCGTGCCGGACCAAGACCAAGAACCGCGGGCGAAGGAGGACCAGCAGACCGCTGGCCACACAACCGGCGGCGCGCCACGCCTCGGTGAGCTGTTCCTGTCGTTCCTGCGCCTCGGCAGCGTGTCCTTCGGTGGCCCCGCGATGGTCGCGTACATCAAGCGGCTGGCGGTGGTGCGAAGGAACTGGTTGAAGGAGCAGGAGTTTCAGGACGGGGTGGCGCTCTGCCAGGCCGTGCCGGGGGCGACGGCGATGCAGTGCGCCGCCTACGTTGGGCTGCGCGCCCGCGGACTTGGCGGCGCAGTGGCGGCCTACGTCGGCTTCGGGCTGCCGGCCTTCTTCTTGATGCTGGGGCTCTCGGTTGCGTATCAGCACGCCCTGCAGCTTCACGCCGTGACCTCAATGCTTGCGGGCCTGCGAGCCATCGTGGTCGCGCTCATTGCCAACTCCGCGTGGACCTTCGCCCGGTCCTCGGTGAAGGGAGTTAGGAGAGGAATGTTCTCCGCGGTCACGGCGATTCTCTTCCTCCTCGGCGGCAGCCCGTTCTTGATCGTCATCGGTGCCGGGCTGGCGGGAACGCTGTGGCTCCGTGGACCTTCGCAGGCACTTGCACCGGCGTCGGTGCCGCGAGTCTCGGGCTGGTCGACTCTCCGGTCGGCGGCCCTCGTGGCGGCATTCGGCATCGTCCTGCTTGTGGCGCTCTTCCTTGTCGACCGGCGACTGTTGACGCTCGGCCTCGTGATGATGAAGGTCGACCTGTTCGCCTTCGGAGGCGGCTTCGCCTCGGTGCCGCTCATGTATCAGGCGGTCGTCGGAAGTCGGCAGTGGATGCCAGCCTCGGTGTTCATGGACGGCATCGCGCTTGGACAGATCACGCCCGGCCCGATCGTCATCACCGCGACCTTCGTGGGCCATCAAGTGGCAGGGGTCGTCGGGGCGGCCGTCGGCACGGTGTGCATCTTCCTGCCGTCGTTGCTGATGGTGGTGCTGGTCGAACCCTGGTTCAGCCGGTTTCGCTCCTCCACCCGATTCCGGGGAGCCAGCCAGGCGCTCGTGCTCTCTTTCGTCGGGCTGCTCGTGTCGGTGACGATCCACTTCGCGTGGCTGACGCCCTGGAACGTCAGGTCGGCCATCCTCGCGGGGCTCGCCTTGCTTGCCCTGCTGCGCAAGGTGGACGTCGTGTGGGTGGTGCTGGGCGGCGCGGCGGTGTCGGCCGTGGTCCTGTGAGAGTCGCCGCGTGCTTCACCGCCGCCAGGGCTGGAGCCGCGCCTGCTGCACGGCCGTCTGCTTCTCGTGGTCGAGGTCGCGGAGGAGGCGCTGGAGCTCGCGGAGGCTCTCGTCGTCCAGCGCTTCGAGCTTGATGGCGTAGCGGCGGCCGGACGCGCGGGTGATCTCGGCTACCACCCACTCGACCAGCCGCCGCCTCTGGTAGTCGCCCGGGGCCATCAGGCTTCCGCGGTCGCGAGCATGGCGGCGACATCGGCCTCGCCGGCGTTGGCGAGGAAGGCCTGGAGCGACTTGCGGAAGAGGTCCATGCGCGAGTGCAGGCCCTGGCGCCTCCATGCCTCGTCGAGCTTGTCGACCAGGTCCGACTCCATCCGCAGCGGCAGCACCTTGAAGGTGACGCCCTCGCGGTGTGCGCTCTTGCGCGGGCCGACCGGGATGCGGCCCTTCTGCGCCTCGCGGATCTTCCAGATGAGGTAGGCCTTGTTGTCCGAGCCCGTGGGGCGGCCGACCACCTCGAGGTAGCGGGCCTGCAGCTCGGGCACCTCGAGCTTGGTGAGCTTCTCGCCGGCGGCCGTGGGCTCGGTCTGCGCGGTGGTCTCGACCTCGGCCGAGGGCGCGTCAGCCTCGGGCTTCTTCGCCTTGGCGGCCTTGGCGCTGCCGTCGGCGGCTTGGAGCGCCTCGGTGATGCGGCGGATCAAGAAGGTCTTGTTCGGGCTACGGGTGGTCTCGCCGGTCACCTCGGCGAACTTCGCCTGCAACTCGTTGACCTTCAGGTTGCCCAGCTTCGCGATCTCTTTCTTCGTCGTCTTGCTCATGGTCTTCTCCTTCAAGGTTGGGCCGGCGCGGACCACCCGCGTCGGTGGGTTTCCGACTCGACTCGCTGCGCGGCAACGTTCACCTGGACCTCACCAAGGTGACCTGGAACTCAGCTGGCCCGATGCGCACCACGAGGCCGCGGTTCGCGGTGAGCACGCCGGCGTCGGCGAACGAGCTGATCCGAGGTCTGGGGACTTCGCTCGCCTCCGCGTAGGCTTCGATGGCTTCGGCCAGGAACGTCTCGAACTCGGCCTCGCTTTCCGGAGCGGGCTGCAGGTCACCCGAGCCGGGGACCGTCACGTACCTGGTCTCTCCTTCGACCTGGACCGGGTAGAGCTTCGAGAGGGCGTTCATCGCTTGCCCCCTTTCTTCGCCGCCTTCTTCGTGCTGGCGAAGCAGGCGAGGTCCATCGCCCGTGGGTCGCTGGTCACGAAGCTGAAGCGGCCCTCCTTCTCCATCCAGGGCTGGACCTCGAGGCGGTCGGCGGCGGTGACGCCGCCCGCGCGGGCGAGGTCGTCCTCGTCGCTGATGTGGGCGTAATCCGGGCCATCGACGTCGATGTCAGGCCGGGCCGCGTTCTTGAGGACCGCGATGATCCGCACGCGGTACCCGTTCAGGTAGGGGTGCTCTGTTCCGTGGTAGGTCGTCGTGCTTCCGAGAATCTTCGCCATGGTTCGCCTCCGCGCTCGCGATCGAGTCCATCTCGATCGTCAATGACATACAGGCGTCGGTGGCCGCGAAGCTCAAGGCAATTCGACCTGAAAGACGAGCGAATCCGGCATGTTGCGATGGACACGCAACGCCGCGGAACTGGCGGGGAATGTGGCTCCAGGAGGTCTACGGCGCGACCTTCGGCGCGAGAAACGCGCTACCCCCGGTTGTGCCACATGCCGTCGATCGCCTCTTTCAAGGCGACCAGCGCGGCCTCGACCTTGGTGATGGCCGAGGTCTGGCCCTCGGCCATCTTCACGACGGTCGCGTGAAGGTCCTTCATGTCGCGGTCCTTCTTCTCGTTCACGCGCCAGAAGGCCCAGCCCAGGATGGCGACGAGGCCGTAGGGACCGGTGGCCTTCAGGAACTCGGCGAAGGCGGTGAAGACGGTCGGCTCCATGGGCTACTCCTTCGGCTTGGCGGCCGTGATGAGGTCGGAGAGGTCGACGTTCCAGCGCACGCCCGTTCCGCGCCGCACCGCCTCGACGAAGGCGGCCTCGGGTGCGAGCCCGGCCTCGAGGCGCAGCCAGGCGTAGAGCACCAGCAGCGAGCCGTCGGCGTGCCCGAAGTAGTGGTGGGCGTAGATGCCAGGCTTGAGCTTGCTCGCGCTCTCGACCTCGGCCATCGCGAGCTTGGTGCCCGCAAGGCCGATCCAGGTGCGCGGGATGGCGAGGCCCGAGGCCGGCGAGGTGACCCACTCGACGAACCGCGCGACCGCCTCGGCCTGCGCCGGGGTCGGCAGCACGTACTTCTTCTTGTGGGCCCACGGCGCGTTGATGACCGTCGACCAGGCCATGCCTGGCTTGAGGTCGCTCGGGTAGTAGGGGTTCACGACCTCGATGCCGATCGATGGGCCGTTGTGGCGGCTGGCGTGCGCCAGCTTGTCGGTGGCGAGGTCCCCGTGCTGGGTGAAGCGGCCGTCCGCACCGAGGACGAGGTGGACGCTCAGCCGGCGCTTCTTGAGCACCGCCACGGTCTCCTCGACCGATCGCGTGACCGTCTCGTGGATGACCAGTTCGGTGACGGGCTTGCCCGTGCGGTCCTGGTAGCGGAAGCGGTGGACGCCCGGGTCGTTGAAGTTGAGGACGTCGAGGCCCGATGGCGGCTCGATGGCTTTGCCACCGACGATGAAGGTGCGCTCGTTCACTGGGCACCTCCGTCGGTCTTCGGAGGCGGCGGGAGCTTGAGACCGTCCTTGAACCAGCGGTCCATGACCGCCGCGGGCGGCTCCTTGATTGGCGCGGTCTCGGCGGTCAGCCCCTGCGCGAGGCGGCCTCCCTTGACGAGCTTGGCGTGCAACGTGTCGACGAGCAGCTTGTGCTTGTGGCCGTAGCTTCCCTGCGAGGGGTGGTCCTCGCCGGTTGGCGAGCGCAACAGGAACTCGGCCGCGCCGCACGCGGCGCAGACGGGCATCGCCACCACGTTCGAGTTGACCTGACCTTCGCGGGATACCCCCGCCACGATGGCGCTTACCGGCACGGTGACGACCGCGCCGCACTTAGCGCAGTCCTGATCGAGGTCGTTGGCTCTGATCTCACGAATGGGCATGGCTACTCCTCACGCGACCGCGGTGTAGGTGCCGAACCAGTAGATGGTCGTGTTGCCAGCGACGTTCTGGTACGAGTAGAAGCCGAAGCCGTCGCGGTCGGCATCGAAGAGGCTCGGCGTGCCAGTGAAGTTGTACGCGCTGGTCTGCGCGAACGTGATCGACGACGGTGTCGCGGGAAAGCGAGAGCGGAAGGTGTTCGTGCCGCCCATCGCCATGTTGCGGGTCGCGTTGTAGGTGTTGTGCGTCTCGATTCCGAGACGGCCGACCTCGCGGACAGTCCCCGTGATCTCGAAGGCCGAGTTGGTCGTCGCGCTCATCGGGAGCGTCCAGGTCCGGGTCCAGTCGGTGAAGGTCGCGGCGAAGCTGTTCTCGTGGAACAACGCGAAGTCGCTTCGCGAGAACCGGAACCCGCCGCAGAACCAGCTCGTCGAATCGCGAGCCCAGGCGCTGCCGTTCCACGACGTGTTCAGGAGAAACCAGACCGAGTCGCTGTCGACGTAGACGCGCAGGTGCGTCCCAGCGATGCCGACGCCGATCGCCTCCCAGAGCAGCACCTTCCCCGTGCCCAGGTTCGGCTGGTGGATGGTGCGGTGCTGGCCGGCGTTCGTCTCGTTGCCCCGGTAGTGGTCGTCCTCGAAGGCGTCCAGAACCTCGGCGAGCGCGGCCTCGACGTCCGACGCATTCAGATTTCCACCGGCGTCCGCGACCGAGATGGCCGACGCGTCGTGGGCGTCGCTGGTGTCGGCGACGTGCGCGTTGAGGTTGCCGACGACCTCCTGGAACGCGCCCTCGACCTGGGTCGCGGTGATGATGCCGCCGGCGTCTGCTACGGAGACCGCCGAGGCAGCGTGCGCGCCCGTGGCGTTGGTGATGTGGCTGTTGACGTTGCCGAGCAGCGTCGCGAGCTGGGCGTCGACCGTGCCTGCGACGAGCGCGTTGGGCGTGCCGGTCACCGCGTCCGCGCCGATGCGCGACGACCCGGGCGTACCCGCCGTCTGCGCCAGCAGCGCGGTGACGATCTCCTGGAGCTGCGCCTGGACGCTGGTGCCGGCGATGTAGTTGTGGACGGCGGCGGCGATGGCGCTCGCAGCGTGCGCGCCCGCCGCCGCCCCGACGTGGTTGTTGATCCAGGTGAGGATCTGCGAGAGCTGCCCGTCGACGTTGCCCGCGGGCAGCGCGTTCGGCGTCCCAGCGACAGCGTCCGCGCCGACCTTGGACGCACCGGGGCTTCCGGCGGATGCGGACGAGAGGTCATCGACCACCTCGTCGATGGCCGCCTGGACGTTGCCGGCGGCGACGAAGCCGTGGGGCGTGTAGTTCACGTGTCCGGCGGGATGCTTGTCCGCCGTGCCGCCGAAGTGTCCGGCAAGGACGGAGTCCGCCGAGTCGAGCGACGACTGCACGGTTTCGGCCGCCGGGGAGAGCACGGACCAGAGGCCAGAGACGATCTGGACCGCGTCGCCCGTGGCGAAGATGAACGCCTGGCGACGGGTGCTGTCGATGTCGCCGGCGACGATCTGGGTCTGCCCGTGCCGTCGCAGGACGTCGCAGACCAGCAGCTCGTCTTCCTGGAGCGGCACTTTGAGCGCGGTGCCGATGTTGCCCTCGGGACCCTGGCGAACGACCAGCTCGAAGGTTTCGTCACGCCGGAAGTAGACCTGCTGGGAGTTGCCGTCGGTGCGCGGGTCGGAGAGCAGCCGGTCGAACTTGAGGAAGACGCCGAGCCAGCGTTCCTTGCCCGCGACCGTGACCTCGGTGGGGATGCCCGAGTGGTCGATGGTGCAGTCCACCCGCTGCCCGGTGCCGAAGAAGATGCGCTGGCCGATGTGGTCGTAGGCCCGGCCCGGTGCGGTGAGGTCGATGGTGAGATCCGCGACCGGCGAGTGCGGGGTCGGCTCGGCACCGCTGACGATGCCGTAGACGCCGATGTCCGCGGCCAGGTTGCGGTCGGCCTTCTCCAACAGCTCGAAGCCGAGGTCGAGCTCGGCCTCGGTCACGCGCATCCTGAAGAAATAGTCCAGACGATCAGCCATTTACGCTACCTCGGCTTGTAGCCCGTGATGATGGACGCGCATGTGACAGGCTCGGCAGAGCACCACGAGGTTCCAAGGTGCGAGCAGCAGCTCTCGATCACCGTCAGGCGCGGTCGGGTGATGGACGACGAGGTTGCCCGCGGTTCGCCGTTCGCCGCAGAGCTGACACCGAGAATCGGGTGCGGAGAGCATGCCGTCGCTCAAGGCCTTGAAGCCTTCTCGCTGCCGCCAGGCGTTCTCGGGATAGGTCGACCGCTCAGGGTCGATGCGCCTCCGGATCGCGTTGCATTGGAGGGAGCAGTAGCGGCCGAATCCTTTTCTGACTTGCCGCTTCTCGACGACAAAGCAGGTCCCGCACACCGGGCATGTCCTCTCGACGAGCTGCCCGCCGTCCGTCGGCCGGTTGAAACAATCGCGCCCTCGCTTCCAGAAGCTGAAACACACGCGACTGCAGGTTGTCCCGCTCGGGCTCGAACCGGGTCGTCGGTAGTACGCCTTTCCGCAGACCTCGCAGGTCGCATTCGGCGGGAGGTGGTCCTTCTGCCAGATGCGGTAGCAGTTGCCGCACATGCCACGCGACACGTGTTGAACGTCGCGTTGGCAGACGCTGCAGGTTCTCGTCGGTGCTTCGGCCATGCCTGCTCCTCGGGGTCGCGACCCTTCCAGAGGGGCAAAGCCGGCCGGTGCCGGAACGGGGACAACGAGGAAGACGCCCGAAACTACGAGGGGGTATTCATGGCCAGGTACCGGCGCAGCACCAGCTCCAGCGCCGCCCCGTTCACCGAGGAGGTAGAGACCCGGCCTTCGCGCCAGAACCTCTCATCGACCAGCAGGTCCACGAACGACACGAGCCTGCCAGGGTTGCCCTTGGCGAGCAGCAGAAGGCCCCGGCGGTCCTCTTCCTGTAGCGCATGGGGCAGGGCCCGGCTCTCAAGCCGCGGGTCCAGGATGGCTACCATCGTCGAGCGAGCCAGAGGAGACACTCCAGTCTCCATGTAGGCCAGGTGAAGGGCCCTCGTGGCAACGTGATCGCGCCGGTTCTCCACGTCCGCCGCGAGCAGGACGCCGAGCCCCGTCCCCCGAAGAGAGCGCAGGAACCCCTTCGTTGCTGTCCCCGCAGTGGAGATGTGGTCGAGAAGCAGAACGCCGGGGCGTTCTTCGACGGCGAGGCGCAAGCAGCTCCGCAACCGCCGCTGCGTGAGCGAGGAGGCGTCGATGTCCGGATACGCCGACGCGAGCGCGGCCGTGATGTCCCCGAGACAGCGGGTGTCGGGGGCGAGGCCGCAGGGCCGGTTGTGCTCCCGCAACCGTGAGGCCAGCGCCGCGAGGATGCTGCTCTTGCCCATGCCCAGCGGACCAAGGAGGATTAGCGTGCTGCCGCGGAGCACCTCCCTCTCGAGGTGGACGAGGAGCTTCTCTCTGCCGACCAAGCGGTTCATGGGGGCCCGCCGTCAGCCCGGGCGGGCCACGCGGAGGGTTCGACCTGTCAGCAGCAGGATGGGAACGGCCGCGAGCTGCGCCGTGATGGAGAAGGCGACCAGCCATCCGACAGACACGTCGAAGAGGATTCCGATCAGGGCGCTGCCGAGAAACCAGGACAGACCGTAGCCCGCGTTGAAGAGCCCGTACGCGGTCCCACGGCGGTTCGAGGGTACGAGGTCGGCGATGGCCGCCCGCATGATCGACTCCTGGGCACCCATGCCGATACCCCAGCAGACCATGCCGGCGACAACGAGCGAGAAGCCTCCGAGGAACACGAGCGGGGCAAACGCAGACGAGGCGACTACGACCACGGCGAGGACCGGGAGGCCGAACCGGTCGAACAGCTTGCCGAAGGCCAGTGCCGCCAGGGCGTCCACCCCCATGGCGATGGCGTAGAGGACCGGAACCCAGGCGGCGGAAGCGATCCCTTCCTTCTGGAGCCGGAACGCGATCAGCGGAAAGTCGGCGTAGCCCGCGGCGACCAGGGCCGCCGCGACCAGGTAGAGCCAGTAGGCGCGGCCAAGCCCCTTGCCGACCAGGGGGGCGCGCGCCGCCTCAAGCTCGCTGGGATTCGGGAAGGTGATGCGCGCCGCCGCCAGCGTGAGCAGCGCGAGCACCGCAGCTACTCCGAGCAGAGCGAAGGCCTGGCGGTAGCTGCCGTTGACCGATAGGACGCCAGCCGCGAGCAGCGGTCCGAGGACGGCGCCGATCTGGTCCAGCGCCTCGTGAAGGCCGAAGCCCCAGCCCCGGCCGATGCGACCGGTCGCGTGAGAGAGCATGACGTCCCGAGAGGGGTTGCGGATCGCCTTCCCGGTCCGCTCCGCGATCATCAGGAGTGCCGCGACCTCCCACCGACCCGCCAGGGCGATGGCCGGCACGGCGAGCAGGTTGAGGACGTACCCGAAGATGGCGATCCCCCAGTACCTCCCCGTCCGGTCCGCCAAGTACCCCGAGACGAGTCGCAGGCCGTAGCCGACCAGCTCGCCGAGCCCCGCGACGAAGCCGACGACCGCGCCGCTCGCGCCGAGAAGCGCGAGGAAAGGCCCGGTGATGCTCCGGGCCCCTTCGTAGGTCATGTCGGCAAAGAGGCTGACAACACCGAGCAGGACGACGAACCCCAGGGCACGACGCCTCATGACGGCGTCCGATGCCGCGCTCGTGGCTTGGCCCCCTGGGGTGGTTTCCACGTCGTTCTCCATCCTACCTTCGCAACGTGGCCACCAGCCGCTGCGGCTTCAGCAGCAGGTCGATGGCGACGTTGATGTCGCGAGCGACGACGGTCGCGACGCGGACCGCTTCACAAGAAGTCCCCTCGTCGCCGAGGACCGCGATCCCCAAGCCCGCCGCTCGAAGCATCGGCACGTCGTTCGTGCCGTTGCCCACGGCGGCCACCGTCCTGCAGCCGAGGGACTCGACGAACCGGCGCTTCTCGGCCCCGCCGCGAACGATGTGAACCGCCACCGGCGACCCAGCGAGGGCGCGGCCGACCATGCCGAACGTGTCCGCGGTCATCACGACGACCTCGGCCCGCGCTGCCAGCGCCTTGAGGCGGGCGGCGACCCCGCGGACGAGCCGGCCTTCGACGGCGAGAGTGCCGTTGAAGTCGAAGACCACGTGCTCGATCCGCAGGGGGCGCTTCCTGCCCGGGATCGCCACCTCGACGCCGCGTCCGGCTAGCTTCCGCTCAGGCATGCTTGAAGCCGCCGACCTTGCGGAACGTGCCTCCCGCGTACCTGGCCTCGGCGCCGAGCTCCTCCTCGATGCGCATGAGCTGGTTGTACTTGGCCACGCGCTCGCCTCTGCACGGGGCACCCGTCTTGATCTGCGCCGCGCCAGTGGCGACCACGAAGTCGGCGATGAAGTCGTCGGCGGTCTCGCCCGAGCGGTGGCTCACCATCAGCGTGTACTTCGCGTCGTTCGCCATGGACATGGCCTTCAAGGTCTCGCTGATCGTTCCGATCTGGTTGAGCTTGATCAGCACCGAGTTGGCGACGCCCTCGCGGATGGCGCGGGCGATGATCTCCGGGTTCGTCACGAAGATGTCGTCGCCGACGATCTGGATGTGCTTCCCGAGCTTGTCGGTCATGAGCTTCCAGCCCGCCCAGTCCTCCTCGGCGAGGCCGTCCTCGATGGACCAGATCGGGAACTGCCGCACCCAGCCCTCCCAGAACGCCACCATCTGCTCGGACGTGAGCCGGCTCTTGTCGGACTTCGACAAGACGTACGCGCCGTCTTCGAAGAACGAGCTGGCCGCCGGGTCGAGCGCGATGACGACGTCGTTGCCGGGCTTCAGGCCAGCCTTCTCGATCGCCGCCAGAATGACCTCGATGGCCTCGACGTTCGCCTTGAGGTTGGGCGCGAAGCCGCCTTCGTCACCGATCGCCGTGGAGTAGCCCTTGGTCTTCAGGGTGGCCTTGAGCGCGTGGTAGACCTCGGCGCCCATGCGCAGCGCCTCCCGGAAGGTCGGCGCGCCGACCGGCGCGATCATGAACTCCTGGAAGTCGACGCTGTTATCCGCGTGCGCGCCGCCGTTCATGATGTTGAACATCGGGACCGGCAGCAGCGTGCCGGGGTTGCCGGCGAGCTTGGCGAGGTGCCGGTGCAGGTTGATGCCCGCCGCGTTCGCGGCCGCGCGGGCGGCGGCGAGCGAGACGCCGAGGATGGCGTTGGCGCCGAGCTTGTCCTTGTTCGCCGTGCCGTCCACCTCGCAGAGCTTCTTGTCCAGCGCTGCCTGGTCGGCCACGTCCATGCCGCGGACGGCGGGAAGAATCGACTCGGTGACGTTCTTCACCGCGCGGAGCGTGCCCTTGCCGCCGAACCGCGCCTTGTCGCCGTCGCGCAGCTCAAGCGCCTCGCGGCTGCCGGTCGAGGCACCCGAGGGCACCGCCGCGCGACCCCAGGAGCCGCCCTCGACGTGAAGGTCCACCTCGACGGTGGGGTTCCCGCGGGAATCGAGGATCTCGCGGGCGACGATGTTGGTGATCTTCTTCATGAGTGGACTCCCTTTCCTGTTTGACCGAGCGCCGTCAGACGATCGCTCAGCGTGTTGATACGCACAACCTCGTGCTGCACGGCCTGGCTACCCTGAGCCCGGCATTCCTTGGCCCTCGCGAGGGCGTCCTCGGCCGAGGTCGCCACCTCTCCGAGGGCGGATCGGATCTTGGACTGAAAACGCCGCCGGCTCTCCGTCACCCGGTCGTCGAAGTCCCCGACGATGCGGTTGGCGTTGGCGTAGATGAGCGTCTCGAGGTACTCGCCGATCTGGCGGTCGAGGGCCCTGAGCTGCTGGGCCCGAGAGCGAAGCAGGTCGAGGAACCACCCGGCCGGCGTCTGGGTCGTGAGCGTCATGAGCGAGGTGTAGTAGAGGCGGCTCCGATACGTGAAGCCGGTCTCGGGCTCGATGGTGCGAGCAAGCGCGGTCATCGCAGGATCGGCCGAGGCGAGCTTCTCCAGGAAGCCGTTCGCCAGGTCGGCGAACCGGCGCATGGCCTCGACGTACATGGTCTCGGCAGCGGGCTGAGCCTCGGCGCGCCACTGGTCGAGCCACTTCCGCGAGATCTCGTCCGCCAGATGGATCGCTTTCTCCCGCAAGGCAGGACCGCGGCGGACCTCAGCGGCGCGGATGGACTCCGCGAGCTCGGTGCGGGCGGCCGGCTTCGCTCGCTTGAGGAACGCCTCGCGCCTGTCGTCCCAGGTCCGAGCCAGCCTCTCCTGCTCGGCGGTGAAAAGGTGTCCGAGGTCGGAAAGCGCGCGCTCGGCCTCGCTCACGCAGGCACGCAGCGCCTCGACCCGCTGCTCCGATTCCTCGACGGGTCGCAGGAGCGCACCCCGCTGCTCGTCGAGGTGATGGTGCAGCCGCTCCGAGAGAAGCGCGAGCCCGCGCTCCTCGGCGGCCTGCACGAGGTCGCTGCCCGATTGGCGTGCGAGGTCCCCCAGCGCCTCGACGAGCCTTGGCCAGCCTCGCGTGGGCCCTTGTCCTGCCAAGCGCTCCGTCGCGCTGACGTCGAACAGCCGAAGCCCGTCCAGGTTCGCCCGGTCCTTGAGTACCCTGCGCGTGAACTTGTCGGCCTCGTCCAGCTCCGCGTTGGTGAGCTTGTCGGCCTTGTTTAGGACGAAGAGGACCTCGGCGCACTGCTTGGCGATCTCCTGGACCAACGAAAGCTCGTCCGCCGAGATGGGCGGGTCCGCGCCGAGGACCACGAGGGCGGCATCGACGTGGGGCACGAAGGCCCGGGTCGCCTCGGTGTTGCCGACGAACACGGAGCCGATGCCGGGCGTGTCGACGAGGCACATTCCGGAAGCGAGCAGCTCGCTCGGCACGAAGACCTCGACCGCCGCGACGCCCTTGCCGTTCTCGGGGTTCTGCTCCTCGGTTACGAACTCCGCGAGGTCGCCCGTGGCGATCTCCTGCCAGCCGACGGCGGCGAACCGGACGCGTGCCGACCGACGCTCGCCGTGGCGGACCACGGTGACGACGGCGGTGACGGGCACCACCCCCACCGGCAGGACCGGCTCGCCCACGAGCGCGTTGAGCAGCGTCGACTTGCCGCGCTTGAACTGCCCTACGCACGCCACGTAGAAGAGGCCGTCTCTGACGCGATCGGAGAGGGCGCGCACATCGGTCGCGAGGTGCGCCGCACCAGCCTCGATCGCCAACCGCTCGACCTCCTCGAGGCGGGAGCCGTCGGTGCTCGCCAGGGACATCTCCATCAGCCCTCCCGTGGAGGGCTGGACTTCTGCTTCCTCAAGATCAGCCTCCCGCGCCATCACGGCGCGAACCGTTACTCTGGGGCTGATCTTAGAAGACGGAAAGCCGGCTGCCGGCTCCTACGGAGGATCAGCCCCGTAGGAGTCATCGGCCACGGTAGGAACGTGGCGGTTGTCGGCGGACTCCACCGCCATCTCGAAGCTCTCTCTTTGTACTGTTTCTTCCTCACGAATATCAAGTGTTTCGGCTCGGTCAGGCTCGGTCAGTGCAGGTCCGTCGAGGCCCCCAGCTCGCTGATGCCCAGCTCCCAGTGGTCGAAAGTGGTAGGCGCGCCGGGCTCGAGCAGGTCCACGAAGTGGGTGTGGGCCGGCCGCATGTAGTCGACCACCGCGCGGAGCTGGCGCCGCTGGGTGTCGCTCAGCGCCATGCCGACGGTCACGTCGAAGGCGTAGCGCGCGAAGCGATCGGATGGCCCCAGCTCCCAGTCCACCCCCAGCTCCGACTCGCCCAGGACGAGCGTCGTGCCGGTGAACGGCATGATCGACTCGACGTCGATGCCAAGGAAGAACCGGATGGCGTTGCGGATTCCGGCCGCCGTGCCCTTCTGCCGATACATCTCGACCAGAACCGAGGCGAGCCGGCGCTTGCCGAGCACATCGAGGTCGAAGGGGAACGGGTTCCCGAGGTCAGCCAGGATGGCGTCGAGGAAGGCTTCGGGCGCACGCTCCAGGTCGAAGAGGTCCGGGAAGCGGTCCACCTCGGCGAGCAGCAGGTCCAGTGCCTCCTGGAGGCAGGCGACGAAGCGTTTGAGGTCGCCGGTCGTGTCCCCGCGCCGGTTGTGCTTGGGCAGCATGGCCCAGAGGTCGAAACGCCGACCCTGCGGTTGTGCCCACCGGAAGCCGGTGAAGACCGCCTGGTCGTAGGGAACGGCGACAGTGTTGCCGTGGACGTCGGTCACACCGGCGGCAACAACCCGGTAGCGCACGTCGGGCGTCAGCTCGGTGTCGAGCTCGATGCGGACCACGGAGCCGATGGCGTCGGCCGCGACCGGAAGCACCGGGACCGCGGGAGCGTCGAGGGCGGCGAAGGTGAATCCGGTCGGGTCGATCACCACGACGGGCTCGTCGAAGCCGACCTGCACGGTTTTCGGCGCCGTGGCCTGGGCAGCGAGCACGCGGGGCGCGGTGCGGTCCTCGATGGTGAACGCGTAAGCTTCGCTGAGGAGTTCGCCGCCGCCGATCGTTGCCGACACGACCCGGATGGCCACGACCGCCTGGCTGACGAACGGCATGGTCGGGTCGAGCACCACGCGCAGCGTGTCCACGGTCTCCACAACCGAGGCACGCGGCCCGTCGAAGCCGGGCTTGAATTCGGGCACCGCCCCACCCTCGAAGGCCAACACGCCGCCGAGCCAGACGCGCGTCGCGCCGCGGGCGACGCCGTCGCTGCCAGTGTCCACGACCTCGAGCGCGACGGCGCTGTCGAGGGGAACGCCGTCCTCGGCCGGGCCGGGGTCACGGTTGACGAGCACCAGCCGGGTCGCCGCGATGACCGCCGCGACGTTGTCGACCACCAGGCCGGGCAGCTCGAGGAGCGCCATCTACACCCCCACGAGCTCGAGGCGCACGCCGATCTGGTGCACGCCCGACAGCTTCGACACGTTGGCCGCAAGGTCGGTCAGCGTTCGCGTGCGGCCGGAATTCGCGGTCGCTGTCGCCAGCTTCACGCCGTCGACGACGATGGAGGCCTCCCAGGCGAACCCGGCCGGCAGGGTCGCCGGCACGCGCAAACCGAGGTGGGCTCGCACGAGGTCCACGTCGGTGAGATCCGTGTCCTGGACCACCTCCGCGTGGTCGCCGGGCGAGAGGTCGAACAGCCGCCCGAGGTCGTCCTCGCCAAGGACGAAGGCGTACTCGCCCGAGCCCGGCGGCAGACTCGTCGGCGCGATGCGCCCCTGCCCGAAGCCGAGGCGGCTCGTGAAGGCGTCGAACTCCATCAGGTCTGCCTCAGCAGCTCGAGGTGGTCGAAGAAGGACCGGCGGGTCACGTCCTTGATCATCACGCCGAAGCCGCCGCGTCCCGAGGTGAGCGGCTGCGAGCCGCTGTTGATGCCGGTATTGTCGTCGATGAATTCGGCCATGCCGGCGACGGGCTGCCACGACGGCGCGCTGCCGAGCGGGTGCGCGACGAGGTCGTTGTTGAAGACCTTGAGCACCACGTCGCCGTTCAGGTTCACGATCACGTCGAGCCGCAGGTGCAGCCAGGTGCCAGGCGTGAAGCTCTCGCCCGAGGCGAGGAGCACGTTCGGTCCCTCCGAGTCCGGGATGCCCGCGGTGACCATGCCCTTGCGGAGCACGATCCGATGCGGGTCGTCGTCGGACAGGCCCAGTAGGTACGCCGTGTCGTTCACCGAGTTGCCCTGGCAGCAGAGGAAGAAGAACGGCGAGAAGCCCGTGGGCCCGCCGCTCGGGCCGCGCTGGATGCAGCCGCGGATCGAGCCGCCCTTGGCCATGGGCGCGAAGTCCACCAGGTTGGCGAAGAGCGCGACCGCGCCCTGGACGGCGGCCAGCGAGTTGAAGGCATAGAGGAAGCTCCCGCCCCCGGGCGGCCGCGCGATGCCGGCGGTCACGCCGCGATCCACGGTGGCGATGTCGAGCCCGTCGTTCAGAAAGCTAAAGTCGGTCTGTGCCATGCGTCTCTCCTCAGATGGTCGTGGCCGCGGTCCAGCCGTTCTCGAAGTCCTCTCGGTTCTGGGCGCCGCCGTCGAACATCGCGGTCGCCGAGGTCACGCCGCCCCAGACCCAGGCGTAGGACTGGTTGCTCGACCACTGCTCCTCGAAGTCCTCGTGAGGCTCGCCGTCGAAGCTGCCCGTCATCGCGGTGACCACATCCCAGGAGGTGGCGAAGGCGTCGTTGTCCCAGCCCGTCTCGAAGGCCTCGTCCGCGCCGCCGCCGAAGGGGCACACCACGACCTGGCCCGAGGGCAACTCGGTCAGGTAGAGGTCGTTGTCCCAGGCGTCCTCGAAGTCCTCGTAGCCCTCGGCGAGCGGGTCGAAGAGGGCGAGCGCGAGGTCGCCGTCGGCGAAGGCGAGCATCAACTCGGACCAGCGCTCGAAGTCCTCCCAGGCGCGGTACGGGTCCGGCCCGAAGCCCGCGATGCGCTCGCCGGCGACAGACGTCACGAGCGTCCAGTGCGCGGCCTCGCCCGGGTTCGTGCCACCGTCCTCGAAGCTCGGGTTCAGGACGGCCATCAGAGCACCCCGCCGGTGTCACCGTTGGTGAGGGTGATCGTGCCCAAGACGGGGAACTCCTTGATGGCGAGCTTCACGTCGGCGGGCAGTCCGGAGAGCTTCAGGTCGCCGTGCAGGTCGCCGATCTTGCGAACGCCCTCGGTGTCGCGGATGACGTTGAACACGTCGGACCAGGCGACCTCGCCGGCCGGGTTGCCGTCGACGTCCTTGACGTTGAAGCCGAAGTCGACGAGCGGGTTGGGCGTGCCGTCGGCCTCGCTCACCCGGAACATGGCGGTGAGGTTGGTCTTGATGCGCTCGCGCACCGTCGCGGGCGCGTGGCCCTGGCGCAGGTAGATCCGCGCCTCGATGTCGATCTTCTTGTAGACCGGGCTCTGCACCGAGGCCTGGAACGTGAGCGTGGCCGGGTAGACCTCGGTCACCTGGGCGAGGACGAGGTTCTTGAGCGCGGGCGTGGGCAGGCCGCCGCCCTGCGGGATGACGTAGAGGACGCCGCTGTTCTCCGGGACCGTCGGGTCCTCGTTCGAGGTGAGCATGAGGGCGCGGGCGACGCCGGGCACGCGCCGGGCGTTCACCTCGAAGTCCTCGCGGGTGACGCTGCGGGTGAGCGTGCGCAGGCTCTCGGGGGCAAGCAGCTTGGCCGAGGCCACGCTCTGGCGGTCGGTGCCGCCCGAGGCCGGGTCGGGGTTCGTGACCGAGACCTGGGCCGCGCGGCCGTGGGTATCGGTGAACGTGCCCTCGACCACGACGATGCGGCCGGCGTCGACGTTGCCCGCGGCGCCGCCCCCGGTCTTGTAGGTGACGTTCACCGTGCCCGTCGGTGGGGCGCCGCTGGTGCCGTTGCCGAAGCGGACGGCCGCGCGGTCGTTCTGGTCGACCAGGGCGACGAAGTGTCGGTCGTTCGGGCCTGACCCGAGAAGGCTGTCCTTCTCGACGAAGCTGCCATTCGCGGCCGAGACCGCCACGGAGGCGTCGAGGTACGGGGTGTGGTCGAGGACGATGTCTAAGTCAGCGAGGCCCCGGCTGTCGAAGAGCTGGACGTAAGTCTTGGAGCTCTCGACGACGCCGATTGCCTGGAGCGTGCCCGCCGGGATGACCACGTCGGCGAGGAGCTGGAACCGCACCGGTTCGGTGACCTCACGGGTGCGGACCATCGTTCCGGCCGGGATGCGCACCTCGGCCGAGGCGACGCGGGCCAGGGAGAAGACGATCTGGGCGGTGGCGGCCCGGGCGCCGTGCAGCTTGTAGCCGAGCATGCGAGCCAGGGCGATGACGTTCTTACGCTGGGTGGCGGTGACCAGCCGGGACTCGCGCGCCTGGTTGTCCAGGTAGTAGCCGACCACGTCGCCGACGAAGGCGTACAGCTCGAGCAGGACGTTGCCGAAGCTCGCGACCGCGAAGTCGGACCAATCAGGGAAGACGCTCCTGGCGAGCGCGATCAGGCGCACCCGCAGGGCGTCGAAGTCCTTGTCGGTCATGTCGAGGCTGGGCGGCAGCAGGGCCACGACGGTTCACCTCCGTGGTGGCAAAGCCTCCGAGGTGCCGTCCGGGGACAGCCGTCAGCCTTCGAGGGCGACCTGAACCTCCGAGGTGGTGGCCGCCTTGCCGGCGTCCTTCGCCGCCCTGAACCGCACCTTGAGCTGGAGGGTCGCACCGTCTCTGGCGGCGGTCACTCCGACCAGCTCGGCCTCGGGCACCCAGCGCTTGAGGCAGTCGCGGACGTAGACGCGGGCGAGGTCGGCGAGCGCAGCGTCGTTGCGCAGGTGGCGCAGAACGTGGAGCCCCGAGCCGAAGGACGTTCGCCAGGGCAGCTCGCCCGAGGACTTCGGCGTCGCGCCTTCGGTCAGCAGGGCCTGCCGCACCTTCGAGGCCAGCAGGTCCTCCCCCGCCCCGGAGGCGAAGTCGCGCTTCTTGTCGCGTCGGAACGGGGTCAGGAGGCTGGTCGGCTGGTCGCTCATGGTCGTCTCCTCACGGCACGGGCACGGCGCTGCGCGCGGTCTGAAGCGCCTTGATGATGGCGTCGATCGGCGGGATGACGTCGTCGAGCGGGCGCCCGGCGAGGTTCGAGAGGTCGGGGATCTCGGGCCCGCCGACCATGCCCATGAACAGGTTGATGATCCCGATGAGCTTGCCGAGCGCGGCCAGGCCCTTGCCGACGTTGGCGGCCTCCTGGGCCACGTTCGCCTGCGCGCACTGGGCGATGGCCATCAGCCCCGCGTCCTCGAGGTTCGTGGCGCGGTCGATGACGCCGAGGATCTGCTGCACCTGCTGTTGGAGGTGCATGAGTTCGCTCCTGGCCTGCCTGAGCGTGTCGATCACCAGGTCGATAAGCCGCACGATCAGCAACGGCAGCGAGAGCTGCGGGATGAGCTTGAGGAGCTTGGCCACCTTCTCGGCGAGGTCGGGCAGGCAGGCCGCGAGCACCGTCGGGTCGGGCGGCGGCCCGAGCGAGTCGGGGATCGCCTTCACGCAGTTGAAGACCGCGACCACGGTGTCGATGATGTCGAAGATCGGCATCAGCGGCGTGAGCGCCGGCTGGATGATCTCCATCAGGTTGATGTGCTCGATGGTCACCCCGCCCGGCAGCGTGAGCTGGAACGGGTCCGGAATCTCGGGGATCTCGATGCAGATGGGCAGGGCCACGGTCGCCTCCTTCAGATCGGGTCCGCGATCGGGCGCACTGCCCGTCCGGCGATGGTGACCTGGGCGGCCTCGATGCTGACCGCGCCCACGGCCTTGATGGTGATGGCGGTCGTGCCCTGGAGCGTGACGGTGTTCTCCTCCGCGTCGAACAGCAGGAAGTCGCCGGTCTTGCGGTTGGTGAGCTTGAGCTTCTTGCCGTTCTTCGTCTCGTCGAGCTCGATGCGGAAGGTCTCGGTGGCGAAGACGCGGTTGTCGGGTGGGTCCTTCTGCGCCTCCTCGGGGATCTCGCTCTGGCCGTCCGGCTTTCCCCAGTGCGTGCAGAGGTAGTACGGCTCGTCCACGTCGCCCTGGTTGAAGAAGATGGCGACCTCCGCGCCCTCCTCGGGCACGGCGAAGAAGCCGCGGTCCTTCGACCCGCCGCCAACCGTACCGAGCGGCCAGGCCCACGGCCCGTACGGTTCGACCAGACCGGGCACGCAGACGCGCACACGGCCGAGTCCCTCGGGGTCGTTGCGGTGGGTGACGTGGCCCACGTACATGCCGGTGAGGCGCGTGTCGTGGCGGCCGATGTCGTCGTCGAACTGGCTGAAGCCCATGGCCTACTCCTGCATGCTCATCTGCGCCTCGGGGTCGTCGTAGCCGACGCGCCGGCCGTCCTGGCGGTACTCGATGCGGGTGCTGCCCGTCTCCGGGTCGACCGCCTCGACCTGGGTGACCTCGCCGTCGTTGCGGGGTCGCGTGCGGTTGCGCTCGCCCCTCTGTTCCTGGGCGACCTTCTTCGCCATCCGGCCGGTGCCGTCGCGGGTGAGCTTCAGCTCGCAGGTGTAGCCCGAGCCCGAGACGACATGCTTCACCTCGGTCACGTAGTACTTGCCCGAGAGCAGCGCGGTGATGCCCCGCACCTCGACGATGCTCTTGGCCCGCAGGGTCGGGTCACCGACGACATTCATGGAGAGCTTCACGGTCGACCGCTCGGCGGCGCGGAAGCGCGCGGCGGACTCCCGGCCCGCCCGGTTGGCCGTCGAGGTCGGCGTGGGGTGGACGCTCGCCGTGGCGTTGCGCGTCTCGAGCGAAGTTGAGCCGGTCTCCGGGTCCACCACCTCGACCGTGTCGCCGAGGGTGGCCCGCGTGGTGTTCGCCGAGGACGAGGACGACTCGACGGTGGTGCGGGTCATTGGGTCGCGGCCCCTGACCGTCACCTTGCCGGCGCGCTTCACCAGGTCCGACTCGACGCTGACGGAGATGACGTCTCCGCGACCGGGGTCGGAGAACCAGGTGAAGACGTGGGTGGGTGCGGCGCTCTGCCGCCGCTCGTGGAAGTGCAGACCGCCGTCGTCGACGTAGAACTCGAATTCCTCCCGGGCCGCGAGCCGGCGCAGGAAACGCGCGTCCGTCTCGGCGGTCTGGTTGATGACGTCGAACGACTCGGCGGTGTCCTCGACGTCGACGAACTGCCCCTCGTAGCCGTGCTCCTTGGCGAGCTCGCGGACTACGTCGGCGCGGGTCTTGTTCTCCCACTGCCGCGTCTTCGCCTCGCGGTTCATGAGCACCGAGAGCGCCTGGCCCTCGATGTCGAGCGTGGTGAAGCCCTTGAGCTTCTTGACCGTCACCCGCCGGGGCGGGGCCATGTCGCCCGGGTAGCCCCAGGACACCTCGAGCACGGCGCCGCCGGTCAACTCCTCGCGCTCGAACAGGCTGAGGTCGAAGTTGTCGAGCTGGAGCGAGACCTTGTCGGCCTTGCGCTCGCAGTCCTCGTAGGTGAAGCCGATGATGCGGCCGGCGAGATCCACGGGTTCTCCCGAGGACGCCTTCTCGTTCGGCAGCAGCGTGATGCGCACGCCGGGCGCGCTGCGGTCCATGATGGGGTTGGTCATCCCGCCTCCCTCCTGCGCGCTTCGCCGAGGACCACGTCGGTCAGCACCCGCAAGGACGGGATGAACACGCGACGGCCGGGCACGAGCTCGAGCGTCGGGTCCACGATCGGGTCGGGCTGGAAGTCGGCGATGACCCACCAGAAGCCGCAGGCCCGGGGAAGCGGCGCGAAGTAGCGTCCGGCCAGGTTCCAGAGCGCGTCGCCCTGGACCACGGTGTGGACGCGCGTGTCCTTGTGCTCGCGGAAGCGGTAGGGCTCGCGCTCGGTGAGCTGGAGCACGTCCGCGGCGTCGCGGATGCCCGAGCAGAAGGTGTAGCGGGAGCCTGAGCGCGGCGGCATCAGTACTCCTCCTGCCGCAGGTACTCGCTCGTCACCCGCTCATCGAGGATCTCCTCGAAGGTGCAAGTGGCGGCGTAGACCAGCACGGCGCCGTCGGCCCCGAACTGCCTGTACTGGAACTCGACATCGGCAAGCACCGCCTCGACCGACAGCACGCCCGGCCAAATGAACAGCACGCGCGGCGGCGCGGTGGCCGGCACGCCCTCGGTCCCCTCGGGAGGCACGGTGAGCGCGCGCAGAAACCGCCGGAACTCCATGATGTCGGTGTCGCCCGGCTGCTCGGCGGCGAAGACCTTGTCCAGGTAGAACTCGACCGACGAGAGCTGCCGGTTGCCCGTGCCCTGGAACTGCAGCACCTGGTGCGAGAGCCCCGGCACCTGCAGCCGGTTCCAGTTCACCTGGACCTTCTCGGCGAGCTGCGTCGGGTTGAAGAGGCAGTCCAGCGACTCGGCCGTGGTCACGTTGACCAGGAAGCAGCGGGGAGGTCTGGCGACGGCTTGCTCGATTCCCATGGTCGCCTCAGTACGCCGGCACCGGCGAGAAGGCCCGGGCAGCGCTCGACTGCTGGGCACCGTTGACCGCGCGGGCGACGGTCTCGCCGTCCACCTGGACGTTGACCGTGAAGGGCGGCGCCTGGCCTTTGTCCCTCGCCTGGGAGTTCGCGTAGGACATCATGTTCGCCTCGAGCTGCGCGAACTCGTTCATGCGCGCCGTCGAGTCCGCGGCCGCCGGCATGGACGACGTCGCGGCCTCGGAGCGGGCCGCCGTGCTCTGGGTGCCCTGCACCGCCGAGAACTCGTCCTCGGTCTTCACCTCCGTCGAGAGCGGCGACCGCTTGAGGCGCTCCAGGCTCTCTGGCAGAAGCGCGTCGGGGATCTTGCGCAGCAGCTTGATGACGAAGTCGCCGATGGCGTCGAACACCGACTTGATGGCGCGGCCGACGCCGACGAAGAAGTCCACCACCGGCCGGAAGAAGCTCTTGATGCCCTCGGCGATGGAGCCGAAGAGGTCCGAGAACCACCGCCCGATGCCCACGAAGAAGTTGCCGATGGCGCGGAAGAACCCGACCACGCCCTCGATCGCCGACGAGATGGCCGCCGGCAGCGTCTCGGTGAACCAGAGGTAGATCTTGGCCGCGGTCTCGCCGATCCACGTCCCGGCGATCACAAAGGCGTCCTTGACCGCGTTCACCACCCAGATGACCGCGGTGATGACCTTGAGCAACCCGGCCAAAGCCAGCGTGACCACCGTGACCACGCCGCCGATGATCGTGCCGAGCACCTCGCCCAGCGTCCGCCAGCCACTCGTCGAGCTGTCCACGGCATCGCCCGAGGCGTTGGTCGCGCCGGTGAGGGTGTTCCAGGCGGTCTTGAGGTCGGTGAGCGCGCCGCCGACCGTGTCGAAGGCCGGGCCGATGTACTCCCACATCGAGCGGAAGCCCGAGATGATGCCGCTCGTGATGCGGGTGAAGATGGCGATGAGCTTGGTGAGCCAGGTGACCACCGTGGCGATGGCCGAGCCGGCGATCTGGCCGAAGGAGCGGAACTCCGACGACGGCAGCCCCGCCGCGTCGTTGGCGACGCCCGAGAAGATGCCCGAGATCTCGTTGCCGAGCTCGCTGAGGGCGTTCGCGAGGTCCTCGAAGACGGGCCGCGCCTCCTCGATGGTCTTGGTGAAGCCGTCCTTGAAGCCCTCCCAGATCTGCTGGATGCGGTAGACGATCTGGTAGAGCCGGATGAGGAACTGCTTGAGGCCGAGGTTCTCGGCCTTGTTCAGCTCGTCGCGCACCGCCCCGGAGAAGCCGCCCTGCTCGAAGAGCTGCTTCAGCCCGCCGAAGAAGAGCTGCACCTTCTCCCAGACCTTCTTGGCGAAGTCGCCGATGCCGCCGAGGTTCTGCTTGAAGGCGATGGCGAAGGCGGCGACCACCGCGCCCAGCACCGCCACGATCAGGATGGCCGGCAGCAGCGTGGCGAGGATGCCGCCGATGCTGATGCCGAGCATCTTGAAGCCGATCGCCAGGAGCGCGATGCCCGCCTTGGCGGTGATGACCGCGCCGATGAGCGCGACGATCGCGCCGGCCGCGACGATGAACGCGGCGAAGGCCTTCTTCACCCCCGCGGGCATCGCCCGCACGAGCTTGATGAAGGCGTTCAGCATGTCGACGACCACGGTGACGACGGGCTTGAGCACCTGGGCGAACGGCTCGCCGATGACAATGGCGAGCGTCTCCATCGAGCCGCGCAGGAGCTGTTTCTGGCCGGCGAAGGTGTCGAGCATCTTGTCGCGGAACTGCGCCGCCGTGCCGCCGGCGTTCTCGAACTGCTTGCGCAGGTAGGCGATGGCATCGGCCCCCTTCAGTGTCTCTCCGGTGTTGGTGCGGATGCCCGTGGTGATCTGGGTCAGGATGGCGTTGAAACCGCCCAGCGCCTCGCGGCCGAAGGTCTTGAGCAGGAACGCCGAGCGCTGCGCCTCGGTCATCCGATCGAGGGCCGGGGCCATCTCACCGACGATGTCGAGGAAGGAGCGGAAGCTCCCCTTGTTGTCCACGACCGCCACGCCGATGCCGCGCAGGTGCTGCTGCACCTTGGGGTCGGCCATGCGCTCCATGGCCACGGCAACCGCGGTCGAGGCGCGCTCGACGCCGGGGATGACGTTCTTGACCAGGCCGAGCGCGATGAGCGTCTCCGACAGCGACTGGTGCAGCGTCTGGGCACCGCGGGAAGCGGTGCCGAGGGCCATCGGCAGCTCGTTGGCCGTGAGCGCGAAGACGTTCACCGCCTGGAGCATGCGGTCGACGGAGATGGACGCGTCGTCGAGCGAGATCCCGAAGGCCTTGATCGCCTGGGAGGCGAGACCGGCCGCGGCCTGCGGCGTCAGCTCGCCGAGAGAGCCCGCCGCGAGGTCGAGCACCGGGGTAAGGAGCTTGATCGACTCCTGCGCGTTAAAGCCCGCCTGCGCCAGCTCGCGCAGACCCACGGTGGCCTCCGTCGGCGAATACTGGGTGGCGATTCCAGCCTCGATGGCGGCGTCCTTGAGCAGCGCGAGTTCCTTGGCCGAGGCTCCGGACACCGCCGCCACCGCGGCGACCGACTGCTCGAACTTGCCGGCCATGTCGGCGAGGGCGAACGCGCCGGCGACCGTTGCCGCCCCGGCGGTGAAGATGCCGAGGCCGATGCCGAGCTGGCGGAACGAACCGGTGATGCGCTCGGTGCCGCCGGTGACGCGGTCGTCGAGGCTGGAGAAGCGCTTCTCGAGCGCGGACATCTTCGCCGACGCGAGGTCCCGCGCCGTGAAGACGAACCCGAGGCCCATGTTCAGCATGGCGGCACCCCGGGGGCTTGGGTGAGGCGCTCCATCAGCACTGCGTGCGCTGCCCTCATCGCGCCCACGAGCTCACGGCGGCCGTGATAGGCGAGATGGCAGCTGGCGCAGAGGGTCAGCAGGTTGGCTTGGATGTTGTTGGTCCGGTCGTGATCGACGTGGTGAACTTGCAGCATCCGGTCGTCAGCACCGCAGACCTGGCAGCGGTGACCATCCCGGGCGACGATCCGCTCCCGCAGTTCCTCGGTCCAGTCGTCCCCGTACTCACCGGTACCGGAGATCACACGCGTGCGCGCCTGCTCGGCGATCCGCTGCCGGGTGTCGTCGGAGTGCTTCTTGCCGAAGAAGGGGTTTCGCTCGCCGTGCCTCTCGTAGCCGTACCACTTCTTCCTCGAAGTGCGGACCGCCTCCGTGTCGTAGTCCCCGCGCCCCCACGCCCCGTGGATGGCTTCGGCCTGGCTGAACCGACCGCGGCGCCGGTCGCAGTGGCGCTGCTGGTGGGTGTTGCGGATGCAGACCCCGAAAGCCGCGAGCCGACGCTTGACGGTGGTCGCCGACACGCCAAACACACCCGCGAGTTGTTTGAGCCCCTCCTCGCGGAAGGCGTAGCCGATGGCGATCTCGACGATCTCCTTCTCGCTCAACGGCTGGGCGTGTCTGTTGATCATCGCCTATCGCCTCCGTGACGCCTTCTCCAGCTCCTTCGCCTCCCGCGAACGCTGGTTCCCGATGCGCTCGATGAGCCAGTCGCGATCGTGGACCGGGAGGTCCAGCGCATCCGCGAACG
>Ga0315282_10001027_pt1 | contig 53912 bp, 34 predicted proteins | sample YL17G07_20_MG_FD_203693 | JGI IMG/M metagenome (GOLD analysis project Ga0315282, IMG submission 203693) | Sediment microbial communities from Yellowstone Lake, YNP, Wyoming, USA - YL17G07_20 | ecosystem: Environmental > Aquatic > Freshwater > Lake > Sediment | place: USA: Wyoming | collected...
CACAGAATGCTCCTTCCCCTCGTCAGGAAGCATCTTCTCCCACCGTCCTTTGTTCCGTCACTTCATGCACTTGCCAAAGAGCAAATCCCGGGCCGAACACTATTGGTTCTCAACCCACGCGTCAAGGAACGGTTTGCCCGGACGACCGCGTGGGTCAAGGACCCACCCTACGAGATGTCGGGGTCGCCCGGCCGCTGCGAGACTGGGTGGCAGCGTCTCGGCTGTCACGATTGCCGCTGCCACCCATCACGTCAAGCAACTTCGCATATCTCCCATCGCCGCGACAGGTTACTTCCCTTGGTTGTAGAGCTTTTGGACCTCGGCTTCGGTCAGGCCGAAGTTGTAGAGACGGACATCGTCGATCGTGCCCGCAAAGAAGGAATTGTCGTTGGCGTGCCGCCCCAACATGAGGGTTTGCGGTTCCGCGTCCGGCACGCCCGAGGCGTCGGGGTTGCTCGCCGCCAGGGCGCCGTTCTTGTACGCCTTGATGCCCTTGCCGTCGAACGTGGCGACCAGATGGTACCACGTGTCGGCCTGCAAATCCCCGAAACTCGCGGCATACCACCTCACGCCGATGGAAACAGCGGCCGCACCGCGGAACTGCTGGTCCTCGTGATTCCAATTGAGCTGGAAGTCCTTTTCCCGATGCACCGGGCCGCTGTGGGGGGCCGACGTCGGGGCGGCGGGACTCTTGACCCAGGCCGCCACGGTCCACGTCCCCAGATCGGTGTTGAACCCCGTGTCCGCGTAATCGTCAGTGCCGTCAAACTGCAGGGCGCCGCCGATCTTGCCGCCGGAAGGCAGCCATTTGGGGTCGCCGTGAAGCGTGGCGTCATGACCGTTGCCGGAGCTGTCGGCGGCCTTGTCCCCGCCGGCCTCGTCCAGCTTCCACCAGCCGACCAGGCCGGCCAGCTCGATCGTGCCCAGGGCCTTTGGCTGTTGCCAGGCGATGTCGTTTTCCGTGTGCCACATGATCTTGGTGTCGCGATCCCCGCCGTCATCGTCGTCGTCCACGTGCACGTCGAAACCGATCCGCGTGCCGGGGCGAGGAGTGATGCCCAGCGTGGACCAGGGGAACTTGATCTCGAAGCGGTAGCCCTTGCCGGTGGTGACCGCGGTGCTCACCACGCCTTCGATTTTGTTGAACCGCGACTCGCCCTTGCTATGGGCGGAGGTGAACTGCGAACCTTCCCAGGTGAAATGGTACTGATAGTCCTTGTCGCCATAGACATCGGCCTTGTCGTTGTCGGCGTCGATGAAGACCTCGACGCAGTCGTCGAGCCAGAACTCGACGGAGTCCTTGACCGACTTGTCATCGACGACATCGACGAGCAGGTAGAGGGCCTGGTTGTCCCACAGCGTCTTGAAACTGGCCGACAGGTCTTCCGGAGAGGTGGGGGGCCTGTAGGCGACGTGCTCAATGGCCTGTGCCGGCACGGCGGCCCACGCCTGCTCGTCGCCATCCATCTTCATGGGCCCGCCTGCCTGCGGGACGTACAGCGCCATCTGGGCCTGCACGGCCGCGACGGTCGTATCCCGGTTGGCGCCGGAGATCATCTGTGCGATCTGTGTCACGGCCCCGACAAGCTGACTCATCGGGGGCAGATCGCTGACGCTCAGGCGGAGGCCGAAGCTGTTGGCCTCTTCGCTCGTCAGCAGCCGAAGCGTCGTCTTGTCCGTGGCCTTGGCCAGCTCTTCGATGGATTGCTGCATCTTTTTGGCTGCCTCCTCCGACGGGGCGTGCACGTTCTGTGCGGCAAATGCCAGCGCCCCGGCCACGTTGATCAGGACGAGCTTACTGGTCTTCGACGACATCGTGGCAATCGCGTCCTGGAGCTTGCCGCCGTTGAGCACGGAGCTGTTCTGCTTCATCGCGATCACGGACCTGCCGATGATTTGCGGATTCAGCGAGACCGTCATGATCTTGCTGGCCTCGTCCGTGTACCCGAAGAGTTTCATGTCGTTGGCCAGGGCGATTTCATACTGGCCGGAAGCCGGCAGGGTCTGCTGCGCATCGGAGGCGACCAGGTTTGCCATTTGCAGCACGGTCACCAGCAGTTTCTGTGTCTGTTGTGGATCGCGGCTGGTCAGGGCCAGGCCGAGCGACTGCACCGCCGCCGGAATGCCGGCGGATTCCGCCGAGGTCGCCGCTTTCATCGGCATGGCGAACAGGTTGATCTGCTCGATGTTGCCGAAGACCTGCGGACCAAGGTCCTGCCCTGTGATGCTGAGGATTTTGTCCCTGGCGGCCTGGGCCTGCGCGGTGCCGGCCTCGCCCAGGGCCAGACTGACCAGGGCGATCGCCTCGGCGGGCACGGCCTTGAGCGACTCCTTGTTCAGGTTCGGCGTGCGAATCAGGTTGTAGGCCATGGATTTGCTGCCGTCTTTGAAGTTGACGTTCGCCTCCACGGCCACGCCGGTCTCTCGCAGCGAAATCGTCGCGATGAAGTCATCGACGTTCGCGAAATTGACGATGCCGTCGGCCATCTGCATCTGCTCCGGCATCTGGTCGGCGGGTAGGATCTTCATCAGCTTCGGATACGCCTCGGCAAGGTTCACCCATGCCGTCACGGCGTTCTGCTGCCGGGCCTGCTTGCTGATCTTGCCGAACGAGGCGTTGGCCGACGCCAGCGAGGGCACATGAGTCACTCCTTTGTACTGCTTGACCGACCACTCCAGCATCTGGGTGCTCTTCGACGAGCCGGTGACCACGATAAAGACCGTATTGTCATACGCGGCGCCGCCGTCGGGGAACCTGACTGTTGTCATGCCCTCGATATCCTTGTCCGCCTGCCCGACCATGGAGAGCCCCATCTGCAAAAGGCCGCGAAGCGCATCGCTCTGGCCGGGGAACAGCACGACGATCGCCGGCGGATTGTTCTGAGTGATGTCGGTGACCCCGACGCCGAGGCCGCGAACCTTCTTGAGCTCGGCCATCATGGCGGGATTCATAATCTTGCCCATAATGTCCCCAGGTCCGCCCTGGCTGCCCGACCACTGCCCGCTGTTGCCGCCGGCCTGGTTCTGAGCATTGTGTTCGCCGGTCTGGCCGGGGTCTTTCTTCGTGGTGACGGCGTTGAATGGGTTCTCCAGGGGCGTGCCCTTGAGCATGTTGAGAATGGTCTCGACCTGTCTGCCCGGGCTGCCGATCTCGACGTAGGCCAGCACCTCCGGCGGCATGAGGCTGGCCGGATCGGCATTGCCCAACTCGTCGAGCATGGGCTTGACCTTCTCCACAAGCTCCGTCTGGTCGCTGTAATCCGTCACAAGCTTCTGGAAAGCGGCCTTCGCATCCGGCTCGTTCTTCTTCTTCAGGTAGCACATGCCTTCCCGGTACAAGGCCTGTGCCACGAGGTTCTTCGGGGCCGAGGCGTCGGCGATGACCTGCTGATAAACCCCGATGGCCGAATCGAGATTGCCTTCGACCTCCTCGGCGTAGAGCGCCTCGCGCATCAGCTCCGCCGCGGTTTTCGCATATGCCGCCGGGCCCAGCAGGACCGCCAGCAGCACCCCGACCATGCACAACGTCGATCTCTTCATGGCTGTACTCCTTCGCAGAACACAGGTTGAGGGACATTCATTCGTACACCCGTACTCTGCATCCCGCGTGTTACCATTTTGTTACCGCTTCGTCCTTTTTTGATTATTTTTCAGCGGCAAAGATCGTGCTGTGCCCGCCCCGCACGCACCTATTTGTTCCTGAGCTTCTGCAATTCCACACGCCTTGGTTTGTCCTTGATGATGACCCGCGCGCCGAGCGATCAAGCACGAGGACGAAACAGCCGGCCGGGTGGCAGCGGCAAGACCGAAGGGCTTGCCGCTGGCTTCTCCTCGGACCTCGTGGACCATCGGCAGGCTTGCGCTTGGTACTAGCCTGGAAAGGCCCAATCCCGGGTGGCACGGGCAAACTCGTTTGCCCGTGGGCTCTCGATTGAGTACATCTCATCGAATGAGCACCGTCAAACGAATTGGCTTCGTCCCGTCTTCTTAAGTTTCGGGCCACACAAGCGATTGGGGCGGGTGGCAGCGTCAAGGCCGAAGGCCTTGGCGATGGCTTTTTTCCCGATCGATCTGAGCCATCGCCAAGCTGCGCTTGACGCTGCCACCCACCCTAAGTCACAGCGACCTCAAGAACCTGGGACGAAGCCAACGAGTTTGGCGGCGCCACCCGCCCCAGGCGAAACACGTAGGCGCTTGCGGCTGCCACCCTTGCCTGCGAGACTGTCGGTTGCGGCGTGTGCCATCGCGGAGTTGTGTGCCGGCTGCCGCGATGGTAGCATGTGTGGCCGGTGGTTGGCGGTCGTCGGTGGGACAGCCGTCAGCCACGTAGCGGGTCGGACTGAGAGCTGACAACTGGGAACTGACAACTGGCAGCTTGAACCGGGAGCTGGTTTGTGGAACTCAACGGTCTTGATTACGCCGTGTTCGGCGTGTACTGCGTGGCGGTACTGGCGGTGGGGTGGTGGGTGGCGCGGCGGGAGAAGACGTCGCAGGATTACTTCCTGGCCGGTCGCCGCCTGCCGTGGTACGCCATCGGCTTTTCGCTGATCGCGACGAGCATCTCGACGGAGCAGTTCATCGGCGAGGTCGGGTTCGCCTACCGTCACGGACTGGCCGTGGCGAACTGGGAGTGGGGCGTCTTCCCCGCGATGACCGTGATGATCCTGTTCTTCGTCCCATTCTACGTCCGCCGGCAGATCAGCACGATGCCCGAGTGGCTGGAGCAGCGTTTTGGCCCATCCACCCGGCTGACCCTGGCTGTCATCATGGTGCTGTCGTACGTCTTCATCAACCTCGCGGGCGTCTTTTACGCTGCCGGCCTGGCGCTGCACGCGATCTTCGATATCAGCATCTGGCACTCGATCCTCCTGCTGGCCGTGGTGACGGGGATATACACGGTCATGGGCGGCCTGCCCGCCGTCGTCTGGAACGATGTGATCCAGGCGGTGCTGCTGCTGGGGGCGGGACTGCTGGTGTTCTTCCTCGGTCTGCACAAGGTGGGGGGCTGGGAGGCGATGCGAGGTGTGGGCGACCGGGCACACCTCATGCTGCCTGCCAATCACCCCGACCTGCCCTGGACCGGCATCCTCGTCGGCATGGTCTCGACGAACCTGTGGTACTACGCGACGAACCAGTATATCAATCAGCGGGTGCTGGGCGCGCGCAACGAGTGGCACGCCCGCGCGGGGGTGATCTTCGCGGGCTTTCTTGGCCTGTTCCTTGCGCTGGCCGTATGCTTCCCGGGCCTGATCGCGTACCGGCTGTTCCCGAACCTGGAGAACCCCGACGAGGCGTATCCGAAGGTCGTCAGCTATCTGGTCGGCCCGCTGGGCTACGGCCTTCGCGGCCTGGTCTTCGCCGGATTGCTCGGCGCCATCATGTCCACGCTCGACGCCCTGATGAACTCGTGCTCGACCATCCTGTCGATCGACTTCTACCAGCGGCTGTGGAACCCGTCGGCGACCGACCGGCAGATGATCCGAGTCGGCCGGATCACGACGTTCGCCGTGCTGGCGGTAGGAGCCCTTTGGTCGCCGGTTGTGGGCCATTGGAAGACCCTGTTCGGCTATTTCCAGGACTGCTGGTTCTTCATGGCCGTGCCGATTGTCGTCGTCTTCGTCTCGGCCCTGCTCTGGCCCCGCTCCAACAACTTCTCCGCCACTGCCACGTTGCTGCTGTGCATCCCCATGACCCTGCTTCCCGCTGTGCTCCAGGCCAGGCACGTGAAGATCAACTCGTTCAATCTCGCCGGCATTCTGCTGGCCCCGGTGATCGCCTTCCACATCGTAACGACATATCTCGCGCCTGCCCCGCCCGCGAGCGTTGCGGAAAAGTGGATCTGGAAGCCGCACCTGTTCTTCCTCCCGCCCGAGGAACGGCTCGCCCCGCGCCCCTGGTACACCAGCCTGGTCCTCTGGTGGGCCCTGGTCGCCGCCGCCTACATTACTCTCTACACCATCTTCTGGTAGCCGGCAAGTCCAGCCCCCGCGCGATCCGCGACCCTGCTCCCCCACGAGACGTAGTCGCACGCGCTGACGGCAAGGTGCGAGATTTCTGTTGCAGCTTTGGGCGGGTGCGGTATAATTCATGCAGTATGGAATCCTCAGCGCTTCAAGGAACTGGGTGAGTAGGGGAGTTGCTTATGTGTGCCAGGATGGTGAGAGCCGCGATTGTGTCAGTTCTTCTGTTCCTGTGTACGTTGGCCGCCGCTGACGTTGCCCCGCCGTATGTGTACGTGACGCCACCGCCGGGACCGACCGAGGTGGATAAAGTCTATCAGTACTCCACAATCGGCCAGGAGTTGGCCTACGCGAAGATCGCATCCGATGCCGCTGCGCGGACGCCCGCGAAGCCGGTCGATCCGAAGGGGCAAGCTGCTGAGGCCGCCGGAGTGAAACTGCAAACTGCGTCTTTCACATGCGGCATGTCGTGCCCGCAGTGCCTGGCCTGCGCGCAGTGTATGGCAGGGCTCGGTAACTGCGGATCGACAACAATCGGCTGGGGGCTGTCCCCCGCAAGCCGGCCCGAAGCTCCGAGTCGCGGAACCTGCGACGGCCCGATGCAAATCGCTCAATGGGCCCGCCTCTGTGCCGCCGTCTGCCCGTTCCTGTTCACCCTGACCTTGTGACCCTCGACCTGAGAGCAGGCAGGTTACCCGTTGCCCCTCCACGATTCTCCGGCAGCCGGGGGAATTCGTCGCGACTGCGATTATTAGTTACCGGACCACTCATGGAAAACGGCGGCCGATGCCGATAAGAAAACCAATCCGTCATCTTTCGTTTAAGGAGAAACGCATATGAAGGGTCAGATTGTGAGAATGGCAGTGGTGACGTTGCTGGTGTTCGGAGTGTCCGTTGCCGGTGCCGCGACGCAGAAGACGACCAAAACGACAAAGTCTACGAAGCCGCAGGTCAAGACCTACACGGGCACGGTGAAGGTGACGAAGGACAAGGCCGGCAAGCTCACGGCGGTAAAGCTGAACACCGGCACCTTCTCCAGCACGTACAACGTCGTCCTCGACAGCAAAGGCCGCGAGCTCGGCGAGAAGATGGCCGGAAAACGCGTGCAGGTGAAGGGACTCGTCCAGAAGAAGTCCGGCAAGACGGTGCTGGCTGTCAGAGGCTTCGATCGGGTCGTCCCCAAATCGAAGAAAAAGACGCCGGCCGCGAAACCCGTAAAGACAACCGCCACGAGGAACACGACAGCGCCAAGATAAATCAACGGACGTTGTAAGCCGCTGGCCGCTGATCGAAGCCGAAGCAGATAGCTCTCACTCCTTCGACAAGCACAGGATCTCCCGGGGATGCCCTATCCGCAGACCAGTCGCGTACAGTATCCCCGGGATCCTCCGCCCCGGAAGCATCAGCTCCTCAAGGAGGGTTCTACCGCTCCTTGTCCCGGAACACGTGGAGCGCCTCACTGAGCAACTCCTTGTCTTTCCCCTGGGAGTCCTTCGCGAGCCTTTCGATCACAGGAAGGCTCTGAAGGTCGCCGAGCTTCGCTAGGCAGAACGCTGCCCACGCGGGGTCGGAGTATTCGCCGGAGGAAAGCGCCGTGCCATCGCCGAAATCGATCCTCCATCCTGGGCCTGCCCTTCGAGGATCCGGCTGCGGTTCTGGCGGCCGGGAAAGCACCGGCCGAAGCAGTGCAGTAGCCCATTCCGTCTTCATCTGCGTCAGGGCGACCATCGTCTTCTTTCGAGCGCTGGGCTGACGGTGTTCCAAGGACCGTTTGGCCAGCGGGGACACGATACGTTCCCGGTCGGAATCGATGAGGTTGCGCCATCCGTTAGCGCCGAGAAGCCACCGTGCAGCTCCCTTGGTGCCCTCGTCATCCTTCGATGCGCGAATCACGGCTTGTGCAAGCTCGGGACCTTTGAACCGGGGGAGCAGATTGTGCACGGCCACGGAATCGTACTCGTAGTATACCTCCCATGGGTCGTCAGCCCTGACCCCGAGGATCCTCATATACAGTTCCGCGCTTGTCACCGCATCCTTCTCATGCTTCTGGAATGCCTCCGCCACGAGCTTTCGACGTTTCTCTCCACGTGGGTCATCATTCCAGGAGATTCCCGTCGAGGACTGTGCCTCAGAAACGGACGCGAGCGTCTGCTCGGGAATCAGTTCAAAATAGCGGTTCTCGATCCGCTCTTCCTCGGCCTGTCGTTTCCGTTGCTCTTCCCGCACTTGGCGAGGGCCCTCCACGCCGTGCTGCGCCAGCCACGAAATGACGAAAGCTAGGCTCCGGTCGGTCAGTTCCGCGTCGCCCGCCCACTGTCCGCCGGCCCAGCGCAGACGTTCTCCGTGGTGGTAGCCTACCATAGCCAGCAGGCGGTCACCTGCGTAGAACTCCAGTGTCGGGTCGCCGCAACACCTACAGTACCCGCCACTTCCTGCCTCGTCGATGTCGAGCCCTTTCAGAAGCTTTTCGATCTCCGTCGGTTCGGTGATTTCGGCCAGCGTCTTCTCCTCACTAATCTGGCGGTGACACGTGCCGCCGGTTCGGATACGCAGTCTCGTGGTCCCCTGCACAGCACGGCGCAACGAGTCTGCCCATGCGTGGTGCACCGCCACGTCTGGATGGGCCTTCCTGAATTGCTCGACTGTCTGTGTGTCCAGCCTCGATGAAACGACATTCACCGTTTGCAGCGAGGGCAACTCGCCTTCTGGAAGCGCACGCACGTCAGTCATTCCGGCGTGAATCTCCCGAATTGAGTTTGAATTGTCCAGCGGAGATAAGCTCGACACTTTCGTCCGGTCCATGAGGAGACTGCGAATCTGGTGCATGCCCTTGACGAAGTCGATGTCGCCGATGTTCCGGCATCCGGCGATGTTCAAATAATGGAGCTTGGTCAGAGAGGCGAGCTTCTGGTAGTTCTCGATGCGGCAGCCGGAGATATCGAGGTATTGCATAGAGATGTTCTGACTAATCAGTCCGGCGTCGAGTGGCTCCCTGGACATGGATTCGAATATCAGGAAAACCACGTTGCGGAACTCACTCAGGCGGGAGAAATCGGAGAGGCCGGGACTCATCGATTCTGTCACGATCAGGTAGCGGATGTTGGGCGGTATCGGTGGGAATGATCGCCCGCCTAAATGCCGCGTCTTGTCGCCCACCCCGGCATAACCACTGACGGCTATGCAGACTCGGTCGGCATTGACGTAGGCCAGCTTCTTCTCGATCCCATCCGGCCAGCGATCCAGGTAGATCCCCCACAGCTCGTGAATCTCCTCCGCCGACATCGTATCGAGAGGATTGACAAGGATTTCGTCAAAGGAAGGCCTCGTCTTCGATGTCTCGTCTTTGGCCTGTGCCGCCTCATTTGCATTCACATCGCGCCTGTGGAAAATCCGCGTGACGACGGCACCGACAACGGTGCGTCGGCCGTCTGGGAGTTCCAGGAAGAGGCGCATGCCGTTCTCGGGGGTCCCCGAGCCCGATGCATCGCTCGTGACACCACCGGTCTGCGCCGGGGTCGTGACGAAGCGGCATTCTCTCTCGGCGCCGAGCGTCATGAATAAGTCTCCGTAGCCGAACCAACCGGTATCCACGCAGATGACAGAGCCTGGCGCGATGCTCGATGTGCCCCCGCTCAGTGAAAAGCGCTGGGGGTTGATCGGGCTGCCGTTGAGTGAAAACGTGTAAGCCGAGTCATCGGCGTGTACGCCGGCGCCGAGGAACATGAGAGAAGAAGAAATGAACGCGACAACCTGAACTCGACTACGAGGGTTCATGCTCTCTCCTTTTGGCAAAAGCGCGCCTGCATGCCCGGACGGTTGAACGCACCGAAGAGATACATTCTACGCACCTGTTCGCGGTTGTCAAGCGCAGCTCTGCCCTTACGATAGGAGGGCTCACGAATCTTGGAGGTGGAGGCGGGCGAGGAGGGCGGCGCCTCTTGTGGAGGAGTCTTCCTCGCGGAGATACTGGGCGTTTCGCATCCATTTTTGCTTGGCGCGGATGAGGGCGGGACTGGTCGCGCCGCCGGTGACGTGGATGGCGTCGCTTAGAGGGACGCGGCGCTCGATCTCATCGAGGTGCGTTTTCTGGTAGAGGCACAGGCCGCGGACGATGGCGGCGAGGAGTTCCTCTCGCGTGGTCTGCTGGGTCAGGCCGCCAAATTCGGCCTTGAGCGCCTCCAGCGAGTATCGCGAGCCCATCAGGTAGGGGACGTAGGTCACGCCGCTGTCCCGGTCGAGCCAGGCATCGACGGCGCGCGGCAGGAAGTCGCCGAAGAAATCCCCGTCGGTCAGCTCGCTGCAGAAGACGCTCTTGAACCATTCGAGGGCCTTGCCACCGGCGTTCATGACGTGCAGGGTCAGCCAGCGGCCGGGCAGGACGTGGGCCCGGACGTTGTAGTTGAGCGACGGCAGGCACTGCGGCAGGCAGACGAGGCTGATCTCGCACGTGCCGTTGACGTTGATGATGTCGCCGGGCTCCCGGGCGCCGGCGGAGTAGGCGGCGAGCACGGCGTCATTTCCGCCGATCAGCACCTGCGGCTCTTTCCTCAAGCCAAGCTCTTTCGCGAGCGGGGGGCGGACAGTGCCCACGCTGCTGTGCGTGGGGACGAGTTGCGGCAGCCGGTCGAGCGGCAGGTCGAACGCGCGGGCGATGTCCTCGTTCCACGTGAGATCGTTTCGCGTCGTGTTGTATAAGGCCGTGAGCGAGGCCGACGACGGGTCGATCGCGTAAGTGCCAGTGAGCCAGTGGGCGATGCAGGTGTTCGAGTGGCCGAACTTGTGTGTCTTGCGGAAGAGGTCCGGGTGATTCTCCCGGAGCCAGAGGATTCCGGCCAGGGAGCAACCGCCGGCGACGGGCATATTCGCCGTGGTTTCGAGCAGGCGATCCAAGCCGATAGTGTCGATGATCCGTTGGGCCTGCTTGCGGGACCGCTGATCGAGCATGAGGATGGCGGGGTACAGGGCGGCGCCGTCCGCGGCCATGGCGGTCAAGCCCGGCGTCGTGCCCGACAGGGAGATCACTTCCACATTGAGGATGAGGTCCTCCATCGCCCGGCAGCCGGCGACGAATGCCTCCTTCCACTTGTGCTGCTCGATGTCGCCGCAGAGGCCGTCGTTGTACACGTTGATCGCGTAGCTCTGCGAGAACTGACGGACGGGTTCCAGGGCGTCACCCATCAGGCGGAATACGCCCATCTTCATACTCGTCGTGCCGATATCGACGCCAAGGATCAACACGGTATTTGTCACTCCAACCGGATCGGATTTCCGATTTACTATTTACGATTTTCGATTTGGGAGGGCGGACCGCCTCTGCGAGCGCCCGTTGAAAGTCCCAGTCGGAAAATCATAAGTCGTAAATCACAAATCGTAAATGAGGATGCTCGCACGTCACAGACGCTGCGAGACCAGGAAGCCCTCGTCGGTCAGCGCCTGTTTGATCTGGGCTACCGCCTCGTTCGGGGCCGGCGCCAGAGGTTCGCGAGGCCGGCCACCCTTGAGGCCGACAAGTTCCATCGCCGCCTTGACGCCCGCCACGCCCCACGTGCCGGAGATGGCCTGGTTCAGACGAGTGAGGGCGGCGCTCAGGTCCCTCGCCCGCTCGTATTGGCCCTGCGTGAACAGTTCGTAAAGCTCCGCACACGCTTCCGGCACGACGTTGGCCAGCGAGATGACGCCGCCGGTGGCGCCCATGTGGAGCGACGGATAGAGGGAAGTCATCGAGCCGGCGAGGATGGAGAAGTCCTCCTCCGGGTCCACGCCGGCCAAGAAGTGGGCCGGACCCGTCGAGCTGGAATCTTTCATCCCGACGATGTTGGGATGCTTGGACAGCTCGACCACGGCCTTCACGGGAATCTGCACGCCGCCGGCGAACTGCGGGGCGTTGTATATCAGCACGGGCACGGACATCTTGTCGGCGATTCGCTCGTAGTACCGCACGAGCGTCGCGGCGTCCATCTGCCTGGCGAAGTAGTGCGGCGTGAGCACGCTGACGTAATCGAAACCCATCTGGGCGGCGACGTGCGATTTCTCGATGGTCTCCTTCGTCGATTCGCAGCCCGTGCCGACCATGACGATCTTATCGCCCTTCTCCTGGGCGAAGACTTCCAGGACCAGGATCTGCTCCTCATCGGTGAGGCTCTTGTACTCGCCGTTGGAGCCGAGCGCGAAGAAGCCCTTGAGATTGGTCTTGCGGAGCTGCGTCAGGTCGTACGTCAGGGCGTCGAGGTCGGGCACGTCTCCCACGAACGGTGTCACGACCGGCGCAAACACGCCCGACAGTTTCACTTCGTTCTCATCCATATGATATCCTCATGCGCCGCCGAACATGCACGCTCTACAAATCATCTGTCTTGCCGCGTGAGAAAGTACGCCTGCCTGCCTCCAGGGTGCGGAGAATCCGTTGCGTATCGAAGACGCAGCCGGCCCAGGTTCCGCCGCTGATTTCCTGCAACGCGGCCCACAGGCGCGTATCGTCAGGCAGGTCGGGGTAGGGCATCAGGTCCGGTCGCGGCGGGCGCCTGGCCAGGATTTCACTGCCGAACTGCGGGCTCTGCTTCTCGGCCGGCGTATTCGCATCGCCGACCAGATCGACGCTGCCCTCCAAGTGCTTACAGTCGATAACGATTCGGATCGAATCGCCGTCGAGGACTTTGCCAACGGGTCCGCCGGCGAGAGCTTCGGGCCCGACGTGGCCGATGCAGGCGCCGGTGCTCACGCCGCTGAAGCGGCCGTCAGTGATGACCGCCACGTGCTTGCCCCAGGAGAGGGCCTTCAACGCCCCGGTAACTTCGAGGGTCTCCTCCATGCCGCTGCCCAGCGGCCCGGCACAGATGACGAGCATGATATCGCCCGGCCGGATGTCGCCGTTGCGGATCGCCCGTATGCCGGCCCGCTCGCCGATGAACACGCGGGCCGGGCCGGTCTTGCGGTACACGCCGTCGGCGTCCACCAGCGATGGGTCGATCGCTGTGCTCTTGATCACGGAACCTTGCGGCGCGAGATTGCCCTGCGGCAGCGTGATCGTGCCCCTCAGGCCACGCTCGCGTGCCCTTTGCGGCGGCATGATCACGTCGTCGGGATCGACCCCGTCGTCGCGGAACAGAATCTCGCGCAGGCGCTTTCGCCGATCCGAGCGCTGCCACCAGTCGAGTGTTCGCCCCAGGCTCTCACCACAGATCGTGAGCACATCCAGGTCCAGTAGGCCCATCGCTCGCAGATGGAGCATCACCTCCGGCACGCCGCCGGCGAGATAAGCCCGCACGGTCGGATGCCCGACCGGCCCATTGGGCAGGACGTCTACCAGCCGCGGCGTCTTTCGATTGACGGCGTTCCAGTTATCGACAGTGGGGCGGTCCAAACCCGCGGCATACGCAATCGCCGGGATGTGCAGCAGGAGATTTGTCGATCCGCCGAATGCGGCGAAGGTCGTCATCGCATTGCGGATCGACGCGTTCGTCAGTATCCGGCCGGCGGTCAAGCTCTGCTGGGACAGCCGCAGCAGCGCACGGGCCGAGCGCCGGGCGATGTCCAGCCAGACCGTCTGCCCGGAAGGGGCAAGCGCCGCGTGCGGCAGGGTCAGGCCGAGAGCCTCGGCGACCACCTGCGATGTTGCGGCCGTACCGAGGAACTGACAGCCGCCGCCTGCGCCGGCGCATGCGCGGCACGCCGTCTGCCTCGCATAGTCGAGCGTCACTTCGCCCCGGGCAAATCTCGCCCCGATGGACTGAACTGTCCCGAGGTCCTCGCCCTCAGTCGGCGGCAGCGTCACTCCGCCCGGCAAGATCACCACCGGCAGATCGCGCATCGAGGCCAGCGCCATGATCATTGCAGGAAGGGATTTGTCACACGTCGCGACGCCGAGCACGCCCTTTCGCCCTGGCAGACTGCGGATCAGCCTCCGGAAGACGCTCGCCGCATCGTTGCGATAGGCGAGGCTGTCCATCATCCCCGGCGTGCCTTGGGTCCGCCCATCGCAGGGGTCCGTGCAGCAGGCGGCAAACGGCTTGCAGCCGAGGGCCGCAAACTCCCTCGCCGCCGCCTCCATCAGCAGACCCAGCTCGTAATGTCCCGAATGATACCCGAGCGCGACGGGTCTGCCGTCCGCCCCGCGAATCCCGCCCTGGTGACTGAGCAGCAGGAACGCGTCGGCGTCCACTTGCGAGGGCAACCACCCCATCCCGACATCCTGGATCAGCCCGAACAGATCGCCGCTCGGCGCGGCGGCGAGAAAGTCGCTTTCCAGCGGCAGCTCGCCCGCCGGACCGGGAGCATGCGTGACCACGTCGTACACGCCCTCGTCGCGGCAATCGAGAATATCATCGAGTGACACCGGTCCAGCCATCAGGCGTTCTCCAGCAGAAAACGCCATAGTCTACCATCTCCCGCCGGCTTCATCCACCGTGAACCAATGAAGCACCGACCGAACCGGCTGTCCGGGGATTCAGGTGGTCTGGCTCGGTGTGCTCGGCTTACCAGTCAAGTTCCTTGGGATGAACAGGAACACCAGGAGAGCGCCGAGAAACAACACGATCGCGGTCACGTAGAGTGCGGCGGAGGGGTCGGTCGAGATCTTCTTGACCCAGACGGGAATGTTCGGCCCGACATAGCCGCCCAGATTGCCGACGGAATTGACGATTCCGATGCCGGCCGCAGCGGCCGTACCGGCCAGAAAGGCCGAGGGTATGGGCCAGAATAAGGGCATCGACCCGATGACGCCGAGCGTCCCGATGGAGAGGAAGAGGATGGCAAGGGCCGGATGGGCTGCAAAGACCCCGCTCAAGATCAGACCGATGCCGCCTGCCGTCACGTTCAGCACGTAATGCATGCGCCGCTCGCCGGTGCGATCCGAGTGCCGGCTGAGCAGGATCATGCCGACAACCGCGACGGCGTAAGGGATGGCGGTAATCAGGCCGACGCGGAGGTAGCCCTGAACCCCAAAGGCTTTGACGATCGTCGGCAGCCAGAAGGAAATGCCGTACAAACCGATCATCAGGGTGAAGTAAATCGCGGACAGGGCATACACCTTGCCGCTTTTGAAGGCATCGAGGACCTTCACTTCGCGCTTGTCCCGGTCTTCGGCCTGGATATTGCTTGCAAGCAGGGCCTTCTCCTCGGCGCTGAGCCAGTCGGCTTCGGCGATACTGCTGTCGAGGTAGCGGTATACCCATATGCCGACCAGGATGGAGGGGATTCCCTCGGCCAGGAACAGCCACTGCCAGCCCGCCAGTTGCGCCCTGCCTGACAGCGAGCCCATGATGAGGCCGGAAATCGGGTTGCCCAGCACGCCGGACACCGCAATAGCCGAGACAAACAGGGCCGTGCGACTGGATCGAAGCCTCGATGGATACCACAATGTCAGGTAGAAAATGATCCCGGGGAAGAACCCCGCTTCGGCCAGGCCGAGGAGGAAACGCATCCCGTAGAACGCCCATTCGCTTCTGACGAACATCATCCCGGCGGAAATCACGCCCCACGAGATCATGATCCTGGCGATCCAGGCCCGGGCCCCGAATCTCTTCAGCAGGATATTGCTGGGCACCTCGAAAAGGAAATAACCGACGAAGAAGATGCCGGCGCCTGTGGCGTAGGCCGCATCGCTCAGCGACAGGTCCTTGAGCATCTGCAGCTTCGCAAAGCCGATGTTCACCCTGTCGAGGTATGCGAGAACGTAGCACAGGAAGAGAAATGGAATCAGGCGCCGGTCAACCTTGGAATACGTCGTGGCTTCGAAACTGCCGTCCATTTCTATAACGCAACCGGCTGACTGAGGCAGACTCATGGGCACTCCACAAGATAACAGGGTGTTCCATCGTCGCGCTCGGGGGCATGCGTGGCCGCGTCGTACACGCCTTCGTCGCGACAACCTGGGACATCATCCGGCGATATTGATCCAGCCACCGGCCGATCTCCTGCTGCAAGGACCGTAGTCTACCACTTTTCCGGAGGCAAGGGGACTCTGTGTTTGCTGGGCGGATTGCCGGAATAACGCTGTTCGGCGGGGGGAGGGGGGTGTATAATGGGCGGGTGGAAACGCATGTGGCGTTCGGCGGCGGATGTCGTTGAGAAAGCGCCGAGAGGCGGTAACGATCGTGGGCATCGGCCGTCTAAGTAGGTGTGGGATTCACAATAGGCCGTGAGCTTGCCCGCAGGGGTGAAGCCCGACAGGGCTTCGGACAGGAGACTGCGCCATGTCTCTCACAAAGGCATTTCGGCAGAAGGTCAGAGCGGTTCGCATCCGGTACGGCATCAATCTGTTTCTGCGTCATGCGGGGTGGGTTCTGGCCGTCTGTGGCGGCGTGGTCGCCTTGGCCGTGCTTGTGCAACGCCTCCTGGCGGTGCCTGTCCTGGTCTCTTGGGCACTGTGGGCGTTCTGGGGGATAGTGGCGACGACTGTTCTGATTCTCTGGCTTCTCGGGTTTCCCAGCCGGATGAAGGCGTCCCTGCTGCTCGACGAGCGGCTGAGGCTTCACGAGCGATTCAGCACGACTCTGTCCCTGGCTGCATCCGATGATCCGTTTGCCCAGGCGGCACGCGCCGAATCCCTGCGGACAATCGAGCAGGCGGACCTGCGCGGGCACTTCCCGATCAGCCTGTCGCGAAGCTGGTACTACTGTGCGGCGGTCTGGGTCGTCGTGGCAGTCCTGGCCCAGTTCGTGCCGGAAAAGGATCTGCTCGGCCTCTTGAAGAAGAGGCAGCAGCAGAATCAGCAGGCGCAGGAGGTTGCCCAGGCCCAGGCCGAGGTGCAGAAATCGACCGAGGCGGTCAAGGCGGTCGTGGGCGGATTGCAGGATCCCGCGATGGAGAAGGACCTGAAGAAGCTGGACGAGCTTGCCCAGGCGGGCGAGCCGCAGGAGCTCAAGCGAGAGGCGATCAAAACGCTGGGCGATCTGTCGGAGAAGATCAAGCAGATGCAGGGCGGCCAGGTCGATGCGGGCAATATCCTTCAGCAGATGCTCAGGCAACTGCGAGGTTCGGCCGACCCGTTCTCGCAGCAGATTCGCATGGCCCTGGCCAAGGGGGATTTCGCCCAGGCCGGCGCACTCATGAGGCGGTTGCAGAACCAGTTGGCTACCGGCACGCTCTCGGACCAGCAGCGGAAGGACATGGCCGAACAACTGCAAAAGCTGGCCCAGGAGCTCAAGAGTCTGGCGGCGCAGAAGCGGCAGCTCCAAGATGAGATGGAGAAGCTTGGGCTGGACAAGAAACTTGCCGAGTTGAGCGAGCAGCAGTTGCGCAAGGCGCTGCAGCAGCAGGGGCTCAAACCCGAGGCGATCGATGATCTCATGGAGAAGATGGCGGCGTGCCAGAGCGCTTCCGGCAAGTGCTCGGCCCTGGCGACGGCCGTGGCGGCCTCCGGAGAAGGCTCTTCGGGGCTCTCGGCAGACGATCTGGCCGGCGCCATCGATCAGCTCGATGCACTGGAGACCATGCAGCAGGAGCTCTCGCAGTTGCAGGCGGGGCTCGACGAGATCACGCGGTGCATGGGCCGGTTGGGCGAAGGGATGTGCGACGGCATCGGCGGGCAGGGACCGTTCCAGGAAGGCAACGTCAACCGGTATGGCTCGGGCTCGGGCGGGCCGGGCCAGGGCTACGGCCCGAGGGACAGCGACACCGAAGGACAGACCGGCACCAAAACGACCCGGGTCGCGGGCCAGTCGGACCAGGGCCCGGTCATCGCCGGCTGGTACTTCAAGGACATGCAGGTCAAAGGGGAGGCCCGGCGGGACTTCACGCAGGTGATCGAGGCCGGCCGTGCCAGCGCCGCCGAGGCGATCAGTGAAAACCAGATTCCGCGCCGGTACGAGGACGCCGTCAAGGAGTATTTCGGCCAACTGGAGCGCCGGGGCCCGAAGCCGTAGGACCCAACGAGGATACTGAGCATCGAAAAATGGACGCCCAAATCGTGGACTCGCCGTGGCGTGGTGGCCTCGCTGGTCCGGCATTCGACTTTATTCATTGTGCTCTTTTCCGGCTTGTCCTGCGAGGACAGGCCCTCGCCGCCGAAGGTCGTCGTGTACTGCTCCGTGGACCAGGCAGTCGCCGAGCCGCTCCTGGCTGACTTTGGGAAGCGGACAGGAATTGTGGTCCTCGCACGCTACGACACGGAGGCGAGCAAGACCGTCGGCCTGGTCCAGCGTATCCGGGCCGAAGCGGGCTCGCCGGCGGCGGACGTATTCTGGTCCGGCGAGGTCTTTCATACGATTCGATTGGCTCGTGAGGGTTTGCTGACGCCCTATCGGTTGCAGGCCACGGAGAGTTGGCCGGCTGCTCCGGCCGATCCGAACGGCCTCTGGTACGGCTTCGCCCTGCGGGCCCGCGTGATCGGATACAACACGAACAAGGTTTCGGCGCAGGAGGCTCCCAAGTCGCTGGAGGACGCGCTCGATGCGAAGTGGAAGGGCCGCCTGGTGATGGCATCGCCGGCCTTCGGCACCACGGGCGGCGATGTCGCGAGCTGGTTCGCCCACTACGGGCCTGAGCGTACACGGGCGATTCTTCAGCAGTTGAGAGACAATGGCGTGCGGATCGTCTCGGACAACAGTACGGCTGTGCGCATGATCGCTGCCGGCCAGGCGGACATCTGCTTCACGGACACCGACGACATCCACGCCGGTCGGCGAAACGGCTGGCCGGTCGCCATGAACTTCCTCGATCAAAATGGCGAGGGTGCGCTGGCGATTCCGAATACGGCCGCGCTGGTCAAAGGCGGGCCGCATCCCGAGTGGGCGAAGAGGCTGATGGAATTCCTGCTCAGCGAGGAATTGGAGCGGTCTCTGGCCGCAAGTGATTCCCACAATACTCCGACCCACGCGTCGGTGGCGCGCGACTATCCGCAATATGCAATCCCACGCCCGCTGAAACTTGACTATGGGCGCGTCGCGGACTTTTTGCCGACGGCAATCGCGGCCGCGAGGGAGATTCTGCCGTGAGATCGGATGCCGCGCCAATCAGATTCACGAAGGCTGCTTGCATGACCCTGTGGGTGTTGCTCATCCTCTTGCCGTTGCTGGCTTTGGCTGTAGATGCTGTCTCGTCGTCGCCCCAGGGCGAGTTCGTCGGCCCCGTGTTCGCATCGCTGCTGCGCACAGTTGTGCTGGCGGGGATAATCGCGATCGTATCTGTCGTGCTGGGCTGGTTGCCGGCGCGATTTCTTGGGACCCGCGGCCCTCACAGTGCCGCTCTCTTATTGCTGCTGTTGCCGCTCACTTTGCCGCCTTACGTTCTGTACTATGCGTGGTCGCTGCTGCTGAGTCCGACCACGCAGCTCGGGCTAATCCTGGCGTCGTCGCCCGGCCTGTCGCGCGTTGTCGGTACCGCGGTTTCCGTCGGTGTCCTCATCGGCTGGTACTGGCCGCTGGCGGCGTTGGTGTTGGCACAGGGCCGGCGAAGCATCGATTCGCGGATCTGGCAAAACGCGTCTCTCGATGCGACCGGCTTTCAAATCTTCCGCCATGTCACCATTCCGCTGCTGTCGCGAAGCATTCTGCTGGCCTTCGGCGTGTGCTTCGTGTTGTCGCTCTCGGAATTCGCGGCGTTCCACTTGGCCGGCGTCAAGACAGTCGGCACCGAGCTTGCCGTCCTCTACGAGCTAACCGGCGCCACCGCCCCGGTTGCCCGGGCGGCATGGCCCATTGTCCTTGCGGCCCTTTTGATGGCCGTTTTTCTGGCCCGGACGTCAACTGAGTGGGTCTCGGTGACGCCTATCAGCGGGCCGGCAAAGCAGGCATCCAGGGCACTCGATGCCGCCGTGCTGGCGGTGCTGCTGCTCGTCTCCTGGGCAGGGCCCGTGATCGTGCTGGCCGCCAGCGTCACGACCTTACAGCCGTTTCGACAGTTCATCACGCTTCATCTCGACGATCTGGCGTGGTCGGTCCTGACCGCCGGCTCGGCCGCTATCCTCGCGTGCCTGATCGGCATGTGCGGATTGTTCTGGACCGCGCGATTGCAGGAGCAGACGACCCAAAGCTTCGCAAGGGCCGCCGGACGCCTCATCGTTCAAGGCGGCATATTCCTTGCGATGTTCCTCCCCGGTTCGCTTGTGGCCGCCTCGCTGCTGAAGCTGGCGAGCGTTTCCGCCGTCCCATCGGCTCTGCGGCAGAGCTGGTGCATGGTCTGCGCCGGTCAGGCGTCGCGTTTCGCGGGCCTGGCGTTGATCCTGCTGCTTCTGACGCGGTATCCGGATCGGGAGCGGCTTTCGCAGATGGCCGCACTCGATGGAGCCTCGCCCCTGCGGGCCTGGCGGCACGTTCATCTGCCGAGGACGTGGCCCATCGTCGTCGGGACGTTTCTGCTGGTGACGCTGTTCAGCTTCACGGAACTGCCGGCGACGATGGTCCTGCTGCCGGCGGGCCTGCCGAACTTCGCGCAGCGGCTGTTGAACCAGATGCACTATGCGAGGGACCAGCAGGTGATCGCCTCATGTCTGATCCTGGTGGGCCTGTTCACCGCCTTGGCGGGGGTGGTCGTCGTGCTGCTTCGCGTGGGCCGGCTGCGATCCTGGATGGGAGTCCTGCTGCTCTCGATGCTCCTCGTCTCAACCGGCTGCGGCGGGCGCCGCGGCGATGGCGAGCCCGACGTGGTAGGTGTCTTCGGCAAGACCGGCGCCGGGCCGGGAGAGTTCCTGTACCCGCGGGCGATCGACCTCGATAAGGACGGCACGGTCCTCGTCGCGGACAAGACCGGCCGCATCCAGCGGTTGAGTCCCGAGGGACATTGCATCGGCGTGATACAGATGCCGCTCATCGAGCTGGGCAAGCCGACGGGGATCAGCGTGCACGAGGACGGCCGGCTCTTCGTCGCTGACACGCATTACCACCGGGTTGTGATCTTCTCGCGAGAGGGCCGGATCATCGGCGAGTTCGGCAAGTACGGCCAGGAGAACGGGTGCTTCATCTACCCCACCGATGTCGCCTTCGCGCCGGACGGCAGAATCTTCGTCAGTGAATACGGCGGCAACGACCGCATCAGCATCTTCACAGGCGACGGCCAGTTCATATCCTTCTTCGGCTCGCCGGGCATGGAACGGGGACAGTTCTCGCGGCCGGCGGCCATGTGCATCGATGCCTCGCGGGGACGGCTGTACGTGGCAGATGCGTGCAATCATCGCATCGCAGTCTATAATCTCGACGGACAGTTGACGGGGTATCTCGGTTCGGCAGGACGCGACCGCGGGCAGCTTCGGTATCCGTATGGCCTGTCGCTGCTGGCCGACGGGACGATCGTCGTGAGTGAGTATGGAAACAACCGCATCCAGGTGTTCGATCCGCAGGGCCAGAGCCTCGGCGTCTACGGCCGGCCCGGCCGCGAGCGGGGCGAGCTCGCCTGTCCCTGGGGCATCGCCGTGGACTCGCACCGGCGGGCCTGGATCGTCGATTCGGGCAACAATCGAATACAGGTGTGGCAACTGTGAGTGACGCGTACGGGTTCTATCTCGGTCAGCCGTGGTGGCTGGTAGCGGGCCTGGTGATCGTCCCCATGATCGTGCTGGCCCGCCGCAACCTGGCCATGCTCGGCGTCGCGCGTCGCACGGCGGCCATCGTGCTGCGCGCCGTCGTGGTGCTGCTGTTGGTGATGCTGCTGGCGCGTCCGATGCTCGTGCGAAAGAGTCTTCGCACGACGGTGATCGCGGTGGTGGACCGCAGCCAGTCGATCCCGGTGCAGCGCAGCGAGGCAGCGTTGGACTTTCTCTCGCAGGCGGTCAAGAGCCGCTCGGGCGACGACCAGCTCGCCGTAGTGGACGTGGCGGAGGCGGCCAGTATCTCCAAGCTGCCCTCGACAGATACGGCGATTCGCCGGCGCAACACGACCCTGGCAGGCCAGCAGACGCGACTGGCGGCGGGGGTCGAGATGGCCATGGCGATTGCCCCGCCCGATACGGCTACGCGCATCGTTCTGCTCAGCGAGGGCAATGAGACGGAAGGGGACCTGAAGGAGGCGGCCAAAACCGCGGCGGCCAACAAGATTCCCATCGACGTGGTGCCGCTGGAGTACCGATACGGCAGCGAGGTGCTGTTCAAGCGTCTGGCGGCCCCGCCGCACGCGCGGAGCGGCCAGACCATCTCGCTGCGATTCATCCTCAACAGCACCGCAAACGTCACGGGCAAGCTGCTGCTGACCCTGAACGACAAGCCCGTGGACCTTGTGCCGGATTCGCCCGAGGTCGCGCTGCCGGTGGAGCTGAAAGAGGGGACCAACGTCAAAACGGTCTCCATCCCCGTCGGTACTCGCGGCATGCACAAGTTCGAGGCCGTGTTCGTGCCTGACGGCCCGCAGCAGGACCAGATCGCCGAGAACAACCGCGCCAGCGCGATGACGTACGTCGCCGGGCCGGGTCACGTGCTGGTCGTAGATTCGAACAACACCTCCTCGCAGGCCCTGATGCACGCGCTGCAAGCCACGGATATGGAAGTGCGATACAGTCCCGCCGCTGATCTGCCAAGCGACCTGGCCATGCTGCTCGACACGGACGCCATCGTGCTGGTGAACGTCGATTGCGGAAGCGTCACGTTCCAGCAGCAGGAAATGCTGCGGCGCTATGTCAACGATCTGGGCGGGGGCCTGGTCGTCGTCGGCGGGCCCAACTCGTACGGGGCCGGCGGCTGGATCGGCTCGCCGCTGGCCGATGTCCTTCCGGTGGACCTCGACCCGCCCCAGAAGAAGCAGTTGCCCAAGGGGGCGCTGGTCCTGATCATGCACGCCTGCGAGATGCCCGACGGCAACTACTGGGGCAAGAAAGTGGCGGCGGCGGCCGTGGGCACACTGAGCCGGCTCGATCTCGTCGGCATCCTGTCATTCAATTCGGGCGGCACCGACGACTGGGTCTATCCGCTGGCCCCGGTGAACGACAAGGCCGTAGTCGCCGCCAAGATCGAGCAGATGCAGATGGGGGACATGCCCAGTCTTCACGTCCATCTGCAGATGGCCTACAACGAGCTTATCAAGTGCGATGCGGCCCAGAAACACGTCATTGTGATCACCGATGGCGACCCGACGCCGCCCTCGACGCAGTTGCTCAACGACCTGGCGGCGGCGAAAATCAGTTGCACCGGCGTCTGCATTTATCCGCACTCGCTCGCCGACAATACGAAATTGCAGCAGATGGCCTCGAAGACCGGGGGCAGGTATTACGAGGTCAAGGACGCGCAGGCCCTGCCGCAGATATTCATCAAGGAAGCACAAGTTGTCCGGCGGTCGCTGATCATCGAGGAGGAGTTCTCGCCCCAGGTCGTGTACTCGCTCGGGGAGATCGTCAAGGGCGTGTCGCCGCCGCTGCCGAACCTGCGCGGCTACGTGCTGACCGGCCCGAAAGGGGGCCTGAGCCAGGTCGTGCTGGCGACGCACCAGGCGGACCCGCTGCTGGCGACGACCCAGTCGGGCCTGGGACGCTGCGTGGCGTTCACCAGCTCCGCCGACAGCCGGTGGGCGGGTCAGTGGCTGCAATGGCCGGATTTCGTCCGCTTCTGGGAGCAGGTGGTCCGCTGGGCGGGCAAGCCGGCCCAGTCCTCCGACTGCGAGGTCTTCACCGACGTGGAGGGCCAGCAGGCGACGGTGAACGTGGAGGCGTTCGATGCGGACGGCAAGTTCCTTCAGTTTGCCGCCATTGACGGGCAGGTGCTCACGCCGGAGATGAAGGCCGAGCCGCTCCAGTTGATGCAGACCGGGCCGGGCGAGTATTCAGGCCGGTTCCGGGCGCTGGCATCGGGCAGCTACATCGTCAACCTCCAGTACCGCAAGACCGGGCCGGAGGAGAAGACCCGCCTGACGAACGCCATTGTCACCGTGCCGTTTGCCCCGGAGTTCCGCGATTTGTCGGACAACGCGCCGCTGCTGAAGGAGGTCAGCAAGCTGACGAATGGGCGGGTCCTGTCGCTCGCGTCCGACCCGAACAAGGCGGACCTGTACGATCGCGCGGGCCTGGTGTTTCCCGAGACGCATCTGCCTTTGCTGCGGCCGTTGATGTTCGTGTGGATCGTCATCTTCCTGCTGGACGTGGCGGTCCGGCGGATCGTGCTCAACGTGCGTGTGGGCCTGCGAAGGATCGCCTCGTGGATCGTGACGACGGCGAAACGGGAGCAGGACGAGACGATTGCCCGGCTCCAGGCGCGGCGGCAGAAACTGCGGGAACAGTGGTCCGCGCGGACCACCGACACGATCGTGTCGAAACGGTACGAGGGGGCACAGGGCTACAAGGGCGACCTTCTCAGTGCGGAGCCCAAACGGGAAGTGGAAGCTCCGAAGAAACCGCAGGCCGAGCCGCCCCCGGCGAAGAAACCGCCGCAGGAGGGCACGCATATCGACCAGCTTCTCAAGGCCAAGCGAAAGGCGACCGGACAGGATGAGAAATGAGCAAGGCGGATAACCAGATGAATCAGGAGAATAAGGCGATGGTCATGAACGAGAAAGAAGTAGAGGCACAGTGCCGCGATTTCCGGGAGATGTTCAACGCGCTGCGCCGCGAGGTCGGCAAGGTGATCGTGGGCCACCAGGAGATCGTGGACAGCGTCCTGATCAGCTTGTTCAGCGGCGGGCACGTGCTGCTGGAGGGCGTGCCGGGGCTGGGCAAGACGCTGCTGGTGCGCACGCTGAGCTCGGCGTTCTCGCTGGAGTTCCGGCGGATCCAGTTCACGCCGGACCTGATGCCCGCGGATATCATGGGCACGAACATCGTCATGGAAGACCAGGCCACCGGCCGACGCGAATTCCAGTTCCAGAAGGGGCCCATCTTCGGCCAGATCATCCTCGCCGACGAGATCAACCGCGCGACGCCCAAGACGCAGTCGGCCATGCTCGAAGCGATGCAGGAACACTCCGTCACCAGCGGCGGGCAGGTCCGCAAGCTGCCCGAGCCGTTCATGGTGCTCGCGACGCAGAACCCGATCGAGCAGGAAGGAACGTATCCGCTCCCCGAGGCTCAGTTGGACCGGTTCTTCTTCAAGCTCCTGGTGACCTACAGCAACCGCGAGCAGCTCAAGGCGATTCTGGACCGGACGACGACGGGGCAGGAGCCGCGTGCCGAGACCGTCGCCGATGCCGCGAAGATCCTGTGGGCCCAGAACCTCGTCCGGCGCGTCGTGGTCGCGGAGCACGTGCAGGACTATGCGATCCGGCTGGTCCTGGCCACGCATCCGGAAGGCCAGTTCGCGACGGAGATGACGAACCGCTTCGTTCGTTTCGGCGCCTCGCCTCGCGGCGTGCAGGCCCTGGTCCTGGCGGGCAAGGTCCGGGCCCTGCTCGATGAGCGGTACCACGTGAGCTTCGAGGACATCGCACAATCGGTCCTGCCCTCGCTACGGCATCGGCTTCTGCTGAACTTCGAGGGCCAGGCAGAGGGCATGCAAACGGACGATATCCTGAACGACATTCTTGAGAAGGTGCCGAGAACGGTGGAGGAGAAAGTCCGGGCGTCGGGTGACATTGGCGTGACAGGACCTGTGGGACGCGCGAGAGAGTGATATGGCCGGAAGATCGAGAACTTCTGCGAGAAAGCTGAGCGAGCTGCTGGACGCCAAATTCATGGCCCGGCTGGATGGGATCGACGTGCTCAGCCGCAAAATCCTGCAGGGCAAGCTGCAGGGCGAGCGGCGGTCGAAGCGCCGCGGCCAGAGCGTCGAATTCGCCGACCACCGGCCGTACGTCGTCGGGGACGACCTGCGGTTCGTCGATTGGAACATCTACGGCCGGCTCAATCAGCTCTTCCTCAAGCTCTTCCTGGAGGAGCAGGACCTGACCGTTCATATCCTCGCTGATACAAGCGCCTCGATGGGCGAGGGCAACCCGTCGAAGGAGTTGTTCACGAAGAAACTTACGGCGGCGCTGGGCTATATCGGTCTGGTCAACAACAACCGCCTGACGATCAGCCTGTTCGCCGATGGCGTGCGATCGCAGTTGTCGAACATGCGGGGCCGCCAATACCTGTGGCAGATGGCCGAGCTGCTGCTGACGGCCGAAAGTGACGGCTTCTCGGATTTCGAGAAGGCTTGTCGCGATGTGGCGGCCGGCCGCATCGGTACGGGCGTCACCATCGTGATCTCGGATTTCCTTTTCAAACAGGGCTACGAGGCCGCCCTGCGGCGGCTCATCGGCGCTCGATACGACCTGTACGTGATCCAGGTCCTCTCGCCGCAGGAGATCTCGCCTGAACTGACAGGCGACCTGAAGCTGCTCGATATCGAAGATATGGATGCGGCGGAAATCACCGTCAGCTCGGCCCTGATCAAGTATTACAAGCGGAACCTGGCCGCGTACTGCAACGAGCTGCAGGATTTCTGCCGGCATCGCGACGCCGCCTACGTGCGGGCGAACTCCGCCGATTCGGTGGAGGCGCTGGTCCTGAATTATCTGCGACGGATTCAACTGCTGCGATGATAGCGCTAAATGATGACAACATAGAACCTGTGGGACGGTTGATCCGGGGTAGCATCGCATGGAATGGTTGACACCATGGATAGGAGTTTATGCGGCGGCGGTGGCGGTGCCGTTGCTGCTGCTGCTCTACTTCCTGAAGCTCAAGCGGCAGGAAGTGATCGTCTCCAGCACGCTGCTGTGGAAGCGGGCGGTGCAAGACCTCCAGGTCAACGCGCCGTTTCAGCGTCTGAGGCGCAATCTCCTGCTCCTGCTGCAACTGCTGGCGCTGGCGGCGGTGCTCCTGGCGCTGGCCGGTCCGGTGCTGGCGTGGAAGGGCAAGCCGGGCAAACGCTATGTACTGCTGATCGACCGCTCGGCGAGCATGAACGCCACGGATGTCACGCCAAGCCGGCTGGACGAGGCTAAAAGGCAGGCGAAAGTCTTTATCGAGTCCATGCAGGGCGGCTCAATGGTCTCCCTGCGCGACAAGTCCGACAACGCCATGATCGTCGCCTTCGACCGCCACGCCAAGGTGATGTGCAGTTTCACGCCGGACAAGCGACAGCTCACGGCCGCCCTCGACGCCATCGAGCCCGCCGACGGCGAATCGGAGCTGAGCGAGGCGATCACCGTGGCGCGGGCCTTTGCCCAGGCGCCGGGCGTCGAGGGCAATATCCGCAGCGCCGAGCAGCCTGCGCAACTGGTTCTGTTCAGCGACGGGCGCATCAGCGACCTTGGGACGATCGTCGTGGCGCCGAACGAGATGGAGTTTCACGAGATCGGGCAGTCGCCGGACAACGTGGCGATCACGGCCATGGACGCGCGGCGATCCTACGAGCAGCCCGAGCAGGTGGAGGTATTTGCCTCGCTGGAGAACTACGGGGCGCAGCCGGTGACAAGAGACGTGCAGCTCGGGATTAACGGCGACGTACGCGCCGTGCGGTCCGTCACGATTCCGGCCTGTGAGACGCCGCAGGCCGGCAAGCCCTGGGTGCCCGGGAAGGCAGCGGTCAATTTCTCGCTGTCGTACGCCGGGGCGGGAGTCCTGGAGGTCCGCCAGTTGGGGACCGATGCCTTGTCCTGCGACGACGCAGCCTGGAGTATCCTTACGCCGCCGAAACGGCTGTCGGTCCTGCTGGTCACGGCGGGGAATCCGGCGCTGGAATCGGTGCTGCAAGCCTGCCCGATCGCGACGGTGGACCCGTGCACGCCGGCCGGTTTCGACGCGATGGATGAGGCAGCTTTCGCCGCCCGCCGGCCGTATGATGTTATCGTGTTGGACAACCACGTGCCGGCTCATCTGCCGCCGGGCCGCTATCTGGTCTTCGGGCCGCCGCCGCGAGGCATCGACGTCAATTCCCCGCGCGAGCTGGAGAACCAGGTGATCGTGGACTGGCGGGCGCAGCATCCGGTGCTGCAATACGTGAACCTGACGACTCTCTTCGCCGCCCGCAGTCATCAGTTGCTCCTGCCGCGTGACGCGGAGGTGCTGGCCGAATTCAATGACTCGCCGGCCGTGGCGCTGTTGCGGCGAAACGCGAGGACGTACCTGCTGGTCGGGTTCGAGGTCCTCCAGAGCAACTGGCCCTTCGAGCCGAGCTTCGTCCTGTTCTGCTACAACGCCGTAGCGTTCCTCGGCGCTCAGACCGGCGGCGGCGAGCAGCGCAAACTGGCAGTGGGCGAGCCGATCAGCATAGAGGATGTGCCCGCCGAAGCTGCCGTGACAATCACGCGGCCGGATTCCTCCCGGGTCGAATTGAAACCTGACCCCGCCGGCACAGTGCGTTTCCCGGGCACGCAACGGGTGGGAATTTACACCGTCCGTATTCCGGATTCGCCCGCCCGGGCGTATGCGGTCAACCTGCTGGACTCGGCGGAAAGCCGCATCGAGCCGCAGAAGGAAATCAGTTTCTCGACTGTGACCGTGGCTGCGCAGGAGGGGGCCGTTCAGCGGGCCAATGTCCCGCTGTGGCCCTGGCTGGTGTTCGGCGCCTTGCTGCTTGCCTGCCTCGAATGGCTGGCATATAATCGGAGAGTCCGGATTTGAATGGCGTCGCGGATCATGCAGGCGGAGAGTCTCAGATGGTGAGAATCCTGATCGCTTTTGTTCTCGTGCTGACGTGGGCCTCGTGCCTGCAGGCGGCGAAGGACATCGAGTTCAACGTCGATCTGTTCTGCGGCTGGGAGAGGTACTACCGGCCGATGGAATGGACACCGGCGGAAATCGGCATCACCGCCGATCTCACGGAGCCCTTCGCCGGCGTCTTTACGCTGACGGCCCAGCAGGACGGCCTGAACACGCTGAACATCGTACACAACTTCGTGCTGACGCCGAATCAGCCGCTGGCTCTGCCCCTGGTGACGAAACTGGCATGGCACGTGGGCAAGTGCACGCTGCGGATCCGGGACGCGCGGGGCCGGACACGATGGGAGCAGACGATTGACACGTGGGATTTCTCTACGGCCAACCGCGTGCTCCAGGTCGTGCAGGAGGAAGACCTGCTCATCGGGCTGCTCGGCTCGCCGAAGTTCGGCCTGTTGCGCCTGGGGGACAACACTGCCTGCCTGTCCCATCGCGGCTCTGGAAGCGTCTACGTCGGCACCAAAGTGCCGCGAATGATGCCCTGGGACTGGACAGGATTCGCGAGCCTCGACGTGCTGATCCTGTACGACCCGGACTGGTCTCAGTTGAAACCGGCGCAGGTGAAGGCGATAGGGGACTGGGTCTCCAACGGCGGGACGATGCTGCTGATCCTGGGGCGGCACCCGCTGCCGCAGGGGAGCCCGGTGAGCGACCTGATTCCGTTCCATATCGGCGAGCTGCGGACCTGCCAGGTGCCGGCTGAGGCGTTGCAGGAGTGGGGATTCGATGCGAGCCAGCCGGCGAGCGTGACGGCATGGTCGCTGTCGGCCAGACCGCAGGTCCGGCTCCTCGCGAAGACCGAGGCCCCCGACGCCGGATTTCTGTATGGGATCAGCCGTGCCGGGTTCGGGCGGGCGGCAGTGCTGGCCTTCGATCCTGCCGAGCTGAGCGCCGGGCAGGAACGGCGTTCGGCCCAATTCTGGACGAAACAGATCGCCGCCTGTCTGGCCGAGCAGCCGGGGACGCCTGCCCCAGTGACTGTGCCGGACCCCCGAACGGGACAGTCGATCGTCGGGTGCACGCGCACCATCATCCCCAAAGAGCTTGCGCCGAAGGACGACAACCGGCAGATCAGCAGCGACGACCGGTTCCGCATCGGCATCGCGCAGAACGCCGGCAACCGCGTCATGGAGTACCTGTATCAGCTTCGGCAGATGCGACCGCTGAGCATCTGGTGGGTCATCCTCACACTGTCGGCGCTGGCTATTCTGCTGGGTCCCGTGGACTACCTGGTGCTCAAGCGCCTGGACAAGCTGCCCTACACGTGGCTGACCAGCACCGGCTGGATCGTGCTGTTCACCGTCGGCGCCTACTTCGGGGTCCAGGAGCTGCGCGGGGGCACGATGCAGTTGCGGGCCATCTCCGTGCTCGACAGCGTCGCCGACAGCAACTGTGCCTGGGCGACGTACTACGCGGGCCTGTTCGCACCGCGGAGCGACGACTACCAGCTCGACGGCCTCAAACCCGCCCAGTGGTGGGCGGGCATCTCCCCGGCCCGCGAGGAGTTGTACGCGTGGCAGCGGGAGGCGGGGATGCGACAGATCTATTGCGTCCAGCAGGACGGCGCGAACCTGCCCGCCTCTGTGCCCATCAACATCTGGACGGTGCAGTCGCTGCTGGGCGAGGCGCCGTTGAGCGATGCGGTGTTCTCCGCGAACGTGGAACGCCACGGCGGCACGGTGAGCATCAAGATCGTCAATAAGTCCGACAACCCGATTGTACGCGGGACAGTCCTATGGGTCGACGGCTACGCTGATTTCGGCACGGTTGCAGCCCGTGCGACGCAGACGTTCGAGGTTGCCTCGTATCCTTTCAATCCGTGGTATGACGCGACGCGGCCGGACGGCTTCGGCAGGCGATTTCCCGGGACCTTGTACGGGCTGCGCACGCCCCGGTATCCCCCCACGATGGGCGAGCAGGCGGAGAATGCCTTTCTGGCGCCGGGCAGCCTGAATCGGACGCTGGCCATGCACACCGCTCTTCGGTTCGGCGCTACGCTGGTGTGCGTCATGTTCGACAAGGCACCGCCGCCGTTCGGCGTCAAGAATCGCTCTTACGATGTCAATCACATCCAATATGCGAGGCAGCTTATCGCGGAGCCCGCGGTGCAGGACAAGGACAAGAGCCATGATTGAAACGAGAAAGCTGAGCAAGAGGTTCGGAAACCTGGTGGCGGTCGACAATCTGGACCTGCACATCGAGGCGGGCGACATCTTCGGATTCATCGGGCCCAACGGGGCCGGCAAGACCACGACGATGCGCATCCTGGTGACGCTGCTGGAGCCGACGAGCGGGGCGGCGTTCATCGACGGGCTCGACGTCACGAAACGGGGCAAGGATGTCCGCCGGCGGATCGGCTACATGCCCGACTTCATGGGGGTGTACGACGACCTGAAGGTTTTCGAGTATCTCGAATTCTTCGCCGCGGCGTTCGGCATCGAGTACCGCAAGCGCCAGGCCATCGTCGACGGGGTCCTCGAGCTGACCGACCTGGTCTCGAAGCGTCACGCCCTCGTGGATAGTCTCTCTCGCGGCATGCAGCAGCGCCTGGGACTGGCTCGCGTGCTGATCCACGACCCGAAGGTGCTCATTCTCGACGAGCCGGCCAGCGGGCTCGACCCGCGGGCTCGCATCGAGATTCGCGAGCTGCTCCGCGAGCTCAAGCGCATGGGCAAGACGATCATGATTTCCAGCCACATCCTCAGCGAGCTGGAGGAGATTTGCGACCGGATCGGGATCATCGAGCGCGGCCAGTTCGTCTTCGCCGGGTCCCTGGAGGAGATCCGCCCGCGGCTGGGCATCCAAAGCAAGGTTCGCGTCAAGGTGCTCGGCGACGAGAGCAGGGCGGTGGAGCTGCTGACGGCCCTGCCGCAGATCAAGCAGGTCGAGGTGGCCGGCGATTACCTGGCCGTGACCTTCCGCGAGGGCGCGGTCACGGATGGCCTTATCGCACGCACGCTCGTGCAGGGCGGCATCGACCTCGTCTACCTCCAGCCCGAGCAGCTCAAACTCGACGACGCGTTCCTCCAGCTCACCAAAGGAATCGTGCACTGATTGATGATGGATTATTGATGATTGATTATTCGCGCCGGGACGCGCTCCGTCGGCGTACGAGAGAATCATGGAAGCGGTATCCGTATCCATTTTGCTGCGGTATTTCAGCCCGCTCCGGCTGATGGGGCCGCTTTCCGATAAGGAGTTGCGGGTGGCCAGCCGGAGGGCTCGCAACTACGCCTTGCGTGCGGGATACATTGTGCTCCTGAGCATTCTCGTGCTCTGGGCCTGGTACTCCACAGTCGGCGCCTGGAGCCCGAAGACAGCCGCCGGGGCCTCCGGGGCTTCGGAGGTCAACGCCTTTGTCGCCGGGACGATCATCTGGTTTCAGTTCGTCGCCGCCCAGCTTGTGGCCGCGATCATGCTCAGCTCGTCGATCAGCGACGAGCTGAGCCGGGGGACCCTCAGCACCCTGATGACCACGCCGATCAGGAGCGTGCACATCATCGTCGGCAAACTGCTGGGCGGATTGTTGCAGGTGGTGCTGCTGCTGGCGATCGGCCTGCCGGTGCTGGCGATTCTGCGGGTCCAGGGCGGCGTGCCCTGGGATTTCGTCGTGGCCGGATTCTGTATCACGCTGACGGCGGCTGTATTCGTCGGGGCCCTGAGTTTGTGGGTGTCCACGTACTACCGCCAACCCTGCCAGGCGATTTCCGCCGTGGCAGAGGCCTACTTCGTTTTCTTCCTCTTTCTGCCGATTGCCATGCCGGTGCTGGCCTTCCTGGGCGTGATCGAGAGCACCATGGGCCAGATCGTGATCGAAGTGACGAACCCGTTTTGGGCTCTGGTCCGAGTCTCGATGCATCTCCAGCAGCCCGCCGCCGCCGGCGCAGGCGGCTTTCCGTGGCCGATCCAGTGCGCGACTCTATTGGGCGCGACGCTGCTGATCCTGTGCCTGGCGGTATGGCGCCTCCGCCGGGCGGCGCTGGGAGACTCCCCGGCCCGGGCCGAGAAGACAAGGCCCATTGGGCGTCTGCGCGGATCGCCGGTTGTGTGGAAGGACACTGGGGGCCGGCTGTTTCCGTGGGGCCGGACGGACATCGCCGCAGCCGTCGCTGCACTGGGCACGTGCGGCCTCATCGTCGTGGGCACCATGCCCGGAGCCCCGGTCAGCGAAATCTACCTGCGCTACCTCTCCCTGAGCTTCTGGTTCCTCGTGCTGCTTCGCCTGGTTCTCTCCGTGGTCGGCGGCGTTACGCGGGAGAAAGAGAGCGGCGCGTGGCCCATCCTGCTGACGACACCGCTGGGCAGCGGCCGAATTGTGCGTGCCAAGGCGGTGGCGGCCTTGCGACAGAACATGATCCCGCTGTTGTCGGCATTCGTCGTCCAAGGTTGCCTGCTGTTTCGCACCGCGGGTCTATCGAGCGGTTCCTATGTGCTGTATTCCGTCTTGTACATGATCGCGCCAGCCTTCCTGGTCGTGTCGCTGGGCTTGTATTTCGGCGTGCGTCTGAGGACCACGAACATGGCGGCGGCGGCCACGATCGGGACATACCTGTGCCTGACTATGGCGGGCCGGGTATTTCAGAGCGTATGCTTCCGGCTCCTGTGGCCTCCCGCCGCCCGGTACGGCGGGCCAACCAGGGTGCTGCTGCTTTTGAACTCCATTCTGGTTGGAGGCGCCATCGTACTGGCCCTGGCGTTGAGCGGGCTCCTGCTGTGGCGCGCCTGCAGGAATGTGAGGCGATACGTCTTTTGATCGGAGGGCGGAATCGGCGTGACCTCATTCGTGGTGGATTCTATTCGGCTGTTCGACGGCGCGGGCCGGCTGGCCGGGCCGATCCTCGACAAGGAGTTGCGCGTCGCCAGCCGCAGGGTGCGGTCCTATGCTCTGCGGGTGATCTACGCGGGGGCTCTGATGTCTCTGATCCTGCTGTCGTGGACCTCCGCCATGCACAGCGGCTCGGGCGTCGTCCTCGCGTCGCGCATGCCCGAGGTGGCCAAGACCGTGACCACCGCCGTCACCTGGCTTCAGTTCTTCACAGCACAGGTGCTCGCCGTCATCATGCTCAGCTCGGCCATCAGCGAGGAAGTCCGCAAGGGCACGCTGAGCGCGTTGGTGACAAGCCCCGTCAGCAGCTTCCAGATCATCATCGGCAAGCTGCTCAGCCGCATGTTGCAGGTGTTGATGCTGCTGGCGATGAGCCTGCCGGCGCTGGCGATCCTGCGACTGCTCGGCGGAGTGCCGTGGGAATATGTCCTGGCCGGTGGCTGCATTACGCTGACGATGGCGCTATGCGCCGGCGCGGCAAGCCTGTGGCTCTCGACGCACTACCGATTCGGAAGCAACGTGGTGTCCGGCGTCGTGCTCATCGCTTTGGTCTTTTACATTGCCCCGTGGGCCATCCTGCTGTGGCTGGCCTCGCAACAAGTTCTGGGCTTTGGAGTCGCGGCGACCATCAACAGCGTGATCAATCCCTTCCATGCCTTACTCGCTGCGACAACGGAGTTGTGGCGACCGGGTAGCGGTCTCGGGAGCGTCAGTAGGCCGTGGTTGCTCAACAGTCTCGTCATGCTCGGCCTCAGCGTTATCCTGTTGGCGCTGGCCATTCGGCGGGTCCGTAAGGCGGCGGTGGCGGTCATGGGTGGCAAGCGGCAGTCCCTGGCGGTCGCGGCCGGTCGCGCGGTCGGATGCCTCTTGGGGTTCAGGCGGGGGACGGCAGAGTCGAGCCGCCCTGTCAGGCCGATGACAGGGTCGCCGATCGTATGGAAGGAGACTCGCCGGGGCCTGTGGTACGGCTGGAGCGTGAGCGACATTGTGATATGCGTCCTCATTCTGGCAGCCCTTATCCTTTCCACAACTGTCTTCGATCTCGTCGGCTCCGAGTCCATAGCAGCCACAGGGCTGTCTCTCGCCTGGATGCTGTCGCTCCTTGTGCTGCTTCGCCTGGTCGTGGAGTGCGCCGGCAGCGTGCCTCGCGAGCGCGAGGCGAGAACCTGGCCCATCCTCCTGACCACGCTCCTGGATGACAAGGAGATCGTCTACGGCAAGGCTAAAGCGGCCCTGCTACGCAATGTGCCCCTGTTGGGCGCTCTGGTGGCAATTTATCTGGTCACCCTCGTCGCTGTTCCACGTGCCGAGATGCCCCTGCTGGTGGGATGGTCGTTCATGTCGCAAGTTGTGTCGGTCGTGCTTGTCGTCGGCTTGGGCTCGTGTTTCGGCGCCTCTATCAAGACGAGGACTGCCGCCATCGTTGTGACAATCGTGGTCTGCCTGGCTGCCAAGTACATCACAGGAGGGGTGATGAGCATGGGTCTTCTGGTTCTGGCGGCCGGCAGGTGGGGCGAATGGAGTTTGCTCGTTGTGGGAGTCGTGGTGGCGGCGACCCTGGCGACAATAGGTGTCGTCGCGCTTCGCGTCGCGACCTTCTATGTCCGGCGGGACATCTTTTGAGGAGAGGACAGGACCGCTATGGCGGCGTCTCTTGTACATTCGCTGACGAGCGTCCTCCGGTGCGGCCGGGGGGTCAACCCGATTTTCGGCAAAGACCTCCAGGTCGCCAGCCGGCGCAGGCGAAGTTACGTGCTGCGGCTGGCCTACCTGGTCTCGCTCATCTTCTTTCTTGGGACGATCTGGGTGAACGAGATTCGCTTTGCGGGCTCATGGGCGGCACAGCAGGCGCAACTGGCGGAGGCCGCAAAGTCCATCACCGCGGGGATCGTCTGGTTCGAGTTCCTGGCCGTCCAGATCATAACCGTGATGATGATGAGCACAGCGGTCAGCGAGGAGGTGGACAGCCGCACGCTCGGCGCTCTGCTGACGACCCCGCTGAGCAGCCGGCAGATCGTTACGGGCAAGCTGTGGAGCCGGCTGTCGCAGGTTCTGCTGCTGGTGGCCACGAGCCTCCCCGTGCTGGCGATGGTCCGTGTGTTTGGCGGAGTTGCCTGGTGGTATCTGATTGTCAGTCTGTGCATCACACTGGTCACCGCGATCTTCGTCGGGTCGGTCACCGTGCTGTTCTCGACTCTGTGCCGTCAGGCGTACACAGTCGTCGTGGCCAGCGTGCTGAGTCTGGGCCTGGCGTTCGTAGCACTGCCGGTCGTGTGGTCTCTGCTGCTCAAGAGACCGCTTCTGAACTCAGGGGTGCTGGATGCATGCTCTTTCTTCAATCCTGGGGCGTTGTTGTTCCGGCTTACGAATCTAATGATCTCACCCCGCCGGTTTGCTCTGCACCTCGTGGCCTCGATGCCTTGGTGCACCGGCTTCCTGCTGACCGGCGCAATCCTTCTGCTGTCTCTGGCGTCGGCTCTGGTCCGGCGTGTGGCGTTGCCTCGCGCGATGGGGCAGCCGACATTCCTGACTCGTATGGAGCGCGAGGGCCTGGGGGGCCGCCGTGCCGGACAGCCGTCGCGCAGACGCAGCGACGAGATTCGCCGGGTGATCGGCCCGCCCATGGTCTGGAAGGAGATGATCTGCGTACTGTCACGCCGAGAGAGACTCGCGATGGCCCTGGCGGTCGGCATCGAGGTCCTCTTGCTGGTCATCGCCTACACGTTCCCTCGCGTCATGGGCAGCGTCGGCTACCCGCAGACGCACCTGATGTACCTCTCGCTGTTCCTCTTCCTCGGCATCCTGTTCACGATCTCCGTTCCGGCCGCCCTGATCGGCTCGGAGCGGGAATCGCGCACGTGGCCGATTCTGCTGGTGACGCCTCTGAGGGACAGGGACCTTCTGCTCGGCAAGTTCGTCGGCGTGCTGCGCCGTTGCGGGGTCGTCTGGCTGCTGTTGCTTGCCTACGTGGTTGCATTCACATGCGCCGGAGGCTTTCATCCGCAGGCGGTGATCCACGTGACTCTCACTATCGTCTCGGCGGTCGTTCTCCTGTCGGCGACGGGCTTTTACTTCGGCTCCCGCTGCAACCGGACGACGCAGGCGGTCACGGCTAATCTGATTCTCGCCGGGGTCGTCTGGCTCATACTCCCGTTTGCGGCGCAGGGGGTGTACGTTGGCGTCATCGGCGGCCGGGATGATGGCGGATGCTTTGCGCTGATTCCCTTTCGGCAGGTGTCTCTCCTAGTCGCCACCACGCTTAAGGACTGGGAGGAACCGGTTCGGTGGTTCGGCTATAGCCTGAATGCGGGTCGATGCACATTGCTGTTATCCGGCCTGCTGCTCGTGTACGGGCTCGTGGCCAGTGTGTTTCTGTGGCGGGCCGTCCGCGCGTTTCGACGTCGCATCGTGTGAGGAGCCTGAGGGTTGTCCATGCTTGCCGCTTCAAGAAAAGGACGTTGGTGGCACTTTGAGAAAGGCTGGCTGACCGGGCCGATCTTCGATAAGGAGCTTCGGGTCTCGAGCCGGCGGCGCCGGAACTTCGCGCTGCGGTTCTTCTACATCCTGCTGCTGACGGCGTTCATCGGCATCGTGTGGGTAGCCGTAGTGCCCATCTCCGGCGGCGTGGCGAACGCACGGGGGAACATGGCTGTCGCCGGCAACCGGATCGTCTCGACGATCGTGATCTTCCAATTCATCGCGGCACAGCTTCTGGCGATCATCATGCTGAGCACCGCGATCAGTGACGAAGTATATCACCGCACGCTCGGGCTGCTGATGACCACGCCGATCAACGGCCTTCAGATCGTCATGGGCAAGCTCCTGAGCAAGCTGCTGCAACTGGTCCTGCTGCTGGGCATCAGCCTGCCTGTCCTGGCGATCGTACGCGTCCTGGGCGGCGTCTCCTGGGACTACCTGCTGTCGAGCCTGTCGATCACGTTGACGGCCGCCATCTTCGCGGGGTCGGTGACCCTGCGGCTGTCTATCACCCGCGAGCGGGCGTACGTCGTGATCCTCCGCGCGGCCCTCGTTCTCGCAGGCATCTACTCCTTCACCCCGGCCATCCTGGGCACGCTGGCCTTTTTCCTGGTGCCAAGGCTCGGAGTGCCTCTGATTTCGGGGCCTGGGGCGGCCCGAGCGGTGGCATCCGCAGGCACGTATTCCAGTCCCTTCTACGCGATCTGGACCACGACGCGCGAGATGCTCAACCCGACCGGCGCCCTGCGGTTCGTCTGGCCGATTCACTGCCTCGTCATGCTGGGCCTGTCGGCCCTCGTGCTCGCCTGGTCGATGAAGGTCGTCCGCGAGATGGCGCTGCGCCAGGCCATCGGGCAACTGGTCACGTCCACCTCGCCAAAGGCCCGGCGCAAGAAGGGGTCGAAGGCGTTGGGGACGGACATGGATGACGGCATCGCGCATACGGTCAAGCGCGTGCACGGGCCGCCGGTGATCTGGCGGGAGTTGCGGGCGCCGTTTATCCGCGGCGTGGACAACCGGAACAGCCGCATCGGCCTGGCCGCGACTATCGCGGCGCTGCTGCTGACTTATGTGCCGTCCCAGATCGGAGGATATCTCGATGAGAGTTTCGTCCATGTCTCGTACACGCTGCTCTTCGTCTTCCTCGGGACAGTCTTCAGTGTTGTCTTTTCTGCGACGCGGATCACGATCGAGAAGGAGTCCCAGACATGGCCGCTGTTGCTGCTGACGCCGCTGAGCGACTGGGACATCCTGCTGGGCAAGGCGATCAGCGCGTTCCGGCGGTGTCTGCCAATCTGGGGCCTGTTGGCCGGACACATGATCCTCTTTACGCTGGTCGGATACATTCACCCGGTCGCCTGCTTTCATCTGCTGATCCTGGTTGCCTGGCTGACCTGCTTCATCACGGGTGCCGGGCTGTACTTCAGCGCCCGCCTGCGGCACACGACGGCGGCGGTCGTGGCAAATTTCGCCCTGGTCCTGGGGCTCTGGGCGGTGGGGCCCGTCGTCGTCGGGCTGCTCAGCGTCGCCGGCAAGAGCGGGATTCCGTTGGAGAAGTATATGTGGGCTCATCCGCTGTTGCAGACCGATCTGGTCATGGCCGGCGGGTCGGGCAGCCAGAACGCCCGTGTGAGGTTTTCCTCGCTCGAGTATGGCTCCGAGCGCGCGGTCTTCAACGAGCGTGGCGTGCTATTCGGCGTCGGCAAAATGACGGCCATCATGCTGGTCACGGCCGCCATCTACGGCCTTGCGGGCCTGTTGTTCTTCTGGCGTGCGAAGTGTCGCCTCCGCCGGAATATCGTATGATACCGACCACGGTTGAGTATTTCCGGGTGGCATCGTCAAGGCCGAAGGCCTTGCCGATGGTCCTGCGTCCAGGAAAGTCGCCATCGCCAAGCTGCGCTTGACGCTGCCACCCACCATGTTGGCGGACCTTGCGTTCGCCCTGACCGGCTGGGATCGGCTCTTGCTGTAAGTCCCTATGGGCACTATACTCACGGCCGGTCGGATCATCGACGAGTCTGTTCGTAATGACGCCGCGCAGAACAGCGGGGTATGAGATTGCATATGGCCAGTAAGCCCGGATCACCGAGTCTTGCCGCCGGTTGGCGCCGGAGCCTGCCGCTGGAGTGGCTCGCGCGGATGCTCACGCTCGCGTGGCTAACCGGGCCGATCTTCGACAAGGAGCTTCGCGTCTCCAGCCGCCGCCGGCGCAACTACGTGCTGCGATTCCTCTACGTGGCCCTGTTCACCTGCCTGATGATGATCGTCTGGACGGATGTGGTCTCGCGCAGCGCCTCGTCGGTCTATCAGGCGTCGCGCATGGCGGAGGCAGGACAGGCAGTCCTCATCGCTGTCGTGTGGTTTCAGTTCATCGCGGCCCAGGCCGTCGCCGCCGTCATGCTCAGCACGTCGATCAGCGACGAGATTTACAGCCGGACGCTCGGGACGCTCATGACGACGCCGATCGGGAGCCTTCAGATCGTCCTGGGCAAGCTGCTGAGCAAATTGCTGCAGCTCCTGCTGCTGCTGGCGATCACGCTGCCGATGCTGGCGGTCGTGCGGGTCTTCGGCGGCATTCCGTGGGATTACCTAGCGTGCAGCCTGTGCGTGACGTTGACGACGATCGTGTTCGTCGGATCGCTGAGCCTGTTCTTCTCGATCTTCACCCGTCGGGCGTATGCGGTGATCATCGCGGCGATCCTGGCGATATCGCTGCTGTTCGCGCTGCTGCCGTTCATATCGATCATCCTGCTCCACCGCGTGATCTCCGAGGGCAGGCTGGTCGACCTGTTTTCATACGTGAACCCATATTTCGTGACGGCAAAAGCGACCGAAGCCCTGACCATGGCCGGATCGATGCGTTTTGTAGCATGGCCGGCCCACTGTATCATTGCCCTTGGCGCGTCGGCGTTGCTGCTGCTGCTTGCGACGGTGCTGGTTCGACGGGCGGCGCTGCGCCAGGCGACGGGGCAGACCGGCTTGTGGTCTCATCGCCGCAGTGTCCTGTCGCCGGCTGGTGAGGGATTCGAGGCCCAGGCACGCCGGGTCGTCGGGCCACCCGTGCTCTGGAAAGAACGCAGATCGCCGCTCCTGGGCAGACGCAAGCTGGGCATGATCATCGGACTGCTTCTGGGCCTGGGCCTGCTCACCTTGACCTACGTCATGCTCGGCATGGAACGCGTGCTCGACGATGAGGGAGTGCAAATCGGCTACGTCGTTGTCTTCCTCAGCCTGGGACTGTTGTTCACCGCGGTCCTGCCCGCCACGTGTATCACGTCGGAGAAGGAGTCACAGACCTGGTCGCTTCTGCTGTTGACCACGGTCAGCAACTGGGAGATCGTCTGGGGCAAATTCCTCGGCACGCTGCGCCGGTGTCTGCCTGCGTGGACTCCGCTATTGGTCCACGTCGGGGTCTTCACCGCGTTTGGCATCATCCACCCCATCGGTGCTATTCAGTTGGCAATTCTGGTTGCCTGGATCGCGATCTTTCTCTCCGGCAGCGGCCTGTACTTCAGCACTCGCTTCCGCCACACCACGACGGCGGTGATCGCCAACATCTCGCTGGCGGCGGGCCTCTGGGCCATTGTCCCTCTGCTGCTGGGCATCGCCCTGACGGGGGCCGGCGCCCCGGGCGAGATGCTGGGGATGTACATGGACACCAATCCGATGGTGCACGCCGTGGTGATCACCGCCGCCACCGCCAAATCCGGCGGGGTGGCCGCCTACGACTGGATTCAGGGCGGGATCGCCGACGTGGGCCAGGCAACCGGTTGGATCCTGTTCAACTTCTTCATGTACGTGGCGGCCGGATTCGTGTTCCTCGCGGTTGCGGCGGCACGCCTGCGGCGCAACCCTCTGTGATATTCCTCGGCCCAACCTTATGGCTTCCATCTCGCTGCGAAATGTCACGAAAGTGTTTGGCCGCCACGTCACGGCGGTCTCCGATCTGAGCCTGGAGATTGCAGACGCCGAGCTGATGGTGCTCGTCGGGCCCAGTGGCTGCGGCAAGACGACAACACTGTCGTTGATCGCGGGGCTGGAGTGCCCCACGTCGGGCGAGATCCAGATCGCCGACCGGATCGTCAATTCTCTGTCGCCGCGGCAGCGGGATGTCGCGATGGTCTTTCAGGATGGCGCGCTGTATCCTCACATGAACGTCTACGATAACCTGGCGTTCGCCTTGCGAATGCGCAAGCTGTCGCCGGCCCAGGTGCGCCAGCGGGTGCAGGCGGCGTCGGCCATGCTCGGGATCGCCGATCTGATGCATCGCAAACCGTCGGCGCTGTCGGGCGGCCAGCGCCAGCGCGTGGCGCTCGGCCGGGCGATTGTCCGCGAGCCGGCTGCCTTTCTCTTCGATGAGCCGCTGACCGGTCTGGACGCCGCGCTTCGCGTCGCAATGCGCAGCGAGATCAAAAGCTTGCATCGGAGACTCGGCGTGACGACCGTGTACGTGACGCACGATCAATCCGAGGCCATGGCATTGGGCGACCGGATCTGCGTGCTGCGGAACGGCCGGTTGCAGCAGGTAGGCCTGCCCGGCGGCATCTACGACTGCCCGGCCAACCGATTTGTCGCCGGCTTCTTCGGCACGCCCGCGATGAACTTCCTCACAGGCGTCGTTCGCTGGCGGGATGGGGTGCCCGTCGTTGACCTCAAGGGCCAGACACTGCACGCGCCGTCTCGGCTGCACGCGTGCCTGCGGGAGCACTCCAATGAGACGATCGTTGCGGGCATCCGGCCCCACGACGTGTCCCTGGAGCCGTCCCCAGGCCGCATCGATGACGTACTCTGCGGCCGGGTGACTCTGGTCGAGCCGCTGGGCTCGCAGACAAATGTGCATCTGCACCTGGCGTGTGATGAGCCGTGCGTTGTTGTGGCGCCGTCGCGGATCTCGGCGGCTGTCGGCGATGAGGTTCGGGTGTATGTCAATCCCGATGAAATCCACTGGTTCGAGAACGATGAAGCCGGAAGAAATATTGCGTGCAATGGGCCTGTTGAATAGCGAAGCGTAAGCGCAGAGTCGTCCAACGTGGTGGGTGGCATCGTCAAGCGCAGCTTGGCGATGGCGACTTTCCCATGCGCAGGACCATCGCCAAGGCCTTCGGCCTTGACGATGCCACCCGGCTGGCGTTTTCAATACGTCTCCTCTCGGGACTTTGCGATTGCCCTGGGAATAGCGGACTTGTAGTTGCCGACACGATCCGTTACTCTGCTGAGTAACGTGTTTCTGGTGTCAGTAGTGTTGGCGAATAAGGAGGTGCCGATCATGACGGCGCACGGTGAAATGACGAGTTCTGTGCGAGCGTTCATTCTGGTGTGTCTGCTCACGTCGCTGCCGGCGGCAAACGGGTGGGCCGCGGTGACAGGCGTCGAGAGCGATTCCCTTCGCGTGCAGCTCAACGCGGAGGCAAACCGCTGGACGCTGCTGGACAAACGTTCCGGCGTGCAGTGGCCGTCCGACGGCATGGCGAGTCTCGGCGGGGCGCTCGGCTTCTCGCTCGTGGATGGGGGGCGGGCGGTGGAAATTCGCTATGAGAATGCCGGTGACGAGACAATCCATGTCTTCGGCGATCTCTTGACGATCACGGATGCAGAGGACGGATACGTGATTGTTCCCAGCCGCGAGGGACTCTTGATCCCGGTCAAGAACGATAAGGCTTTCAGTCGCGAGTTCGGGACATCCGAGTACGAAGGCTGCCACATGAATATGCTCGGATTCGTCAAAGAAGGCTCCGCGCTGATCGTGACGTGGGACGACGCGTACACGTACCCCAACGTCGAGAGAACCGTGTCGGCGGGCCGGCACAAGCTGACGACCACGTTCGCACTCCGCCGCAGCGCCCGAGTCCTCCGCCTGATGCCGCTGGGCAAGGGGGATTGGAACGCCATCGCCTCGGAGTATCGGCGCTATGCAGAATCACGCGGCTACGCGATTACTCTGCGCGACAAGATCAAGCGCGATCCGCACGTCGAGCGCATGGTTGGTGCGTCGAATGCCAAGCTGTGGACCTGCCTGAACCGCCGGATGAATGAGGAAAGCACGGCGGTCGAATCGGTCAAAGTCCACTGGACATTCGATGAGGCCGCCCGCATCGCCGAGCATCTGCGCAAGGACCTGGGGATCGAGCGATGCTTCTTCATGATGGGCGGCTGGACGGAAGGGGGCTACGATGTCCGCCATCCGGACGATCTGCCGGCCAATCCCGAGTGCGGCGGCAACGAGGGACTCGCGGACGCCGTGAAACGAATCCAGGCGCTCAACTACGTCGGCTGCCTGCACGACAATGTCCAGGACATGTACCGCGACGCCAAGAGCTGGAGCCCGAGCTTCATCGAGAAGAACGCGGATGGCTCACTGGTCAAGGGCGGCCGCTGGCTCGGCGGACGCGCGTACATGGTCTGTGCCCCGAAGCAGTTGGAGCTTGCCGAGCGGACGCAGAACCTGTCAGCCATTCACAACCTGTTCAAACCCTGGAGCTACTTCATCGACACGACGTACGCTGTGGGCCCGCGCGAATGTCACGACCCGAACCATCCCATCGGCCGCAACGACGACATCGCGTGGAAGATTCGCCTGAGCGACTATGCCCGGAACCAGTTTGGCATCTTCGGCAGCGAGTGCGGCCGGGAGTGGGCGCTGCCGCACAGCGACTTCTTCGAGGGCCTCGTCGGCGTCAGCGGCCACTATTATCATCAACTCAAGCCGGAGGACCTCGGGGCCCAGGTGATCCCGTTCTTCGAGATGGTCTATCACGATTGCCAGATCTGTTTCGGTAAGTACGGTTATCGCGCCGAGGACGCCGCCGAATACGTAGCTCACCACGTCCTGTGCGCCCGGACGCTGCACTACCATTCCTTCCCCGATCACCTCTACTGGCAATCGATTCCGGAGAGGAAGGCCGATCCATCGGCGGATCGCGCGTGTTTTACTCGCAGCGACAACGGCTGGGCCGAGGGCCTGCACCCGTACGACATCTTCATCAAGAACACACACGAAGTCCTGGGTGCGATCAACGAAGTCACAGGCTATAGCCGCCTGACAGAATTCCGTTACGTCAGCGACAACAGTGCTGTCCGCCAAGCCACCTACGCCTCCGGCGACGAAGCGACGAAGATCACCGTCAACTTCGGCCCAACGCCCGCCGAGATCACCTCTCAGACCGGCGGCCGCACCGTGCTGCCTCCCTGGGGCTTCCTCGCCGAAGGCCCGCGCCTGATTGCCTTCTACGCCACACACTGGAACGGCCAGGACTACCCCGCCGGCGCCCTCTTCACCCTGCGCCCCACAGACAACAAGCCCCTGAAGGACTCCGCCACCATCCGAATCTTCCACGCCTTCGGCCCGATGGCTGTCACTTGGCAAGGCAAGACCTACGAGATCAAACGCGAGGAAGTAATCAGACTGGCAGTCCAATGACCAGGGTCCGTAGGTACAGGTTGGTGGTGTCGAGATACGCACATGGGTTTCTCCACGGGTTGTATTGATCTATCGTGGTATGCTGTGGTATGATCTTAATTGTGATTGATAAAGGACCAGATATCGGAACGCGCAAGAACACATAAGCCAAGGAGAGACGACGCGGCGACATCATGAGTGAGACGTTCCGCCAGATTGTTCGCCTGATTCAACGCGGCGATGTCAGAATATCGGATCATGGCTATGATGAAATGGCCGCAGATGGTCTCTACGTGAGAGATGCAATAGGATCGGTGGCTGACGCGGTCGTAGTCGAGGATTACCGCAACTACCCGAAAGGGCCGTGTGTCCTCGTTCTGCAGAAAGATCGAAAGGGCGAGCCGATGCACGTCGTCTGGGGTATCCCCAAGGGCCAGACATCTCCGGCGGTCCTCGTGACCGCATATAGACCGGACCCGCAGCGATGGGAACCGGATTTCCTGAGGAGAAAGAAATGAGTACGAAGCATTACACGAAGATCGTGCACGAGGGGAACTACGTGGCACAGGTTGATGTAGACTTGATCTACGCCGACGAAGGATGGTCGCCCTATCTTTCCCTTGAGGACGCCTACAGACTCGACGATGTTCGAGATGCCCTGAGACAGGGCGATCTGAAGGCGGCCTCCAAGCTCAGCCGAGTCTACAAACTGACCCCGGTAGTCAACTGATGTAGGACTCATCCAATGGGAACAGCCGTGAGTGACCCATCTACTTGGCAGATCATCGTGTCGCAATGGCAGATCACTGTGTCGTAAGGCTGGGCCCTCGTACTTGGAGCCATAGGCGGAGGCCTCTTCAGTGCCTTGGTAGCCGGGCGTATGTTGCGCTCAGAAACCGCTCGCAGGCTTTTGGCCGAGGCGCTGGCAATCCAGGCGGAAGAGGAGGCGTGGACCCTTGAGGGTCGCGGGTACGGCGAGAAGAAGCTGTCGGAAAACAGAGGGCTGCCGACGACAGCTACTCCGGGCTGGCTCTGGCTGCGCCGCGTAGAAGTTCGGGCTGTTCTGGACGAGGCGATGTGGAACTCACCTGCCAATCAGTTCTATGACTTCATCGGCGGTCGGAGGACTTGGATTATCCGGGACGCGGTCACTGGCTCACAAGCCTATTCTGGAGCACTTTGTGAAGGTTGGCATCCAGCTTTGCGGAGGTCACGAGCCTTAGAGGATCGTTGCGGCTGGGTCGAACAAGTTGCGATTTCAAAACGGGGACGGATATTGTCCCGCCGTGGGCTCGACTCGCTCAAACCGCTTCTCCAAGCTGTCTGCACGGAGGACCGCCTCCTGGTCCTTGGTAATAGGCTTTCCAGGGAGTCACGGGAATTTCTTGCTGCGGCGGTCTCAGACGATCGCGCGAATCAAAGGGCGTCGAACGAGCCGTTGCAGCCGACGAGCGGCGTTGGCGCGGCGAGTTGATCCGAATCGGCATTGAGCGCCGCTCGCGGCTGAGCGGCAGGACGTTGCCAGTAGGGCGTGAGCCGGATTTTCGCTCGCGTCAGACATGGCGAGGCGTAGTTCTGGGTGCGGTATGGCGGAGCCTTCGTGCTGATAACAGCGGCTGATGGGATTCGAACCCACAACGTCCACCTTGGGAAGGTGGCACTCTACCGTTGAGTTACAGCCGCATACTATCTGAGATTTCAAATTCGAGATTTCAAAGTGAATTCTATTAGCCCGCGGGGCACCTGTCAACGGGAAAAGTCGCTTTCGGCGTAGAATGGTCCATTATGAGCTATGACCGGCATGTTTTGGCGTACAGGCCGCCTTATGCGAGGGTGTCAGGGCTGGGGGGGCTGCTGGCGGGCGGCAGTCTTGAGCGGGCAGGTCCACAGGTAGATCGTGTGCTTGCGGCGGTCCTCGCGGGAGGTCATTTCCACAATCTTGTCCGGCGGGATGCCCGCAAGGCCGTAGTCGTGCGAGACGATCCGCGACCCCGGCCGGAGCGCCTGCAATTGCGGGATCAGTCTCTCGTTCAGGTTCTCGCTCAGGTACAGGGTCACCACCGTCGCCTCCCGCAGATCGACTTGGAGGACATCCTTCCGCTCGATGGTGACCAGGTGTGCGACTCCGTTCTTCTCGGCGTTTCGGCGGGCCTCCTGCACTCGCAGAGAGTCGAGGTCGTACCCAATGGCCTTGCAGCCGTAGCGTTTGGCGGCCGTGACAATGATCCGCCCGTCGCCGCAGCCCAGGTCGCAGACGACGTCTTGCTTCGTCACCTGTGCCATTTTCAGCATCCTGTCCAGAACGTCTGGTGGGGTCGCAACATAGACGATGAAGAGGACCGCCGGCTCACGGCCGTCCGCCGGCGCCTCGCTTGGCTGAGTTGAGCCCGCATGACCGATATCCGCCTGCGCGGTTGATCCGCCTGCAGTCTCATCAGCCTGTAAAGCGGGCGAATGCGGCCTGTTCTCAGAGCCGTCTGAACAGCCGACCGCAGAGATGCAAAGAAGCAAAAGAGGAATCGCCTGTGCTGCAATTCTTGCCACGTAAAAGCTTTCAAATCTGCGTTGTACGCGTGTGCCGAAGGCCGCGATGCGCTTGTGCGGTTCCGCGTCATGTTCAGACAAATCCGACCGACTCACCGATTGTACTTCTTTACCCTCGCTTGACAAGGCAAGCGGCTTGCATTTCCAGGGCAATCGCAAAGTCCCGGAAGGAGACGTAGTGAATGCGCCAGCCGGGTGGCATCGTCAAGGCCGCAGGCCTTGGCGATGGTCCTACGCAGGGGAAGATCGCCATCGCCAAGCTTCGCTTGACGATGCCACGCACCACATTGGGCGACTTTGCGTTCGCCCTGCCTGCGTTTCCCGGCCGGTGCGGTCTTGCAGGTTGTTGCGGCGGCGGTATGATGACGGGCTCAGGGTGGGCGTCCACCCGCAACCGGCGTGCTGAATAGGAGGACCTGAAATGGCCCTGGATAAGAAACAGGTTTCCGCATGTTTGGAAGAATGCAGGCATCACCTGACGACCGAGCTGCTGCCGTTCTGGCTGAATCGGGCCAAAGATGACCAGCACGGCGGCTTCGTCACGCATTTCGATAAGGACGGCAAGGATTCCGGCACTGACGAGAAGTCGATGCTGGGGCAGATGCGGTTCATCTTTTCGATGTCGGCGGCGCACCGGGCCGGCTATGGCGGCGGCAAGTGCGCCGAGTTCGCCAGGCACGGCGTGGACTTCGTGCTTCACAAGGCTTGGGACCAGCAGTACGGCGGGTTCTACTGGATGCTCAACCGCAAGGGCGAAGTGACCATCGACAAGAAGATCCTCTACGGCCTGAGCTTTGCCATGTACGGGCTGACCGAGTACACGATGGCGACCGGGGACCCGCGCGGGCAGCAGTACGCCGAGAGGGTCTTCGACCTCGTCAAGAAGCACGCGGCCGAGACGATGTATGGCGGCTATTACGAGATGTTCGAGCGGAACTGGGACCTGTGCGGCCCCGGGCCCCTGGGCGGCGACCGCAAGACTCTCGATGTCCACATGCACCTGATGGAAGCCTTCACGAACATGTACGAGTGCACGAAGCAGGAGATTCACCGCCGGACCCTGCTGGAGGACATCGACATCCTCCTCAAGCGGATTCTGCACAAGCGGTACGCGACAGGCATCCCGCAATTCGCGATCGACTGGAAAGTCGCCCCTCAGATCAAGTTCGACATCGTCTGGGGCTGGGACCGGTTCGCCGAGGGCGGCAAGAAGGCCCACGCCGAGGATAACACCTCCGCCGGGCATAACGTTGAGTTCGCCTGGCTGCTGGCCCACGCGACCGACGTGCTCGGCTCGGGCTGGGATGACTACAAGAAGGTCATCAAGAAGGCGATGGACCACGGCCTGAAGAACGGCATCGACCCCGAGTACGGCGGGGTGTACACCGAGGGCCCGCACGCCGGCGGCGTCTACGACACGGAGAAGGAGTTCTGGCAGCAGGCCGAGGTCATGATCGGCATGCTGGAGGGCTGTCTGCGGTTCGGATCCAGGCCCTACTGGCCGGCGTACCTCAACGTGCACCGCTTCGTCTTCGACAAGATGATCAATCACCCGGTCGGCGAGTGGTGGCCGTTGATGACTCGCGAGGGCCAGCCCACCCGGTGGACGCACATGAGCCACTCGTGGAAGGTCAATTATCACACGATCCGGTGCATGGTCGAATGCATCAAGCGGCTGGAGAAACTGCTTGGCTGATGGAATATGAAGGCAGATACAAGGCGTTCGATGCGACGCGGATCAGGACGTATCCGCTGAGTGAGCGGAGCAACAAGGTCACGTTTGACGACTTGGTGTTCCCGAAGGACCTGTGCGAGCTGGCGGAGGAATTGCCGGACGCCGTGCAGGATGACATCCGGACCGTCGCACAGGCGATCGCTGCCGCCCGGCGGGAGGGTAGGCCCGTCATCCTGCTCACGGGGGCGCATCTGATTAAGAACGGCCTGGGCCCGTTGCTGGTCCATCTCGTGGAACGCGGCGCCGTGACGCTCGTGGCCGGCAACGCCGCGACGAGCATCCACGACTTCGAGCTGGCCCTGATCGGCGAGACGAGCGAGAACGTGCCCGCCGCACTCGATAAGGGCCAGTTCGGCATGGCGTACGAGTTCGCCTATATCAATATGGCCCTGTCCGTCGGCAACCAGCAGAAGCTCGGATTCGGCGAGGTGCTCGGGCGGGTGATCTGCGACGAGACTTTCCAGCGGCAGGTGCTTGACCTCGTGGTGAAGGAAGGCTCGATTCCGGAGTTCCGCCACCCGGAAGTGAGCGTGCTGGCCGCCTGCTATCGGCAGGGAATTCCATTCACGGTCCACGCCGGCATTGGAACGGATGTCATCGATCAGCATCCGAGCTTTGACGGCCAGGCCAAGGGCGGCTGCTCCGGCCGGGATTTTCTCATCTATACGAACGAGGTCACGAAGCTGACTCGCGGCGGGGTCATTCTGAACGTTGGCAGCGCCGTCACGGGGCCGGAAGTCCTGCTCAAGGCGGTCTCTATGGCCGCCAACGTCGGTCGCGTCCCGCGTGGCATTCTGACTGCCGACTTCGACCTGCGGGGGCACGAGCCGGGACAGATGAGCGATGAATCCGCCCCGGGCTATTATTTCCGCGACCAGAAGAGCGTTCTGACGCGCATTCCGCAGGCCTTCGGCGGCCGCGGACTCTACATCCAGGGCGACCAGAAGAAGACATTCCCGTTCCTGTACAAGCGGATCATCGAGGCATTGCAGGCATAAGGACCCGGCATGAACCAGCAGCGCATCAGGGAGATTCTCGCACGGATATCGAACGTCACGGTGGCGGTGTACGGCGACTTCTGCCTCGACGCCTATTGGATGCTCGACCCCCGGGGCTCGGAGGTCTCTGAGGAGACGGGCCTGCACGCGCGGGCCGTCGCGCGGCATTACTATTCGCTCGGCGGCGCCTCCAACGTCGTGGCGAACCTGGCGGCGCTGAAGCCCAAAGCGATCCACGTGATCGGCGTGGTCGGCGATGACATTTTCGGCCGGGAGCTGCGACGGCAGTTCGGCGAGCTTGGCATCGACACCACGCATCTTGTCATTCAGCGGGAGAACTTCGATACGGTGACGTTCGGCAAGCCATATTTGGAAGATGTCGAGGAGCCTCGGATCGACTTCGGCTTCTTCAACAGGCGCAGTGCCGCCACGGATCAGGCGCTGCTCAAGGGAATCCGTCACGCGCTGCAAACAGCCGACTCGCTGATCGTCAATCAGCAGGTGCCGGGCAGCATCACGAACGAGGGCTTCATCGACGAGGCGAACCGGCTCTTCGCTGAGTTCCTCGGCAAGGTCGTCCTGCTCGACTCGCGGCATTTCGGCGAGAAGTTCAAGGGCATTTATCGCAAGACGAATGAGCGCGAGGCGGCCCGACTCAACGGCGTGCACATCGGCCACGATGAGACAGTGCCTGCCGATGACGTGAGGAAATACGCCAAGGCTTTGTACGGGCACTTCAACACGCCGGTCTTTCTGACCCGCGGCGCTCGGGGCCTGCTCGCCGTCGATGGCGAGGGCATCCACGAAGTCCCCGGCATCCAACTGCTCAAGAAGCTCGATCCTGTCGGCGCGGGTGATACGGTCACCAGCGCGCTGGCCCTGTGCCTGGGGGCGGGGGTTCCACCCGCGGACGCTGCGGAGTTTGCCAATTTCGCCGCCGCAGTCACCGTGCAGAAGCTCTTCCAGACGGGCACCGCCAACGGCGAGGAGACTCTCGCCGTGGCCGCGGACCCCGATTTCATCTACCAGCCGGAGCTGGCGGAGGACCGGCGTAAGGCCCGCTACGTCCCTGGCACGGAGATCGAGGTCTGTGACGAGAGAGGCTGGAGGCCGGAGGCTGGAGGCCGGAGCGATCTGTCCTACAGCCTACAGCCTACAGCCTACAGCCTGCTGCCCTCGCCCATTCGCCATGCCGTGTTTGACAATGACGGCACGATCAGCACGTTGCGGCAGGGCTGGGAGCAGGTCATGGCCCCCGTCATGATCAAGGCTATTCTCGGCGACCGCTACGAGACCGCCGACGAGACGCAGTACCAGAAGGTGCGCAGCCGCGTGCTTGACTACATCGACAAATCCACCGGCGTGCAGACCCTCGTGCAGATGGAGGCACTGGTCGAGATGGTGCGCGAATTCGGGTTCGTCCCGCGCGACAAGGTCCTCGACCGCTTCGGCTACAAGCGAATCTACAATGACGCCCTCATGGAGACGGTCGGCGAGCGGATCGAGCGGCTTCATCGCGGCCAGCTCGACACGCGCGATTTCACGATCAAGGGCTCCATCGAGTTCGTCAAGGCCCTGCGCGAGCGGGGTGTCACGCTGTACCTGGCCAGCGGGACCGACCACGCCGACGTCGTTGCCGAGTCCGGTGCGCTGGGCTATGCCGACCTGTTCAACGGCGGCATCTACGGCGCCGTCGGCGATATCACCAACTGCTCCAAAAAGATGGTCATCGACCGGATCATGAGCGAGAACCGGCTTCGCGGCCCGGAGCTGGCCGTCTTCGGCGATGGGCCCGTCGAGCTTCGCGAATCTCGTAAGCGCGACGGCCTGGCCATCGGCATCGCCAGCGACGAGGTCCGCCGCCACAGCCTCAACCCGGACAAGCGCGCCCGCCTGATCAAAGCCGGCGCCCACCTGATCGTCCCGGACTTCTCCCAGCCCCGCGAGCTGCTCAAGTTGCTCTTTGGCGAATAGTAAAGCTGAACGGTATGAGAATGACACCAGCTATCAAGTGGGTCGGTTCTATAATTGCTGGCTTCTGCATTGTCCTCATTGTCGCCTTCTTATGCTGGGCGAGCTATGCGCCGAGGCGCTCACCGCCAGACCTCAGGCGATGTACGCAAATTGAAATCCAGTTCGCGCCGTTGGCACTGAGTTACCTTCTTCACGGATCGAAATCGCAGGGTGTTTTCACGGCCGATGAGGTGGGATACCTGCAATCTTTGAAGACGCTCGTTGTGACAGACCCGGAAGCGATCAAGGCCTTCGCTCGAGACATCCTCTCGCGAGTCTCCTCAAGGGGAGACGGTGGCACGTATATTCAGCCGAACTCGCTTCGATTTGTGTGTCTGCGCAACGGCAAGCCCCTCACGGCCTTCACCTTCACCGGCGGGCGAATCGTCACGGACCATAATTGGGGATTCGCGTATGACAACGGTCTGCCGAGCTTGGAAGGAATACTCGGACCGATATGGTCAATCCAGTTGCGAGGACGTTGTGCTCACAATCTGGCGACGCTCGGACTACGCCTGGTTGAGGTATCGAAGAAGCAGGAGGCCTACCCTCGACCGTCGGAATGGTGCGATGCAATAGTCGCTGAGGCGAGAGCCTGGAAGCACGATGAGGGTTACGACCCCGAGGGCGATATCATGTACCCATTCATGTGTCCAGGTGCTGGCGCAGGTAAGTGCCATTACGCGATGAACCCGGATTGCAGACGAGATTCGCCGCGTGATACCGTGCTCCTGTTCGAGACCAAAACTGGCTGGAATCAATATGGAGGGCCTGAACTGTTTACGTTTGACAACCACCATGATCCTGCTGGCGGGCACGTGCGTCTCAATGATGGCACCGTGCAGTTCATTCGATCAGAGGACGAGTTGAAGCAACTCCGATGGCGATAGGAAAGTTGATGAAGAAATGGCCTGAGCTGGCGACGGGCGGCAGATGAGCCCAGTGCGAGGCTCATCACTTTGAATCGACGATGGCTTGGCGGGCGAGGGGCTCGAACTGGTCGTTGAGGGTGGCCTTGCCGGAGGGGTAAAGCTGGGCCATGCAGACGCCGAGCATGTGCTCGGATGGATCGACGAAGAACGTCGTGTACCAGAATCCGCCCCAGCGGTAAGAGCCGGCGCTGGGCAGCTCGGTGGCCTCGCCCAGGCTGCGGGTGACGCCGAAGCCGAGGCCGAAGCCGGAATCGGCCTTCAGGCCGCCGACCTGATCGGAGGTCATCCATTCGACCGTTTTGCGGCTGAGCAGTCGCACGCCGTCCAGCTCGCCACCGTTGAGCAGCATCTGGGCGAACCGGGCATAATCCAGGACCGTCGAGCACAGTCCGCCGCCGCCCGAGTAATACCTGCGGGGGCCCTCGTAGGGATACGTGACGCAAATCTTGTTCAAGGGGCCATCGCTGATGATGCCCTCGTCCAGGCGTTTGAGCATCCCGTTGGAGTCCGGGCCATATACGGCGGCGATTCGACTCACCTTGTCCATCGGCAGGAAGAAGCACGTGTCGTTCATGCCCAGGGGCAGGAAGATTCTCGCGCGGAGGAACTCATCGAGCGACATGCCGGAGACGACCTCGACGAGCCGTCCGAGCACGTCCGTGTTCAGACCGTAGGTCCACGCCTCGCCCGGCTGGTGGACTAGCGGCAGTTGGGCGAGCTTCTTCATGTCGTCGCCGAGCAGGTCCTCGTCTTGGAGCAGGCCGTGCGTGATGCCCGCCTCGCTGTACTTGACGCCGACGCGCGGGTCCCACTGATAGGTCAGGCCGGAGGTGTGGGTCAGCAGGTGGCGGATCGTGATCGCCCGGCTGGCGGGCACCAGTTGGTCCTCCGCTCCGTCGTCGCCCGGGACAAGCACCTTTGGATTCTTGAACTCAGGGATGAACTTCGAGATGGGATCCTTGAGCTGGAAGTGCCCCTCCTCGTAGAGCATCATGGCGGCGACGCTGGTGATCGGCTTGCTCATCGAGGCAATGCGGAAGATCGTGTCGGGGCTCATCGCGGCGCGACGCTCCTTGTCCCGCAGGCCGACGCATTCGAGGTAGGCGACTTTGCCGTTGCGTGCGACCAGGGCGACGGCGCCGGCCAGGAGTTGCTCATCCACCTGTTTTTGCATCAGGGCGGTAATGCGGTCGAGGCGCTGGCGGGATAACCCGACGGACTGGGGGGAAGCGGCGGTCAGTCCCTGGCCGTATGCCAGAGGGCCCAGCGCGATGCACACCGCAATAATGCTTAGAAACAGACCTGTCGATTTTGTCATGGCAACGGACCTCCACATATGACGCCATTTCGACGCGGCCATTCTCCGCGCGACAGAAGGTCAAAGCAAGCGAAATGTACTTTGGGATTGTGATGGGGTGCGGTCGGTATTCGGTGGCGGATTCTGACCACACCCGATGGAAGGACGCCCGCCCGTTGCCTGTTTTCTGTCGCCCCTACGGGGCTTGCGGATATCATTCGCTATAGCTCCTCCAACAATGTT
>Ga0315282_10001028_pt1 | contig 53907 bp, 35 predicted proteins | sample YL17G07_20_MG_FD_203693 | JGI IMG/M metagenome (GOLD analysis project Ga0315282, IMG submission 203693) | Sediment microbial communities from Yellowstone Lake, YNP, Wyoming, USA - YL17G07_20 | ecosystem: Environmental > Aquatic > Freshwater > Lake > Sediment | place: USA: Wyoming | collected...
TGGCTGGAATGGAAGATTCCGCTGAGCAGCTTCAGCAAGGTCAGTGCGACGAAGATCAAGAAGATGTACATCGGCGTGGGCAACCGCACCGCCCCGGCAAAAGGCGGCGCCGGCACGATCTATGTCGATGACATTCGAGTGGTAAAGCCCTGATTTGTGAGGCAGCTTGACGAAGTCCCGGCTGGTGACTCAGACCAATTGCGCATAGGTTCTTCACAGCATGTCATCACGCTTTGGGTGGCAGGGGCGAGCGCCGGCGCGCCGATGGTTTGCCCATCCGCCATCGGCAGAGCCTTCGGTCTTGCCGCTGCCACCCCGGAATATGAAATCCTCCATTGTGGCTGGTATCACAGCCCCGTCAGGGCTGGACCTGATCGGCCCTTGGCTTTGGGCGGCGGTTCGTATAGAATGGGTCCGTGTGCAGAACGCAGCAAGGTAAACGTCGAGCCGACGTTTTCGCGATGCAAGAGGACTCCGTGAACGACGATTCGCTTCGAGCCGCTCAGTTCGCCACGACTCGCTGGACCATGGTGGTTGCCGCCGGGCAGGAGGACTCGCCCGATGCCCGGCAGGCCCTGGAGTTCCTCTGCCAGAAGTACTGGTCTCCCCTCTACTGTTACCTCCGAAGACAAGGTCACGATCGCTCTCGCGCGGAGGATTTCGTGCAAGGGTTCTTCGCACACCTGCTGGAGAAGCGGGGGCTGCAAAGTGTGAAGCCGCAGAAGTCCAAATTCCGCTCCTTCCTGTTGGCGTCGCTGAAGAACTTCGTGGCCGACGAGTGTCGCCGGGCCCAGAGCGAGCGACGCGGCGGCGGCAAGTGCATCCTGCCGCTGGAATTCGAGCAGGCGGAGACCTGGTACTCGCTTGAGCCCAGCGACCGGCTGTCTGCCGACAAGCTCTTCGACCGATCCTGGGTGATGACCGTGATCGCCCGGGCGATGGAGATGCTGAAGCGCGAGTATGCCAGCGCTGGCAAGGACGAGCTTTTCGAGCAGTTGAAGGACCACATCGCGGCCGGGCCGAGAGAGGGCTTCTACCGCCAGTGTGCGGATCGCCTGGGCATGAGCGAGGGAGCGGTCAGGGTGGCGGCGCACCGGCTTCGGCGGCGATTGCGCGAGCTGATTCGCGGCGAAATCGCGGAAACGGTAACGACGCCGGAGCAGCTCGAAGAGGAGATACGAGACCTTTTCACGGCATTCGAGCCGTGAGGCCCAAAGGATTTACGATTTATGATTTTCGATTTACGATTTGCGACTGGCGGGATCTGCGCGAGTGCGATTCATAAATCGTCAACGGCAAATTCCAGCGGCAGGCGTAACGCATGAACGATTTTTCCGTAGAGAACGGTGAGTGTGGTTATTGATTCTCGGGCATTCAAAGGATCGGGACTTGATGCCGGGTGGCAGAGGCAAGGCCGAAGGGCTTGCCGATGGTGTCATTTGAGGCGTTGAAAGACCATCGGCAAGCTGGCGCTTGCCGCTGCCACTCAGGCCCATAGATTGTCTTTTTGAGAGTCGATGAACCACCTGGGCCGGAGCAGGTCATGAGCCAGGAAAGACGGTGTCCACAGTGCGGTGGGGTCCTCCCGAACGGCACGCCGGAGGGACAGTGCCCCCGGTGTATCATGCAGCTCGTTGCAACTCCCGAGGCCGGCGACAGCGACACCCATGGACTCTCAGCCCCGATCGAGGGCCCGGGCACGGTGATCGGGCCGTATAAGCTCCTCGAGAAGATCGGCGAAGGGGGCATGGCGGTCGTCTACATGGCCGAGCAGGAGAAGCCGCTGCGCCGGCGGGTCGCCCTGAAGATCATCAAGCTGGGTATGGACACCCGGCAGGTGGTGGCCCGCTTCGACGCCGAGCGACAGGCCCTGGCCATCATGGACCATCCGAACATCGCCCAAGTGTTCGATGCTGGCGCCACGGAGACGGGACGGCCCTACTTCGTCATGGAGCTTGTGCGGGGCGTATCTATCACCGAGTACTGCGATCAGAACCGGCTGAGCACACTGGAGCGGCTGGAGCTGTTCATCCCCGTCTGCAACGCGGTGTACCACGCTCATCAGAAAGGCATCATCCACCGCGACCTGAAACCGTCGAACATTATGGTGACTCTCCACGACGGCGTGCCCGTGCCCAAGGTGATCGACTTCGGCATCGCCAAGGCCGTGAATCAGCGGCTCACCGAAAAGACGATCTTCACACGCTATGCGGAGATGATCGGGACGCCCGAGTACATGAGCCCGGAGCAGGCGGAGATGAGTGGGCTGGACATCGATACTCGCAGCGACATCTATTCGCTCGGGGTCGTGCTGTACGAGTTGCTCACGGGGACGCTGCCGTTTGACGCCGAGACGCTGCGCTCGGCGGCGTTCGCCGAAGTCCAGCGGATCATTCGCGAGGAGGAGCCTCTGAGTCCGAGCACGCATCTTTCGACTCTCGGCCCGGAGGGGAAGCGGATCGCCGAGGCCCGCCGCACCGACATTACCGCACTGGCCAAATCTCTCCAGAAGGAGCTGGAGTGGATCCCGCTCAAAGCGATGCGCAAGGACCGGACCCGCCGATATCGGTCCGCCTACGAGTTCTCCGACGACATCCGCAACTACCTCGATGGCCGGCCGCTGATCGCCGGGCCGGAGTCGGCCGCCTATCGTATGCGCAAGCTGCTGCGAAAGTACAGGGTCCCCGTGGCGACGACGGCTGCCATCATAGCCATCCTGCTGATTGGCTTCGTGGCTAGCACCTGGCTGTATATTCGGGGCCAGCGCGAGCAGCACGCGAGGGTGACATTGGAGCGGACCGTGGACGCCGACCGCAAACTTTCCACCGCCCAGCGGCTGCAGGCGGAGGGCCGCTACAAAGAGGCACTTGATGCGCTGGAGGACTATCTCAAGAGTGGACAGGCTGAGCCGGCGGCGCAACTGCTGCATGCGAACCTGCTGTACACGCTGGATCGATTCGATGAGGCCCAGACAGAGCTGACCGGCCTCCTTGAGTGCCCGCCGCAGATCGCGGGACCGGCGCATTGCCTCCTGGCGACGATGCAGATGGGCACCGACCCCGCCAAGGCCCAGATGCACCAGCAGGCAGGTGAGTCTCTGCTGCCGCAGACGGCTGAAGCCTATACGCTGCGCGGCATTACAGCCGACGGCTCGATCGCGACCGCCGAGTGGCTGTCGAAGGCGCTGGAGCTGAATCCGGCCTATTACCCGGCGAGGAAGGCGAGAGCCCTGGCGTGCGAGGCCGTAAGGGATTACGCGACGATGACAACCGACGCCGAGACGATGATCGTCATGAGGCCGAGGGACGCGCTGGGATATGCCCTGCGTGCGATCACTCGGCGGGAGGCGGGACAATACGAGGCCGCCATGGAGGACCACAATCGCGCGATCGCGCTGTGCGACAGCCAGGCCGAGCTGCTCGGACTCCACGACCAACGTCGCAGGACCCTGACGCAGATGCGGAATTACCGGGCCGCGCTTGAAGATGCCCGGTACTGCGCCAGGATGAGGCCGGACGATCTCCGCAGTGGATTCGAGTTCTTGGCGGTCCTGGTCCTGGCGGGCGATTATTCCGGAGCCAGGGAGCAGCACGCCCAGCTTGTCCGCCAGCCCCGGTACAGCTTCTATAAGCTGTGGATTTACAGATACACCTTCCGATTGCTCATCGCGGGACATTCGCTGGAGCTGCCCAGTGACATCGTTGGCGAAGAGCCGTTCTCCATGATGCAGAAGGCCATCGATCAATACCGCGTGGTTCAAACCCTTGGGACGTGCCTGGTTCCATCGGCATTTGGGGTGCCTGGGTGGTCTCCTGACGGTAAGGAACTGGCCTATGGCCGGATCGATCTGTATGGCCTGCGGAGCGGGCCTTCGACTTCCGGGGCCCCGCTGGTTTACGAGTCCGGAAGGCTCGAAGTCCTGGACATGAAGACTGGCCGGGTGCGAGTCCTGGCTGCCTCCGGCAAGACCTGCGCCTGGTCGCCGGATGGCCGGTGGATTGCATTCGATCGTGTCCCGAACCGCGGGCCGGCCGGCTGCGCTTCGGAGTTGTGGGTCGTTTCGTCGGCCGGCGGACAGCCCCGATATCTGGCGCGTGGGGACTGGCCCAACTGGGTGGGCCGGACGGGGCAACTGTTCTATCACTCCGGCGGTCGCGCGTACTCTCTCAATGTTGATGATCCTCTCGACAAGCCGGAGTCGATTCTTGCTTGTGATCCCTACTTTGCCGTGTCGCCCGATGGCAAGTATCTGGCGCATTCGGAGGCGGACAGGCTTTCTGTCGTGGAGATCTCCAATGGCCGGATGAAGACCACGTGGACGGCGCCCCCGCCGGACGGGAAGCACGGCATGGCGCTGAGGTGGGCGCCGAACGGAAAGGAAGTCCTCGCGGGCGGGCTGCATCAAGGGGAGATGGGACTCTGGAGCTTCGACGTCGAGCAGGAGAAGGCCTGGCAGCTCTTTCCATCCCCGGTGGTGCTGGGCCATATATCGCCCGACCGTTCCCGAATCGCCCTGGAGCTCCGGGACTGGTACGGCGGGCTCTGGCTGGCGAAGCTCGATCCGGCCGACTCGATCCACGAAGCGGTTCGTTCCTCGCGGACGGAGGAGCAGTACCTGCGGCAGAGTTGTCGTGACTTCGCCGCGGCGATTCGGCGCGGCACGTACCGCAAGGATGCGGGCGCCTACCTTTACGGCTTCATCACGCGAGTTAGCGTGTTGAGCGAGACTTACTATCGCAAGGGCCAATATGCGGATGCCCTCGACACATTCCGCTCGCTGGAGGATCTCTGTGATGCGCTCCACTGGCAGCTCTCCGGCTCCACTGCGGCGACAGGCGCTATGTCCCTGCATCGGCTGGGGCATTCGAACGAGGCGAAAGCAGCCCTGGATCGGCTGCGTGGGCTTCCGGCAGGCGACGCCGGGGCGCCTCAACGGGGCCTGCTCTACGAAGCGGAGAAGGTCCTCGCCGGCGACCAGACCGAGCTCGGCAAGCTGTGGCGCTGCCTGGAGGAGGGCAGAATCGACGAGGCGGCGCGCCGGATCGATGAAATTGAGACGAGCGAAGAGGTCCGCAGAGTCCGCAATGCATTAGCCGAGGCATTCTACGAACGCGGCAGAGCACGCAAGTACCGTGGTGGCGGCTACAATGACGCCATCGATGATTATAAGAGGACTGTGGAGCTCGACCCAAACCACGCTGCAGCACGATGCGATCTTGCCTGGCTGCAGGCCGCCTGCCCCATCCCCGAGCTTCGCGACAGGGACCAGGCTGTTGCGAACGCCACGCGGGCGTGCGAGCTGACGAATTGGACGGATCACCGATACATCGCCGCACTGGCCGCCGTCTGCGCGCAGGTGGGAGACTTTGCGCCGGCTGTCTCATGGCAGGAGAAGGCGATCGAATCGCTCGCGGATAAAGACAAGCCGTGCTGGCGAGGAGACTACGAGTCGCGACTGCGTCTCTACTCATCCGGCAAACCCTACACGCAGGGCAGTTTATGGAGCTTTTCGACGGGCCGGCTGCTCGGCTGGTGGAGATTCGATGAGCAGTCCGGCAAGACCGCCGCCGACGCCTCCGGCAACGGCAACGATGGCCTGATCGTCGGCACGCCACAATGGCGACCGTCCGCCGGCCGAATCGGCGGCGCCATTCTGCTCCGCAATAGCTCCGTACGGATCGCCGGGGAGGCCCCATTCGATGTCACCGACGCGATCACGATTTCCGTGTGGACTCGCGTCGATACGCTCGACAGGTGGTGGCAGGCGCTGGTCACGAAGGGCGACACGTCTTGGCGGCTCCACAGGTCCGGTGATGCCGACTGCCTGGAGTTCGCCTGCGATGGCCTGCAGTCGTCAAGCGGAGGTGCGGCCGGCGCCAGGGGGAATCGGATCATCGATGACAACCGCTGGCACCATATTGTCGCTACCTATGACGGCAGCCGGATTGCCCTCTATGTTGACGGTGAGCTGGATGCATCCTTCCCGGCTTGGGGCCGCCTGCAAACGAACGACCAGCCGGTATGCATCGGCGACAACGCCGAACAGTCCGGACGCTACTGGGATGGCTGGATCGACGACGTTCGCATCTACAGCTACGCGCTCAACGAAGCGGAGATCGCAGCGCTCTACAAGGCCGGACAGGGATCGGTCGCGTCGTCCAAGCCATAATGACGCAGCCCCTCGAAGAGCAACCAGTTGCTGTCATCTCCGACAAGAGCCTGCCTTCGCATCGATTCTCCAGGAATCCCCATAACAGACTCCGCAAGATTGCGTGACTACGAGTGACGCCGATTTCACCTGAGTTTCTTGCAGCAGATCATTACACCGCCATGCATAAACAGGTAAAGTGTTTCAACCCACGGCAGTTCGTGAGGTCGCCGGATTTGGCCTCCTGCAAGAAGCAAAAGGGGACATTCTACTTTTTTGCGCGCCTGTCAACGTTCAGCACGAGAAGCGCTGCGGAAAAAGTAGAATGTCCCCTTTCCTTCAAAGAACCTTCCTCCATGTCCATCCTCTAACACCGATTCCGCGTGAGTTCTCCGTAGCATGCCATCAAGCCGTGGGTGGCAGCGGCAAGCGCCGGCTTGCCACTGGTTTACCCATCCGCCATCGGCAAGACCTTCGGCCTTGCCACTGCCACCTGGAATACGAAGTGCTCAACCGTAATCGGCATGAGAATTCCTGTAACAGACCCCGCGGGATTACGTGAGTACCGGTGAGATCTCATCGACTCACGGTGCATTCGGCGGAAACAAGCAACAGGGGTTCATGCATAAGGAGAACGACAATGTGGATATCAAAATGTATCAATTTGGCTGCGATGGTTCTGCTGCTGAGTTCCGTCGTGCAGGCGGCATACGATGTCACCAGCCCGGACGATGTCATTGTGGGCGTCCCGAACGACGGCGACTGGCCGAGTCAGGAGAGACCGGCATTGGCGATCGACGATCATGAGAACACGAAGTACCTACATTTCAAGGGAGATCGCGTGCCGGACGCGGGGCCCACAGGTTTTCGTGTTACGCCGGCGGTCGGACCGACGGTGGTCGTCGGGATGACGTTCACTACGGCCAATGACTGCCCGGCCCGCGATCCGATCGAGTTCGAGCTGCACGGCTCCAACCAGAGCATCGACGGGCCGTACACGCTGATCGCCAAGGGCCAGATCGTGGACTTCAAGGAGGATTGGGCGTGGCCCCGCAATACGAAGACCGCGACTCCTATCGTGTTCTCGAACGACAGGGCCTACGAGCACTACCAGGTGCTGTTTCCAGCCATTCGCGATCCGGCCGATGGCTGCGCCAACAGCATGCAGATTGCCGAGGTCGAGCTTCTGGCGATGACCTACGAGGCCACCGCGCCGGAGCCGGCGGAGGGCGCCGTCATTGCGGGACCCGCGCCTCTCCAATGGACAGCGGGCGAGACGGCTGCACTGCACAACGTGTATTTCGGCACGACGCCGGAACTGACGGAGGCGCATCTGATTGCCTCGCTCCAGCCGGCTTTTCCTGCATTGTGTGAGATGCCGGCCGACCTGGAGCCCGGTGTAACCTACTACTGGCGCGTCGATCAGATCGACGGGGACGGAAAGGTCTACATCGGCGACGTGTGGCACTTCCTCGCCACCCCCAATACGGCGTACTCGCCCAATCCCCGCGATGGCGACAAATGGATCGGGATGGATACCGTCTTGAGTTGGCTCCCCGGAAGGATGGGGACGGCACACGAGGTGTTCTTCGGGACGCACAAGCAGGCGGTGATCGCGCGCGATGCGAGCGTGTTCCGGGGAAATCAGATCGCAACGATCTACTACCCTGGGTCCCTGGAGCCCGGCGTCACGTACTACTGGGCCGTCGATGAGATGGATGACGGCAGCAGGTACGCTGGTCCCGTCTGGAGTTTCACCACGTTCTGCGGCGGCGGTGTGAAAGCCGAGTATTTCCCCAATATGACGCTCTCGGGCGAGCCGGCCGTCACACAGATTGAGGACCAGATCGAGCATTATTGGGGTGAAGGTGAGATCGTCGGTTCGCTCCGCGACGCTGTCTCAGCGCGGTGGACGGCGGACCTTGAGATCGCGATAGCCGACACCTACACCTTCATTACCACGAGCGATGATGGCGTTCGGCTTTGGCTCGACGGCAAGCTGCTCATCGACAACTGGACGGGTCACGGTGCGATGGATGACTACAGCCGCCCCATGGAGCTGGCCCCCGGAATCTACAGTCTGTGGCTGGAATGGTACGATCTGCAGTTGGGTGCAACGCTCCAGCTCTGGTGGCAGACGCCGTCCATGGGCCGACAGATCATCCCGGCCGGTCCCCTACAGCCCTTGGTGCGGGCCAAGCCGCTGTACCCCGCCGACGGCGACGTGAATGTGCCGCAGAATGTCATGCTCCGGTGGACGGCTGGCAGTCTGGCCGTCGCGCACGATGTGTACTTTGGGCCTGACGCCGAAGCAGTTGCGATGGCCACACCGGCGGACACGGCCGTCTATCAGGGCAGGCTACCCCTGCAACAGACAACGTGGACGCCGGGCACACTGGGATACAACCAGACCTGTTACTGGCGGATCGACGAGGTCAATCCCGATGAGTCTGGGCATCCATGGCAGGGTCGAGTTTGCAGCTTCACCACGGCCGGCTTGCTGATCCTGGATGACTTCGAGAGCTATACGAGTGAGGCCGGACAGGAGGTATTCCAGACGTGGATCGACGGGGTGAGCCGCTCAGACCTTCCCGGAAACGGAACGGGCGCCACCGTTGATGTAGATGGAACCGGCCCACACTCCGGCCGCCAGGCCATGCAACTGCGCTACGACAACGCGAATCCGCCGTACTACTCGGAAACCCAGCGGGTCTGGGCGACCGCTCAGGACTGGACGGCCGGCGGGGCCGGCGATCTGAGCCTGTGGTTCCGAGGTTACCCGCGAGCCTTCCATGAGACGTCGCCGGGTCGCTACCTGGTCAGCTCGACCAGCGGCGACATCTGGGGCGGTCACGACCACTTCCGCTTCGTCTACAAGGAACTCGGCGGCAGTGGGTCTATTACGGCCAAGATCGACAGCATCGGTCAAGCGGCGGATGGGGCCAGGGCCGGCGTCATGATTCGTGACAGTCTGCATCCAAGTTCCGCCTATGGTTTCATGCTGGCCACCCCGGACGGCTGCCGGGCCTTTCAAAACCGCGCGCAAAGCGACGCCACGCAGACCTGCTCGACGCACAGCGGCGCCGGCGCAATTACTTTTCCTTTCTGGGTCAGGCTGGAGCGGCGCGGCAACCTGTTCACCGCCTCTTATTCTCAGGACGGCCAGACGTGGGTTGCTCAGCCGGGCTATGAGAGCACGGGAAGCGACGCTTCACCGAATCCGCAGACGATCAATGTGAGGGGCAGGGGCAGTATCTTCATCGGTCTGGCCCTGACCAGCGGCGACCCCCAGCGGACAACGGTCGCCGAATTCTCTGATGTCGCCTTCACCGGAAGTGTCTTGGGGCAGTGGCAGGTCGCCGACATCGGCGCCGCCAATCCGAGCAATAGTCCCGGCGATCTTTATGTCACAGTTGGAGATACCCTGGGACACCGAGGTACGATCGTTCACCCGGAGCCGGACGCGCCGCTGATAACGGAATGGACCCAATGGAGGATCCCGCTTGCCGATCTGGCGGCCCTCGGCGTAGATACCAGGGCGGTCGAGAGCATCTCCCTGGGCATCGACAACCGCGACCGGCTGGCCGAAGCCGGCGCGGGGATAATCCACATCGACGATCTCACGGTGCTGCGCCCCTAGCCACGGCTTGGAGTGCCTGCACTCGGGAAAGAAAACCAGATATAACAAGCAGTCAACCCGGGGCCCTCTTCACGAGGGCCCCTCCCGTATTGAGAGCAAACCCCAGGTGAGCGCGACTGTCATTGCCAGATCGACAAGAGCTCGACACAAAGTCGCCGAATCCCGCGATCCCTTGTGCGATCTCCTCGCTGATAATCCGAGTTCTTGACTTGGATACAGCACCTCGATACCATGGTGCTTATGGCGCACAGAGGAGCACAGAACTAAAAGCCCAACGCCAATGCCAGCCGGCAGGCGCGGGAGTCTGGACAACCAACTGCCTGAGCACGGGACACAACATGGAATGGCCGGCCAGAAGTCAGCAGCAAAGGCTTTCGATTGATGGAAGAGGCTCGGGGGTGAAAGGCCGTGACATTTCCGGGTGGGATATCCAGGAGTTGCTGTTCTTAACCCTCTTCTGGCTGTACCTGTGGCTGATCGTTGAGCCGGACCTGATCTTTCACGGATCCGACCGTATTACCAACTTCCCGCCGTTCTACAGGACGTGGAGTTTCTTTGCGTCTTACCTGAGCCGCCCCGGTGGGCTCACTGAATACCTGTCGGCCTTTTTGTCACAGCTATTCTACTTCTCCTGGCTCGGTGCGATGGTGATCACGATGCAAGCATGGGTTCTTGGGCGACTGCTTGCATCCCTGCTCAAAGAGATGGGGCTCAAGAAGCTGCCCGTCGTCGCTTACATACCGGCTCTGCTACTGGCGGTGGTCTACGGCCGGTATGCGTATTTCTTCCCCACGACCATGGCCTTGTTGTGTGCCCTTGCGCTGGCGTCTGTCTATATGCGTCTGGCCGTCAGGCGAACGCGGGCTGTCAGTGCACTGTCCTTCGCGGGCCTGTCGCTGGTGTGCTACTATGCGGCGGGTGCAGCCGTGCTGCTGTTTGGGCTGACGTGTGCGATCCCGGAGCTTTTCTTATCCGGCCGACGTTGGCTTGCCGTGCTGTATGCGCTGATCGCGGGGGGATTGCCCTACGTGCTCGGAGTCAAAGTCTTTGGCATCAGTATGATCAACGCGTATAGTGACCTGCTGCCTGTCTCCTGGAAGCTGCTGCACTTTGCCGCGCGTCGCCGGGGCGTGGAGACTATCTATATTCTCTACCTGCTGGCGCCGGCCATTACGGCCATCGGAGGGGTCGTATCGTGGCTGGGGACGAGAGGTCAGCGAGCCGTCCTAGTGACAAATGGCGGCAACCCAAAACGGCCGTGCGTCGGTCGGTGGAGAGTTATAGCGTCGTGCTATCTTGAATCGCGAGTCTCCCGTTGGCTGGCACAAATGATTGCCCTCGTCGCCGTCGCGGGGGCTGTGGCCTTCGGGAGTTTCGATAGGACGCAGAAGACTCATTTTGCCGTGGATTACTACGCCTACCACAAGATGTGGCCCAAGGTCCTGACCGAGAGCCGCAAAAGCCGTGAAGACCCCTTTGTCATACATGCTGTGAATCGGGCTTTGTACCATACAGGCCAGCTCGGCGACCAGATGTTCGCGTGGCCTCAGAACCCGACGTACCTGTTCCTGGAGGGCACTCAGCATCAGTGGGCGTACTGGCAGAATTACGCCGTCCATCTGGAGCTGGGATTTGTCAACTTTGCCGAGAATGCCCTGATGGAGTGCCTGGCGGGCATGGGTGACCGGCCCATGATCCTGCAACAACTGGCGATCATCAACATGGTCAAGGGTAACCTCGATACGGCCAGAGTCTATCTTCATGCCCTGAATGCCACCCTTTTTCACGCCCGCTGGGCAAGGCATTATCTGGACCTCCTGGAAAAGGACCCTGGCCTGGCAACAGACCCGGATATACAGCATTTGCGGTCGATTGCCCTCGACGAGGATTACCCCCTCCTGCAGTTGCCCGAGGAAGGCCTGCTGTCGTGCCTCTTGAAGAAGAATGGCAGGAACCGGATGGCCTATGAGTATTTGATGGCGTCCTACCTGTTGAATAGACAGTTGACTCGCTTCGTTGCCCACCTCGACGGGCTCCGTGACCTCGGATACGAGACGCCGCCCAGGCACTACGAGGAGGCGGTCCTCGTGTATTCGGCCACGTCACGGACCACCGTCCAGCTAAGCGGCTACAAGCCGCAGGACCAGGTGCATCAGCAGATGGAGCACTTCCTGGGCATCCTTCAGAGTCATGGCGGGGACAAGCAGGCTGCCTTCGCGGATCTGGCCAAGCACCATGGCGACTCCTATGCGTTCTACAACGTGTACGGCCCCCGGGAGAAATCGAGATGACGAGCTTGCTGACCGCACGCCACATCCCCTCCGCCGGAAGTGTAATCGCCGGCGCGCCATATCGTAGCGCTCTCTCGATGGTAGTCTGTGTGTGTCTGTCTGCGTTCCTATCTGGATGCGGCCGTCAGGAGAAACCGACTGAGCCGTGTGCCGTGGTGGGCAGAGAGCCGAAGATGTCGCCGGACTATAGCGGCGTGGTTCTGCCCCCGAACATCGCACCGTTGAATTTCGCCATCGAGGAGCCCGGCGCGTGCTATTTTGTTCGTGTGCATGCGGCCAATGGCAAGCCCATAGAGCTCTTCAGCAGAAGCCGGGAGATCCGTATTCCGCAACGGCCCTGGCGCCGGCTGCTGAAGAGCAACCGTGGCGGTGCCTTGAGCCTGGACATTTTCGTCAAGTCGGGACCTGTGCCGCAAACGGCAAGCGGCCCGGGCCAATGGCAGCGCTTCGCCCGTGTCACCAGCACGATCGCGAATGAGGACATCGACCGCTTCATCGTCTACAGGAGAATCTGGCCGGGTCATTCGCTGTGGGGGCGGATGGGCATTTATCAGCGGGACCTGGAGTCTTATGACGAGACGGCGATTCTGGACAGCGACTCTTTCGAGCACGGATGCGTCAACTGCCACGCGTTCTGCAATAATCGCGCGGACAAGATGCTTCTGGGAATTCGCAGTGCGACGTACGGCAGTTCCGCTATTCTTGTGCAAGACAAGCAGGCTCGGAAGATCGGGACGAAAATGGGATACACCGCGTGGCACCCCAGCGGGACCGTCGCCGCATTCTCCGTCAACCGGGTGCGTCAACTCTTCCACTCGGCGGCGAATGAGATTCGGGACGTTGTGGACTACGATTCTCTGATAGCCTATTACCGGATCGGCGAAAAGGCGGTGAAGACGGCACCGCCACTGGCTCGAAAAGACTGGCTTGAGACCTACCCGACCTGGTCGCCGGATGGGCGGTACCTGTATTTCTGCTGTGCTCCGATCACCTGGGAGGATCGCAACACGGCCCCGAAGGAGTTTCAGCAGATCAAGTACAGCCTGGTACGTGTCGCCTACGACGTGAAAGGCGACCAGTGGGGCCCGCTCGAAACTGTCCTCTCGGCGGATCAGACGGGACAATCCGTACTGCTTCCGAGGATCAGCCCGGACGGTCGATGGCTGCTCTTTACCATGTGCGACTACGGCTGTTTTCCCGTGTATCGCCAGAGCAGCGACCTGTACCTGATGGATCTGGATGCGGCAAGGCAGACGGGCCAGTACAGCTACCGGCGGCTGAGCATCAACAGCGACGCAAGTGAGTCCTGGCACAGTTGGTCGAGCGACGGGCGATGGATCGCCTTCAGCAGCAAGCGGCTCAGCCACCTCTTCACTCGCACGTACCTCGCCTACGTCGATACCGATGGCACCGTGCATAAGCCCCTCCTGCTGCCTCAGAAGGATCCTCGCTTCTATGACTCCTGCCTGTGGACGTTCAGCGTTCCCGAACTGGTCACCGAGCGCGTTCCGGTCGCGGCGGAGACGATTGGAAATGCCGTTCGCTCCCGCCGGCAGATATCCGTCGAGATGCCCGTGACCATGGCCACACCCGGCAAAGGGGCAAGTCCTGTCCCGGATGAATCCTGGCACCAATCAGGCTCACGATGACTGACTGACCGGGACGCGTGAAGCTGACGCGACCCGCATTGGCGGGACAATTGAGCAACCCTCTATCGAAGCGACCGAGCGCATAGCAGACAGGATGCTTTCCGGGAATTTCGGTGCGCCGGCGGTGCACCGAAATAGTGCGCGCGTTGCAGCCCAAATTGTTAAGTACCAGCCGCAGGAAGCACTTGGAGCAACTGGAACAGAATGGAGGCGGGGGGATTCGAACCCCCGTCCCGAGATGGTTCAAGATAAGCATCTACATGCGTAGTCGCTCGATTGAGAGTTCGCCTCCCTGAACGCCGAACGACAGGCTCTCAGATCGGCTATTCCGGTGCATCTCGCCCGCATCGGCCCGGACAACCGACGCAGGCCAGCCCACTAATTGACGCCCTTATCAGACCCGCAGGCGCAATCCGACAGGACGGGCAGCGCTATTTACGCCGCCATGGCATACTGGTAGTTGCCAATTAAATTTAGGTACCGGATGATTAACCAGGCCAACCGGCGTCCTGGGCACGCAGCTTATCCATCCGCGATCCGGTCGAAGCCATTCGCCCCCGTATTCAGTTATCGAAAAGAGCGGCTGATCCCATACCCTCACTATTCTACCAAATCCTACGCCCGCCCGCCAGTGCCAGTTCAGAGTCATCGATTATGGATGATTGATGATGGGTGATTGCCACGGCTCAAAGAGCCGCGCATCAGTCCCGTAGGGGGGTGCTGTGCACACCACCTGCCCGGCAGGGCACATTGGCTTTGTTTTTCACGAACGCATCGTCCATTGATTCTCTCATAATCCCTTTCCACAGCAGCAGTTATCACTCATCCGGCGTCCCTGCAAATTGGCTTTGTTCGGCGCAGCAGCTCCCGCGCCTCCACCTGCCGACCTCGAGAAATTGGCTTTGTTTTGCACGGCGCCCTCTCCATCCCCGCTCGGCAAGTCCCGGCGTTGGCTTTGTTTCGCACCCCGGCTCCTCCACCTCCGGCTGCGCGGCTCCGCCGATTGGCTTTGTTCCGCGCGGTAGGGCGAGCGTCCGCGCTCGCCCCAGGTTGTGTTGGGGACTCCCCCGGCCTCGGAAATTGGCTTTGTTTCGCGCAGTCGCCCATGCAGTCCCTCTAGTCTCCGGTCTGTCCCCGAGCAAATTGGCTTTGTTTCGCACGATCCCCTCTCCGGTGGGACCGGCCCCGCACGTGACATTGGCCTTTCCCCCAGATGTCCTATCCCTCCCAGGTTTGGCTTTGTTTTGCACAGCGGCCTCGTTCGTAGTGAGGCCGTCTCGGCCTTGCCTTGCGCACGGAATTGGCTTTGTCTCACAAAGCCGGCGCCGGTTGCCAAATGGCAGGTTCACAGATTGGCTTTGTTCCGCACAATCAGGCATAGAGGACCCTCTCGATCCCCTGGTGTGCAACCCGTCAAGCACCCGCCCGGACAGGATGTGAACTACGCCGGCCGTGACGAAGCTCCTTCGATTGGTCATCGAGGATTGATTGCTCTTACTCACAAGCCGCTGTTCGGTTGTATAGATATCATACGACAACCCAAGTGCGGCGTCAATTGAAATCCGGAGAATTGGGCGAATTTGTTGGCTGCTGAGGGCCATAGATAACCGCTTGTGGCGCAGGGACTTACAGACTGACAACTATCCACGGGGCCGCCAACCGTCCATTTGACCGTAGATGGGCGCAAATGATCCGCTGAGAATTGACGCCGTATAGCCCAAGCCGATCCCCGACACCTGAGCCCTGACCCGCGCTTTCGCCTTAGCTGACTTCATCCGGCCCGCCGTCCTCGACCGCATCCTCTTCAGCCGATGACTCCGCTCACCCGCGGAAGCCCGCTTACAGTTAGGTTTCGGTGCTCTGACAGGTGTAGCGACCGGAGTCACGTGAGCCGACAGCCCAGCAATCCACCATCTTCCGTGGCATCGCTCAATCTAGTGGGAAGAACGTAGGCATTGAAATCGAACCCTTCCGAGAATTCGCTCCACGGCACTCTATCGTCGTTCAGCGTTACTATGTACTGGAACTTATGCTTCTCAGACAGAGATGCCCCTATTTCAAATGCCTTGGCGATTTGGCGTTCTTCCATCGCATCAAAAAGATGGCTGTCGTGAACAAGGAAGCCCGGGGAGTTGCCTTTCTGTCCTTGTAGAACAGCGAGCATCATGTCAAAACAGAATATCTGCTGCTCCTTGATGCCGATGCTCTTGGCATCCGGACCACCTTCAATCGCCACTTCCAGCCCTTGCTCGCTCGGCTCCACACGGAGGAAGGACGACCGTTCGGAAAGGGAGCAGGACAATTCCTCGAACAGGAGCACTGCCTCGTTAATTGAGTCTGCCCGATCATTGTGATCATTGACGAGCTTGCGATGCAATTCGGCACGTTCGACCTTGAGGTCGGCGCTGCCCGTTTCAATTCGGCGGGCCAATTGGAGACGCCGGTCCAGTTCTTCCACCTCGGCGTCAAGACGCGAAAGCTCTGCTTGGAGTTGTGTAAACTGGTCCAGTGCACCGTGGGTCTTCAGGAGCCCCATCAGTTGCTCTCTCCGAACATCCATCTGCTGTGATTGCGTTTGTCGGTGCTCGATACGACGCTTGGCAGCGTTGATCTCGTCCTGTAGATGCTTCCGGCGATTGGCCAGAATCGTCTCATGGAATCGGCGGACATCCTCCAGTCGCTTCAAAGCGATTCCTGGCAGTTGTATCCCCGCCGCCTGGTAGATATGCTCCAAATTGGTGGCATCGGGAGGCTGCTCCTCTCGCAGTGATGCTTCCAAATCATCTACGAGGCGTCGATCCAAGGTATTCTCATTCGATAGCTCCGCAATGGCGTTCGCCATTTGCGAAGCTTCTCTCTCTACCTCCTCGTACTGAGGCAACACTTTGAACGCGTCGAGTTGTCCACGAAAACTCGCAGCGCGACGCCGTGCCACGGTCAACTTGGCTTGCAGTCCGGCACCGGTCCCGATCAACTCCCCAACCACGCTCCCCCCTTTCAGTTCCCTCTTGAGTTGGTCAAGCTCCTGTTCCCTCTTGTGAAGGCGGGCCATATTACCATGGATTCTCCAGTCCAGCCCAAGGAAGTACGCCACAGCAACGTTCTGCTCCCAAGGCTGCTGTTGAGAGGAGTGTCTCGTTGGTTCGATGAATGCAGCGGCCCCACGGCGGCAGAAGTAAGGAAAAAGGGAGCGAAATGTAGGTTCATACGTTTCAGGTTCAGGCTGAAGTCCAAAGAGCTGCGCTCCAAGAAATGAACGCCACGCCTTGAGTCGGGCATAATGACCACCTTCCTCGGTCGTTTCAAGGGCATCTTGGAGAGCGGCGGGCACAGTACCAGAGAAGAAGAATCGGCTTCTATCTTCTTTGGGTGCTGCTCGTCGGGCGACAGTGAGGACATCGTTCGGACAATCGAACGTCATTCCGAATGTCTCTTCCCCGACCATCGGCTTCAGGAAGATGCTGTCGTTCTCTATATTGGCTCCGAGCAGGTAGTGAATGATCTCGAGGACAGTGGACTTGCCCGCCGCATTTCGGGTCTGGTCCTTCCTCGCATTGGGGCTCTTCTCTGCAAGGAGAACGTTGAAGCCAGGTCGAAACTCCTGCGTCTTGAACTTCGCCAACGAACTGAAGATACGATGAATCATGTCTGCCTCCGCTGGAGGATGCCACGATGCACCTCAATCGTTCCGAGGGCGAAGAGAAAGTCGAGTGCTAGGATAAACCAGTCGAACGGTACCGCCGGGGAACCACCGTCTTGGCTACCGGACTCCTTCACTTGGTCCCACAGTGACGAAACCGTCTGTTCGCGGCCGAGGAGCGACAGCATGTATCCGCCAACACCAAGCAGGCACCTGTTCACCGGGATGTGCTTAGTCGGTAGTATCATGCGCACCCGTGGGATTTTCGAAAATATCGCACCGATGGAAGAAATACGACATCACGGCAAGCACTGCCGCCTGGTGCTTGGCGTCTGGTTCCGCCTTCCACCCGGCATAATCGAGGAGTCGATCAAAAATGGCATTGCCCGTAAGACCTTGGCCGCGAAGAGAGGCATATTTCTTGCGAAACGATTCGGCAACACGTTCTCCTATGGCAACATCAGACGGAGTACGCGAGAAATACCTCTTGACCAAGGGCTCCCGGTATCGGCCTGTGGCCAAATTGTGTTGGATGGCAGATGTCAGGTCGTTGAACTCCAGTTTGGCGGGATCGGGCTGTTCGAGCGGTTCAATTGCCAGACTCATCTCTGCCTCAGCCAGATGCGCAACCACCCGCTGAATGTCAGACAAATCCACGTCAAGCAAGGCAGCCTGGCCGAGGCTCGGGCCAAACAACATGCAGAGCACACTCTGCGGAAGTCTGCTCAACTCCTCCCACAATCCGTCCATTCCCCAGACAAGAATCGTGATTTGTGAGTAGGCTGTCTTCAACGAAGATATAGCTTTGGCGGTTTCCTTTCCAATCTGCTCGCCGGGATAATTGTGGACGAAGACCCATTCACGCAGCCCACCCTTCAGATGTTCAAATGCTGCTCGGAAATCTGCATCAACCTTCCGTGCGGTTTCCGTGTCTTTCTGCTCGTCCGTGCGGTCGGGCGCGAAACACTGGTAAACCCTCCGACTGTTGATAGCAAGACAGTCCAACCCACCATCTCCTCGCGTGACGCGCACTCTTATGCAATCACCGTTCGGATGCAGATGCTTGGCTAAACCGAAGAACCAGGACTGGAAGTCATCGCGGAAATGCTTCCGGAACTGGCTCTCGAATTCAAGTCGCTGCAAATTGCCTATGGACATGGCCACCACATGTCCCTTCCGCAGAACTAATGTTTCCTGCTGACTACGCTTCTTTGCACGCGTCCCCGTCCGTCCGCGAGACAGAAGCAATGGTACATCGTCATGGGCCGTCCGTCAAGAAGTGTCCATCGATTATTATGCGTGATGGATGGCGCGGGGCCCACATGGGCGACAAGGCGTTATCGCTGCTGCGCCGGACGGTCTTTCTCTCTTGCTGGTGGCGGTCACGTACAGGAACCCGCTTAGCGGCGGACGTAGGTGTCGTAGGTGTAGATGAGGGTTTTCTGGGCGGCGGGGGGTAATTCCAGGGTCCAGGTCAATTTCACCACGCTGTTCATGCGTCGCAGGCCGGCGGCGAGCTTTTCGGCTTTCGGGCTCGGGTCGGCGGACTTCATCTCGCCGGAGAGCATCTTGGTGATCTCCAGAGTGACGGGCTTGTCCTGGATGTTGATGGCGGACAGCTCGCCGCGCACGGTCACGAGATCGTAGGAATAGCCGTACAGTTGTGCGGCGTCGCGCTTCCGGTCGGTCTCAAGCTCCCGCTGCTCGGCCTTGACGCCGACGGCCTGCGTGATCCGCAGCGTCGATTCGGCGGCGGGCGGGGTGTAGCTGAGCGTGTCCTGACCGAGGATGACGCCGCCTTTGACCGTCTCGGCCGGCGCGGTGGTCCAGGGCACCTTAGTCGAGTTCGTCAGCCGGATGCTGTGCCAGACCTGCTGCGGCGGCGGCGTGTTGTCGGGCCGGTCGCCGCGGTAGCGGTACGCCCCTTCCTCGTCCACGTAATCGGGGATGTCCCACTGGTAGATGTGCTTGTAGGGGACGGACTCGGTGAACAGGGGGACGTAGGCGACTTCGCCTTTGGCCATATCGATCCGGCCGGCGGGGTAAAGGAAGAGGTCCTCGGCGGTCTGACCGGCCTCCGCGGCGCCGTAGGCGGGCATCGCCGCCTCGGCCGGGCCGGGGGCGTATGCGGCCCTCTGCGACATCACGTTGGACATGACGCTGGCTTGGCCCCGCTCGCTCTGGCCGGTGGTCAGGGCCTGCAGGAATTGGGCGAGGTCCGTCTTCAGAGCGATGGGGCTGACGATGTCCGCGAATTGCAGGTGCGGAAAGCCGGTCACTAACTGGACTGCGGCGTTCTTGAATTGACAGGCGTCGTTGACGATCAGGGCCTTGGCCGAGATGCTCGCCTTGCCGGCGTCGGTGATATCGACCATGTAGCTCGGGGCCCAGGTGGCGCCCTTGCCCAGATAGGTGACGGTCAGGGTCTGTCCGGCGGCCGGACTCTTCAACTGGACCTCCAGGACGGCACAGGTGCTGCGGTCGGGCAGGCGGCGCTCCGCTTTGCCGTCGAGAAATACCACTTGCGTGACGATCCGCGGGTCGAGCGACAATTCGCCGGCCTCGGTTTCAACGGTCACCAGACCAGCCTGATACTGAGGCCAGGAGCGGTACTCTCCCGCACTGGTGCCTCTGCCGCCGGGCAGGTACGGTTCCGGCCGGGGCATCTCCCGGTCCTGGGCGACGTACCGGATGGTCCCGATGACCTCCTTGTCGCCGATGACGAGGCGGACTTTCCGGCCCGAGTTTGCCCTGAGGATTTCGGGGATCGTGATGGCGTCAATGGTCTTTCCCGATTCGGTTTGTCTGCCGATGGCACGCAGCACGGGGAGAGCCGATGGATACGATATCCAGAAGGTCCCGTGCGAGGGCGCCGTCGGCAGGGCGATCTGGAAGGAGGTCTTGCCCTCGGGGCAGGTCGCCTGTCCGACGAAGAAGCCAAGTCCGTTCTTGAAGAGGGCGACCTGCTGGAGATCGAGGCTGCCGGGCGGTTCCGGTGTTTGTGCCGTAGCCGTTCGCTCGCACAGCATCAGTGCCAGACCTGCGGCAATGCAGATACTCATCACATAGTGGATTCGCTTCATGGCATCAACCCTTTCATTCACGTTGCCGTCTTCGGCTGAATGTTCGCGGGCGGCCGCCTCACGCAATCGTTCCCGCCGAGTAGGCCGCTCATTCTCCTTTAACAATAAGCCGCGGGCCGGACGCCACCAAGTAAAAGGCATGTAAAAAGCGCCTGCTCTGCCGCAGGGGTAAGGAAAGGGCTTGACAGCGGGGGCGGGGCCGGATAACAATGTGTAAATTCCTGTTTCACATGGGTGGCAGTTGAAGCGGCCCTATAGTCGTGTTTTTGAGTCTCGGGCAAGAGATTGGAGGTCAGCAATGAGCATAAGCACTGTGCATACAGAGAGGAGAGTTCGGCGGCTGATGCCGTTTGTTCTCATCGTGTGTTTGTTCATTCTGCCGGTTGCGGTGTTTGGCGAGGACGACCAGAGCATCGCGGCGCTGCGGCAGATGGGCAAGGCGTTCGCGACGATTGCGGGCAAGGCATCGCCGGCTGTCGTGGGCATCAAGGTAACGAAAACCACCGAGGGCTCGGCGCAATTGCGCGGGAACGACAACGGCGATCAGTCCAATCCGTTCAACGATCAGGACCTGTTCGAGTACTTCTTCCGGCGTCAGTTGCCGCGTCAGTATTCGCGGCCGCAGCCGAAGGAGATCGCCCAGGGCTCCGGCTTCGTCGTTACCGCCGACGGGTACATCCTCACGAACAACCACCTCGTCGGGGAGACGGAGAAGGTCACGGTCAAGCTGGCGGACGGGCGGACCTTGGACGCCAAGACCATCGGGGTCGATCCGGACTCCGACGTTGCGGTCGTCAAGATCGAGGCAGAAGGCCTGCCGTATCTTGAATTGGCGGACTCGAGCGCTCTGGAAGTCGGCGAGTGGGTCATCGCCATCGGCAATCCGTTCGGCCTGAGCCACACGGTGACCGCCGGGATCGTCAGTGCGAAAGGGCGCAACCGGATGGGCGTGGCCACCTACGAGGATTTCATTCAGACGGACGCCGCAATCAACTTCGGCAACTCGGGCGGGCCGCTGCTGAACCTTGACGGCAAAGTGGTCGGGATCAATACCGCGATCATCGGGCCCGGCGGCAATATCGGAATCGGCCTGGCCATCCCGATCAATATGGCCAAGGATATCTATCGGCAATTGAAGGAGAGCGGATCGGTCGTCCGCGGCTTCCTGGGCGTGGTGCCCGTCGATGTCGAGCCGGACATGACGGAATTCTTCGGCCTCGAGGATGCCAAAGGCGTCCTGCTTGCCCAAGTCACGGAGGGCTCGGCGGCCGACAAGGCGGGGCTCAAACGCGGCGACGTTGTCGTCGAGTTTGATGGCTCGGCCGTAGACAGCGCCAACGATTTCCGCAACCGGGTCGCCATGCGCAAGCCCGGCAGCGAGCTCCAGTTGGTGGCCCTGAGAGATGGAAATCGCATGACCTTCACCGTCAAGCTGGATCAGCGGCCCGAGAACATTACCGCACAGGGCGAGCCGGCGGAAGGGTCCGAGCATCTGGGATTCTCCGTGCAGACGCTGACGGAAGAGCTGGCCCAGCGGCTTGGATACGATGGGCTCAGCGGCGTGGTGGTCACCGATGTCGAGTCCGGCTCCGAGGCCGATGAGAAGGATATTCGCCGGGGCTCGCTCATCCGGGAAGTGGACCGCCAGCGGGTCAACAACACCCGCGAATTCAAGGACGCCGTACGCAACGCCCAGAAGCGGGGGAAAATCCTGCTTCTGGTCAGGTACGAGGATCTGGACCGGTACGTCGTCCTGCAACTCACCAAAAAGCAGTAGATCGAGGCATATCTCGCAATCGAAAGGCCCCGCTCTTTGCGGGGCCTTTTGTTTAGTAGACCACAGGATTGGGCGCTGGCGATTGCCGTGCCTGGATGGCCCCAGATGATGCAAGGGATAAAAAAACTCGTGGCAGGGGCTTTTCGTATGTTCGTGCAGATCGTACAATAACTTTATGGGGGTCGGACGACGGCGGCAGGCCCGAGACCGGTCCTGTGCAAAGGATAGCAGACGAAGCGAATTCACGTCATGAGGGGGTGACGTATGGAGATAGAGCGCACGGACGTATTGAGCGGGACCGGAGAGCAGCAGACCGAAGAGTTGCCGGAGACGCTCCAGGTCGAGCTTGAGGCGATCCTGAATCATTCCAGCACGGCCGTGGCCATCTATCGCGCGGAGGATGACGGTAACGACTTCATCATCGTGGAGTTCAGTCGGGCCGCCGAGGAGATCGAGCAGATCAAACGAGAGGATGTGGTCGGCAAAAGTGTGCTGGAGGTGTTCCCGGGCGTCAAGCAGTTCGGACTGTTTGCGGTCTTTCAGCGGGTCTGGCGGACAGGTCAGCCGGAGCAGCATCCCGTTTCCATCTACAAGGACGTGCGGGTCACTGGCTGGCGGCGAAATTACGTCTGCAAGCTGCCCAATGGACTCATTATGGCCGTCTACGACGACGTTACCGGGTCCAAACGGGGCGAGCTGGTGACCCGGGTGAGCGAGCAGTGCTTTCGCGCGATTGCGGACTACACGTACGACTGGGAGGTCTGGGTTGGTCCGACCGGCCGGGTCTTGTGGACGAATCCGGCCGCCGCACGCATCTCCGGCTACTCGATCAAGGAGGTCATCACTATGCCGGACTACCCGGCGCCGCTCGTCCTCGAAGCGGACCGCGAGAGAATCATGCGTGCCTTCCGCTCGGCCCTCCAGGGCAGCACGGGCAACGAGCAATTCCGCATGAAGCACAAGGAGGGCCGCGTGCTCTGGGCCGAGATCTCCTGGCAGCCCATTTACGATGACCGAGGCAATTCTCTCGGGCACCGCCAGAGCATCCGCGATATCACGGCCCGCAAGCTGGCCGAGCACGCGGTGCAACTGGCCGAGCGCGAAAAAGAGGCCATTCTCGACAGCATGGCCGAGCACATCATTCACCTGGATGCAGACACGTCGATCCTCTGGGCCAACCGGGCGGCCTGCGAGGCGGTGGGCCTGACGCGGGAGCAGATCATCGGGCGATTCTGCTACGAAGTATTGACGGACTGGCAGGAGGCCTGGGCCAACTGCCCGGCCGTCGAGGCGATGGAATCGGGCAATCGCGTCGAGATGGAGAAGCCCTCGCCCAGCGGCCGGACATGGTTCGTCCAGGCAGCCCCCGTACGCGACCGCAAGGGCGGCATCATCGGCGCGGTGGAGATCGCCCTCGACATCACCCGATACAAGCAGGCCGAGGAGGCCCTGCACGAATTGCAGCGGGAGTATCGGGAGCTGGAAGCCCGAAGCCCCGTGGACCCCGGCCCGCCGGACGAAGCCTGAACGACCGCCTGGATCTGTCGTGTTCCCGTCCACGCATGCGACTACGTTTCATGAGCGTGCATCACTCCGTTAGGCGAGCGGGGACGCTCGCCCTACGAAAAGGGCCTTGGCCGTCTTCTGTAGGTCGTGCGTCCCCGCACGACTTCGCTCCGCGAACAGCGGCGGGTGGCAGCGGCAAGCGCCAGCTTGCCGATGGTTTTGCCCATTCGCCATCGGCAAAGCCTTCGGCCTTGCCGCTGCCACCCACGACTTCATACTTGCTCTGCCACAATCTTGTCGTGCATCCCCGTCTGCCGTGGCGATAGAATTGAATTGCCTGCGTTCGTGCGGCGGCGTATACTCGCTCGCCATGTTCCGGAAAGTGCTGTCGCTTTACACGCGTGGATTCGCTCTGTGGGTGGTTATTGGCGGCGTTACGGCGTACTTGTGGCCCGCGCCGTTCGGCGCGCTCAAACGTGCGGAGGGCTGGCTGTTTATCCTGACCATGTTCGGCATCGGGGCCGTTCTGGAGACGAGTGATTTCCGGCGGATCGTGCAGCGCCCGGTCATCGTTCTGATCGGCACGATCACGCAGTACAGCCTGATGCCGCTGATCGCCTGGGCGATTGCCAACGGACTGAACCTCGACCCCCAAATCAAGGTCGGGCTGATCCTGACGGCCTCCGCCCCGGGCGCCATGTCGAGCAGCGTCGTCAGCTACATTGCCAAGGCCGACCTCGCGTACTCCGTGTCCCTGACGACCGTTTCGACGCTTCTGGCCCCGGTGGCGACGCCCGGGTTGACGTACCTGCTGGCAGGCTCAGGGCTTGACGTGCCTTTCGTGAAGATGCTGCAAGACGTAGTATGTCTGGTCATCCTGCCTTTGTTCGTCGGCTTTGGAATCAGGTACTACTTCCGGGCGAAGGTCCAGAAAATCGAGCCGGTCTTTCCCGCCATTTCCGTGACGTTCATCGTCCTGATCTGCTCCCGCGTGATCGCCGACAACAGGGACTACCTGGCGGATATGAGCGTGATGCTCGTGTCCACCGGCTTGTTGATGAATGTCCTGGGCATGGTTGGCGGCTATCTGATCGCCTGGGTCTCCAGGATGACGGTGGCCCAGAGGCGGTCGCTGGCCATCGAGGGCGGCATGCAGAACGCCGGCCTGGGGACGGTCCTGGCGTCCAGGCACTTCAGCAGCAGAGCGGCGATGCCCTCCGCCGTCTTCGTGTTCATCTGCATCATCACGGCCTCGCTTATGGCCGCCTGGTGGCAGCGGCACCTGCCCAGGGACCTGTACGAGAGCAGGGCAGGCGATCTCGCGGAAGGGGCGCCGGCCGGGGACTGACACACGACAGCCAAATAAATAGAGATATTAGCGAACACCCCTTGCTTTCTGCCGATAAAACCACTATTATGAAGGTTCTTTAAGTTCCGGCGGCAAATCCCTGCAGGCAGCCATCGGTTTGGTCGTACCTGCATGCCGCCAGACTGTTGTGAGGAGTCACTGAACATGGCAGGTAACGTAGCGGTAGTGGGCGTGACCGGCGCGGTCGGTCAGGAATTCCTGAGCATCATTGAAGAGCGGAGCTTTCCGTTCGCTTCGCTGCGGGTGCTGGCGAGCAGCCGCTCCGCGGGAAAGAAGATCCTCTTCATGGGCAAGGAATATACCGTCGAGGAGCTGACGCAGAACAGCTTCAAGGGCATCGATATCGCGCTGTTCAGCGCCGGCGCCTCGCGCAGCCGGGAATTCGCGCCGGCGGCCGTGATGGCCGGGGCCGTGGTCGTGGACAATTCCTCCGCCTTCCGCATGGACCCCAATGTCCCCCTCGTCGTGCCCGAGATCAACCCGCAGAAGATCAAGGAGCACAAGGGGATCATCGCGAATCCCAACTGCTCGACGATTATCGGGATCGTGCCGATCTGGCCTTTGCACCGCGTCAATCCGGTCAAGAGAATGGTTGTGAGCACCTACCAGGCGGCCAGCGGGGCCGGAATGTCCGCCATGCTGGAGCTGGAAAACCAGACGCGGGAGATTCTCGCCGGCAAGCCGCCGACGAAAAATGTCTTCCCGCACCAGATCGCATTCAACTGCTTCAGCCACAACTCGCTGCTGGGCCCGAACGGGTACAATGAGGAAGAGACGAAGTTGGTCAGGGAGACCCGCAAGATCTTCGACTGTCCGGAGATCGCGATCACGGCGACGTGCATCCGGATTCCGGTGATGCGGGCGCACTGCGAGAGCATCAATCTCGAATTCACGAACCCGATGACGCCGGACAAGGTACGCGAGATCCTCAAGAAGGCGCCGGGTGTCTCCCTCCTCGACGACCGCGAGCACAATCGCTTCCCGATGCCGATCGACGCCACCGGCAAGGACGACGTTTTCGTCGGGCGAATCCGCCAGGACGAGTCGCTGCCGAACAATCGCGGGATCAACATCTGGGTCTCCGGCGACCAGCTCCGCAAAGGCGCCGCCCTGAACGCGATCCAGATTGCCGAGCTGTTGTAGGCGTGGCGCGTTGGACGCGAATCCTCGCGTCATTGATTTGTCAATTGGAGCCGCTCAGCGTATCATCCTGAGCGGCTCTGTTGTTTGTAGTTGGGAGTTCCGCCTTCAGGCGGCCCAAGACCGCGTAAACGCGGAACTCCCAACGGCCGGGTGGCAGCGTCAAGGCCGAAGGCCTTGGCGATGGTTGGGCCGCATCCAGAGAAGCCCATCGCCAAGCTGCGCTTGACGATGCCACCCAACTTGTGAGTACTCGTGTGCTCGTGCGATGGCGCTTCGAAACGTCAAACTGACGATTGCCTATGACGGCAGCGATTATCACGGCTGGCAAAATCAGCCGGGCTTCCGGACCGTCCAGGAGGTCCTCACGGAGGCGCTGCGCAGCCTGCTGGGTCCGAGGGCCCGAATCTGCGGGGCCAGCCGCACTGACGCAGGCGTCAGCGCCCTCGGCCAGGTCGGCCTGATCCAGATCGATTCGCCCATCCCGACGGAGAACTTCGCCAAGGCAATCACCGACCGCCTGCCTGAGGATATGGCTATCGTCAGAGCGGAAGAGGTTCCGATGGGCTTCGATGTCATCGGCGACGTCAAGAGCAAGCTGTATCGGTATACGATCTTCTGCGGCCCGGTCCGCCCGGTACTGCATGTGCGGCACTGCTGGTATATCCCCACGGACCTTGATATACAGGCGATGGATGCGGGGGCGAAGTTCCTCATGGGCGAGCACGATTTCAAATCCTTCGCCGCCGCCGCCGACCACCGGGAGGATTCCGTCCGCACGATCTTCCGCTGCGACGTGACGGACCAGCCGGCGGACCACGGACGCTGGGTGTACGTCGATGCCGAGGGCGACGGCTTCCTCTATAATATGGTCCGCAACATCGTCGGCACACTCGTCGAGGTCGGTGTCGGCCGCTGGAAGCCCGAGACGATTCCCGAAATCCTCGAAGCGAAAGATCGCCGGGCCGCCGGTCCCATCGCCCCCCCCAACGGCCTGTGCCTGATGTGGATCAGATATGATCGTTGAGAGAGACCATATCGGCATCTTCGGCAAGATGAACTGCGGCAAGAGCAGCATCATGAATCTGCTGACGCAGCAGGAGACGTCGATTGTCGATCCGACGCCGGGGACGACGGCCGATACGAAGATCGCCCTGCAGGAGATTCACGGCATGGGGCCGGTCAAGCTGTTCGATACCGCCGGACTGGATGAAGGCAGCAGTTTGGGGCAAAAGAAACGCGACAAGGTCCTGGCCGATCTCAAGGAGTGCGACCTTGTCCTGCTGGTGATCGACCCGGACACGCAGGAATTCAGGACCGAGCAGACGATTCTTGAAAATGCGCGGGAGCTGGATAAGCAAATCCTGGTGGTTTACAACCTGTTCACACCGTCGAGCGGCCAGCGAATCGTGCTCGTCGAGCAACGCGCGCCGCTGCTGCGGTTTCACAAGAAGATCAGCTTGGCTGCCATCGATCCGGGCTATCGCCAGCCGTTGCTCGATTTCATTCTCGCGAACTTCGTCTCGAAGAACGTCAGGATGGAGCTGCTGCCATTTGTGCAGCGCGACGAGTTCTACGTGCTCAATATTCCGATGGATGTCGAGACGCCGCTAGGCAGGTATTTGAGGCCACAGGCCATGGCGGAAGAGTACATCACCCGCCATTGGGCGTATCCGGTTTCGTACCGAATGGACCTGGGCAAGGCCCGCAGCGGCGATGCCGATGAGCGGCGGCGATTCGAGGCATTTCTCGCCAGCGTGAGCCGCCGACCCAAGGCGATCATCACCGATTCGCAGGCGATGGACCTGATGCACGCGTGGACGCCTGACGACATCATGCTGACCACGTTCTCCATCATGATGATCAATTACGTCAGCCGGGGCAGGCTGGCCGCCTTTGTCGAGGGGATCAAGGCCCTCGATACGCTCAAGGCCGGCGACAAGGTCCTGATCGTGGAGGCGTGCAACCACTCGCGAATCGCCGAGGATATCGGCACGGTCCAGATTCCCAACTACATTGAGCATCGTTGGCCCGGCGTGGTCATCGAGCACAACTTCGGCCGCGAATTCCAGGAGAACGAGCAGCTCGCCTCGTACAAGCTCGTCATCCATTGCGGCGGGTGCATGATCAGCGCTCAGAAGCTGCTCGCCCGCCTTCGGGACCTCGATTCTATCCACGTGCCCTACACGAATTACGGCGTCTTCCTGGCGTATGTGCAAGGTCTCCAGGCACTGCGTCGCGTTCTGCGCCCCTGGGGCATCGGGCTGGGAGATTGACGATTTACGATTTACGATTTACGATTTGTGCCAAGCCCTGGGGTCCGATAGGTCCTATGGGTCCCATTTGTCCTATAGGTCCATAGCTTGTGAAGATTGTGCATGTCATAACTCGTTTGATCCTGGGCGGGGCCCAGGAGAACACCCTGATTACCTGCAAGCTCCTCGCCGAGCGGGGCCACGAGGTCACGCTGACCACCGGCCCTGCAATCGGTCCGGAGGGCCAGCTCTTCGATCAAACGAAAGGCCAAAAGTACCAGACCGTCGTGATCGACGAGATGCGTCGGGCCATCGACCCCCGGAGGGACTATGTCAGCTACGGCAAGCTCAAGCAAATGTTGCGCGATCTGAAGCCGGACATCGTGCACACCCACAGCGCCAAGGCGGGCATCCTCGGCCGTTTCGCCGCCTGGTCGCTCAAAGGGCAGTGGACGCCGAAGCGTCCGGCCGTCGTGCATTCTCTGCACGGACTTTCCTTCCATCCTTATCAGGGGACCTGGCTCAATCGGTTCTACATCGCCATTGAGAAGGCCGCCGCAAGACGAACGGATTACTTCATCAGCGTCGCCGACGCGATGACGGAGCAGAGCAAGGCCGAGGGCATCGGCGTGAACAAGCCCTACGTCACCGCCTATTCCGCCATCGACGAGGAGCAATTCCTCCGGGCAATTCCAGAGCATGAGAAGAGAGAATTTCGGCGTAAGTACGACATCCCCGAAACCGCCGTAGTCCTGGTTACGATTGCCCGCCTCTTCGAGCTCAAGGGCCATGAGTACATCATCGAGTCGGCCCGCGAGCTGTCGGAGCGGTTTGCCGACGCGATCTGGCTGTTCATCGGCGATGGCAATCTGGCGGACGACCTCAAGGGACAGATTCGGTTTCACGGCTTGACGGATCGATTCCGCTTTACCGGCCTGATGCCGCCTGACCGGATCCCGCTGGCGATCCAGTCCTCCGACATCCTCGTCCACTGCTCGCTTCGCGAAGGTCTGGCGCGCACGCTGCCCCAGGCGATGCTATGCGGCCGGCCCGCGGTTTCCTTCGACGTGGACGGCGCCCGCGAGGTGGTCAACGAGAACACCGGCCGGCTCGTTGAGCCCAAAGACACTCGCTGGCTCATCGAAGCCTGTGCCGAGCTGATCCAGGACAAGGCTCTCCGCGAGAGGTTGGGCCGGACCGGCCGCGAATCCGTCCGGCAGAAATTCGCCCCCGACACGATGGTCGATACGATCGAGGCAGTCTACCGCAAGCTGCTCGCGTGATTACTCACCGGCTCCGCCCTCGATGACCTCGAATCCCTGATTCTCGCCGCGAACCAGGGAGATGTTCTTGAAGGTTGCCCAGGAGACCTCGCCATTGCTGCCCGGCACGCCGATCTTCAGCGTCGTCTTCGTCCTCGATTTGTCGCACACGTAGTCGTGCGCCTCCAACCCTTCGCGGAGGAGATTACCATACCGGTCATAGACCTGTCGCCGGCCGGAACTGGAGCGTCCTTCAAACCAGACGCGTGTTCCCGATTCAGGGCCCTGCGCCGGATGGATACGCCAGGCCATTTCGTATGCGGTGACGTCTCCCGGCGGAGAGTCGTGCCCTTCGCGGCTCGGATACGGTGCGTAGCCCAGGGGGCTGCCGTCGGGACCCCACCATGGTTTGCCGCCGCTGGGGCGATCGCAGACGCCGATGAACTCGATGGAGTCGCCGTTTGGCAGATTCACGCGCCATTTCGATGACGGCGGGACGTCCTCCCGCTTTCGCCGGCCTTGGGCAAGCAGGGCGGGGATATCTTCCTTCGCGATCTGGCCCGCGACCGGGATGAGAAACTCCAGGTCTATACGAGGCGGGATTGGCATCGGGTACTGCGGAAGTTGTGCACTCCTGGTGTACCACACGTCGTTGCCCAGGTAGTCGATGTTGAGCCACACGCTCCCGCCCGATCCGCTGCGCAGGATGTTTCGCAAGCCGCCGGAACTGGCGCTCAATTGCGCGCGTGCGGCAGCGTAGTCTGGCCCATGTATAAGAGTCAGAATCCCCAACCGCAGGCCCTTCGTCGAGATGTAGCTTTCGATCCCCTCGTAGAGCCGCTTCTCCGCACGTCCCCAGGCCGCCCTGTTCTCACGCAGCGTCGCCGACTCGGCCGGAGTCGAATCGGCCGCCTTCAAACCGGCTTTGGCCTTCTCGTAATCGGCGTCACTGACGATGATGGATTGACTGGGCTCGCCATCCGCCGTCTGTTTCGGGAATGACGGCCACGTGATGGACTGTGCGCTCCAGGCGGAGCCTTGAGTATAGTTGTCGCTGCCGCTGTCTGGGCCGAACGAAAAGTACAAGCTCTCTCGCCTGCCTCGCGTGCCGACCAGCGACACCTGTTCGAGGACAAACCGCCCGTCGGGGTGCGTGGGCAATCGAAAGCGGCCGAACGGAGGCAGTTGCGTCGTCCCATCCTGCGTGGATCGGTAGAGTTTCCAATCCATGCTGGGCGGCAAATCGGTGTGATATTCCGGCAGGACGCGACCGTCGCTCTCGATCCATAGCTGCTTTCCCGCGGTGTCTATCACAAGACATACAAAGGCAGAGTCCCCGCCCTGGCCTTCGCTGGCGCGCTCGGCCTGCCATCCAGACATCCGTGCGGCGTCGATGGCCGAGATGATCCGGTTCATGTAGTATGCCCGCTCGGAGACCTCCAGCTCTCCCTGCCCCCATTTTGATGCGCCGCCGGGCCCCGCACTGCCATCCCGAAACCACAGGAGCCAAACCGCAAGAGCCAGCACGCCCGCAAGGAGCAACAATGCGTATTTCGCCTGCCTGGTCACGATCCGATCCGCCGCCAAAAGGGACACGTTACTCTCTCGAATGATCCGGTCTCATACAGTACCGCCGCCGCGACGTGCGGTCAAGCCATCGGCCATGTCCTGCATATTCCGGAGAACCTCATGATACCGATTCCGTCGTTCGTTCGGAGCTCGGGGCAGGCCCTCAAGCGAAGCCGGTGAATCTGACGGAGTAGGACTCGGGTTCTTTGATTGTCGTGACGGCGTCGGGCAGGGCGGCGAGTTGGCCCTGCAATCGCTGCTGAATGGTTGCTGTGAGCTCGGTGGATTCGAAAGGTTTGAGCAGGTCGTCTGCGCGGGGATCGAAAGGCTGGACAACGTCCATTTCAAATTTCAGATGTGAGATATCCAATTTCCGGGCAATGGTTTTGCGGCCGGGACGTGTGACCTTGTCCGGCGAGGTCTTGTACAGGGGCCTCTCGCCATATTGGACAATCTTGTATACGATGCCGATGGCGGGGGCGTGGTGCGAGACGGTGAAGCGCGTGCCGACCCCGAACCCGTCGATCTCGGCGCCGGCGGCCAGCAGATCGGCGATCCGGAACTCGTCGAGGTCGCCGCTGGCGAAAATCCTCAGGAACTCCAGGCCCTCGTCCTTGAAGTGTTCTCGGGCAAACCGGCTCAATCCGGCCATATCGCCGCTATCGAGCCGGATGCCTCGTATCCGGATTCCTCGTTGGGCGAAGTCCTTCGCCACGCGGGCGGCGGTCCTGATCCCTTCGATGCTGTCGTAGGTATCGACCAGCAGGATGGCCTTCTCGCCGTAGAGTTGCGCGAAGTCGCGGAAGGCCTGCTCCTCGGATTCGTGCGCCTCGATGAACGAGTGCGCCATCGTCCCCGAGGGAGGCATTCCCAGGAGCTTGGCCGCAAAGACGTTGCTTGTGGCGGCGAACCCCGCGAGCTGCCCCCCGCGGGCGGCTCGGATCGAGGAGATCGGGCCCTGGCACCGGCGCAGTCCGAAATCGATGATCGGGACACCCTTCGCCGCGATTACCATTCTGGCCGCCAGGGTTGCCTCGATGATGGAGAAGCCCAGAATGTTGAGGAGGTAGGTTTCAAGGAGTTGCGCGTGAAGGATGGGCCCGCTCACCTCCATGATCGGCTCATTGGCGAAGAACACCGTCCCCTCCGGCAGCGCACGGACCTTCACGTTCAACTCGAAGACGGACAAGTATTCGAGGAAGTCGTCTGCAAACAGTCCTGTCGAGCGCAGGTACGCGATGTCCTGCGGCGAGAAGCGGAACTGGCGCAGGTAGCTGTCCACCTCCGGCAGGCCGGCCATGACGAAGAATCCCCAGTGCTCGGGCAAGTGGCGAACGAAGGCCTCGAAGTATGCGGCCCGGTCCATGCCTTGGCGAAAGTAGGCCTGCGCCATCGTCAGCTCATAGAGATCGGTGAACAGCGCCGGCGTTGCGTCGATCAGCCACATGGCACCATCTCATGCAGGAGACTCGACTCGGTGATATCGATTCCCATGTTCTGCAGCTCGTCCAGCACCTGCTGGTCCGGCTTGATGCCCATACCCTTGGTGGCATCCCGGATCAGCGTAAGCTGGATGCCCGGAAACCGGGCCAGACCCCGCAGGGTGTCCTCCACGCAGACATCGAGGGCGACCCCGAATACGTAGATCTGCCCCGGCGCCGCCAGCTCGACGAGCCGGGCCGTATTCGGATTGGAGAAGGGGCTGATCGCCTCTTTGCGGATCACAATGTGGAATTGCCCTGCTTGGACCAGCTCCTCCAGCTCGGCCGGGTTGCTCAGGTCGAGATCGACGTAGTCGATGGGCAGAGTGCCCAGGTAGCCAACGCGTTGCGCGCCTGGCGTGCCGGCCATGCAGTGAGGCGGAAACGTGGTCTTCCAGTCGGGCGTTTCCGAGATCTCCGGATTGTCCATGCTGTGCCAGTCCTGTGAGGCGATGATCGAGCAGCCGTGGTCGAGCGCCAACGTGCGGACATCACTGACCGCTTGGATGATCTGATCGGCCCCTTCCATGTAGAGCTTGCCGTCCGGCATCATGAAGTCGTACTGTGTGTCGGCGTCCCAGAATATCGTTCTCTTTTCCATGAGGTCCTACCTCCCAACGATCGTCAATGCATGTGTCCCTTATACTCTTGACTACGTTGGACAGGGCGACGGGTTTCTTGATTCGCAGTCTGCTATTTCGCCCCTGTCCCAAAGATGCTACAATCCGTGAAGACGTGCAATCTTGCGCCTCTGCGGAGTCTCGCGTGGAAGGCTGGCGGCATAGTCGGGCAAGTGCAGGAAAGGGCGGCCTGTGAAAAGTTACAGGAAAGAGCTGTGGTTCAACACCCGCCACAGGCGCGAATTCATCAATATCACGCCGCAGGTGCAGCAATGCCTGCAGGAAAGTGGCGTTCAGGAGGGCCTGCTCCTGTGCAATGCCATGCACATCACGGCCAGCGTCTTCATCAATGATGATGAATCGGGCCTGCACCAGGATTTCGAGACCTGGCTGGAGAAGCTCGCCCCGGAAAAGCCGTATAGCCAATACCGGCACAACACCGCCGAAGACAATGCGGATGCTCACTTGAAGCGGACCGTCATGGGACGCGAGGTGACGGTGGCAATCACCGGCGGCAAACTCGATTTCGGCCCGTGGGAGCAAATCTTCTACGGCGAGTTCGACGGCATACGCAGAAAACGGGTCCTGGTCAAGATCATCGGGGAATAGGAAGCCACTCGCATGCCATTACTTCTCTTTCTCCTGAGAGTCATAGGGATTTCCTTGTCCGGCGCGCTGGCGCCCGGGCCGGTCACCGCCGCCGCCATCGGAATGGGATCGAGCGACCGGTTTGCCGGCGTGCTGATGGCGCTGGGCCACGGTATTGTCGAATTTCCTCTGATGGTGCTGCTGCTCCTGGGCGTCGGCCGGCTGCTCAAGATTCCTTACGTGAGAATCATGATCGGTCTTGCCGGCGGCGGCTTTCTGATCCTTCTGGCCGCTCAGATGCTTCAGGGGCTCGCAGGCCCCAGTGCTGAGCAGGTGCAGACAACCGGCAGCAGTCCGCTTGCGGCCGGCATTCTCCTTTCGGCCGGCAATCCCTATTTTCTGATCTGGTGGGCCACGGTGGGCCTGACTCTGATCACGACGGCCAGGGACAGTTTCGGACTCGGAGGCTTCGGTCTCATGGCCGTGGCTCACTGGTCCTGCGATCTGGCCTGGCTGGCAGCTCTGTCCTGGGTCAGCTTCGAAGGCTCGGTGCTCCTGGGTCCGACAGGACAGCGCGTCGTGCTCGCCCTCTGTGCGGCGGCGATGCTTGCGTTCGGATTCTACTTCATCGTGCTGCAGGCCATCGCGCTCAGAGCCAAAGCTCACAATCGGGAACTCTGCAAAAGCGAACGTCAGGTGTAGGAACAAGGATCGCAACATGAATCGCAACTGCCGTCGGAATCACACACCTCAAACGCGCATCCTGGCGCTGGCGCTTGTGGCGTTGGCGACGACGAGCCGCGCACAGCCCCGTTATGATCACGGGCTCCGCTTCTTGAACAGCTCCTCAAGGCCCTTCTGGAGTTGCTGCTGGAGCTGTGACTTGATGAGTTCCTGGAGGTTCAGTTGCGGCTTGGTGATCGTGCCCGTCAGAGGCACGACGATCCGCTCGCCCGCCGCCTGTTCCTGGCCGACGCGGACGGTGCGGCCCTCGACCGTATAGGGCAGGACGACCGTCAGGTTCAGGGCTCCATTCGGGCCGACGGATCCGCGAAAATTGATCGGATTGTCCCCCACGTCGATCTGCATGTCATCGTATTGCACGACGCCGTTGCGCAGGACGAGGTTCGTCGGGTGGACCGTCAACGTCTGGCCGCGGAACGACTGGCCCCCGACTTTGAGGATGTCGTTGAGGATGTTCGATGTCCCTAATTCGAGCTTGTCGATCCACAGGGTCCCGGTCATTGCCGGTTTTGCCGCGCCGCCCGATGTCAGCGGGACCGCCAACTGCTGCAAATCGAAGTTGGCGATGCCGGTGACGTTGACGGCGTTGGCGAAGACAGGGTTCACATACTTCAGAAGCTGCTCAGTCGTTACCGTATTGATCTGGACGGCCTGCACGAAATGCTGCGGCGCCGCTATGGTCAGGATCGCCGGTGTCTTCCTGAGGTCGGCCTGGCCGGCGAAGTTCAGCTTGCCGTTGTTGACGGCGGTGGAGAACGGCTGGATCTGCATCAGGCCGTTCTCCACCTGGATATTCACATCAGTAGGTCCGAAATCGAACCCCATGTACTTGGCCTGGTCGAATCCGAACGCGGTCTTGCCGTTGAGATTTGCCAGCAGCAGATTCGGCTCATTCGCCGGGTACGTGCTCGCGAAATTGAGCGAGACCTGCCTCTGCCCGACGAGGTCCAGCTTGCCCGGCAGGAAATTCGACGCCACTTGGCCCAGGGCGGCCAGGTCCCACTGGGCGTCAAGCTGGCCTTGGAACTTCGTGGTGTTGCCCTGGGTGGTCCGCTGGAACTGGCCCTTGCGAATATGGATTTGCGGACTGTCCACTTGCAGCCGGTCGATATTGATCGTCTTCTGGCTCGGATCGACGTAGATATCGAACAGCGCCGTCACCTGGTCCTGGGCGAACGTCTCCCTCTGCGCGGAGGTGAACTGGAATTTCTGGATCTTCGTGGCGTCGGAGCTGATGTGGTAGCTGCCCTTTTCCTTCGTGACGGCCACCTGCGACTGTGCGATACCCCCGAGCGTCAGTTGCTTGGGGAAGGTGGCGAACAGCAGGGCGTAGGGTTTGAGCTTGCTCAAGTCCAGCCGGTTCACCAGGACGTTGAGATTCATCGGGGCCTGGGGATTCTGCGCGAGCGGAATCTGCGCCTTGTTGATGCTGATACTGGCCAGGCTCGTGTCGGCCGTGAGCGTATCGACCGCCACGACCTGGTTCTTTCTGTCGATGCCCAGGGCGAAGTTGGCGGTGGCCTGCGGCTCGGAGATGCTGTTGCCGTCGGGCGACGCCACGACGAGCTGCTGGGCGGACAGCGTGCCGGCAATGTCGGTTGTCTGGTCGCCGATGGAAACCTGTCCCTTGCTCGTCACCTGGCCGGTCATCGCGTACGATCCGAGATTGACGAACGACCCCAGGTCCGACTGGAGGGCCTTCAGGTCGATCTGTCCGTCGTACTTGATCTGCTTGAAGTTGCCGCTGGCGTTGACCTGCGCGAACGGCGTGGAGACATTCAGACCCTGCAGTTGTGCTCCCTGCTGATCGCTGGACAGTTGCACGACGGCCGTCATGGGCTGGGTCAGGTCCAGTTTCTTGTCGTTGACGACACCCGTCAGTCCGCTGACCTGGGCCTTAGCCACGATCGTGGGCCGGCCCGCCTGGGTGACCGTGTCGATGCTCCCGGTGGCTCTGCCGCCGGTGATCTGTGTGCCTTTGCGGACGCCGACCGTGTTCGGCATCTGCGACAGCAGCGAGGCCAGGTCCACGTCGAACTTGCCCTTCAAGTCGAGGGGTGAGCCGCTCGCGGTCAGTTGTGTGAGCGATTGAGCCGTCTTGGGTATGGTGCCGGTGGCCGAGAGCGTGGCCCAGTCCGTCCGCACATCCAACTGGTTGATGTCGATCGCGTCTTTGGCCTGCGCCAGGTTGGCCCGGACATTCAGTTGCGAGGTTTGCAGCCGGTCCCCTTTCAACGCGGCGCCGGTGATATCGACATTGCGGCCGTTGACAGTAGCGTTGAGGTTCTGCACCTGCCCATTCTGGAGAGCTCCGGTGATGTTTGCAGATATCTGCCCTTGTGCCTGGACCTGGACTCCCGCCATATCGAGAAACGGGGCGACGGAGTTGAGATTCAGATCGTTGACTTCGACGGTGATGTCTCCCGAGGTGCCGGCCAGGCTCCAGCCGGTCTTCTTGTTCGGCGTGATCTGCCCGGCCGCCTGCACTTTGGCCGGCCCTTGCGCCTGGGCGACGACCAGAGTGGCGTCGAAGCGGGACGTCTGCCCTGGCGGTCGCACGTGCATATCGGAATTCAGGTCCGTGATTCGCGATGTCTGGCCGGCCGCATCGGTGACCTGGACGCTGCCGTTACGGACGACGAGGTCCCGGACCATCTTGAGTTCGTTCACGTCGAACGAAGGACCGGTCTTGGTTGACGGCGGTTTTTGCCGCAGATCGACGGCCACTCGCGGCTGATCGACCTCCGCACGATCCACCGCCAGTGTGCCGCTCAGCAGCCGCCTGTAACTCGGCTGCGCGGTGATTCGATCGATGTCCACGGCAGCCCAGCCGTTCGGCCCGCGAAAACTGAAGTTGGCGACCCGGACGCCCTTGAGCCATCCGACGGACAGGTTGCCGATGTCTGCCTGTCCCCCGGTGCTGCTGCTGATCTTCGCTTGAATCCAGTGGGTGAATCCTCTCGATGAGAGGCCCACGGGAATCAGCAGCACGACCACGGCGATGAGAATCAGTATTCCCCCTATGACCCAGGGCCACTTGTGTCTGTGCCTTGTCGGCCGCACCTGCGCAGTCCCGGCTCCGGGCGTCTTTGGCTGGTCTTGTCTTGGCTCTTGCATCGCTAAACCTCCTAATCAATCCATGAACGGCGTATCCATGACCTATTGTAGCGTGCATCACTCCGAAAGACAAAGCCGGACTTGCAAGTCCGCCGGGGGCGGAATTACCCTGTATGCGGTACGGCAGCTATTTCCGCAGGTTCGACGGAGCTGGCAATCACCAAAGCCGCTCTGGCGGGAATGCGTGGCGATTCATACAGTTCCCTCTACGGATTCTGTATCTCTGGGTGGCATCGTCAAGCGCAGCTTGGCGATGGTCTTCTCAGGACCGGGTCAAACCATCGCCAAGGCCTGCGGCCTTGACGATGCCACCCGGATTATGGCAAATTGCTACGAAGAACTCAACTGGAGTCGATATCAGCGAAGAAGTGCAGGGACTGGCAAAGCGATAGCCCGGGGCTGGGCCCGGTCCGCGGCGTCTCTTTGCGTAATTGGTGGCGTATGGCCGGGCGTCAGTCCTTGAGGATCTCGTCGGCTTTGTGGGTGACGATCTTGTCCGCCTTCTCGGAGAATTCCTTGGTGATGTCGTCGATCTGCTTCTTGGCCAAGTCCAGATCGTCCTCGGTGATCTCCCCGTCTTTCTCCTGTTTTTCGAGGTGCTTGTTGGCGTCGCGGCGGATGTTCCGGATGCTGATCTTGGTCTGCTCGCCGGCCTGTTTGGCCTGCTGCACGAGCTGACGCCTTCGTTCCTCGCTCAGAGGCGGGATGTTCAGCCGGATGAACTTGCCTTCGATGACCGGTGCGATACTCAGATCGCTGCTTCGGATGGCCTTCTCGATATCTTTCACCGAGGCGGGATCGAACGGCTTGATAACGAGCATATCCGCCTCGGGCGCGGAGATCGTGGCCAGGGATTTCAGCGGCGTGGGGCTGCCGTAGTAGTCCGCCCTGATGTGCTCCACCAGCGCCGGCGTAGCCCGGCCGCCCCGAAAGGCCTTCAGATCATCCTGAAGCACCTCGACTGCCTTCTGCATCTTCGATTTGCTTTCTGAGACGACTGCCTGCGTTGCCATCGATCACCCCTATCGAAATTGATTATGGATTATTGATTATTGATTATGGAAAGCGCACGCGTGCTCCTTTGAGGAGCGATCGGTCAGCGTCATCAATCACCAATTATCCATCATCCACTATCAATCAGCGTGCCCACCTGCTCGCCGCAGATGGCCTTCGTAATGTTGCCCTTCTTGAAGATATTCAGGACGACAATCGGGATGTTCTTGTCCCGGCACAGACTGATGGCGGCGTGATCCATGATCCTCAGGCCCTGTCTGAGCACGTCGTCGTACGTGATTTTCGTCAGGAGCTTCGCCTGCGGATTCTTGTTCGGATCGTCGCTATAGACCCCTTCGACCTTGGTGGCCTTGACCACCAGCTCGACATCGAGCTCGGAGGCGCGCAGGGCGGCGCAGGTGTCCGTCGTGAAGAATGGGTTTCCCGTCCCCCCGGCGAGGATGACGATGCGGCCTTGCTCGAAATGGCGCAGGGCCCTGCGCCGGATGAACGGCTCGCACATCGCGGAGACCTCGATCGCGCTGAGCACCCGCGTCGCCTGGCCGAGCTTCTCCAGCGTCTCCTGCAGGGCGCAGGCATTGATGATCGTGGCCAGCATGCCCATGTAGTCGGCCGTGGTCCGGGGGATGTGGCTCTTCTGGGAGAAGGTCTCGCCGCGGATGAAATTGCCCGCGCCGACGACGACCGCGACCTGGGGCCCAAGCTTGCGGATGTCCACGATGCGCTCGGCGAGAGACTCCAGCGATGGGCCGTGAATGCCGAATTCGCCGGGCTGACAGAAGCTCTCTCCGGAAAGCTTGAGCAGAACTCGGCTGTACTTGCATTCTCCCATCGGTCCTCTCACGACATCAGGATTCACACATCAGCACGGCGCACCGGCGACACGCTGCGGCGGATTCCCCGGTTGTGACTATCCCACTTCGAATCGGACGAACCGCTTGATACTCGCCTTGCCGCCGGCCCGCTTGGCCGCCTCTTCGAGGATCTGCTGCACGGTCTTCGTGTCATCCTTGACGAACGGTTGCTCAAGCAGGCAGTAATCGGCGTAGAACTTCTTCATCTTGCCTTCGACGATGCGGTTGACGATTTCCGGGGGCTTGTTCTGGACCTGCGCGGCGTAGATCCCCTTCTCCCGCTCGATCACGTTGGAATCGACGCTCGCCATGTCCAGGGCCAGAGGCTTGCTGGCCGTAATGTGCATCGCAATATCGGCGGCAACCTGCTTCATCGGCCCCGAATCGGCGACCTTCTGATCGCTGGTGTCGATCTGCACCATGCTGCCGACCTTCCTGTTGAAATGGATATAGGTGCCGATGAGTCCTGCGCCGGTGATCCGGAACTTCACGTACTCGCCGACCTGCAGCTTCTCCCCGGTCTTGCTGACGACTTCCGTGAGCATTTCCTGGAAGTTCCTGCCGGCGACGATGGTTTGCAGGACGCTCTCGGCCCCCTCATCGCTCTCGGAGGCGCCGATGTACTGGCGAATATCCTCGGCCAGCGCCACGAAATCGTCGCTCTTGGCCACGAAGTCGGTCTCACAGCACAGGGTGGCCATTGCCGCCATCTTGCCGTCGTCGCTCAACCAGGAGACGACCGCGCCTTCCGACGTCTCTCGCTCCGCCCGCCTGGCCAGCGTGGCCAAGCCCTTCTTGCGGAGAATCTCCATGGCCTTGTCGAGATCGCCGTTGGATTCCTCCAGGGCCTTCTTGCAGTCCATCATGCCCTGGCCCGACATCTTTCGCAGTTTCACCACGGTTGACGCTGAGATTCCCGCCATGTCACCAACTCCCGTCTGATCTTTCTCGGGATTCTTCCGATCCCGTGTTATTGCATCGGTTTCACACTGTTATCCACAGGTCCGTCCGATCGGAGGCGACTACGCTCCGGCTGGTTCCTGTCCGCCCTGCGGCGGTTGTGGCGCATTGACTTCCGGAGGCAGGGGCTCCTCGCCTTCGGGGATTTCCTCGCTGACCGCGGCGACCGCCGGAGCTTCCCTCCCGTCCGCCCGGGCCATCGCCGGCCTCCTGGGCCTGACGCGTCGAGCCGGCCGCGGTCCGGCCTCCTGCTGGCGGGCCGAAACCATCGTCTTGCCCACCGCCACCGCATCGGCCAACTCGTTCAAGAGGATCTCAACCGCGCGAATCGAGTCATCGTTGGCCGGAATCGCCACGTTCACTGTGTCGGGGTCCGAATCCGTATCGAGGATGCCGACTGTCGGGATTCCAAGCTTGGCTGCTTCCCGCAGGGCCAGGTATTCCTTCTTGGCGTCCACGACGACCACCGCCCCGGGCAGGCGGCTCATTTTCCGCACGCCTTCGAGGTTCGTCCGAATCTTGCGCATTTCCCGCTTGAGGCGCGAGGCCTGCTTCTTGCTCTCGGCCTCGAGGCTGCCGTCCTGCTCCATGGCCTCCAGTTGCTCGAGCCGCTGAAGGCGCAGCCGGATCGTTCTGAAATTCGTCAGCGTCCCGCCCAGCCATCGTTCCGAGACGTAGTGCATGCCGCACCGATTTGCCGCTGCTTCCACGGCCTTCTGTGCTTGGCGCTTCGTTCCAACGAACACGACATCATTGCCTGCCGAGACAATCTCCGCCAGCAGCTTCTTGGCGATCAGCAGGCCCCGAAGAGTCTGCTTGACGTCGATGATATGGATATTGCCCCGCTTGGCAAAGATGAACGGGGCCATCTTCGGATTCCACCGGCTGACGCCGTGTCCAAAGTGCACGCCCGCATTGATGAGTTCCCGCGCCAACTGTTTAGCCACAAATACCTCCAAATAGTCCTAACTTACGTCACCTGCGATAAAGCGAACGGAGAAATTTCACGAAATTAACCGAATACGCGGGCACTGTCAAGCAGTTTTATCGCGATAATTTGCCCGGCGAACCGCTGACGCGTCCACCGTTTGCCAAGCCTTGAAGAGTCTGGCCACATGGGCCGGGCCGCCTCTTCACGACCGCCGTGGACACGCTGTCCGCACCAGTGCTGAAGGCCGGGCAACAAGCTTCCATGCCTTCACACTACGGCCGATCAGGGCTCTGTGTGCTCCTGAAGCCGCATATGCCCGATAAAAAGGGCGTTCATGTAAGTGCGAGGGGGATTAGTGCAAGAAAGGCTGAATCGCCTGCCGTTGCCGGTTTCCATGCATCAAGCCGACGGCTATGGGGAAGAATGCAGCAGCACGTGGCGGGCGAAAACCATGTCGTCGCAACGGGCAGACGCTGCATCCGGGCCCGTCATACCCGCCACGAGTCCTGATCGGGCGGAAGGATCGCGCCCCGTGGTGCCTTTTGCCGGGTGTGACTGCCGGGGACAATCCTGATACCAGACCGTTACGAGGAATACCAGACCGTTACGAGGATATTCGGCTCGGTCTTCTTGCCCTGAATCTCCCCGGTCGTCGTGTTGGTGTACTTGACGAAAATGCCCGGGTTGTCCCTCAGCCAGATGGAGATCTGCTCATCCAGGAACTCAATGGCGCCGGTATGCAGCTTGGCAAAGAACGTCCTGCAACCTGTGATTCGCCCGGCAGGCGCGGAAGCTGTCGTTATCGGCTTGTGGAGCGCAGGCTGGGGCGCCTGGATCTTCGCCATCGCAGGGGCTGCTGGACCGGGCGACGGACCCGATGCCGTGCCGATGGCAGGACCTGCGGCGGGGCTGGATGCCGGATGCGGAGGCGCGGCGGGCGCCGGATGTGAAGGCGCACCGGGTGCCGGATGCGTGGCTGCGCCGGGTGCCGGATGCGTGGCTGCGCCGGGTGCCGGGTGCGGGGCGGGACTTGGTGCCGGGCCTGGAGCCGCCGGCGGCGCCGGGCGCACGGCGGCGCCTGTGCCGGCCCCGCCCAAGTTCAGAGGCGCACGAGAGACAGTAGCAGGATTACCCGCCGGGCCTGTCTTTGCGGGAGCAGACTCATCGGAACCGCCCTCAAGAGGGATGGGCTTGCTGAGGTCATCAGGATTGCGCGGAGTATTGCCCAAGTTGTCCATGTCTAGTGCCTCCAACAGGTTCTCGGGGTCGGACACGAATCCATCAACAGGGCTGTCTCGGCGTTCAGTGGGATTGTCAGCCCTGAGTTTTCTCGTTGGCCTTACCGGTTTCCGCTTGGGACGTCGGAGTCTGCTGCTCAGCGGGCTTGGGCTGTTCCGTTGCTGGTTTCTTCTGTTCTTGCGGCGGCTGCTCTTTGGGAGGCTCGGCCTTGGCCTGCTGCTGCGTCTGCGCCGGCGGGGTGGCTGTCTCCTTCTTCTGCTCCTGCGCCGGGGGCTGCGTTTGCGGCGGCTGTTCCTTCGGAGGGTCAGTCTTGGCCTGCGGCGGTTGCTGTGCGGCCTCTTTGGGTTTCTCCGCCTCAGGTTTCACCTGCTTGGCCTGCGTGGAGGCTTGTGCCGCCTGTTCTTTGGCCTGTTTGGCTTCGGTGGCGGCCTTCTGGGCCTCGGTCTTGGCCTGTTCCGCCTTGGATGCCGCCTCCTCGGCCAGGGTGTTGGCCTGCTCGAATTTGACCTTGGTGTCTTCGAGTTCGGTCTGCAAGTCCTCGATCTGCTCGCCGGCCTCCAGGGCCTCAAGCCGGCTGGCCGTCATCTGCCGCTCGTACTCTTCACGAGCCCGGCGCGCCGCCTCCAACCTGCGATCCTGCTCCGCCTCGCGGGCCTTGATGCCCAGCGGGTCCATCATCTTCTCCTGGAACGACTGGGTCATTGGCGAGGCGTGCCGCTCCCGCAGGAACTGGGTCATTTCCTTGTTGGGCTTGCCGCCCGTCGAAATGCTGGGCGTGAGGATGAAAATCACTTCCGTCGCTCGTTCCTCGAAGTCCCTGCCGGAGAACAGTACGCTCAGCAGCGGAATGTCTTTCAGAATGGGCACGCCGCGAATCACGTCGCGCTTCTCCGACTTTCGAATGCCGCCGATGACGAGACTCTCTCCGACCCGGATCCGGTTGTCCTTGTTCGTGATCATCCGCTCGGTCACGTTCGGGGTCTGCTTGATGCCCTCGGGGGTCAGGTAAGCGGCGATCTGCGCCTGGGTTTCCAGGCCGATATAGCCGTCGGCGTACACGTGCGGGGTGATCTGAAGCGAGTCGATGATATCGTAGTACTCGGTCTGCGTGCCAAGAATGAAGCCGCCGCCCGCACCGGCGCTGGTGTAGGTGATCTGTTGCAGCGGCTGGTGCTGCTTGGACTGAATCCTGGCTGTCTCTCCATTGACGACTTCCAGGCTCGGGTGCATCAGGATTTTCATGTAGCCGCGGGAGACCAGGATATCGACCAGGGCGGTGAAATTATTCTGGGTGATACCGATTTTCAGACCGAACTTGGCTCTCGCCGGGTCACGCAGCTCCGCCCCGGGAAAGGCTATGTTGTTGTTGCTCTCCTGCCCGCTCAGCCTGACGCCTTCCCCGAAGAGATTCTTGATGAGCATGGAGGTCTCACGGTCCACGGTCATGTCCGCGTACAGCTCCGAGACCATGCAGTCGATGCGGACCTGGATCGGAGGAATGTCCGTCTCCCTGATGATCTCCATGACGGCATCGACATCCTTCTCAGTCGGACATCGGGCGATAAGCTGGTTCGTCGCGGGATTCGCCGTGATCGTATAGTCGGCGACGCTGTTGCTCTTGCCTTTCTCGTCGAACAGCTTCGTGGCGAACTGCTCGTTCACGATTTGTTTCATCTCCTCGGCGGTGTGGTGCCTGCAGAAATAGATCAGCTTCCATTCTTCGCCGCCGGCGACGATTTGCTTGAGCTTTTTGGGAGGCGAGCTGTAGATGGCCGGTTCTTGAATGTTGGCGTCTGCGACGGTTTCTACCTGGCCGAGGTCCCGCAGGATGTTCTGGGCTTCGATGGCCGTTGCCCTCTCGTCGGGCCAGTCGTGACAACCGCACAGACCCAAAGAGCCGAACAAGAGAAAAGCCACAAACAGTACCTCATTGCGGCTGGCTATGTGGCTTTTTTTCTCCATAGGCATCTTACCAGTCGTTCTTACGACGATAGGTATCTAGTTGTCCTACCCTCGAACCTCCTTTCTCGCAGGTAGACGGCAGTACACTCTATTGTATTGCACCCTTTCTTATCGTCAAGGCTCTTTTCCACGGATTAACAAAATCGAACGAATCGATCTTGCACAGCTTAAATCAGTAGACAAATGTAACTTTCTTGCTATTTTGTGTATCCATGACGAGAAAAACGCGAAAACCTGTCACTGTCGGCTTCATCGCCCTGGGCTGCCCGAAGAATCTTGTGGACAGCGAGAAAATGCTTGCGGAAATTGCTCAGGCCGGCTTGGTGATTTCCGCCGAGCCCGAACAGGCGGATATCGTGATCGTCAACACCTGCGGCTTCATCGCTCCGGCCAAGGAGGAGTCACTCGAGGCCATCAGAAACGCCGTAACCGCCAAGGAAAAGGGCAATGTTCGCAAGGTGATCGTTGCAGGGTGCCTGTCTCAACGCCTTGGCATGGAGCTCTTGAACGAGGTCCGAGGCATCGATGCCGTGGTCGGCTTGGAGCAGCGTGACGCCATCGTCCGGATCATCCAGGAGACGCTTGTCTCGGAAAAACCCTCTGTTTATCTTGGCCCGGTGCCTTGTTCGGTTGTGGATGACCGCGTCAGGCTGCGGATTGGGCCGGCGCACTCGGCGTATCTGCGGGTCAGCGAAGGCTGCAATCACCGCTGCTCCTTCTGCACGATTCCTGCCATTCGCGGGCCGTACCGAAGTAAACCGCCCGAGATGATCTTGGATGAGGCGAGGGAGCTGGTTTCCTCCGGGGCGGTGGAGCTGAACCTGATCGGGCAGGACACCACTGGGTACGGCCGGGACATGAGAATGAAGGACGGGCTCGTCCATTTGCTCGCCGAGATGGAGGAAATTCCCGACCTGGCGTGGATTCGCCTGCTCTACGCGTACCCGACGGGCATCACGAAGGCCCTGATGACGACTTTGGCCGACAGCCGCAAGGTCCTTCACTATCTTGACATTCCAATCCAGCACGCGAGCGACAAGATTCTCAAGGCCATGCGCCGGCCCGACACCCATCGCCGGCTCAGGATGCTCATTGAGAGCCTCCGGTCGGCGATTCCCGACATCATCCTGCGGACAACGCTGATCGTGGGTTTCCCGGGCGAGACACAGGCGGAATTCGAGGAATTGCTCGAATTCGTGCGGTGGGCTCAGTTCGATGCGCTCGGGGCGTTCACGTTCTACCCCGAGGAAGGGACGCCGGCCGCGAGTTTCCCCAATCAGGTTTCCGACGAGACCAGGCAGGCCCGGCTGGACGAGCTGATGCTGGCGCAGCAGGAGATCGCCTTTTCCAAAGGCCGACGCCGCATCGGTAGTCACGTCACATGCCTGATCGACTCGCTCGAAAGCGACGGTGTGGCGCGCGGGCGATTCTACGGCCAGGCGCCGGATATCGACAGCGTCTGCATCGTTAAAGGGTCCAAAGCGACGCGTCGCAGCGCTTCGAAGCCGAGCCGGCGACTCTCGCCCAAGCCGGCCCCGGGCAAGTTCATCGAGGGAACTGTCACGGGGACGCAGGACTACGACCTGCTCGTCGAGCAAATTTGATATTGAAGCCGCCGCCAAGCCTCAGTACACTTTCGGCGATGTGGAAATTGGTGCCAAATATTCTGACGTTCGCGCGTCTGGGGCTGACGATTGTCTTCCTGGCGATTGTCCTGTGCTCTCCGCAGACGGAGGGCCGCACATGGCTCCTCGACGTCGCCCTGGCAATTTTTGTCGTCGCCGGGCTTACAGATATCGTGGATGGGATTGCGGCCCGGCGGTTCAACGCCGCCAGCAAGTTCGGCCGCATGATTGACCCCCTGGTCGATAAGGTCCTGGTCTGCGGGGCCTTCGTCTGCTTCGCTATCACGGGTGTGCCGCAGCTCTTTCACTGGGGTCCGGTTCCGCTGGCGGTCGTGCAGTGGTCGGTCGCCGGGATTCTCGTCCTCCGCGAGGCCTATGTCACGGTCCTGCGTCACCAGGCGGAAGCTCGCGGCATCAATTTCGCCGCCGTCCGCTCCGGCAAGATCAAGATGTTTGTCCAGTCCTTTGCGATCGGGACCGTACTTGTCAAGACGGCTCACGTGCCGGACGCGCCGTGGGGCGACTGGTTCACCGTCGTGACGTTCGCGGCCATGATCGCCATCACCGTGATCTCAGGCCTGGAGGCGACGCAGCGGACCAGAACCACGCAGACCTGATCGCAGAAGAGATCCGGCAGGAGAGATTATGAAAGGCTCATGTTCGCGAGTTGTGCTCTGCTCATTCTCCATGATCGTCTGCCTAGCCGCCTTACCGGCGGAAGCCTCACAGGCGGGCCAAGGCGCCGGCGATGAGTTTCTGCCGCTGCTGCCTGCGGGCAAGAGCTGGCGGTTGGCCTGGGCCGATGAGTTCGACGGCAAGACCATCGATGCATCGAAATGGGAGGTACTCGGCGACTGGAAACGGCGCGACGGCTACTGGGTCCGCGACGACTCGTACCTCGACGGCGAGGGACATTTGGTCCTTCGCACGAAGAAAGATGGGGATCGGTACACGTGTGGAGCGGTGCGCACGAAGGGCAGATTCGAGCATCGGTACGGCTACTGGGTCTGCCGGTGCAAGTTCCCCAAGCAGCCGGGACATTGGCCTGCTTTCTGGCTCATGGCCGACGGCGTGGGCAAGGTCGGCGACGGCGGACGGGACGGCACCGAGATCGATATCATGGAGAAGCCCTGGCGCGACGACCGCACCACGCAGAACCTGCACTGGGACGGCTACGGCAAGGAGCATCAGTCCGCCGGCACGCAGTTCAGCGTGCCCGGGCTGAGCGAGGGTTTTCACACCTTCGGCCTGCTCTGGACGCCGCAGGAGTACGTCTTCTATGTCAACGGCCAGGAGACGTGGCGCACCAGCGCCGGCGGAGTCTCCCAGGTCCCGGAGTTCGCCAAGCTCACCGAGGAGATCGGCACCTGGGGCGGTGACATCAAGCAGGCGCCTTTGCCCGATTCCTTCGTCGTCGATTACGTCCGCGTGTACGACATCGCCGATCAGGCGTCGTCCGCGCAGGACTACAAGAGGAAGGCCCTGATCGCTCAGGCGGCCAACGTGCGGCCCTCCCCGCAGCAGCTCGCCTGGCAGCAGCTCGAATTCATCGGATTCATTCACTACACCGTCAACGCCTTCACGGACAGGGAGTGGGGCGAGGGCACGGAGGACCCGAAGATCTTCAACCCGACTCAGCTCGACGTCCGCCAGTGGGTCAGGACCTGCAAAGACGTGGGCATGAAGACGGTCATCCTCACGGCCAAGCATCACGATGGATTCTGCCTGTGGCCCAGCAAGTACACCGAGCACTCGATCAAGAACAGCCCGTACAAGAACGGCAAGGGCGACATCGTCGGCGAGCTGGCCCAGGCCTGCCGTGAAGCGGGTCTCAAGCTCGGGCTGTACCTGTCCCCGTGGGATCGGCATGAGCCCACGTACGGCGATACCGAGGGCTACAACAGGTACTACAAGAACCAGTTGCGAGAGATTCTCAGCAATTACGGCGAGATCACCGAGGTCTGGTTCGACGGCGCCAAGGGCGCCAACGCCAAGGACATGGAATACGACTGGAACGGCTACTACGCCATCGTCCGTGAGCTCCAGCCCAACGCCGTCATCTTCAATGGGCCGGACATTCGCTGGGTCGGCAACGAGAGCGGCTATGCCCGCCAGAGCGAATGGAGCGTGATGAATCGCAACCACAAGCCCTTCGATTTCATCAATGCGACGCAGAAAGACCTGGGCAGCATCGAAGCCCTCGGCGAGGGCGACTACCTGGTCTGGTATCCCGCGGAAACAGATGTCTCCATCCGCCCGGGCTGGTTCTATCACGCCGGCGAGGATGACAAGGTCAAATCCGTCCGGCACCTGCTCGACATCTACTTCAGCTCCGTCGGCTACAACAGCGTGCTGCTGCTGAATCTTCCGCCCGACCGCCGGGGCCTGATCCACGAGAACGACGTGCAGCGGCTCCGCGAGTTCCGCAAGACGCTCGACGCCATCTTCGCAGAGAACCTGGCCGCAGGCGCCAAGGCGACGGCATCGAATGTCAAGGGCGGCAATCCCGCATTCGCCGCCGGCAAAATCACCGATGGCGACAGAGAGACCTACTGGACGACGGATGACTGGACCACGACGGCCGAGGTCGAGCTCGACTTGGGCAGGCCGCGTACGTTCAACGTGGCGGAACTGGCCGAGCACATCGAAATCGGGCAGCGCATCTCGGAATTTGCACTCGATGCCTGGGACGGCGGCAACTGGAAGGAATTCGCCAAGGGAACGACGATCGGCTACAAACGGCTTCTCCGTTTTGCGGATGTGACGGCGTCCAGGGTCCGCCTGCGGATTCTCGACTCCCGGGTCAGCCCGACGCTCTCCAGCTTCGCCCTGTACCACGCCCCGGCCACCGACGCAGCCTCGCCCGCATCCACGGCCTCGGGGCGGTGACTCTCAGAGGACCTGCTCGATCATCTCTCGCGTGACGACGACCCTGCCTTCGTCGCAGATGGCGCACCGCCGGACGATCCGCGCGGGGATATTCCTGCCGGTGGCGATCGGATTGCCATAGATCACGACATCCGACCCGATCACGTCCTCCAGATCGATCTCATTCTCATGCTCGCCCGGACCCGTGCACCGGACCTTGATGATCTTCGCCATGACTGCGTCCCAATAATGAAGCCTCATACCACTCGGCTCAGAAGATTCTGCCGAACCGAGCCCGGAGGACTCCCCCTCGACGGCGGATTGTCCAGTCCTCCACAATACCGTGTCGCCGCCCGCCTTCAACACAAAACTGCGTGTGCTTCAGTTCTGGCCTCGACTGCATTTCTCAGGGGCAAGCCGTACGTCGGCTCTGCACCGAGTGAAATGAGGGGCACATGCACGTTGCGGCGCCGGTAGAAGCGGCGGGGCGGCAATCCTGCATTGTGGAAAACTCCGCCGCCCTGGGTCCTTGCACAGACTCGGTAAGACGGGGCTTTCGAGCGGAGGCCGACATTTTCAGTACTGGCAACAGGGCTCGATTGTGAAAAACCGCGCCGCCCTTATGCACAGGTTTTCCACATACGCCAACTTACGCCGTGCATAACCTGTGAAATAGAATTTTTTTTCGCGCGCAAAGTCTGTACCCATCGGCCCCTCTGCCAAGTGCAAAAGAAATCCCCCAGATTCGTATTGATTTGATCTCGCTTTGGAAAATAATAGGAGCCATAGGTCTCAGGTTTCTGTTAGAGGACAGGACCCTCTTCTCTGACCAGGAATGATAATGGTGGCAGAGCCACCTGTAACATAGATGGGGAGACACTGATGCAGGGTTCGATCATGGATGGTGGTCCCCGCACCACAGGGTCCGGCGTAACAACCGTTACCGACGCACTTGCCGAGCGCATCGGTACGCAGAAGTACAAGATTTGGTTTCAGGACTGCACGCGCTTCGCGCTGGCGGAGGGACATCTGAAGATCGGCGTGCCGAATCCATTCCTCGCCAGTTGGCTTGAGGGCCACTTCCTGAGGGACATCCAGGCCGCGGCGCAATCCGTGCTGGGACTGGTTCCGGAGGTCTCGTTCACAATTGACCCGGACCTCGGCGGCACTCGGCGGTCCGTGGCGTCCGCGGCCACATCGCCGGCCCACCCGGTGACACCGTCGCCGTCTGCATCGGGTCGCGGCAGAACGGCGGGGGCCCAGCCGTCCGGCACCGGCCTGCGGCTGACGCTCGAGACGTTTGTCGTGGGTCCGTCGAACGAGCTGGCGTACAACGCAGCCCGGGCCGTGATCCGCGAGGAGCACAGCCCCTACAATCCGCTGTTCATCCACGGCGGCTACGGCGTGGGAAAGACCCATCTGCTCCAGGGTGTTTGCAGCGGTGTGGTCAGCGCCCGGCCCGGCGCCAAGTGGCTCTACCTCTCCGCCGAGGACTTCGCCAACCAATTCATCTTCGCCCTTAAGACCAAAAAGCTCGAAGCCTTCCGCCAGCGGATGCGCCAGACCGACCTGCTGGCGATCGACGACGTGCACTTCCTGGCGAGCAAGCCCTCGACCCAGGAGGAGTTCCTGCACACCTTCAACACGATCAACCTGGCGGGCAAGCAGGTGGTCCTGGTCTCCGACTGCCATCCGAAGATGATCGGGCAGTTGTCGGACAAGCTCGTGAACCGCTTCGTCTCCGGGATGGTGGTCGAGATCCGCGCACCGGACTTTGAGACGCGCTGCGAGATCTGCCGCCGGTACTTGCGCAAAGTCAGCGGCGCGTCGCCCGATGGCCGGGACCGCACCCGCACCGATGCGCTGCCGGAAGACGTCATCCACTTCGTGGCCGAGCGCGTGCGAACGAACGTCCGCGAGCTCGAAGGGGCGCTGGTCAAGTTGATCGCCTACGCCGCCTTGCAGGATGAGAAGCCCACCCTCGCCACCGCCCAGGACGTTCTGGCCGAGCACATCGAGCGGTGCGACCCGATCGTGCGCATCTGCGACATCGAGAGCGCCGTCGGGGCCTTCTTCGGCGTCACGCCCGCACAACTGCACTCCAACAAGAAAGGCCGCACCATCTCTCTGGCCCGGCATTTCAGCATGTACCTGACGAGAAAGCACACGAACATGTCCTCCTCCGAGGTCGGCCGCTGCATGGGCAACAAGAACCACGCCACGGTCCTCGTCGCCTGCAACAAGGTCGAGGAGATGCTCCGGTGCGACGAGGAGATCAACTGGCAGGGCCCCCACGGCAACAAAGTCGCCAAGGCCAGCGCCATCCTCGCCCAACTCGAAGACGGCATCTCGCAGTAGGCAGCTCCTGTTGTGTCGGTCGCGCCGATTCTCCTTCGTGGCAGCCCCAAGGACTCGGCGAGTCTGAGCGATCCTCAAGTAGCGGCAAGCAGGACGAGCGGCCCTTCGCCGGACAATTGACCTGGGGGCCTGCGCGCGATAGACTGGCGCGTGATTGCTCTCGATGGGCGATGGATGTACTGAGAAGACGGAAGTGTCGCATGATCATATCGCGTGTTGGGCTTGTGCGAATCGGCGTGGTTATGGGTGTCATCGTTGTGTCGGCTGTGACCGTGTTTGCCGGCGACGGCGCGGTGCCGCGGGCCGCAGGTGGGCAGTCGGGCTGGGAGCGGCTGAACCTGAGCGAGACGACCCTCGCCGGAACCAAGGTCTACTACGAGAAGACCCTGGAGCCAGACCTCCCCGTCTTCGAGAAGGAATTGACGAAGTTCCTCGCCGGGCGGGACAAACTTGCGGCCTTCGTCGCTAGGCGGCAGGAGGTCGTCGCGGACATCAACCGCATCCTGGGAGCGACCGACCCCAACGTGGAGGGGCAGGCCACGACCCTCGCGAGGTTCGCCACCGTGTTCTCCCGGATCAAGATGACGTTCCACTTGGTGAAGATGAGCACGACCAAGGACTTCCTTCGCTCCGGCGGGCAACTGCCCGATTTCAGCTACGACCGCGCCACCGACACCGCCACGTACAGTCCCCGCATCAATGTGACCGAGGGCGCCGCGCCGCCAGCCAAGTACGATCTCTGCATCCCGATCCCGGCGGACAAGGAGTTCGGCGAGTACGTCGCCGGCGTCTTCAACACGCTCAAGGAGTTCGTGGGCCCCAGCATCATAGGCGTGGCGATCCACGAGGTGACGGAGTTCTCGCTGCTGAAGCGGGCCCGGCCGACGGACCCCTATTGGCGCTGGTTCAGCGACGGATTCGCCAACGCGATTACGATCGGCCTGCTCGAGAAGTACGTGGGCAAAGACGCCGCCGGGCCGTTCGCCCACGATTTCGATCCGAACGATAAGCAGGGCCTGGCCAACCAGGTCAACCTGCGATACTGGATGCTCGCCGACTATTGCGTCTATACGACGGACGTCCCCGTGAAAGCCGAATCGGAGATCAGCGGCGCCCGGTACGCGTATGCGACGCAGGAGGCGCGGCGGCTGGTTGACACACACGGCGTCGGCTGCGTCCACGAGATTCTCGACTGGATCGCCGCGAAAGACAGACGGGATGGGAACGACCTGCTGCAGGCGGTCAAGGATGTCACGGGCGAGGACATGGAGCAGCGACTGGCCCGCTACCAGAGCTTTGAAACCCGCCAGCAGGGCTTGATGAAGTACAGCGAAGCCTACAAGACGGCATCCGAGCAGAACAATGCCGAGCAGATGTTCGTCAACCTTCTGCGGGCCATGGAGTTGCAGAAACCCGGCCCCTCGTCTGAGAATCTGAAGAACTTCCTGAATGCCGCACTGCTCTTGCACAAGATGGGTCAAGACGAGGCGGGCGACGCCGTCATGCAGCATATGCTCGAATTGTATTCCAAAGACGCGGTCGTGAACGGGCGGCAGCCGGCGGCGGAGGCATTCGTCTTCTACGCCCTCAACTGCGACCGCCCGCAAAAGGCCCGCGCGATGGCTGATGAGGTCCTGCAGAAGGCCCCGGAGCATGTGCCATCGCTGGTGGTCAAGATGCTGCTCAGCCGGGACGAAGCGAATATGGCGGAGGCGCGGAAGTACGCGGCGGAAGTCTGCCGCGTGGCGGACAAAGACTCCAGGGCCTATCTTGTCGCCTCCGAAATCCTCGCCACCGACCCGAATCGGCCGTAGGCGTTGAAGGACCCGCCGGGCCGAAGTGAGTCGGTCCGCGCGAGCGCGACGCCAGGCACTTCTTTTTGCTGCTCGCCTCGCGTTCTCCCGTCTGGAGATTGGTACGGCGTCCCTGGAATTACCTGGCCCGTCATTCCCGTGAAAGCGGGAATCCAGAGGGCAGGATGGGCTTGTAGCCCATGCGGGTTCTTCCTCGACACGGATTCCACGGATTCACACCGATTTCAAGCTGACAACTGTCAACCGGGAACCGACAACTGCCTTTTCGTCCGCAGATCATGTCATTGCGAGTCGGTCAGCCGCTTCGCGGCTGGTGTCAGGAAGAAACGCTTATGATACGATAGGAGCCTGTTGGCTCCGACAGTTATGGCTGTGCACTCATTGGTGCGTGTATGCCCGTTTG
>Ga0315282_10001029_pt1 | contig 53853 bp, 52 predicted proteins | sample YL17G07_20_MG_FD_203693 | JGI IMG/M metagenome (GOLD analysis project Ga0315282, IMG submission 203693) | Sediment microbial communities from Yellowstone Lake, YNP, Wyoming, USA - YL17G07_20 | ecosystem: Environmental > Aquatic > Freshwater > Lake > Sediment | place: USA: Wyoming | collected...
CGGAGATCATCCGGCAAAAGATCGAGCCGATGATCACGGACACACGCCGCATGCGGCGGAACGACCCGGGCGAGCCCGACGACTGTCCTGTGTTCACCCTGCACCAAGCGTTTGTGGCCAAAGACAAACGGGACGAGATCGCTCAGGCTTGCCGCAAAGCCGGCATCGGCTGCCTCGACTGCAAGAAGGTCGTAATTGAGAGCCTGATCCAGAGGCTCGGACCCTATCGAGAGAGGAGAGCGAAGTTCGAAAAAAATCCCCGGTTGATCTGGGAAATACTTGAAGAAGGCAATAAGAAAGCCCGGCTAGTCGCGCACAAGACGATGGAAGAAGTCCGAGCAGCCATCGGCTTTTAAGGGTTCACTTGCCGTCTGTTGACCCCAGGACACAGACGGTTTGTGCATCCAAATTTATTAAAGCAAGATGTTAGAGGAAATAGAGCAAGCCGAGGCCCACGACGGCTATCAAGTCAAGCTCGAGGTCTTCGAAGGCCCGCTCGACCTTCTCCTCTTCCTGATCAAAAAGAAAAAAATCGATATCCACGACATCCCCATCGCCGTCATCACCCGGGAATACCTGGAATACCTTGGCGACAAAGAACGGATCAACCTTGATCGGGAGGCGGAATTTCTGCTTATGGCGGCGCTGCTCATCTACATCAAATCGCAAATGCTGCTTCCCCGAGAACAGCCGATCGAACCCGATATCGATCCGCGAAAAGAGCTGGTTGACCACCTCGTGGATTATCAAAAAATCAAGGCGGTCTCCGCTCTCCTCAGAGAAAAAGAGGACGAGCAATCCCAGATTTGGAAGCGGTCGGCCCTCACCGCTCCCCTCCCCGAAGCCGACCTCGACCTTATCGAAGTCTCCCTCTTTGACTTAGCCGAATCATTTTTCACGATGATGAAGCGCAAACAGGCCGAAAAGCAACAGGTCATCAAAGGCAAAGAAATTTCCATTGCCGCCAAGATGAACGAGATCATCGGCGTACTGAAGGAACGCACATTTCTGGATTTTCTGGAATACCTCGGCGGGCAGGAAACTCTTGAGGAAGCTCTCGTTGCGTTTTTCTGCCTGCTGGAGCTGATCAAGGCCCGGATCGTCATCGCCATTCAAGAGCGGCTTTTTCAGACGATCAAAGTCTGGCTGCGCAGAGACGCTCCAATGAAGGTGAATTCATGATGGACAATCTCAAGGAAATCCTCGAAGCCTTGATTTTCATTTCGGTCGAGCCGCTGACAATGGAGAAAATGAAAGAGGTTCTGCAGGACATCCCCGAGGCGGAGATCCATCAGGCTGCCGAGGATCTCGCGGCCCGCTACGCGTCCGGAGGCTGCGCAATCCGTATCCTTCAAACCGCGGGCGGATATGTCTTCTCAACCAAGCCGGAGTACGATCCCTACGTGCGGCGGCTGCTGCAGATCGAACGGAAAAAGAAGCTCTCCGTCCAGGCTCTCGAAACTCTCTCGGCCGTCGCTTACCATCAGCCCGTCACCCTGGCCGAAATCTCGGCAATTCGGAGCGTGGACTCGACCTACGCACTCCACACTCTCCTTGAAAACAAGCTCATCAAAATCGTCGGCCGGAAGGAAGCTCCGGGTCGGCCGCTCGTCTACCGGACGACCGAGAAGTTCTTGACCTATTTCGGCTTGAACTCGATCGAGGATTTGCCGTCCGAAGAGGAACTCAAGAAACTCATGGAGGAAGAGAACGCGTGAGGCAACCCCGCTTTGGTCCCGACCATAAAAGCGGCTGTGACGGCCGCTCTGTCCAAGCACGCGACCGAGAAAGATTTGAAAATCGAAGATTTTTCCTTGCCAATCTGACTATTTTTTAGAAGATCGACGTTTGCCGCCGTAAGCCGCTAAATCAAGGCTTCATCTATACTTAGCATTGACAAATGCGGTTTGATGCGATAGGATAGTCCATCATTTTTCGCTATTATGGAAATCGTCATCGCTAAAAATACGGGATTGTGCTATGGAGTGAAGCGCGCCCTGAAAATCGTCAAGGAAACCCGGTTCCGCCGCGACGGAAAAGTCTCGACATTGGGTGATCTTATCCACAATCCTCAGGTCATCGCCGACCTCGAAAGCCAGGGGATCGATTCCGTCGATAACCTGAAGAATATCAACGAGGGGACCGTGATCATCCGCAGCCACGGCGTCTCGCCCGACATTTACGACAGGCTTAAAAAAAAGAACATCGAAGTTATCGATGCCACCTGCCCGATCGTCAAAAAAATCCAGAAACTGGTGGCCCGGCTGGCGCAAGAAAAACGCGAAATCATCATCGTCGGCAACAAAGAGCATCCGGAAATCAAAGGGCTGATCGGCTACAGCCGCGGCAGGGGGATCATCATCGAAAACGAAACGCAGGCCGGGCCGCTGTGCTTCAAAAAAAGGCGGGCCGTGCTGGCTCAATCCACTCAGGATCTGTATCTGTTTGCAAAAGTTATCGGCGCCCTCGTCGAGAAAACCGAAGAGCTTCACGTATTCAACACGATCTGCCACTCCACCCAGACCCGCCAGCGCGCAACGTCCGAGCTCGCCTCAAAGGTTCAGGCCCTGTTCATCGTCGGCGGCAAAACGAGCTCCAACACTCGGAAGCTTTATCAGATTTCCAAGCGCATTCTGCCCCGCACGTACTTCATCGAAAGCGCCGACCAGATCACGCCGAAAATGCTCCGCGGAGCAAACAAAATAGGAATTTCGGGAGGGGCGTCCACCCCGCCCGAAGCCATCGAAGACGCTGTCGAAATCATCAAACAGAACTTCGAGCAACCATCACGCGAGGAGAGTCGTGTGCCATGTCAGAGATAACCAAACGCCATGACAAAGACGAAAAAATGACGTCCGAGGATTATGAACATCTGCTGGATAAGTATCAATTCAGCGCCAAGGAAATCGCTCCCGGAAAAATCATCAGAGGCCGGGTGATCAAAGTCAGTGCCACGCACGTGTTGGTGGATATCGGGCTTAAGTCCGAAGGCGTCATTCCCATCGAGGAATTCCAGGAGAGTCCCGAACCGATCAAGCCCAAGGCTGGCGACGAAGTCGATGCCATGATCGAGAAGACCGACAGCAAAGAAGGCTATTTCGTTCTGTCCAAAAAGAGCGCGGACATCCAGAAAGCGTTGGACGTGCTGGAAAAGGCGTATAATCACCAGCACTTCATCAGCGGAAAAATCACCGAAAAAATCAAAAACGGCTACACCGTGAACGTCGGCATCAACACCTTCCTGCCCGATTCGCATGCCGATATCAGGGCCGTCAAGGACCCAAGCAAGCTTATCGGCCAGATGTTCAAGTTCAAAGTCATCAAATTCGATCGAAAAAGCGAAAACGCCGTCCTCTCCCGCAAGCTCTTCATGCAGGATGAAAAAGAAAAGAGACGCCGCAAGGTCTTCAGCCACCTGGCGAAGGACCAGAGAGTCAAAGGCCAAGTGAAGTCGCTGACGAATTTCGGCGCCTTCGTCGACCTGGGCGGCGTCGAAGGACTGCTTCATGTCTCGGACATATCCTGGGGCAAGATCAGCCATCCTTCCGAGGTCCTCAAGGTCGGACAGGAAATCGAAGTCGTCGTCCTCGATTTCAACGAGAAAGACGAAAAGATATCTCTGGGCTATAAGCAGCTCACCCCGGACCCGTGGACGAACATCGGGGATAAATATCAGGTCGGCCAGAAGATCAAAGGCAAGGTCACGAGCCTGACCGACTTCGGCGCCTTCGTCGAGCTGGAGAAAGGTGTCGAAGGGCTTGTTCACATCTCCGACCTGAGCTGGTCGCGGAAAATGATTCACCCCAAAAAACTCCTCAGCCTCGGAGAGGATGTCACCGTGACCGTGCTCGACGTCAATCCGGAGACAAAAAGAATCTCTCTGGGTCTCAAGCAATCCTCTCCCCATCCGCTGGAAGTCTTTAAGCGAAAATACAATCCCGGCGCCCGCGTTAAGGGCAAGATCACCAGCATCACCGATTTCGGCGCGTTCATGGAGATCGAGCCGGGCATCGAAGGCTTAATCCATATCTCAGACATATCCTGGGAAAAAATCAAGCATCCCTCGGCCAAGCTCAAGGTCGGCCAGGACGCCGAAGCCGTGATTCTCAATATCGACGTTGAGAGGCAAAAGATCTCGCTGGGCATAAAGCAGCTCGAAGGCGACATCTGGGAAGACTTTTTCGCCCGGCAGAAGCCGGGATCGCTCGTCAACGTCAAGATTGTCCGCCTGGCCGATTTCGGCATTTTCGTCGAGATCATGCCGGGTATCGAGGGTGTGGTCTTTTCGTCGGAGCTCGACGACCGGAAGATCGACAATCCGGCCGAAATATTCAAGGTCGGAGAAGAAAAGACCGCCAAAATCATTAAAACGAACCCCAAGGAAAAGAAAATTTCGTTAAGCTTCCGGCAAGCTCAGATGGACATCCAGAAGCAGGAATACCAGCGCTACGTCGACAGTCAGGACGACCGGATGACGCTGGGTGACCTGATGAAAGATCAGCTTAATAAAATGAAGACTCCTAAAAAACAAGAGAACAAAAAGGAGGGAAAAAGCGATGATTAAAGCCGATCTCATTAACAAAATATCTAAGGAATTGAACATCCCCAAGCAGGAGGCGGAAATCGGCGTGAATCTCTTTTTTGACACCATCAAAAACGCCATTTTGAAGGGCGAAGAGATCGAAGTCCGGGGATTCGGAAGCTTTCGGTTCCGAAACAGGCCTTCCCGCTCGGGACGCAATCCGAGGACCGGAGATCCCGTGAAAGTTCCTCCAAAGAAAGTCCTGTATTTCAAGCCCAGCAAGCTCCTCAAGGAGCTGATCAACAAATAATGCAGTACCTCGCCGCGCCCTGGAGAAAACCTTATTTCCGGAATCTCCATAAAATGACAGGCTGCATTTTTTGCCGGGCTCAGAAGCTCAAAAACGACAAAGACGCCTTTATCCTCTATCGGGGTAAGCACAGCTTTATCATCCTGAATAAATTTCCTTATCTCCCGGGCCACTTGATGATCGCTCCCTACAAGCACCTGGCTTCCTTCGAAAAATCCGGAAAGGACCTGAGCGACGAAATCGTCGATCTCTTGAAATTGAGCCTGAAGGCGGTGAAAAAGAATTATCATCCCCACGGGTTTAATATCGGCATGAACCTGGGCAAGAGCGCCGGCGCCGGTGTCGCCGATCATTTTCATCTCCATGTCGTTCCGCGATGGGTCGGCGATTCCAATTTCATGCCGATCATCGGCGGGACCAAATTGGTCATCGAAGACCTGGATGCGACCTTTGCCCGGCTCTATCCGCTTTTTCAAAAAAGGGTAAGAAACCATGAACTTTGAACCCAGCGAAGACCAAAAACTTCTCCGCGACATGATCCGGGACTTCGCCGAATCGGAGATCGGGCCGCAGGTCAAGGAACTCGAAGAGAAGCGCGAATTTCCGCATCACATCCTCCGCAAATTAGGCCAGCTCGGCATCATGGGGATGAATGTTCCCGCGGAATACGGCGGGAGCAAAACGGACGCACTGTCCAACATCATCGTCTTTGAAGAGCTGGGCCGCTTGTCTCCTGCCATCAGCGTCATCGTCAGCGTCCACTGTTCGCTCTTCTGCTATTCCATCTGGAAATACGGAACAGATCGGCAAAAAGCCAAGTACCTCCCGGCCGCGGCCAAAGCCGAGATCCTCGGCGCTTTCTCCATTACCGAGCCCGAGGCCGGCTCGGACGTCATGGCCCTCAAAACCCGGGCGCGGCGCGACGGCGATTTTTATGTTCTCAACGGCACCAAAGCCTGGGTCACGAGCGGCGGTGAAGCCGGCGCACTCATCGTTTTCGCCGTCACGGAGAAGGACAGAAGCCTGAAAAAACTCAGCGCTTTCATCGTCGAAAATACGTTTCCCGGCTTCAAGGTGACCAAAATCGAGAAGAAGATGGGACTCCACTCATCCCACACGGCCGAACTCACACTCGAGGATTGCCGCGTGCCGGCCGAAAACCTCCTCGGGGAAGAAGGCAAGGGCGCGGCCATCGCCTTGCATTGCCTGGATTATTCGCGGATCGGAATCGCCGCCCAGGCGGTCGGGCTCTCCCAAAAAGCCCTGGAAGAAGGGCTGAAATACGCCAAACAAAGAGAGGCGTTCGGGAAAAAAATCGCAGATTTCGAGGCCGTCCAATTTATGCTGGCCGACTCCGCAACCGAACTCGACGCAGCGCGGTTTTTGACCTATCGGGCGGCCGATCTTTTCGACCGCGGCCGTCCCTTTTCCAAGGAAGCTGCGATGGCCAAGCTCTTCGCCACCGAAGCCGCCAATAGAATCGTCTATAAAGCGCTCCAGATTCACGGCGGCTACGGCTATTCGAGTGAGTTTGAAATCGAACGCCTTTACCGGGACGCCCGGGTGACGACGATCTATGAAGGGACGTCGGAAATCCAGCGCCTGGTGATCGCCAGGAATTTATTGAAGGAATAAAAAAGAAAGTGACATCAGACATATATCAGATGTCCAGACCTGACCCCTATATAGAGGTGAACCGATGCTAAAAACGATGCGAAAAAACGTCAAAGCGCTCAAGCCCGTGCTGTGGTTCGTCGTAGCCGCATTCATCATTTCAATTTTCGTCGTCTGGGGCGGGTCGGGTCAACTCGGCCTAGGGGGAAAAGCCAACACCCTCGCTTCCGTCGGCAAAGAACGCATCTCGTCCGACGCCTACCTCCAGGCCTTAAGGTCCCGAATCGAATCCCTGAAGAAAGAATACAAGGATCTCAATCGGAGTTTCATCGAACAGCTCAACCTCCCCCAGCAGGTCCTGGAGCAGATGATCGAGCAGGCGCTTGTCTTCGAGCTGGCAAAGGAGATGGGAATCCACGCCTCCGACGAAGAAGTCGCCAATAAAATTATGAGCTTCCCGGGCCTCCAGCAGGAAGGGAAATTCGTCGGCTTCGACGAATACAAGCGACGGCTGCAGTGGAACCGGATCGATCTCAGCGATTTCGAAGACAGCCTCCGCAAGGACATCGTCCTGAACAAGGTCGTTCAGATCATCACGGCCGGCGTCAGCGCGACTCCGGACGAAATCTGGGACAATTATAAGAAGGCCAAGGACACCGCAAAAATCGAATATCTGGCTCTAGAAAAGAGCAAGCTCGAGCTCGACAAAAAGCCCGAGACCGCCGACATCCAGGCTCATTTCGAGAAGAACAAGGAAAAATACAGGATTCCAGAAAAGCGGGAAGCGACCTACGTCTTCCTCAAGACCGACGACCTGAAAAAAGAGATCGAGCTCGGCGATTCCGAAATCGAAAAGTACTACAAGGACAACATCGCCCAATTCCAAAATCCCGAAAAAACCAAAGTCAGCCGCATCCATCTCCCCTTCGCGGGAAAAGATAAAGCGTTGGTCCAGGCCGAAGCCCAAAGCGTTCTGGGCAAAATCCGAAGCGGAGACGACTTCGCCGCGCTGGCCAAGGCGTATTCTAAGGATGCCAAAGCCAAGGACGGCGGAGACTGGGGCCTCTACGACTGGAAAACGCTGGCCTCTAAAGAACAGGACGAAATTAAAAAATTGGACGCCGGAAAAATCTCGGGCCTCATCACGCTCGATGACGGAATCGCCATCCTCAAAGTGACGGAAAAAGATGCGGCCGCCACGACGCCCCTCGCCGAGGCGAAACCGCGAATCCGGAGCATCCTTCAGGACCAGAAGGCTCGAGAGCTGGCCGCGGGACGCATCTCCAGCCTTGAAAAAGGCGCTAAGAAAGAAAAGAGCCTCGAAGCGGCGGCCAAAAGAGCCGGCTTCAAAATTCAGAACACCGGTCTGTTGAAACAGGGTCAAGCGCTTGATACGATCGATCCTTCCGGCGCGATCAGCAGCGCCCTGTTCCAGCTTAAAGAGAAAGAGATCTCCGCTCCGATCTATACCTACGGCGGCGTCGGACTCGCCGAATTGAAGAAGACCCAGGCACCGAGAGCGGCGACGTTCGAAGAAGTAAAAACGGACGTCGAGAGCGACCTCGGCGAAGTCAGAAAAAAAGACCTAGCGCTGGCCAAGATCAAAGAAGTCCGAGCTAAACTAACCGACAAAAACTGGGAGGACATGGCCCAAAAATATAAGCTCGAATTCAAAACCGTCAACGAGCATAAAAAAGAGCAGTACCTGAGCGTCATTGGCGAAAGCAAGGACATCGACAGCCTTGCTTTCAGCCTGCCGCTCAAGCAACTGAGCGAGCCCGTGGAATTTTCCAACGGCTACGCCCTGGTCCGCGTGCTCGAGCGCAAAGAAGCCACGAAAGAGGACTTCGAAAAAGAGAAGGACGCCGAGAAGAACAACCTGCTCGAGGCCAAAAAAAACAAATTCCTCCAGTCCTATCTGGCGAAAATTCGGACGGACAAGGGCGTGAAAATCAACTACGATCTGTTCCTGAAGGTGACATCGGAGATTCTGTCGCGCTACGAAACGGAAAAGTGATCTTTTTTCTGGTCACCGACAAAGCCACGATCCGGTCAATGAAAAATATATCGCCCAGAACGATAAGTTTTTGATTTAAACAAACGCACCCCCGTCATTCTATGAAGAACACTAAAATCTACGTCGTTTTCGTCTCCGTCATCGCGGCCATCGGAGGTCTGCTTTTCGGCTTTGACACGGCGATCATCGCCGGCGCGACCCGCTTCCTTAAGGACCGGTTCTCGCTGAGCTCGTTCGGCGAGGGGCTGACGGTCAGTATCGTCCTCGTCGGCTGTATGTTCGGCGCCGGAATCGCCGGGTCCGCGAGCGACCGGATCGGACGGAAACGTTTTCTCCTTGTTTCGGCCATGCTCTTTTTCATCTCGGCCGTCGGCTGTGCCATCCCCCGCAGCCTGCCGGAATTCCTCGTCTTCCGGTTCATCGGCGGCCTGGCCATCGGCTCGGCTTCGATCGTCTCGCCGCTCTACATATCGGAGATCGCTCCGGCGCGGATCCGGGGCGCCTTGGTCTCGGTCAACCAGATGGCCATCGTCACGGGAATCCTGCTCGCCTATTTCGTCAACTGGATTCTCATCGGCGCCGGGCCCGCCAACTGGCGATGGATGTTCGCGACCGGCGCCCTGCCGTCGGTCATCTTCTTCTATTTGGTCCTGCGCGTCCCCGAAAGTCCCCGCTGGCTTCTCAAACAGGGTCGGGAGGACGAGGCGTTGGGCGTCCTCGGCCGGGTCAACAGGCCCGAGGTCGCCGCGACCGAGGTCTCCAGCATCAAGGAAATGCTGGCGCTTAAACGAGGCTCAATCCTGGAGCTCTTCAAACCCGGCTTCCGCGTCGCCCTTCTCATCGGCGTGGTCCTGGCCGTCTTCCAGCAGATCACCGGCATCAACGCAGTGATCTATTATTCTCCGCGTTTCTTCGAGACCGCCGGCTTGGCCCGCGGAACGGCCATCCTCCAATCAACAATCGTCGGGCTCGTCAACATGCTCTTCACGATCGTGGCCATCGTCCTCGTCGACCGAGTGGGGCGGAAACCGCTGCTTCTCATAGCCTCGGGAGGGATGGGAATCTCATTCATCCTGCTTGGGGCCGCATTTAAATTTCAGCTCTTCTCCGGCGGGCTGGTGTTGCTTTTCACTCTCCTCTACATCGCTTTCTTCGCCATGGCCATGGGGCCCATCGTCTGGGTCATCTTGGCCGAGATCTTTCCGATCCAGATCCGGGGACGGGCGATGGCCATCGCCACGGTCGCCCTCTGGGCGGCCGACTTCGTCGTCTCGCTGACGTTTCCGGTGATCGCCGACAAGCTCCATGAGTCGTTCGCCTTCTGGCTCTATGCGGGGATGTGCGCCTTCGATTTTCTCTTCATCTGGCTCGTGCTTCCGGAGACGAAAGGAAAGACGCTGGAGGAAATCGAACGCCGCTGGCTGAAGCGCTGACAGCTTAAGTCCGGATCAAGTCCAGGAAAAGCCTGTGGACGGCAGCTTCTAAAGCGTTCTTAAAACGCTCAACCGTCTCGTCAAACTCGCCGGCCCAATAATCTTTGATGAACATCGGTCTCCCGATATTCAACAATATTTTTCTGGGAACTAAGAACGGAACCTGCGTGCCGAATATGGCCAGCGGTGTCACCGGCACGGAAATTTTTTCGTTTTTGTAGATGTTATGCGCGACGATCGACGCCCCGCGGCCGAACAGCGCCACATAGGGATTGGAGTCTTTCGGTTTGACCCGGCCTCGTCCCTGAAGGGAGACGATCGCCCGGCCTTTATGCATGTACTCTTCGCACCGCCCAATGGCATCCCGTTTGTCGTGCGCATAGAGATCGACCGGAATCGTCCCGACTTTGGCGATACGGGATGATACGTAATCAACAAACAGGAACTTGAAAGGATTCAGCAAAAAATTCAGAAACAGGCCGAACCGCTTGAGATGGCGGTGGAGATGTTTCTTCACAAGAAAACTGAACTCCTGCCTCGTGAAAATCTGTTTATTGGCGTTAAAAAAAATGGGCCGAGGCACAATCCGGAACAGCAAGGCGACATCTTTGAAGCTACCGATGTGGTTGCCGATAATGATATTGGGGCCTTCCTTGACGATATTTTCCTTGCCCCGGACAATAATCTTTTTGTTAACCAGCGCCAAATTGCATAGCCGCCGGATGACGTTCTCAAAGCGCTTCAATTCATCTTCAAAACTGGCCATGCACCTGCTCCGGGATTTATTTTATTCGTTCTCTATTTGCTTGTAAATGGAGGAACAACATGCTAATTTATCTTGGGAATCTCAAAAAGGAGACAGCCATGGCCCTTATCATCCGCGGCGGATCGGTCTTCGCCCCTCAGCCTCTCGGAACCAAAGATCTCTTGCTCGCCGGCGAGATCATTGAAGCGCGCGCCGAGCCGAACAAGATCAGGCTTGAAGGAGCCGACGTCGTTGAAATCAAGGCCGCCGGAAAATATGTCCTGCCGGGTTTCATCGACAGCCATGTTCACATTTTGGGCGGAGGCGGCGAAGGCGGCCCTTCGACGCACGTCCGCGAAATCGCCGTTGAAGACATCATCCCCAGCGGCGTCACGACGCTTGTCGGCTGCCTTGGAACGGATGGAATCACCCGCCGCATGGAATCCCTTCTGGCCAAAGCTCGGGCGCTGGACGTCGAAGGCCTCACGACATACATTTTTTCCGGGTCTTACGAGATCCCCGTCAATACGATCACGGGAAGCGTCCGGCGAGATCTCGTTCTTATCGATAAAGTGATCGGCGCCGGGGAAATCGCCATTTCCGACCATCGCTCTTCACAGCCGACATTTGACGAAATCGCCCGGCTGGCGGCCGAGTGCCGGGTCGGCGGACTGCTCGGCGGAAAAGCCGGCGTGCTTCACCTTCACGTGGGGGACGGACCCCGGCGTCTCGAATTTCTTTTCAGGCTGATGAAGGAGACCGAAATCCCCGCGAGTCAGGTCATCCCCACCCACGTCAACCGCAACCTTCTTCTTCTGGAGGAAGCGATCGACTACGTTCTCGCGGGAGGATACATGGATTTGACCGCGGGCATCGATCCGGAAGAGGAGAACGATTCCGATGTCAGCGTCGAGACGGCCGTCCGTCTTTGCCTTGAAAAGAAAGTCCCGCTCGGCCGCGTGACGATCAGCTCGGACAGCAACGGCAGCTTTCCGGTTTTCGACAAATCGGGCAATCTGGCCGATTTAACAATCGCCGTACAAAAAACACTTTTCCAGAAATTCCGGTCGCTCGTCCAGAGAAAGATCCTCGGCTTCGAACAAGCCGTTCAGGTTTTTTCCGCCAATCCGGCGAACTTCTATAAGCTCCGCCGGAAAGGCGAAATTCGAACGGGAAATGACGCCGACCTGATCATGCTCGATCAAGATTTGAACTTGACGGACGTCATCGCCAAGGGCCGCCTGATGATGGCTGATGGAAAGCTGCTGGCCAAAGGAACTTTTAAATAAAAAAATGGGGACATGTGCCGAATTAATATGGACGCAATAAATAAGGTGACAACCTAGAGGCGGCGCTTAACCCGTCCGTAGCCCCCGGACCCCGAGGAACCAGTCCCGTCGGTTCCCCCCGTCGGAAAAGCCGACGGAGCCCCCCTCCGCTACGGGGGCTTGAGGACGGCCTAAGCGCCGCCCGAACGGTGATGTCACTTTTATTAATGCGTTGATATTAGCATCAACGCCGGCGATCGAAGGGAGCGCGGCGATCTCATCGCGCCTTCCATAAGATTGCCGCGGCGCAAAGCGCCTGGCCGTAAGACGGTCATCAGTCACAGTTCGCTTTAGACGATGATCCAGGAGAGACCGAATGGAAAACGCTAAACGAGAAGTCCATCAATCCCGCAAAACACCGTCGTTCGGAATCGCCCTTCTTCCCCTCATCGCCATGGGGCTCCTTCTCGGCGTCGGCTACGGTGTCTATAAAATCCGGCCGCAGGTCCTGCTTGTGGTCGCGGCCGGTCTCACCGGCTGCCTGGGATTCTTGCTGCATTTCAGTTGGAAAGACATGGAGCGGGGCATTGTCGACAGCATTCACAAAGCCATGCCCGCGATTCTCATCATGCTGACCGTCGGAATCCTCATCGGCTCGTGGATGGCCAGCGGCACGATCCCCATGGTGATTTATTACGGCTTGAAACTCATTTCGCCGAAGTTCTTTCTTTTCACAGCCTGCCTGGTCTGCAGCATCACAGCCCTGGCCACGGGAACCTCATGGGGCACGATCGGGACGGTCGGCGTCGCTTTCATCGGGATCGCCATGGGGCTGGGGGTTCCGCTCGGCATTGCCGCCGGAGCTATTGTTTCCGGCGCTTATTTCGGCGATAAGATGTCGCCCTTCTCCGATATTCCGAACCTGGCCGCCGTGACGGCCGGCGCGAATCTTTTCGACCATATCAAACACATGATGTGGTCGGCGGTTCCAGGCTGGCTGATCAGCCTTGTTGTTTATTTCTTTGTCGGGCTGAAATACCAGGGTGGCTCGACCGAATCCGCCACAATGACGCTCATCCTGGACACGATCAAGAAAAATTTCCGCTTTAATATTCTGCTCCTTCTGCCGATGCTCATCGTTTTTTATCTGGCATTCACCAAAAGGCCGACGATCCCGGGAATGCTGCTTTCTTCGCTTATCGCCGCCGTCCTGGCCATCGTTTTCCAGAAGGCGTCCGTCGTCGAGATCGGCCAGGCCGTCAACACCGGCTATCCCGCGCACACCGGCGTCGAAGCCGTGGACAAGCTTCTCACACGGGGAGGTTTGATGAGCATGATGGAGACGCAGCTTGTGGCGTTCACCGCTTTCAGTTTCGGCGGCATCATGCAGAAAACGGGCCTTCTGGCCGTGATCCTCGACCGGGTGATGAAACTGGCGGATAAAATCTGGAACCTCGTCGTGGTCACCATCGGCTCATGCGTCGTGACGGCTTTAGTGACGGGGAGCTCCTATCTGTCCGTCATTATCCCTGGCGATTTACTAGGGCCGATGTATAAGAAAAAAGGCTTGGCGGCCAAAAACCTGTCGCGGATCATCGACGAATGCGGCGGCATTATGGTCCCTCTGGTCCCCTGGAGCATGGCCGGCGTCTATATCACGGGGGCGCTGGGAGTCCAGGTCCTCTCCTATCTTCCCTGGGCCATCGCCAATTATGCAGCCATCTTCATTTTGGCCTTATACGGCGTCACGAAATTTACCATGGCCCCGAAAATCCGGGAGGATGAAACGCAGGCCGGAAGCTGATTTCTTACTTGTCTTCGTTGTCCGCGCTACTTATCGCTTTTTCGAACTTTTCTTTGGCTTTTTGGAGCTTCTGTTTCTCCAGTTCGGCCGTGGCTTCGAATTTACGTTCGAATCCCTCTTTTTTCTTTTTTTCCCTGAGGAGAAGGTCGTCCAGCGATTCCTTTTTCCTGGCCCCCCTCTCGGATTTGATGACGTCCCCGGCCGCGGCATCCACCCAAATGACCGTTTGACAGTGCGGGCAGACGACCTCATAGACCTTTTCTTTATCGGCGCACATGGCTTTTATATGTATCAGAAAAGCTGGACTGAATCAAATTCCTAGTGCCCCGTCTCATAAATTTCTTGTTCTTGTATTTCGCAGAGCCGGGGCACTTCCAAGGGGGAGTCAAGCTCCCCCTTCGGCGCTCCGCTGAACCCCTGAGGGGGGCCACTCCGCCCCCCTCAAACTCCCCGGCGGTTGCGCGTTTAAATGATTATCTCGATTAATTCAAGATAGTTGCGAGACGCGCAACTAGGGCTCTTTGGGTTTATCGTCCGACGAGGCATCGATCTTGTGTTTCTTCATCAGTTTGAACAGTCCTTGACGGGAAAGGCCGATTTCCTCGGCCGTCTTGGCCTTGTTGTAGTTATAACGGACCAAGGCTTGATTCAGAAAGCGCTTGACGAATTCGGCTTTGGCTTCAAAAAAATTGTAATCGGCGCCGCCGGACGTCTCCTGCCGGGGATTGACTTTCGGGGATAGGTATTCCTCACGGATGAACCGGCCGTCGCCGCAGAGAATAAGAGAGCGCTGGATTTCGTTCTGGAGTTCCCGGACATTGCCGGGCCAGGAATAGCCGACGAGCAACTCCAGCGCCTTGGGCGTGAAATAAGCCCGCTCCTTGTTCATCTCCCGGCTGTACTTTTCGATAAAGTAATTGAGGAGAAGCAACAGGTCATCCTTACGCTCCCGGAGCGGCGGCACATCGATCACTACGATCCGAATCCGGTAATAGAGGTCTTCCCGAAAATTTCCCCGCTCGATCTCTTTCTCCAAATCCTTGTTCGTAGCGCTGATGAATCGGACATTGATCGACCTAGTTCGATTTTCTCCGATCCGCCGAATTTCCCTCTCCTGAAGGAGCCTGAGGAGCTTGGCTTGAAGAGGAAAGGTAAGATCGCCGATCTCATCCAGAAAAAAAGTCCCGCCCTCCGCCTCTTCGATGAGTCCGGGCTTGTCTCGCATAGCCCCCGTGAAGGCTCCTCTTGTGTGGCCGAACAACTCGCTTTCCAGGAGATGATCGGGGATAGCCCCGCAATTGACGGCGACGAACTGGCGTTCCCGACGGGCACCCTGAAAATGGACGGCCCGCGCAATCAGCTCTTTACCCGTCCCGCTTTCGCCCTGAATCAAGACAGGCGCGTCGATGTCCTTGACTTTATCGATCAGGGAGCAAATATGACAGACGGCTTCGCTTTTCCCGATCAGGGAGGCCTGCGGTTCCTGCCGGCCGAAGCGATGTTCCTCCATGAGTGTTGATAGCTACGCCAAATGTTTTGAACGATTTGTTTGGCGTTTTTTCTCACTCTTTCCCGGCTTTTGCCGACGGGGGCCGCCTAAATCGAGCCCAAGATCCCCCGTATGATCTGGCGTCAATAGGAGGGGGTAGATCTATACATCTGACCCTAATCTCAATCTGCAGTATTTTTAGATTCTTATTTTTTTGCTACAATAAACTCACTATGCAAAAGCCTTACGTCCAAAAAATCTCGACGGTCTCGAAATTTGATGTTTACTACGTCGACGGGAAATATATCAGGACCAACATCAATGAAGAATTCACTAACTTCGGCCAGCACTACCGTTTCAGATTCATCCCCGAAAGCGAGTTCTGGATCGACCTGGAACACACACCAGGAGAAGCGGAATTCTTTATCGACCACATGCTCATCGAAAACCGCCTGATGGCCCTGGGCATGAAATACGACGACGCTCTGGCCAAGGCGGACAAAGTTGAAATGAAAGAGCGCCGGAAAGTCGATCTCATTCAAAAAGGCATAAAGCCAGGTCATAAAAAGGACGAGTACTTGCCCAAGATCCGCAAGAAACTTCTCCAGAAGTACGACAACGGCCTGGCCGTCTGGCTCGTGGACGGAGAGCTCATCCGGGACGTGTTTTTCATCGATTTCACCGAAGGCGGGCACGACAAGGTCTATCATTTCGTGCCCCCCGGCGAAGTCTGGCTGGACGACGATCTTCAACCGGGCGAGCTGAAATACGTCCTTCTCCACGAAGTCCATGAGCGCCGGCTCATGGCCCAGGGCTGGGAATACCACAGGGCCCACCGGTCGGCGAGCCACATCGAATACCACTGCCGGCACCATCCGCAGGAGCTCGAACTGAAGCTCCAGGAAGAAATCGAAAAAAACAAGGTTTAGCCGCAGTTGCCGCAGATTACTCTCGGGCAGACATGCCGAATTCTCCCTATTTCCAAGTCGACTACAGGCAGGAAAGGAAACGAATTCGGTATGCCCCTTTCAATTCTTTTTTTGATTTGCTTTTATTCTTTGACATATGACAGAATGAATGCAAGGAAAGCCACCATGAAAAAACATATTTTTCTAATTTTGATTCTCGTTTGTTTCACGTTCTTGAATCTTTCGGCTGAAGACAAAATTCCCGGCCAGCGGCCGGTGCTGATGATCAAGGACACGTTCAAATTCGTCCCGGGCTCGTGGGCGGACTACGCCATCGTCGATAAGATCAAAAAAGAAACCTACCGGATGTATATTGCCACGCTGGAGCGAGAAATCGTCAAAAACGTCCCCTGTTCCTGGCTGGAAATCGAAATGGAAATGAAGGACCAGCCGATCGTCGTGACCAAAATTTTAGCGGAAGAGACCAAGGACGGGCCGGGAAAAATCATGAAAGCCATCATCCAGGTCCAGGGATATTCGCCCTTCTCGGTCCCCAATAAATACATGGAAGGGACGGACAAGCAAGTGGCCCCCTTCGACGCTGCGCAGATCGTCAAGCGCCTGGAGCAAAAAACCATCGTCCATAAAGGGAAAACGATCAGCGCCGTCGTCGTCGAGGCCGAAGACTCAAAAGGCGAAAAAACGGCGGCTACGGTCAGCCTCGAACTGCTGCCGATCGCCGTCTATGACGCCGAAACCAACGACATGAAGATGTCGGTCAATGATTGGGGCGGAGGGGCCAAAAGCAAAATCAAAGGAACGCCCGTGAGCTTTACGCTGTGGATCATTGAACAGATCGCGAACGGCCTGACAGAAAAAAAGAAATAATTAAGAGGAAATCTTTTCCAGGATTTTGATACGTTTGGCCACGTCGCGGTACTTGGCGTTCCAGGCTCTGACCTGACGGAAGAAGGCTAAAGCCGCCGCGTTTTCGTTAAGGGCTTCATAGAGCGTCGCCAAATCATACGTCAGCGAATAATAGGGGTCCGTGCCTTCGGTCGTCAGTTTCATCGCCTCTCCCAGCCACTTGAGCGCTTCCCGCAGGTTTTTCTTTTTTTCATAACAACGGCTGACAAGAGCAAAGCAATCAGCGGCGCGGCTTTCGTCCTGGGCCGCAATCTTAAACTCCTCGATGGCCTCGTCCATCAGCCCCTGCTCAAAAAAAGCGACGCCCAGATTGTAGCGGGCCTCGGAATCTCTCAAATCGATTTTTTCTTCGACATGCCTGCGGAATTCCAACACGATGTCCGCCAGGTCCTTCTCGATGAGATCGGTCTTATCTTTCAGTTGTTTATAAAATGTCGCTTCGATGGCCTCCAGCTCTTCGCCGATCTTTCCTTCAAGATCCAAATAAGTGCGGGATTCTTCCTGGGGCCGGGCCAAAGGCACGAGCTCGGTGCCGGCGAAAATCTCTTCGGCGGAGATTTTTTCTCCCCCCTCGTCCTGAGGGAAAAGCGTTTCACGCGGAAAATCCGGGCCGGGCTTGGGAAAAGTTTTCTTCTCTCCAAGCTCAGCTTCCTTAGCCGAGACTTGTTCGACCATCAAAGGGATTTCTTCATCCTCCACGGAAGACTGGGATTTGCGGATCAAAGCCAGGTGCTGCCCGATGCTCGGCTCCTGGGGATAACAAAGCTCGAGGTTTTTAAGGATGCGCCGGGCATTGCGAGCAAGTCCACGCTGCAAATAGAGGTCGGCCTTGGCCAGGTTGGTCTTAATGATATCCCGGTCTTCGGGAGAGAGGAAGATCGTCCAGTCCGTGCCGGACCCCGGCGCCGGCGCTGCCGTCTGATCAATTATCCCCGCGCTGAGGATCTCTTTTCCAAGCTTCGGATCATCCGGGCAGAGACTTACAAGCTCCTGAAGGACACGGAGCCTCTTTTCTTCCATTTTTTTCTTCTTGTACTCTTCCAGAAGAATCCGGTCGACGATTTCCAGATTCTCCCCTTGGCTGCTATAGCGATAAATCGAGGCCAGCTTCTCCAGGCTGGGAAGATGCATCGCGCCGGTCATCAGGATGAGGCCGAGAAGGCCGATAGCCTTGTCCTCCTTTTTTTTGTTGATCAGATTGGTCAGAAGGGGCTCGTAGAGCTTAAATGCCCTATCCAGTTTCCCGCGGCGAATTTCGATGGCGGCCAGCTTGGCCCGGGCGTCGGCGTTCTGCGGTTCGTTGGCCAGGATTTGCGCGAAAATCTCCATCGCCTTCGCATCGTCCCGGATATCCAGATAAAAGTTGCCTATAAGCTTGAGCAGATCTGGATCCGACTTGTGTTTTTGAAAGCTTTGCTCGACTAGGGCGACGGCTTCTTTTTTCCGACGCTCTTTTATATAGATGCGGACAAGATTGGCCACGGTCCGGACATCTCCGTCCTTGAGCCGCCGGGCGTCGGCCAGGACCTTCTCCGCCCTTTTTAAATCATTCCGGACGAAGAGCAAATCAGCCACATCGTTGAGCTCGGCCAGGGCCTTGTCGACCGCTCCTTTTTTAACATACATCCCGGCGAGCTTCAGCCGCGGCTCGATCTCCGCATGGTCCAGCCTGGTCAATTTCTCATATAAAGAAATAAGCGCCGTAAGATCGCTTTTGGCTTCAAGCTCTTCTGCGGCCTTCGCATATTCGGACCGGGCTTCGGACAAAAAACCCAGATGGTTGTAGAGATCACCCAGCTTGACGGTCAGACCGATGTTGGTCGGGTCTAATTTTTGGATCTTTTTCGAGATCGCCAAAGCCTGGGAATAGGCGCCCCGCTTTTCCAGGTTTTGAGCGTTCGTCCGGAATATTTTGAGGGCATTGTCTTCCTGGCCTAGCTGGACGAAAAGATCGCCGATGATATTGCTGATAGAGATAACCTGGGCGCTGCCGTCGAGCAGACGCTCGTATTCGGCGATCGCTTCGCGGAGCTTTCCGGCCTTGACATATTTTTCCGCGGCGTTGGCGATCTTGCGTCTATCAACTCTCGAGGTCATGAAAATTTAAAACAACTTCTTCTCCAATTGTAGTCTAAAAGTCTTCCGGTGAAAAGAGGCAGGCCCGAGCTTCTCTAAAGCCTGAAAATGCTCCCGTGTGCCATAGCCCTTGTTTTTTCCCAGCGCATAGCCCGAAAAAATCCCGTCGCAGAGATCCATTATGCGGTCCCGCAGGACTTTGGCGACGATAGACGCGGCGGCTATGGAATAGCTCTTTTGATCGCCCCCGCGGATAGCCTGTTGAACATAAGGGATGCCGCGGAGTTCGAATCCGTCCACAAGAACGACCTCCGGCCGGCACGGCATCCGCTCTACGGCGCGGCGCATAGCTTCGAGGGAAGCCCAGAAGATATTTTTCTGGTCGATCTCTTTATTCGTGCACAGCCCGACGCCGACGGATTCGGCTTCGGATAGAATGAACCGCGAGAGCTCCCGGCGCTTTTTAGCCGTGAGCAGTTTGGAGTCCTTTATCTGCTCGAACCATCGGGGTCCGCAGACCGTCTGTTGACCCGATTTCTTGTCACCGAACTCCTCAATCAGAGAGGGAGGCCAAACGACGGCCGCGGCGATGACCGGGCCGCAGAGGGCGCCCCGGCCGACTTCATCAACTCCCGCAATAAACCGATATCCCCGGTCGAAAAAATATTTTTCAATCTCGAAATCGGCCACGGTGAAGGCTTATTTTTATTCACGGAGCCGGGCGGCTTTTCCTTTCAAGTTCCGAAGATAGTACAGCTTGGCGCGCCGGACTCTGCTCGTCCGGACGATTTCCACTTTCTTGAGCGTCTGGGAATGGAGGGGAAAGACCCGCTCGACGCCGATGCCGAAGGAAATCTTTCGGACGGTGAACGTCGTGCTTAGACCCGTCCCCCGCTTGGCGATCACATCCCCTTGAAAAATCTGAATGCGCTCTTTATCGCCCTCTTTGATGATGACATGCACCTTGACCGTATCCCCGACTCCGAAGGGTGCCATATCCTTTTTCATGTGTTTGTCTTCGACCAATTGAACTAGGTTCATCGTTTGTTCCTTTCGTCTTGTATTTGATCCAGGAGCTTTTTTTCTTCTGGAGACAGTTTCCGTTTTCCCAGGAGGTCCGGCCTCCGCAGCCAGGTTTTTTCCAGCGATTTTATTCTGCGCCAGGCTTCGATTTTTTTGTGATCTCCGGAAAAAAGAACCTGGGGAACTTTCATGCCCCGGAATTCCCGGGGCCTCGTGTAGTGCGGGTGATCCAAACGGCCTTCAAAAAAAGAATCATGCCGGACCGACTCTTCTTTGCCCACGACCTGAGGGACAAACCGGGCCACGGCGTCAACGACGACCATGGCCGGAAGCTCGCCACCGGTCAGGACATAGTCGCCGATCGATACCTCATCGTCGGCCAGATGCTCGCTCACGCGCTCGTCTACGCCTTCATAGCGTCCGCAGATCAAGATGATTTGCGGATGGCAGGCCATTTCCTCGGCCACTCGGCCGTCAAGTCTCCTCCCCTGAGGCGAAAGAAGAACCACGGGACTCTTCGCCAACCGCCTCACGCTCTCGACGGCCGCGAAAATGGGCTCGGGTTTGAAGACCATCCCTTCCTCGCCGCCGTAGGGGCGGTCATCCACCTGCCGATGCTTATCCCGCGTAAAATCTCGCAAATTATGCACGTTGATCTCAATCAGGCCCTTTTGGATCGCACGTCGGATGACTCCCCCTGAAAAAAAGCCCTCGAACATTTCAGGGAAGATTGTGATTATATCAAATCTCATTCAAGTCTAAAAGGCCATCGGGAGGGTCGATGACGATCCTTTTTTGGGCCGGATCGACGTCCACGCAGATTCCGCGGCTGAGAGGAACGAGGACTTCCTTGCGATTTTGAGCGTTTTCGACGACCAAAACGGCCGATTCTCCGATAGTTAAGACATCTTTGACAATCCCGATGTGCTCCATCTCCTTTGTGTAAACAAAGCAGCCGGTCAATTCATGGGAATAAAACCGGCCTTCCTCCAAGGGCGCAAGATCCATCTCCGGAACGCAGATATCCCGGCCAGCGAGTTCATCGGCCTGGGCCAGAGTATCTATTCCCCGGAGCTTGAGGATATGCGAATTTTTATAGGGATTAAGATATTCGACTTCGAACGCTTGGAAGTCCCCTCTTCCCGTTAGAAAAATCTTAAAAAAAAAATTTCCGGAGCAAGCTCCGCGTCAAGCTTAACCTTGAGCTCCCCCTTATTCCCATGACTCCTTAGAACTTTCCCGATGCTCTGCAACTCAGCCTTTTTCAATGATTTCGAGGTTGAATCTCCTCTTCAGTTTCATGCCCGCGGCGCCAAGAATAATGCGGATAGCGCGCGCCGTTCTTCCCTGTTTTCCAATGACTTTGCCCAGATCTTCAGGCGCAACTTTGAGTTCCAGAATAGTAGTCTGTTCCCCTTCGAGCTGGGAAACCTGCACCTTTTCCGGTTGGTCCACTAACGCTTTGGCAATCAATTCAACGAGCTCTTTCACTGTAACCTCCTTTAAGATTTAGAGTCTTCTAAATTGGAAAGTTTTGTTGACTTGGTAACTTTTTCTAAGAGAGACTTTACGGTCGGCGATGCCTGCGCGCCCCGGTCAAGCCAAAATTTAGCTCTATCCAGGTCAATATAGATCTCCGGCGGCTCTTTGAGAGGATTATACGAGCCTAGGGTCTCCTTGGCTTTGCCCTCGCGAGGTTTTTTCGAATCCACGACGACAACTCGATAAGAAGGCCTGCTTTTTGCACCGAATCTCATCAAACGCATCGAAATCATGTAGGTTAATCCATTCTATTAAAATAATTTAAGATAATATCCGAATTCATTGCCTAAGTCAATAAAAAAATGGACACGGACCGGTTTACTCAAATCCTGTCCCTCCGGAGATTAAGCTTATCGCCGACCCGGCCGGAGGCTGCTTTTCGGCACCGAATTTATGACGGCGGCCGGTTTCGGCTGGCGGCTGATCTGGTGGCTACCATAAAATACGAGGACTCATCGCCGGATAAATTCAATTATTTTAGCGACGATAGGATTTTCTGGAACGCCGACTTTTTCATCATGCTCTGCATTTCCTGGAACTGCTTGAGGAGCTGGTTGACTTCATGGACGGGTCGGCCGCTTCCGCGTGCGATCCGCTGCCGCCGGCTGCCGTTGAGGATTTTCGGGTTGATCCGCTCTTCGGGAGTCATGGAGTTGATGATCGCCTCAAAGTGAAGGATTTTTCGATCATCGATCTGTGCCTGGCCGAGATGTTTAAACGGCCCCACCGACGGCAAATGGCCGAGCATGCTGGAGAGCGACCCCATTTTCTTGATCTGCCCGAGCTGTTTTTTAAAATCCTCCAGGGTGAATTCCTGCCTGCGGATCTTGCGGGCCAGGTCCTCGGCTTCTTGGATGTCGGCTTGCTGCTCGGCTTTTTCAATCAAGCTCAAAATATCGCCCAGGCCCAGGATGCGCGAGGCCATGCGGTCGGGATGAAAAATTTCGAGTTTGTCGAATTTCTCGCCGACGCCGACGAATTTGATCGGCTTCCCCGTGACCGAGACGATGGACAGGGCCGCACCGCCGCGGGCGTCGCCGTCGAGCTTGGTCAGGATGATCGACGTCAGGCCGATTTTTTCGGCAAACGCCTGGGCGCTTTTGACGGCATCCTGGCCGGTCATGGCGTCGCCGACATAGATCATCTCGATCGGATTGAGGATATTCTTGACCAGCCGCAGCTCTGCCATCAACTCTTCATCCACATGGAGCCGTCCGGCCGTATCGACAAGCAACAGGTCGTAGCCACGGTTTTTGGTAAACTGGACAAGCTGGCGAAAGGCATCCTCGGGCTCGGCCATTTGCTCTCGGGACATTTCATAAAAAGGAAGATTGAGGGAGCCTGCGATCATTTTTAATTGGTCCTGAGCCGCCGCCCGTTTGAGGTCGAAAGAAACGAGAATCGGATTTTTTCCCTTGCCGAGCGCCCACTTGGCCAGCTTCCCGCAGGTCGTCGTTTTCCCGCTCCCCTGAAGCCCGATGAGCATGAAAATCGAGGGCGGCGCTGCGGCGAATGTCACCGGCTTTTCCGAATGGCCCAAGATTTCGACGAGCTCGTCGCGGACGATTTTGATCACCTGCTGGCCGGGCGTTAAGCTGTCGATCACTTCCTGGTTGAGGGCTTTGGCTTTGATTTTCGCTTCAAAATCCTTGACGACCTTGTAGTTGACGTCCGCTTCGAGAAAGGCCAGGCGAATCATCTTCAGGGCCTCGACCATGTTTTTTTCGGTGATTTTGCCCTCGCCCTTGAGGAATCTCATCACCTTCTGCAGCCGGTCGGACAACTGGTCAAACACTTTTAGGATCCTTAAATCAAATGCTTGCTCTTGCAGTTATAATAAGTTAAACGCCCCCTCCGGTCAAACCCATGCCGAGGACATGTTTGCGAACGAAAATGACCTCTCTTTTTAGATGAATTGAACTTCAACGGCCGGGATGCTAGACTGATCGCATGCTGTTCATCAAGAAATCCTCCATTCTGTTGCTCCTCGTATGGTTCTGTTCATCTTCGTTTTGGGCCCTCGAGCCTCCCACCAAAGCCGAGCTTGAGCAATATGCGAAAGACGGATCACTTTATAAGCGGATCCTCAACGCTTATGCTCTCGGCAATCATCTCCTCGCGCCCGAGCTTGCCCAGAATCTGAGGACTCGGTTCGAGCGTTTTCGTCCTGCAGGGATCGATATACCGAAGTTCGAAATCGAAATGCCAGCCGGCCTTCCTCCGGGAATCCGGAACACTCTGAAAAGCAAAGGAACGGTCAAAGTCTTCGCCCTTCTCATCTCCTTTTCCGATTATCCGGCTTATGGTACCTCCGCATCGATCGACGCTAAAATATTCGGCGACGGCGACGGCAATTGGCCGTATGAAAGCCTTTGCAACTACTACCGCCGCGCTTCCTACAATATGCTCGAGATCAAGGGCGTCACCCTGGGATGGTACACTCCCGCTTATCCGCGGTCGAGCCTGGCCCAGACTACGGCCGCGCGCGAAAACCTGATCAAGGAAGCCCTGACCTATTTCGACAACCAGGGTCACGATTTTTCTCAATATGACAACGACGGCAACGGCGCCATCGACTATTTCCTCGTCATCTGGACGGGCCCGAACAACGGCTGGGCCAATTTCTGGTGGGGCTACCAAACCACTTTCTCGGATCAGAATTTCAAGCTCGACGGCAAATCTTTCTATCAGACCCGATATTCCTGGCAGTGGGAATGCCGGTCCTACCCGGGACCTTTCACGGCGAGTACCGTTATCCATGAAACGGGGCACGCTCTCGGCCTTCCCGATTATTACGATTATGACGACACGGTCGGGCCCAGGGGCGGCGTCGGCGGACTGGATATGATGGACGCGAGCCGGGGCGACCACAACGCGTTCAGCAAAATGCTGCTCGATTGGATCACGCCTCAATTTTTTAGCTATGGAAACCGGGCGTTCGTCCTCGGCGCCTCGGGCAACACCCGGGACGCCCTGATCGTCATGCCGGAATTCTCCTCGTCCAAGCCGCTCGACGAGTTCTTCATCGTCCAGAACCGCTTCCGCGCGGAGAACGATTTTTTCCTTCCGGGGGACGGTCTGCTCATTTGGCACGTCGACGCGCGGCTCAACTCGAGCAACAATTTTCTCTATGACAATTCCTATACCGAGCACAAGCTGCTGCGGTTGATGGAAGCGGACGGCCAGGAACAAATTGAAAAGAACTATGCCGCAACCGCCGCGGATTATTATGTCCAGGGGAATGAATTCCGGCCGACCGCATTTCCCAATAGCCGCCGCTACGACGCCACCGACTCAGGTGTCTCCGTCTACGGAATCGGACCGTCGGGCCAATCCATGACGCTGACCGCCGACATTCACTACACGCTCCTGCCCCCGCTGAATCCCGCCATTCAAAGGCTCGAAAGCGATTTTATTTTCTTCAAAGAATACATCAATAAGCTGACCTGGCAAAACGACCCGAAAAACCGGACCGAAATCGACGGTCACCGGATTTATAAAAAATCCAGGGGAGCGCCCGACGCGGCTTTCGTTCTCGAGTCCGAAGTCGGTCTCGGCATTTTGAGCTATGAGCACAAGGGCCTCAAAAAAGATGAGTTCTTCGTCTATCGGATCATCGCCGTGGACAAAAACGGCGTTGAAAGCAGCGCGGTGGAGGTGAGCAATTGAGCGCGCTGGCCATAAAAAAAATCGCGGCCGCCCTGATCCTGCTGATGAGCCTCTCGGCCTTCGTTCGCGCCATAACGATCCGGCCGGGCCTTTTCTACGGCCTCCGAAAAATCGAGGATGCCAAGATCAAGGCCGCCTACAAAGAGGGGAGCGTCTTTCTTCCCTATATCGAATTAGGCTTCTGGAAAGGCTTGATGGTCGGAGCGGCCTACGAAACCGCCGAAGCTAGCTATGGAAACCTCGGAATACATCAGGTCCCGGCGACATTTCAATTGTCCGGCCTGGATTTTTATCTCGGCTATGAATTCGAGATCGGAAAACTCGCCCTATTCGTAAAAGCGGGATACGGAGTTTATTATTATAAGCAGACCGTCGATTACGCTTATGTCCAAGATTATAAGGTGGACTATAGACAGGGGGCGATCATAGGCACGGCCGGCCTAAAATTCTATCCGGGGAAATCGTTGTTTTTTTCGGCAGCCGTCAAATATGTTTCACTGAAGGTCAAACCTTATGATTCCGAAGTCAATCTCAGCGGATTCCGCTACCTGGCCGGCCTCGGTCTGTCGTTTGATTTTTAAACTAAAAAATTGGACACATCTCGGGGATAATATAATTGTACCTGCCCTCGGGGCGTGCATTGCCGACATTATAAAGATATATCGGAACATCGGGCTTTTTTCTTGACAGGCCGTCCCGTTTGCTGTTAAGGTATTACTACTTTTTGCGCAGACGAACCTAACATGAAGAAAATCAAGAGTTTTGACGAATCCAGCGAGGAGACTGGCATGAATTTAAAGATCGACTACAATGAAATAAACAAGCTCATCAAGCTTTTAGAAGAAAAAAACCTGGTTGAGTTCGAGCTCGAAGTCGAAGGCTTCAAGATTAAGCTCCGCCGGAATTCCCAGGGCGTTTTTTCCCCTGGGCAGCAGACCGCTGCGGCCGACTCCAAGTCCTCTTCGCCGGCGGAAGAGCAGAATAGACCGACTTCCTTCGAAATCCAGGCTCAAGAAGCCAAGAATTCACTTCATTTCATAGCATCGCCCATGGTCGGGATGTTTTACCGCGCCCCGGCTCCCAACGCGCCCCCTTTTATCGAAATCGGCGAGCCGGTAAAGAAAAAACAGACACTTTGCATCGTCGAGGCTATGAAGCTGATGAACGAGATCGAATCCGACGTGGACGGCGTGGTAAAAGAGATTTTTGTCGAGAACGGCAAGCCCGTTGAGTTCGGGCAGAAGCTGTTCGCCGTCCTGCCCAAAGCGTGAGCTTTTATGTTTTCCAAAATCCTCATAGCCAACCGAGGTGAAATCGCGCTCCGGATCATCCGGGCCGCCAAGGAGCTGGGCCTCAAGACCGTCGCCGTCTATTCGGAAAGCGATCGGACGTCCCTTCACGTCCTGCTGGCCGATGAGAAATATTGCATCGGCCCGGCCAAGGCCGCCGACAGCTACCTAAACATCCCCAACCTCCTGACCGTCGCGGAAATCACGAAAGCGGACGCCATCCATCCAGGCTATGGCTTTCTTGCCGAAAATGCCCGTTTTGCCGAGATCTGCGAAACGTCCGGCATCACCTTTATCGGCCCGCCGCCATCAATCATCCGCCTGATGGGAGATAAAAACCGGGCCCGTCAGGAAATGGCCAAAGCCAAGCTGCCGATCATCCCGGGAAGCGAAAAAACCATCGATGAGGTCGGCGAGGCAAAAAAGGTGGCCCAAAAAATCGGCTTCCCGGTGATCCTGAAAGCGGTGGCCGGCGGCGGCGGCAAGGGCATGCGGATCGCTAAGAATCCCACGCACTTGGAAGAACAGTTCCAAATCGCCCAGAACGAAGCCAAGTCGGCGTTCGGCGATCCATCGCTCTACGTTGAAAAATATCTGGCCGACGCGCATCATATCGAGATCCAAGTCGTCGGCGACAAATCAGGCAACATCATTGTTTTCGGAGAACGGGAATGCTCGGTCCAGAGGAAATACCAGAAAGTGATCGAAGAAACGCCGTCCCCGTTCGTGGATGAGCGGCTGCGGAAGAAGATGATGAGCGCTGTGGAGAACGCGGCCAAATACATCGGCTATGAAAGCCTCGGCACCTTCGAATTCCTGGTGGATGAAAAGAAGCAATTTTACTTTATGGAAGCCAACACCCGCGTTCAGGTCGAACACCCCATCACCGAAATGGTCTACGGCATCAATCTGGTGAAGGCCCAGATCCGGGCCGCATCGGGCGAGAAAGTGACGTTTCCCTTCGAGCTCGAGATGCGCGGACATGCCATCGAGTGCCGGATCAACGCTGAAGATCCCGAGACGTTTGCCCCGTCGCCCGGCAAAATAGACTTTCTGGTCCTCCCGGGAGGCGAAGGCATTCGCGTGGATTCGGCGGCCTACGGCGGCTGGCAGATTCCTCCGGACTATGACTCGCTCGTGGCGAAGATCATCGCCTTTGCCCCCAACCGGCAATTGGCCATCAAAAAAATGCAGACCGCTCTGGAAATGACGACGATCGTCGGGATCAAGACCAATATCCCCCTGCACCTGATCATTCTGTCGAATTCAGATTTTATCCGCGGCAGCTACAGCACCCAGTTCCTGGAAAAGTTGCTGCAAAAAAACTAATTGGGGTCAGGTCTTAACATTTGACATTTCTTAAAAAATAGTCCTCTGTTTTTCAAAAAGGGGTCCTCTGGAATTGAATCGTGAACCGGATAAATTCTTTAGAAATGTCAAATGTTAAGACCTGACCCCTTCTTGGCGCTTCTTGGCGTAAATATTGACCGTGAAGCCGCCGTCGTTGTCGCCGACCACGTTCTCGTTGACGCCGAGCATCAGCCTCCCGTCCGAGGGAAGCGAAACCTTGTTTTCCCTGCCGATAAAAAAAAGCTCGCCGATCTCGCGCTGGTTTTTTTCGCCCGTCTCCTTATCTTCGGTGACTTCAACTTTCTCCCGAATTTTTCCAATAAGCGTCCCAAGGTTTTGATCGGGAAGAGGCTGCTGCATGGTCTGCAAATTAAGCCCTTCCGGCCCGCAGCTCGCCACCGGATTGTCATTTTGAAGCGAGACCGTTCCTGTCGCCTCAAAATAAAATTCCTGGCCCTTTTTGACATCTAAACCGGTGTCTGTCCAAGCGGCGTTTCCGGGCACGACGATTTTTTTGACAACCTCGAAGTCCGGAGGCACTTGGAGCGTGGTTTCCTGCCGGCCGACCGTCCGAGCCGGCAGAAGCCATAATGTGGAGGCCAACAGGATCACAAAAAACCGTCGCTTTTCCCTTCTTTTCCAAAGGAGAGAAGGGAGAGATCTTTCCAGAGCCTTTTTCATGGTTTTAGGTTTAAAACGTCCAGCATGGCCTGATGGATCAATCCGTTGCTGGCGATGACTTGCGGATGGTAAATATTGACCGGCCGGCCCTCGAAATCCGAGACGCGGCCTCTTGCTTCCTCGACAATGATGGCCCCGGCGGCCGTATCCCAGGGATTAAGTTTCATCTCCCAGAACCCGTCGAACCGACCGCAGGCCACAAAGCAAAGATCCATAGCGGCCGAGCCGCAGCGCCGCACGCCCTGGGTCCGCAGCAAAAATTTATCGTGCTCGACGATATTGGTCTTCGTCTCGCGGATATCATAGGCAAAGCCCGTGGCCACAAGGCACCTGTTGAGATCCTTGATCTTAGAAACGGAGATTTTTTCTCCGTTGAGATAAGCTCCGCTTCCAGCTTCAGCCCAGAACATCTCTTGGCTCATCGGGTTGAAAACGGCGCCGCAGACCAGCTTTCCTTTGTGCTCAAGTCCCAGGGAGACGCAAAAGACCGGCAGCTTATGAGCAAAATTGGTCGTCCCATCCAAAGGGTCAAAAATCCAGCGGAATTCCGCTCCCGAAAGTTCTTTCAAGCCTTCTTCGGCCAAAAAATCGTGTTTCGGGAATCGCTTGGATAGACTGTTGAAAATCATAGCCTGGGAAGCCGTGTCGCATTCGGTGACCAGGTTGATTTCACCCTTGAACCGGATTTCATTGATCTTGAAGAAGTTCTGGCGGAGCAACTCCCCCGCCTCGGCGACAATGTCTTTCGCCGCTCTAAGATATATCTCATACGCGCCCATGACCGGTTTATCATATCAACTCTTTGCTATTCGAGCAACTCATTGAACTTTTTGCCTTTTTGCCCGTAATATACTATGATATTTTGCTTTGAAAGGCGTGTAACATGAAGAAAAAAACGATCATCATTATAGCCGCGGTTGTCGTCGTCGGGATCATCATCATCCTCAACCTGAGCTCCCGGCGGGAAAAATCGGTCAAAGTCACGGTCGAGAAGGTCAATCGCGACGACCTGACTTCGATCATCTCCGCCTCGGGGGAAATCAAGCCCAAAAAGAACGTCAATATCAGCGCCCTCATCCCCGGCCGGATCATCAAAATCGGCGTCAAAGAAGGGCAGGAAGTCAAAGCCGGAGATTTTCTACTGAAGCTCGATTCCATCCAGTTCGAGGCCAACGCCGAGCGCGACCGGGCCTTCATTTCGTCCTCCCAAGCCGAGCTCATCAAGGCCGAACTCAGCCTGGGGAAAAACCGGAGTTTTTACGACCGGCAGAAAAATCTCTACGACAACGGCCTGATTTCTAAGGAGCAGCTCGAGCAGGCCAAGGTCCAGCTCGACATTTCCGATGCGGGATTTAAATCCATCAATTTCCAGATTCAGCAGGCCCAGGCTTCGCTCAAAAGTACGCTTGATAATTTGAGCAAAACCGTGTTTTCGTCGCCAATCGACGGCGTCATCACTAGTCTCCGCGTCGAAGAGGGGGAAATGGCCATCATCGGCACCATGAACAATCCCGGCACGGTCCTGATGACGATTGCCGACCTCTCGGTCATGGAAGTCGAAGTCCAGGTGGACGAGACGGACGTCGTGGGCGTCCAGCTCGGGCAGACCTCCGACATCCGCGTCGACGCCTTTCCCGACCATGTGATCAAGGGCAAAGTGACCGAAATCGGAAGCTCGGCCCTTCAAAAAACGACATTGGCAACTTCATCCACCGAGGAATCCAAGGACTTCAAGGTCGTGATCACGCTCGAAAATCCCTCGAAGCTCCTGAAGCCGGGCCTATCCGCATCCGCCGACATCATCACCGCTGAAAAGAAGAATGTCCTGGCCGTGCCCATTTCGTCCCTGGTTCTTAGAGAAAAAAAGGGCGTAATAGCGGAAAAGAAGAAAAACAAGAAAGACAACGAAGAAGAAGGCATCTATGTCGTCGAAAACAGCCGGGCCAAGTTCGTCCCGGTCAAAAAGGGCGTCATGGGCAATCTGATGATCGAAATCGCTTCCGGACTCAAAGAAGGCCAGGAGATTATCTCCGGCCCCTACGACGCTCTGCGCCAGCTCAAAGACGGGACGCTCATTAAGCCCGAAGTCAAAAAGGAAGAAGAAAAAAAATGAGCGCCGGAAACAACGTCGTTATCTCCGTCGAGAACCTGAGCAAGACTTACGAACTGGGCAAGACCGAAGTCCGAGCTCTCGCCGGGGTGACATTCCAGGTAAAAAAGAACGAATTCCTGGCCATCATGGGGCCCTCGGGATCTGGAAAATCCACGCTCATGAACCTTATCGGCTGCCTGGACACGCCGACGGACGGCAAATATTATCTCAGCGGCAAGCTGGTGAGCGCCATGACGGAAAACGAGCTGGCATATATCCGCAACCGCGAGATTGGATTCGTCTTCCAGGTGTTCAACCTCCTGCCCCGGGCCACGGCTTTCCGCAATGTCGAACTTCCGCTCATTTACAAAGGACTGAAAAAGAAAGACCGGGAAGAAAGAGTCCGAAAGGCGCTGGCGCTTGTCGATATGAACGAACGGATGGATCACCACCCGCCCGAGCTTTCTGGCGGCGAGCGGCAACGGGTCGCCATCGCCCGGGCGCTGGTCAATGAGCCGGCGCTATTGCTCGCCGACGAACCGACCGGAAACCTCGACTCCAAGACGGGACAGGAAATCCTCAACCTTTTTCATAAGCTGCACGAGCGCGGGAACACGATCCTCGTGGTCACTCACGACATGAACATCGCCCAGCAAACGCAGCGCATTCTCTTCCTCCGGGATGGAAAACTGGAGCGGGAAGAGCGGAAGGGAGTTTGACGATGAACTTTGCGAGCCGCCTTCAAGGTGTTTTTTTCAGCCCCCAGCCGACGTTTAAAGCGATTTCGGAAAAACCGGTCTGGGTGGATGCCCTCGTCGTCATCCTCATCCTTGCGGCCATCTTTTCCTATCTCATCGCCCCCTACGCCGATCAAGACGCCCTCAAGCTCCTGAAGGACAACGTCAAGTTCAAGGAGCGAATGAAAGACCGGTACGATTCCTATATCAAAAACTTAGAAAATCCTTCCCTAGCCAGCATCCTCTTGCGCAATGTTCTCCTGAGCCTGGTCGGCCTGGTCATCGGGCTTCTCATCGCCGGCCTGGTTCTGCTGATCATGGGCCGGCTGACCTCGACGGAGGGCAATTTCGTCCTTGTCTTTTCCGCTCTTATCCATGCCAATTTTATCGATAAAATACTGGGGGGAGCGGTTCGACTGCTCCTCGCCTTCGTCCGAAAATCCGTCATCCAAACCTCAACCAGCCTGGCGCTCGTCGTGCCCAAGGCGGAATTAACTTCGACTGCGTTTATCTTACTGAGCCAGATTGATTTTTTCCAGCTCTGGATGTTCGGCATCCTCGGCTACGGGCTGTCATCTGTCTTCAAAATCTCGGTCAAAAAAGGGATGATTCTTTCCTACAGCTTCTGGCTTCTCAAGAGCCTGTTGGCCGTCGCCCTCGGCTTCCTCGGCCGGTCGATGCTCGGCTAGGCTCGACGTCAGGATCAGCCGCTCAAATTTGACTTGAAGCTTATCTCGATGATATAAGCTTTAATATGGCAAAAATCATCATCAAATCCGACCCGTCTTTAACCAAGGAAAAAGTCTTTGAACTGTTTAAAAATCATTTCAGAGCCAAATACGAAGTCTATGAAACAAAACTCTTCGGGGCAGATTTCGTTATCAAAAAAAGCGGATCGACCGGCGTGTCCGTCAGGCTCGTTAAAAAATCTGATAAGACGTACCTGCGATTCGGCGCTTTTGCTCCGTCCGCTGCAATGAGATTCCTCCTCTACGGCCTGATCTTCTACTTGTTTGTCATGAAAAGCTGGAAAAAAATGACCGCCGAAGTCCGTGAATATATCGAAAGCGAACCCGCATTTAAATAGATAATAAAAACCAAAGCTAGATCTATCCCTCCGACAATATACTTTTTAAAATGGCGGCAAAGGCAGACAAGCCTTCTCTTCGTCGTGTGAAATAGGATATCTCGGTCCCTCTGACCATTGCCGGAGCTTACTAATATCAACGCATTAATAAAAGTGACGTCTTCGTTCGGGCGGCGCTTAGGCCGTCCTCAAGCCCCCGTAGCGGAGGGGGGCCCCGTCGGCTTTTCCGATGGGGGGAACCGACGGGACTGGTTCCTCGGGGTCCGGGGGCTACGGAGGGCCTAAGCGCCGCCTCTAGGTTGTCACCTTATTTATTGCGTTCATACTAGAGTTGTCAGCTGGACAGCCCTAAGATCTCATCTGGGATTTCTATCTCATTGACAGAATTCAGGTCTGGGGATAAATTATGCCTATGAAGGACAGCGCTTTGGAAGGCTCGCTGGCGCAAACGTCGTTTCCCCGGTTGCTCTTCGAACTCTGGGAGAAGGAGCTTTCCGGACGGCTCCACATCACCAACGCCGCCGAAGAGAAATCCCTGTTTTTTGAAAAGGGCCAGGTCGTCGTCGAAAAAGAGAGCCTTTCCGTAAAAAATTTTTTGGCGGCCCTGGCCAAAAAAAAAGTCCTTCTTCCGGAACAAACCCGAGAATGTGAGCGGCACGCCCGTTCCCGTAAAATTTCCCGTATCAAAGCCCTCGGCGAACTGGGGCTTCTCTCTCCGCTGCCTCTCTGGAATCTGATGGGGTCGTTCTTTACCCGGCGTCTTTTTTCCTTCTTCGATTTGGCGGAGGGCCGCTTTTCATTTGAATCCGGGGCGGCGCTTGCCGAGGGCCGACGATTCGACCTTCTCCAATCCCCCGAGCTCATTCTTCAGGGCATCCGCCAGATGCAAAATTTCGAGCTGATGGAAAATCATATCCCCGACGAGGACGCGCCCATTTATATTTCGACGCCTTATTTTCTCCATCTTCTCGGCCTGGAGCCGTATGAAAAATACGTCCTTCGGATCCTCCGCCAAGCGCCGCGCTTGAAAATTTTTTATAAGTCGAGCGAATTGGCCAAAAAAGAAAATCAAAAAGTCCTTTTTGCCTTTATCTGTCTGGGGATTCTTTCCGTCCCCGAAAAAAAGCCTAAAAGCCGGGAGCCTCGGGAACAGCCGGAGATGGAGCAGGGAAAGATCCTGGAAGCCCTCACTGAAAAATGCGCCTACATTTACAAATACGTCTCCAAAGAGATCGGCCCGGTCGCCCAGAATGTCATCAGCAAATGCCTCGAGGAGATCAAGCCCGGCCTAGGCCCGCTCTTTCAGAAAATGGAACTTCTCCCGGACGGACGGATCGAAGTCGATTCCGCCATGCGTCAGAGCGCAAATCTCCTTCCCGAAGAGCTTTTCAAAAGCCTGGTCAAGGGCTACGACGATATCTTGGCGGCCGAGGTCCTGGCCGTGAAAAAGAGCTTGGGCGGCGTCCATGAAACCAGCCTCGTCAAGAATCTGGAGAAAATCGGATGCCTCTGAAAAGGCAGCAAATCTTCGCCCTGCTCATCCTGATCACTCTGCTAGCCCTCTATTTCCTTATTAAAATTGGGACCTAAAGCAAAAAAACTCATCCTCATCGTCGGCCCCACGGGCGTCGGCAAAAGCGCCACAGGTCTCGCCCTCGCCGAAAAAATCAAGGGCGAAATCATCAACTGCGACTCCATGCAAGTCTATAAGGGCTTCGACATCGGCACGGATAAGCCGTCGGCCGAAGATCGGGAAAGGATTCCTCATCACCTTCTGGATATCATCGACAGCTCCAGCCAGTTCACGGCCGCCGATTTCGCCGCCCTGGCTTCGGAAGCCATAGCCGGCATTCTCGGCCGGAATCACATCCCCCTGGTTGTCGGAGGAACCGGCCTTTATTTTAAAGCCCTGCTCGAAGGTCTGTTTCCGGGCCCCGGCAGGGACGACCGCGTCCGCCGCGCCCTGGAGAAGGAAGCCGCCGAACAGGGCCTGAAGACGCTCCGCAATCGACTGGAAGCCGTGGACCCGGCCTATGCCAAGATCATCGGCCGGAACGATAGGATCCGCATCATCCGGGCGCTCGAGGTTTACACGACGACCGGCACGCCGATCTCCGTGCATTTCCGCCGGACCCAAAGCCGCCTCCAGGATTTTCATCCGATTAAAATTGGTTTACAATTGGAGCGAAAGGAGCTCTACCGCGGAATCGAGCGGCGCGTCGACCGGATGTTCGACCGCGGTCTGGTCGAGGAGGTGCGGACACTTCTTGCCGAGGGCGTCGCCGCCAATGCCCCGCCCTTCAAAGCGCTGGGCTATAAATATGTGCTGAAATTGCTCAAGAACGAGATCAACCTTGAAGAGGCCATAAAATTGACAAAAATCGATACCCGCCATTATGCCAAACGGCAGATGACCTGGTTCCGAAAGATGGAGAATATCGTCTGGTTCTCTCCGCACGATTTTCCATCGATTCTGTCTTTTGTTAAACAAAATTTAAATAATCTAATTGTTTCCCCCAAAGAGAAGGGAGAATAGGAGCAATTTACAATCTTAGATAATATGGAAAAAGCGATCCTCGTCAGTCTCTCTACAAATCAGAGAGAAAAGCTCGAAGCCGAAGAATCCATGGAGGAACTGGCCGGCTTAGCCCGGGCCGCCGGCGCGCACGTCGCCCGCAAGATTTTTCAGTACCGCTCGGCGATCAGCCCCAAATTTTTCATCGGCGAAGGGAAGGTCGAAGAAATCCGGCAAATCAAAAATGAGCTGGAGGCCGATCTTATCATCTTCGACCATAACCTCAGGCCCACGCAACTGCGAAGCTTGGAAAACGCGCTTCAGGGCAAAGTCATCGACCGGACTCAGCTCATCCTTGACATTTTCGCCCAGCGGGCCCGGACCAACGAGGGAAAATTGCAGGTGGAGCTCGCCCAATTGAGCTATCTTCTCCCCCGTCTTAAGGGCAAGGGAACGGAGCTCTCCCGCCTCGGCGGCGGCATCGGTACCCGAGGCCCCGGCGAAAAAAAATTGGAAGAAGACCGACGCCGTATCCAGAACCGGATCGCCAAGATCAAACGGGAGATCAAAAACGTCCAGAAGCGGCGGTCCCAGCAAAGTCGGAGCCGGAAGGAAAGTTTGATCCCGCTTGTCTCGCTGGTTGGCTACACGAGCGTCGGCAAGTCGACGCTGTTCAACCGTCTTGCCCAGGAAACGACTTTGACCTCTTCCCAGTTGTTCGCCACGCTCGATCCGCTCGTCCGGCGCGCTTATTTTTCGGACGGGCTCTATTACTTCCTGAGCGATACGGTCGGTTTCATCAAAAAGCTTCCCGTAGAGCTCGTCACCTCCTTCAAAGCTACGCTCGAAGAAGTCAAAGAGGCCGACCTCATTCTGCATGTCATCGATCTGGCCGCGCCAAACTCGGAAGGTCAGGCCGAAGCGGTCACAAAAATCCTGGCCGAAATCGACGCCGGCGATATTCCCCGCCTCAGAATTTATAACAAGATCGACCTCCTGCCGGACAAAGAAAACTTTCTCATCAGGAATCAGAACGCCGACTCCGACAGTCTCTATGTTTCCGCCGAAACCGGCGAAGGCCTTCCCGAGCTTAAAACCAAGCTTCGGACTTTACTTTTTGAGGAACTCCAATTATTTTATGTGCGTATTCCGAAAGATAGGAAAGACATCATGGATTCCTTGGCTAAATGCTCTCTGGTCATGAAAAAAAGAGAAAACGGGGATTATTATGAGATGCAGGTGATGGCCAACCCGCCGTTGATGCTTAATTATTTGCCTTATCTCGAGCGAGGAGAACACAATTGCTGAAAAAAGCTTTCTGCCTTTTCGTCGTTTTGGTGGGATTCGCAGCCTGCGCGACCATGATGCCTCCGCCGTCTCTTTACATCGAACGTCCTTCGCCGATGTTCACAGCCGAGCTGTCGCTCGACGACCGGATCGCCGTCGAGGAAGCTTGGAACTACCTGAGGCAAAACCGACCGGATAAGGCTGAAAAGATTATCGCCCGCATGAGCCGGACAAATCCTTTTACCGCCGCGGCTCGGGGCTATGTCGCGTTTCTCCTCAACGATTATACGCTCGCCGAGCAGAATTTCGAGCAGGCTCTGAGGGATTACCCGGACCTGCCGGTCGCCCATGTCGGCCTGGGTCAGCTTTATCAAAAAACCGGACACGAAGAGCTCGCCTACAACGAATATCTGGAAGTCCTCAAAAACGATCCGGAAAACGCCTGGGCGAAAAAAGAAGCGGGAGCCATCCGCTCGCGGAAGACCGACCAGTATCTGACTGAGGCCAAGACCTATGCCTCGAACGGCAATGTCGAAAAGAGCAAGGAGTCATACCTCAAGGCTCTCGAATATTCGCCGAAATTGCAGGAGGCGCACCTCGCCTTGGCCCGACTCTATATCAAAGAAAAAAACCACCAGAATGCTTTGTTCCATTTGAAGACCGCCAGCGCCAATGATCCCGCGAACTGGACCGTGCTCAAAGATTATGCCGACGCTCTCTACCAGACCGGCCAATTTTCAAGAAGCCTGGATCTCTATGAGCGGCTGCGAGAGCTCGATCCCGCCGATAAAACCGCGGTGCAAAGGATCGAGACCCTTAAAAACCGCCTGGGTATCATCGAACTGCCCAGCCAGTATGGCAGCATCCTTGGCTCCGAAGCCGTCACCAAAGAAGACGTCGCGGCGCTCATCGGCATCAAATTCAGGGACATATTAAGCGACGCTTCGATCAAGCCTCCCGTTATCGTTGATATCACGACCTCATGGGCTTCGCGCTATATCGTCAAGGTCGCCGCGCTCGAGATCATGGAGGTCTATTCCAACCATACCTTTCAGCCCAAAAAAACGATCATCCGCGCCGAAATGGCCGAAACGCTCGTCCGCCTGATCAATATCTTGAAAAAGAGCGGCTCTGAAATCGTCTCCCAAATTCCCTTGGAGCGGATTCGGATCGCCGACGTTCCCCAGGAGCATTTTTATTTCCAGCCGATCGCCCAAATCATTTCGTATCAAATCATGGATCTCGCGCCGAACAGGACGTTCAAACCGGAGCTGAACATCACGGGTCAGGAGGCTATCAAAATTTTAGATCTTCTGCTCGGTCTGATAAAATAGGACGAAAAGTATCGAATGGATGACGACAAGACAGATACCCTGAAGTCCAATATTTTGAATATTCCCAATCTTCTTAGCAGCTTTCGGATCCTTCTGGTCCCCATTTTTCTCTGGTCGGTCCTTAACAAAAAGGAGTTCGAAGCCCTGTTGATCTTTTTAGTCGCCGGCATAACCGACCTGCTCGACGGCTTTACGGCCCGGATCTGGCATCAAAAAACGAAACTCGGCACCGTCCTCGATCCCGCCGGAGACAAACTGCTCTTGGCCACGTCTTACGTCGTGCTCACTCTGCCGGCCGTGGCGTCGCCGAATTTCATCCCGATCTGGCTGACGTTGGTCGTGTTCGCCAGGGATCTCCTGATCGTGACGGGCGCCCTCATCGCTTTCCTAAGCTGGCGCCAAAAAATATTTCTGCCGTCAATCTTGGGAAAAATCACCACGGGCTGCCAGGTCGGAACGATCTTGCTTGTCTTGTGGTTTAATTACCGCGGGACGCCATCCGGATTCATGCCTTGGGTTTATGACCTGACTCTATTTTGGACAATCGCCTCGGGGATTCATTATTTCATCTTCGGCCTGTCGGAATTAAAACAACGCCGCAAAATTCAAAATTCCGTGTCACATAACTAATATGAACGCAATAAATAAGGTGACAACCTAGAGGCGGCGCTTAAGCCCTCCGTAGCCCCCGGACCCCGAGGAACCAGTCCCGTCGGTTCCCCCCGTCGGAAAAGCCGACGGGGCCCCCTCCGCTACGGGGGCTTGAGGACGGCCTAAGCGCCGCCCGAACGGGGATGTCACTTTTATTAAATACACTAATTTTGTTGATAAATTCTGGAGGATATTCGGAATTTGGGGTATTGAGTTGTGTGTCGCCGAATTTTATTTAGCGGATTTATCGATGAATCCGCCTCTCAGCGTCATCCACAGGATCTTGAGGTCGAGGGAGAAGGACCAGTTCTGGATATAATAGAAATCGAACTCCAGCCTTTTATCGATCGACGTGTCCTGCCGCAATCCGTGCACCTGGGCCCAGCCCGTGATGCCGGATTTCACTTTGTGGCGGAGCATGTATTTGGGGATTTTTTCGGTGAATTCCTTGACAAATTCGGGCCGCTCGGCCCGCGGGCCGACCAGGCTCATCTCGCCCTTAAACACGTTGGCCAGTTGAGGAAATTCATCGATGCTGAACTTTCTTAAAAATTTCCCGATTTTCGTCACCCGCGGATCTCCAGGCTTCGACATCACGGGACCGATGCCTTTTTCAGCGTCGCAAACCATCGTCCGGAACTTATGGATGACGAAGCGCCTGCCGTCCATGCCCATCCGATCCTGGTGATAGAACACGGGGCCCCGGGAGGTCAGTTTCACCAGGACGCCGAATAACAGGAAAAACGGCGATAAAACGACCAAAGATATCCCGGAAATGAGAAAGTCCGCCACGCGCTTGAAAAACCTGCGCACGCCCCGCATCGGGACCTCGTCGATCGAGATGACAGGAAACCCGTCCAGGTCCTGGATGTTGGCTTTCAGCGTCAAGAGTTGAAAGAGGTCGGGGATGATCCGGACATTGACCGGATATTTATTGACGATCTGGAGCGTCTCTAATATTTTAGAGTAATTTTTGAGATCCAGGGCGACGTAGATCTCCTGGATATTGTTCGCCTCGATGACGGCCCCGATCTCTTCAATGGCTCCGAGCACGGGCAGGCCGCCGTCGACCTGAAGGATATCGCCCGTTTTTCTCTCGTCGTCCAAAAAACCCCGGACAACAAAGCCCAAATCCTTGTATTGACGGAGTTTCTGGGCAACAGCAATTCCCATTTCGCCGGCGCCGACGATCAGAACGTTCTGCAGGTTCAACCCCCGGGAATAGCGCCGCTTCATGAAATAATAGATCTGGTTCCTCAGGATGGAAATCGTCAAGACGACTCCGATGAAATAAACGGCCAAAAATACGCGCGAAGGCTCGATGACCGCGTTTCGGAGAAAAACGGCGCCGCCCTTGTAGTAAGTGACCACGAACAATAAAATGGCCCAGGCGACCAGGATGGTCAAGACGGCGTTCAGGCTGATGAAGAAAAAGTCATCCAACTTCGTGCGCCGCAGCCGACTTTTATAAAAACCCTGTAAATAAAAGATAAGCAGGTGGATTCCCAAAAATAGCGGCAGGACCATCAAGTAAGATCGGATCGGCGGGATGCCTTTAGCCGGGTTGACGGGAACGATGTAGGAATAAAAGCGGAATAAATACGAATAGATGAAGGACACGACGATGGCGATCGTATCGCTGAGGACAAAGAGGCCGACAAGGCGGACCCGCTTTCGAGCGATCATAGAGCTTCTCTAAACTCCCGCCATTTCCGACGAATATAATCCATCACCTTTTCTTTGAATGTTTCCCGCGCGAAATTCAGCGCCTGGGTTCGAGCGGTTTCCCTATTAAATTCTAAGCCCCTGAATTTGTCAAGGGCGGCGAGCAGGCTGTCGGCCTTAAGCTCGGAGAAAAAAAGCCCTGTTTTCCCCGGCAGGACGGTCTCGCAGGCACCTCCCCGCCCGTAGGCAATCACGGGAGTCCCACAGGCTTGGGCTTCGAGCGTCGCGATGCCGAAATCTTCTTCTCCCGGCTGGATGAGCACCCGGGCATCCTGGTAAAGACGGCGGAGTGTTCGAGCATCAACGGCGCCGAGAAACTTGATGTTCGGCCCGGCCATCTTTTTAAGCTTTTTATACTCGGGACCCTGGCCGACAATCGCCAGCGGCTGCTCCAGGCGATTATAGGCGGAAATCGCCACATCGATCATTTTATAGGGGACCAGCGCGGAGACGATCAAATCATGGCTTTTGTCTGCTGGATTGTCGGACGGCTGGAAAAAATCCGTATCCACCGGAGGGTGAATGACATCGGCGGCGCGCCGGTAATACTTCATGATCCGGCGACCGACGTTTTGAGAATTGGCCACAAAATAATCGACCCTGGCCGCGGACGAAATATCCCACTGTCTTAAATAATGGACGAGCGGCGGGATCGAAATTCTTGTGAAGACGGACAGTCTCTCGGGTGAAAAATAGGAGAAATATTGGTTCCAGGCGTAGCGTACGGGCGAATGAACATAGGAGATATGAAGCGCATCCGATCGGGTGATGATGCCTTTGGCCGTGCAGTGGGAGGAGGAGATGACCAGGTCATACTCGCCGAGGTCGAAGAGTTCTGTGGCCAGCGGAAAGAGGGGGAGATACCAGCGGTAATGTCTTTTTAAGAACGGCATTCGCTGCAAGAAACTCGTCCGGATATCCCGCTTTTCAACCTCGGCGGTCTGACTCCCCGGGAAATAGAACAGCGTATAAATCGGCGCCTCGGGGAAGATCTCCGCCAGGACTTCCAGGACTTTTTCTCCTCCCCGCTGACCCGTCAGCCAGTCGTGGACGAGAGCGACTTTGGTGGTCTCCATGAAAGCTGATTATATGAGTGGGGAGAGGCGATTGTCAATTTGACCTTCGATGACGTAAGCATCCCTTTTTCCTTGATGATAAAAAATGGGTATTTCATGGGTCCTGTCGCTGACCAGCCCCATCGTCCTCGCTCCACCCATCCCCCCGTGGGACCCTTTCGCTCTGGGCGATGGGGCGCCCCGGTCATCGCCACCCATTTCGTGTTTTATTTTATTCGTCCGCGGAAACGGAGATTCTTCTTCCTGTGGCCGTTGCCCTCTTGACATGCATCAAGGCGAGATATATCCTTCACACTGTTGGTGGCATGGAAAAACCGACTGTTCCCGCGGGGAATATAACAAATAATAAAATAAATAAGGAGGCATGATGCGCTTAAAAAGAACCCGAGCTGGAATTTTTGCGAGTCTTCTTCTGTTGACGGCCTGCCTAGTGATCGCCTACGCAGATGAGATCAAAATCAAGGTCGTCGCGGAAAACGCGACGATCCGGATGAAACCGTCCGTCGAAAGCGACGTCATTGAGGACGCTGTTCCCCTCAACTCGGTCTTTGCAGCCATGAAGAAGGAAGGCGAATGGTATGAAATCCGCTACCGGTCAAAAGTGGGCGTGCTCGTGACGGGCTACATCCATCAGATGTACGTCGCGGAAGTGAAGGAAGAACAACCGACAATATCCGTGACAGAGACTGTCGTTAAAGAACCGATAAAACAAACCCTGCCTTCAGAAAATATCCCGAAAAAATTCGCCGTCTCGCTGGGTTTCGGCATCGGATCGGGCTCTTTCATAAACTCGGCATCCTCCTTCTCGTATTCCTGGGGACCCTTTCGGGCACTCGACAGCATCAGTGAAAATGGAACCATCAACCATTCCTTGAAAAATCCATTCGGATTGGGATTTTCTCTGAGCTATGAGATTGCGAGTGGATTCGGCGTTTGTCTAAAGCTGGATTATAATTTCAAGCAGACGCTGACAACAACGACAGAAGCCAGTGTTTATAAAGTGATATTCCGCGTATCTGGCGGAACCACGATTAGCGGTGACAAAAAATGGGATGCGAGCGGCGAGCTTTCTTTGCTGCCCCTGAGTTTGAACGCCTTTTATCGAATTCCAACGGGAAGCGCCCTTGTTCCTTATGTCACTGCCGGCGTGACTTATTTCACGGGAAAATTCAGCGCGGCAACCACGACCGGCTATGCCTATTCCTGGGTCGTATCCACGACGCAATACATCGATTATCTCAGCATCCCCATAAAAATCGATAAGTCCCTGAGTGCCATCGGCGGGAACATCGGAGCAGGATTGGACTTTTATCTTTCACCGGGGATCGCGCTCAATGTGGACGCCGTCTATTTCCTGGGAGCGAAATCTGACGAGACCTGGCAAGTTGCGCCCGGCACATACCCGGCGAACTGGGCCCCCGCCCTTTCATTTATTGTAAATCAGGCAGATGCCGGAGCTTTTCAAGAGAAAATCTCCAAGCTGAATCTCAATCTCTCGTATTTTAAATTCGGGGGAGGCATCAAGATTCTTTTTTAGCCAGCTCAAAATAAAGCGCCTGGGTTTCCGCGATCATCCGGGAGAGTGTAAAGCGCGCCGGGATATCGGATTTAGCCCGCTCTCCCAATCTCCCGGCGTCGGCGCTATTTCCAAGCAGTCGGATGACGGCCGCGGCGATTTTTTCGGGATTTTTGGGCGCCACGAGAATCCCGTTCTCGCCGTCTATGATCGCTTCGCGCACGCCTTCGATGTCCGTGGCAATGATCGGCTTCCCCATGGCCGCGGCCTCAATGAGGACAAGCGGCAAGCCTTCCCAGAGAGAGGGCAGAACGAAGACATCAAACAATGAAAGAAGCTCGCGGGCGTCTTTCCGTTCGCCCAGAAGGAGAAAATACCCGTCGATGCCTTTTATCCGAGCTTCCCGGCGCAGCTGTTTTTCAAGCTCCCCGCCGCCGACAACTACGATTTTGGCCTCGGGCCGCCGCTTGTGGATTTGCTCCGCGGCGCGCAACAAATAAACAACGCCTTTCTGCCGGTGGAGGCGGGCCACGGTTCCCACGACCGGCGGAAATAATTTCAGCCGCCGCCTGAGCTCCTCAGCTCTTTGTCTAAAATCATGGCTTCCAAGAGACGCGGAGAAATCGACGCCGTTTTTAATGAGGTGCATTCGGGCTTCAGCCGCCAGCCTGAGCTTTTTCCCTTTTTCGAAATCCGCCTCGGAGACGAAAATAACGGCGTCCGAAAAGCGGGAGCACCAGCGCTCGAGCGCGATATGGGCGTATTTCAGGAAAACATTCCGATAGTGAAGATAGTGGATGCCGTGAAGCGTATGAACGACGACCATCGTCCCGGCTTTCTTCGCCGCCCTGCGTCCGTAAAAGCCGGCAATTCCCCCATGGGTGTGGAGGATGTCGATACGGTTTGTCCTGAGGATTTCGGCGATCGTTTTGACCAGGCCTCGGCGGAATTTTTTTCCGAACGGCACCGGGATAAAGGATAGGCCGGCTTTTCGAACCTCGTCCGCCAGCGGTCCGCCATCTTGGGCGCAGACCGAAATATCGAACTTTGTCCGGTCAAGGTTTTTGGCCAACGAAAGGCAAACCGCCTGTCCGCCGCCCAAAAAGGGCCGGTCGATCATTTCCAGGACCCGGATGTTTGTCATCCGGACATAAGCTCCGTCGGACTCTTTTTTAAGAGCCGCCGATATTTTTCACGGAGAACCCGGCCCTCCTCGCCTTTGAATTTCCCGCCAAGCGCAAGGAGCCCCATATTCAGCCTCAGATAAAAGCGCAAAAGGCCCAGCGATGCTTTTGAATTATGCTTTTGATAAAAATACATCTGGCTCTTCCGGTACTCGTAGCGGCTCAAACCTGGACGGCCGGATGTCGCCCCGCCGCCTTCATGGAAGACAGCGATCCGGGGCAAATAAATGAGTTTCCAGCCGGCCTTCCTCATCCGGAGGCAGAGGTCGATGTCTTCAAAATAAATAAAAAAATTTTCGTCAAAGCCTCCCATCCGTTCAAAAGCCGTCCGGCGGCACAAGAAGCAGGCGGCGCTCAGCCAGCCGGTCTCTCTTTTTTTGCGGCTCTTTTTCAGGGCGATCTTGTAATACGGATTCAAAAAGATCTTCTGCCGGAATTGGGCGAAGAAATCCACGCTCCTGCCGAAAGAAACCTGGAACTTGCTTCGTCCTCTGTAGAGTGCCGGGCCCGCCGCGCCCGCCGACTCGTCGGATCTCAAATTTTCAAGCAATCCCGTCAGGGCTCCAGGCGGGACGACCGTATCGGTATTGAGGAAGAGAAGGAAGTCTCCTCGGCTCTCACGGGCGCCCCGGTTATTCGCCTTCGAAAAGCCGGCGTTTTCCGAGAGACTGATCCAGCGGACTTCCCGGAATTTATGCCCGACCGGCTCATAGCTCCCGTCCGTCGATGCGTTGTCCACGACGATAATTTCGTGTGAAAAGGAAAGCGCATTCTTCTGAAGCGATGTCAGACACTCTTCCAGGTGCCGGCGGTCGTTGTAATTGACGAAGATGATCGACAGGTCCATGAAATTCGCTATTTAGAATACTCTAATTTTCCCGGCCCGCCAAGATCTCATCCAGAACGCGCTCAACTCCCGCGATCTGCCGCTCCATCGAAAATTTCTCTCTCACAGTCCGATAGCCGCAGTGGACGATATTCCTCACCTTGTCGGGGCTTTGGAAAATCTCGCGCAAAGCCCGGGCGATGACCTCAGGGTCCCTGGATTCCATGAGGAATCCGTTCAGGCCATGTTCGACGATTTCTGGAAGGCCTCCGGCATTGACCGCCAGGACGGGCAGGCCGGCGGCCATAGCCTCTAAGGCGGCCCGGCCGAAAGACTCGACCACCGAAGCGACAACCAGGACGTCCAGGAGGGCCATGACCTCGGGCAAGTCCGTTCTGTAGCCGGTGAATATAACGCTCGCTTCCATCTTATTTTCTTTGACGATGTTTTTCACGTCTTTAAGATACCTGCCGTTTCTGACATCTCCGATCATCAAAACCTTAAGGCGAGGATATTCCGGCAAAAGCCGGGCGGCTGCCTGCACGACCTCTCTCTGCCCTTTTCCTTCATAAATCTTGCCCAGGACGCCGGCCACAAGGTCGCCGTCATGAATTCCAAGTTCGCGGCGAAGGGAATCGAGCCGGGACGGATCGCATTTCCTTGCCTGAAGGCCGTTATAAATCAGGGCCGTTTTTTCAAGATTTTGAAAAGCAGTCCGGCTGGCGTTAGAATTGACGATGACTTTTAAAGAACGGCGCTCGATGAATTTTACAAGACGCCGGCTTCCGAATAAATAATAAAGAAGCGGCCGCTCTCCCCGCAAGACTTCATGGATCGCCCAGACGTGAGGAACGCCCGCTTTCTTCGCCGCGAAAGCGCCGCCCGAAACAGCAGCGGAATTGGTCAAAACCAAGTCGATCCTTTTCGTTCGGATGATCTGCGCGATTCTTTTGACGCTCTTAGCGTTCCATATCCAAGCGAACGGCTGCCTCCAGATTTTCGCTTTTTCCGTGATCCACCATTTCATGGGGACGAGAAAAACGTCGATTCCCAGCTTTCTCGCCTGTTCTTCAAGCAAGCCGTGCTCAGGAACGATCAGCATGGGTTGATATTTCTCCCGGTTGATTCTCTTCAAGGTTTCAAGCAGCCAGAGTTCCGCGCCGTTGAGCTCCGCCGAATGTGAGATAAAGAGGATGTTTTTCATTAAGGTTCTAAAAGCGAGCGGTAAAAATCCAAGGTTTCTGCAGCCGTTCTCTTCCAGCTAAAGTCAAGCGCCCTCTTTTTTCCCTTGTCTTTCAGGGCCTGCCTAAGGCCGTCATTTTTTATAATCATTGCGACTTTTTCCGCGATATCGTCAGGATTTTCGGGCTCGAAATAAAGGGCGGCATCCCGGCCGATTTCGGGCAGAGCCGAAACTCCCGATACCGCGGCCGGAAGTCCACAGGCCATGGCTTCGAGTAGCGGCAGGCCGAACCCTTCGCACAAAGAGGGATAAACAAGAGCCGTGGCCGCGTGGTAAAGATCCCGGACGTCCTCTTCGGGAAGATAGCCCAAAATTTTGACCCGGAGCTCGAGGCCGCTTGACCTGATCTTCTCCAGGAGACGCTGATGATCCGCGCCCTCTCGGCCGACAATCGCCAGCCCCATTTCTTTATGCTTTTTATGAACTATCGAAAGGGCCTTAAGCAAATTTAAAAGATTCTTCCTCGGCTCGGTCGCCCCGACGAAAAGGAGAAATTTTTCCGGGAGGGCAAACCGCCGCCGTACCGCCCCAATCCTCTCGCAGCCGGCGGCTTCTTGATATACGCTGTTCAGCCCGAGATAGGTGACTTTGATCTTTCGCCCGTCCAACTTGAATCTTTCCTGGAGAGCTTTTTTGGTAAATTCCGATATGGCAATGATGCCGTCCGCTTTCTGAAGCGACGCTTCGGTTCTCTTCACGAAACTTTTTCTCGCTTCTTTATCAGCTTTGCCGGGAAAATCCATGAAGAAGAGATCGCAAACCGTGACCACGGTTTTGCCTTTGGTCGGCAGGGGAATCGGCGTCGGAGAGTGGGTTATATCCAATGACGTTTTAAATATGGAATCGAGACGCGGCCAGCCGAGTTTATACCAAAAAAAGTTCACGGCCCTGACCGGCCAACGGAAATCCTTAAAATGGCTTTTTTCGAACGGCGGAACCTTCGCCGCCGGGAACCTGTCCTTCCAGGACGCTGAAAACAGAAAATATTCATTAGAGGGGTCGAGCCGGGCGAGTTCGAAAAGAAGGTTCTTGAAATAGACGCCGACGCCGGTTTCCTGTTTGAGAAAAGGGCGGAGGTCGAAGCCGATGCGCATTCGGGGTAAAATGTATGCTGAAAGCCGGCCAAAGTCAAACCTAAGTCGATTCGGAAATTCTGGCATATGTCCCCGATCTTGTGGTATATATGGGGGAATGATTTCTCGCCATAAGGAGCATTCATATGTCTTTTGAAAAAATATCCTTACGCCTTGATGCCTTTCGAAACGACATGGTCAATTTTCAGGTCAAGCTGGCCTCCATTCCGGCCATCGCCCCCGCCAGCGGAGGCGAAGGCGAAGCCAAAAAAGCCAAATTTCTGGTCAAATATCTCCAGGAAAACGGGTTCCAGGATATTGAGGTCATCAAAGCGCAAGACCTCGACGCGCCCTCCGGCTTCCGGCCGAATATTATGGCCTACTATCGCGGCAAGAGCTCGGCCAAAACGATCTGGGTGATGACCCATACGGATGTCGTTCCGCCGGGCGAACTCTCCCTCTGGAAAGGAGATCCGTTCCGGCCCTGGATCGAAGCCGGAAAAATCTACGGCCGCGGCGTCGAAGACAACCAGCAGGACATGGTCGCCTCAATCTTCGCCGTCAAGGCCTTTCAAGCCCTAAAAATAAAACCTAATTATGACGTCGGCCTGGCCCTGGTCGCCGATGAAGAGACCGGAAGCAGCAAAGGGATCGACTACGTCCTCCACCACTCCAAGGCTTTCCGGCACAAAGACCTGATTCTCGTTCCGGACGCCGGCAACGAAGATGGGACGCTCATCGAAGTCGCCGAAAAAAGCATCCTCTGGCTCAAATTCAAGACACTCGGAAAGCAAGCCCACGGCTCCATGCCGGAAAAAGGCATCAACAGCTTCAAGGCCGCTTCGTTCTTCATCACCGAGCTCGACAATCTTTACCGGATTTACCCGCACAATGATCCCCTCTTCGACCCGCCGATTTCAACGTTCGAGCCGACAAAAAAAGAGGCCAATGTCCCCAACATCAACACCATTCCCGGCGATGACATTTTCTATATGGACAGCCGGATCCTTCCCGTTTATAAGGTCGAAGACGTCGAAGCGAAGATCAAGGAACTCGCCGCGAGAATCGAAGCGAAGTTCAAAGTGAAAATCACGATGGAAGAGCAACAGAAAGCGCCGGCCGCGCCGCCCACGCCGGCCAAGGCCGCCGTCGTGACAGCTCTTGAAAAAGCCATCAAGCGGGTTTACGGCAAAGAAGGAAAAGCCATGGGCATCGGCGGCGGGACCGTGGCCGCTATTTTCCGGAGGAAAGGCTTTGAAGCGGCCTGCTGGTCGCGGATCGACGAGACGGCCCATCAGCCCAATGAATACTGTATTATCGACAACATGGTTGGCGACGCCAAGGTTTTCGCCCACATCTTCCTCCAGGAATAAGGCCGGGGTCAGACCTGAACAGTTAAAAATTCGGCGACAGACACGGGCCCGTCACTTGATTCGTCAAAATGATCCCCATTTCCGTTGGATCTTCCGGGCGACTTTGATTGTGTTGATATGAACCTCCACGCTGTCGGCGATATCCCGGGCATAGCCTCCGGCTAAAAGGATCACGACGGGAATATGAAGTCGTCTGGCCCCTTCAATCACGATCCGGTCCCGTTCACAAAGGCCTTCTTTTGTCACAGTCAGCCCGCCCAATTGATCGCCCGCCAACGGATCCGAGCCGGCCAGATAAAAAACCAGATCTGGCTTGAATTTTTCATAAAGCCGCGGAAAATGCTCGCGAAGCGCCGCCAGATATTCCTTGTCTCCGTCGCCGACCCAGAGTCCGATATCCAGCGTGCTGGCGGGCTTATCGGCCGGATAGATATCCATCTGATGAATGGAAAACGTGAAGGCGTAGTCTTTTTTTGAAAAAATATAGGCCGTGCCATTGCCCTGGTGAAGATCGCAGTCGACGACCATAGCCTTGGTGATCCTTGCTTCCTTTTTGAGTTTTTCCAAGGCTACGGCGACGTCGTTTAAAACGCAAAAGCCTTCGCCGTGGTCGGGATAAGAATGATGAAATCCGCCGCCGATATGAACCGCCAGGCCGTCGGCCAGGGCTTTTTTCGCGGCTTGGATCGTCCCGCCAACGTACAGCCAGGCGAACTTGATAAGCTCGGCGGAATAGGGAAGCTCCAGGGCCGTCATTTCTCCGTGCGACAGACCGCCCGTCTTCAGCTTCTTTAAATATTTGGGAGTATGGACGAGAAGCACGTCTTCATCGGACGCCGATAAGGGAGAGAGAAAATTTTCTTTCCGAGCGCCCATGGAGAGAAGTTCTTCGTAGATAAGCCTGTATTTTCTGACGGGGAAAACATGCTTGCCGATGTCCACCATCCAGTATTCATCGCTGTAAACGAAGGCGAAAGGAAATTTTTTACGAAAAAATATTTCAAGAAAGTCCATGGCGAGTGAATAAGCATAGCACAGCGCCGGAAAAACTCAAGCCGGAGCCTGAAATGTGATATAATAGCGCGCCTTGGACAGACATATATAATTCTTCGAGGTACTGAAACTTCCCCTGGCTCAGGGAATTTTGTATGTGTTTTCAAATTCTCGAGGAGGATTTTTTGGGCATCTATCGCATCGAACGCCATCCCATCCTGACGCCCGAGCCGGCAGACCTCGTCACTATCTATTGGAAAGGCCGCCCTTTGAGCGCAAAAAAAGGCGAAACGATTTCCTCAGCCCTCTTCGCCCACGGGGAGAGAATATTCAGCTATCATCATAAAGATCATGCTCCCCAGGGCATCTTCTGCGCGAACGGCCAGTGCGCTCAGTGTCTGGTGCTGGCCGATGGTCTTCCGATCAAAGCTTGTATGGAGCTGGTCCGACCGGAAATGCGGCTCGAGCCCGTGGACGGTCTTCCCCAACTTCCGCCGGTCACGGAACCGCCGTCCATGCGCTCCATTAACGAGTTGAGCGTTCCGGCCTTGATCATCGGCGGCGGGCCGGCCGGCCTTTCCGCGGCCATTGATCTGGGCAAGCGCGGAATCGAAACGCTCCTGGTTGACGACAAACACCGGCTGGGAGGGAAGCTCGTGCTCCAGACCCACCGTTTTTTCGGCTCGTACGAAGCTGTCTACGCAGGAACGCGCGGCATTGATATCGCCGCGAACCTCGAGCGGGAGGTCCGGACTTGCCCGTCAGTGCGGATCTGGCTGCAGAGTACGGTCCTAGCTGTTTTCAGCGACAAGAAAGTCGGCATTTTAGCCGAAGGAAAGCGCTATGTTCTGGTCAAGCCGGAGGTGCTTCTCGTGGCGGCGGGCGCCAGGGAAAAGTCCCTGGCCTTTCAAGGATACACGCTTCCGGGCGTTTACGGCGCCGGCGCCTTTCAGACGTTGGTCAACCGGGATCTTGTTCGCTCGGCTGAGAAGCTATTCATCGTCGGCGGCGGCAACGTCGGCCTGATCGCCGGCTATCACGCCCTCCAAGCGGGAATTTCGGTCGTCGGCCTCGTTGAAGCGCTTCCCGAATGCAGCGGCTACAAGGTTCATAGGGACAAGCTGAGTCGGTTCGGAGTTCCCATTTACACATCGCACACGATTTTGAGCGCCAACGGCCAGGATTCGGTTGAATCCGTGACGGTCGCCAAGGTCAATGAGCGTTTTCAGCCCATTCCGGGAACCGAGCGTTCCTTCGTCTGCGATACTATTCTCATCGCCATCGGCCTCGACCCGGTCAATGAATTTTATCTTAAAGCCCGGGAATTCGGCCTGAAGGCACTGGCCGCAGGAGATGCCGAGGAAATCGCCGAAGCCTCGGCCGCCATCTTCTCGGGAAAGATCAAAGGACTCGAAGTCGCCCGCGCCCTCGGTCATGACGCCGGCGAGATCAAGAAAGAATGGTACGAGACGGCGGAAATCCTTAAATCCAAGCCGGGGAAAACCGAGCCCGAAGAATATCCCACCGAAGAAAGCGGCGTTTTCCCGGTGCTGCACTGCGTCCAGGAAATACCCTGCGATCCGTGCCTAACGGCCTGCCGTCAGAACTTAATTCACATCGACTCGGGAGACATCCGCCGCCTTCCCTACTTCGAAGCTCAAGAAGGCGAAAAAGGCTGCACGGGCTGTGAAAAATGCGTCACGATCTGCCCGGGGCTGGCCATTTCGCTCGTCGATTACCGCAAAGACCCGGATTTCCCCACGGTCACGATTCCCTATGAATTCTTGAAAGACGGCATCGAAGCCGGCGATGTCGTCACGGTGCTTGATACCGAAGGACATGGCCTCGGCGACGTCGAAGTGATCGGCGTCAGGGCGATAAAGATCAACGACCGGACAGTCCTCGTGAAGCTGAAATCGCCCAAGACGTTCGCCAAAAAAATCGCGGGCGTCCGCGTCCAGGACGACAAAGTCACCAAGCCTCTGGCCCGCTATGTCGAGCATACGACGGACGACACGGTCATCTGCCGCTGCGAGCGCGTGACCGCCGGAGAAATCCGGGCGTTCATCAAACAGGGCTGCCGCGATATCAACGAGATCAAGGCCGTAACCCGGGCCTGCATGGGCTCGTGCGGAGCGAAAACCTGCACGGCGCTCATCCACCGCCTGTTCCGGGAAGAGGGAGTGCCGGAAAAGGATATCGTCGACGAGATCATACGTCCGCTGTTCATGGAAGTGCCGCTCGGCACGTTCGCCGGCTGCGAAGACGAACAGGAGGCGGGCCATGGCCGCCCCTAAAAAATCCTACGACGTCATCATCATCGGCGCCGGAAGCGTGGGAACGCCGGCGGCTTTTTTCCTGGCCCGGGAAGGAATCAGAACTCTCGTCATCGACCAGTTCCCAAGCGTCGGCCAGGGATCGAACAAGCATGCCATCGGCGGCCTGCGAGCTACCCATTCGGACTCAGCCAAAATCCGCATCTGTCTGCGAAGCCTGGATATTTTTGGCACCTGGAAAGACCGCTTCGGCGAAAACATGGAATGGGTTAAGGGCGGCTATGCTTTTGTTGCCTACACGGAGCAAGAGGAAAAAACTCTCAAAGAGCCGCTTATCAGCCAGCAGAAGCTCGGGCTCAACATCCGTTGGCTCGACAGGAAAGAGCTGCTCGAGGTCATTCCGGACCTTAATCCCGATGGGCTCGTCGGCGGGACGTTCTCGCCGGACGACGGCCACGCCTCACCGCTCCTTGCTGCGCACGCTTTCTACACGCAGGCCAAAAGGCGCGGCGCCGAGTTCCATTTCAATGAAAAAGCAACGAGCTTAATGATCGAGGGCGGGTGCGTCCGCGGCGTGAAAACAAACCTGACTGAATACGGCGCCGAAGTCGTGATCAATGCCGCGGGACCCTGGGCCGCGGACGTGGCCGCATACGCCGGGATCGACGTGCCGGTCCGGCCGGATTCCCATGAAGCCGCCGTCACCGAGCCCGTCGCCCCTTTTTTAAAAACGATGGTCGTCGATATTCATCCGACCGCCGGCTCGGCCAATTACTATTTTTACCAGCACGCCACGGGCCAAGTCATCTTCTGCATCACGCCGGACCCCAGCATCTGGGGATTCGACACGCGCGAGACGAGCTCCTTCCTGCCGATGGTCGCCCGGCGGATGGTCGGCATCATGCCGCGGCTCAAAAATATTCGCGTGCGCCGGACATGGCGAGGTCTTTATCCCATGACGCCGGATGGAGCCCCGCTCGTCGGTTGGGCCAAGGAAGTCGATGGGCTTCTCCTCGCGGCCGGCATGTGCGGCCAGGGCTTCATGATCGGGCCGGGGCTGGGCGAGATGCTCGTCCATCTTATTAAAGGCGACCTGTCAGCCGCAGACCGGGAGATCCTCCAGCATCTCTCGCCTGACCGCAAATTCGAAGGCATGGAGAAGTTGAAGTAAAACCTCGCTCGAAATTTCCGAATTAGGGAAACCGGTGCTATCTATGATCTTGCTAAATAATCTGAACGCAATAAATAAGGTGACAACCTAGAGGCGACGTTTATCCCGTCCGTAGCCCCCGGACCCCGAGGAACCAGTCCCGTCGGTTCCCCCCGTCTGAAAAGCCGACGGGGCCCCCCTCCGCTACGGGGGCTTGAGGACGGCCTAAGCGCCGCCCGAACGGGGATGTCACTTTTATTAATGCGTTGATATTAACAGAATCTATTATGAATCTATTAGATTTTCTAAATTTAACGGCAATTTAAGATATTGTGTCCCTCGATTAAAAATAGAAAAGAGCCAGGAGTTCGGCGACCATGCCCGGCTTGGCTTCGCCTTCAATTTCAAGCGTATTCTCGATCTTAAGCAGGACCTTCCGAAATCCTTTTTTTTCTATGTTCTTGAGAACGGCGCGATTGCGGATTCGCGAGCCGGGACGCACCGCTTGAATAAACCGAACTCGATCCAGACCGTAGTTGATCGCCATCTTGAATTTCATCTGAAAAATGACATTCTGCTGCAGAAAATAGGGCAGCAAAGAGAGAACAAGGAAGCCGTGAGCGACCGTCCCGCCCAGCGGGCCCTTGGCCGCCTTTTCCCGGTCGATATGGATCCATTGCCTGTCCTCGGTGCATTCGGCGAAGGCGTCAATCCGGTCTTGCGTCATGACGAACCAGTCCGAGGTCCCGATCTCTCTTCCTAAAAAAGCCTTAAGCTTCCTGGGCGTCAATCGTTCGGTCATTTCATCATTTCCTTAAATAAGGATGGCCTGGGCTGATCCTGGCCTCTTCTTCTATGTCAGACGGCCTGATCACTACTCGGCAAAGCATCTCGCGAAAAAATTTATTAATTAATATGAACGCAATAAATAAAGTGACAACTTAGAGGCGGCGCTTAGGCCGTCCTCAAGCCCCCGTAGTGGAGGGGGGCCCCGTCGGCTTTTCCGTTGGGGGGAACCGACGGGACTGGTTCCTCGGGGTCCGGGGGC
>Ga0315282_10001030_pt1 | contig 53846 bp, 55 predicted proteins | sample YL17G07_20_MG_FD_203693 | JGI IMG/M metagenome (GOLD analysis project Ga0315282, IMG submission 203693) | Sediment microbial communities from Yellowstone Lake, YNP, Wyoming, USA - YL17G07_20 | ecosystem: Environmental > Aquatic > Freshwater > Lake > Sediment | place: USA: Wyoming | collected...
ATGGAATTGATGCCGCTCGCATAGAAGTATCCCCGCTGCTTCGACTTGGCCGCGAATTCACGGGCGGAGAAATATCGGGGCCGGTTGCTGAGGTAGGACTTGTATTCCCGGCCATCAAATGCCTTCAACTCGCTGTGGCAAAGACCGGCCTGGGGGTACTGGGACAAGAGATGCATGGACTTCTCGAAGAAACCCGGCAGTACCATGTCATCGGCAGAGGCAAGATACACGTAATCCCCGGACGCACTCTCGAGGCCGCGGGAATAACTGGAGACCACCCCCATATTGCGGTCATTTCTCAAGAGCCTGATGGTGGGATATCGGTCTGTGAATCGCTCGATCACTTCGATACTGTTGTCGGTCGAGCCGTCTTCCACAACGATCACTTCGCTGGGACCAAAGGTCTGAGATACGATGGCCGACAGCGCCTTCGCAATGCAGCCGCCATGATTGTAGTTGGCAAGGACAACAGAGAGCGTCGGTCTTCCCATCATGTTCGATCCTGTCCCAAATGCCCACGGCTGCCATGCCATTCGTTTCGGCAGCGACGCCACAGATAAGTGCCATAGGGCAGCGTGAAGAGCATCACCACCGCCAGGTAGCCCGCCATCATGCCGAGGACTCCATACCGCCGGCCGAGGACCCACAGAGACAGGCACGTGAGAACGCCCTGGACCACGGACAACGTCAGGAAGGGCTCCTTCTTGTGTGCCCGAAGGTACGCCGCCTGGCACAGAGACACCTGCATGAAGAGCGCGGCGAGAAGGAGCATCCCCATGGGCAGCGGAGGAAGCACTCGCATGGAAAGGAAGGAATTCTTCACATACAGTACGCAAGCCAGCGACCAGATGGACAGGGCCCCGGCAAACAGGAGCGCCGTAGATACGAACAGCAGGCGACGAAACAGTTGATCCAGTTCCTGGAACTGTCTGCCCGCAATCATGACGCCGAACCGCGGCACCCTCGTGTAGATCCACATGGAGGCGACGGTCGAGAGTCCGCTGGCCACGGCGAAGGTCATCCCCATGCGCCCTGCGGCCGCTGGACCCTCAAATTTGAACGTCAGCGGCGTGAACAGATAGAAGGTGAAATACCCGCCCAGGAAACTCAGCGCGATCCTCCATTGCATGGGCAGGATCTCGGTTCTCCAACCGATTCCGACCCGGGGTCTCCGCAGGAATTGGCCAAAAAAGCGTCTGTACCTGCAGAACAGGAATACGGCACACCAGAACACACCGGCCAGGGTGGACAGACATACAGCGAAGAGGCCGAAATGCAGCACAATGCACAGCCACAGAGTCACGCTGGTGACGCCGGCATCGATGAGCCTGCACAAATACACGTCGCAGACCTGATTGCATCCTTCCAACAAGGCTATGAAAGGAATTCCCCAGAGCCTGACGGCGATCAGCAGACAGAACAACACCCATGGCAATTCCCAGCGAATCGCGGTATCGGGTGAGCTGGCGAAGAAGAGCCAGCCGACCGTTCCCACGACGAGAAACACGGCTGTGCCCGCCACGAAGTACCAGCGAAACGCGAATCGCCCGAGGCTGATGAGCCGCCCCAATGCCTCTTGCGACCCGGTGATGCGCTTTCCTTCGCCCAGTCTCAGCTTCGCCCATTCGTGACTGGCGAAATTGACCACGACGTTGCCCAGACCCAACTCGGCAAACACCTGAAGCGCCATGAGAGTAAGAAATGTGTAGTAGTACCCCTGCGCCTGTGGCGTATAGTAGACCGCGATGACCGCGATCGTGATCAAGGAGGCCGTCGCCTGCCACAGTTTGGCAGAGACGCCAAATACGACGGCACGATCTATGGCCAATCTGTCCAACAGAGGCTGGAGAAGGGTCCGTGCTTTTGCCAGGCCCGGATAAACGGCCAGCGGGATTTCAGACGCCTGTTCCACAGTACTCAGAGAGCTCCTTTTGATAACATCTGACGGTCTGCGAGAGACCTTCCTCGATGTTCGTAAAAGTGAATGTGGGTATCTCTGTCAGAATTGCGGACCTTTCGAAGACAAGGTCGTCGTCTCCTTGCCTGCCCTGAAAGGACACGCCGATAGGATAACCGCAACAATCCTCGATCGTCCTCAGGATGTCACCTATGGAATGGCTGATGCCGCTGACAAGGTTGAAAGTGCCGTGGATGGACCGCACGATCACTTGCCTGGCGACCTCGCACAGATCATCGATGTAGAGGAAGTCCCGCAGTTCCGAGCCGTTGCCGTTGAGCGTAATCGTCCGGCCAGTGAGGGCCCTGGTGGTGAACACCCGAATCGGACTGTTGTGGCTGTCGTGAGGACCGTAGACACCCGGAGGTCTCAGTACGGCCAGCGGAATTCCCGTGTCATCGCACACCCATCGCAGGATGTGCTCACATGTGAGTTTGGAGATGCCATAATAGTTCGACGGCCGGACCGCACTGGACTCACTTAAAGGGAGTTTCAGATTCTTGCGGCCGTAGACATCGACCGTGCTCAGATAGATGAGCTGCCTGGCAGGATGCTCCTTCAGGACTTGAGCGAGGTTGGAGGCCATCTTGATGTTGCTGGCCATGGCGGCCGCCGAATCGTCCTTGTCGCGGGTAATCGCGGCCGCTACGACGACCACCGCATTCTCTACCGATCCGGGCAAGAGCGATCCCACCTGTCGTTCATCGGTCAGATCCAGTTCCGGCAAATCCAATCCGCGGACGACGAACTCGCCCGAGGTGGACAAGCATCGGACCAGACTGCCCCCGATGAAGCCCTTCGAGCCCAATAGGAGAATATTCGTCGTTCCCGTAGAATCATCCGTCATCCGTGCCACCCAGATCAGTCGTGTTCGGCCGTCATGTTGATGAGAATGCGCCCTGCCTTGCCCTGTTCCAGCGTATCAAAGGCGTGGTTCACCTCCTGCAGGCTGTACTCATGCGTGATGAGCGCCCCGACATCGAGGTTGCCGGACAAGTACATGTCCACATACCCCGGAATCTCAACATCGGGTTGTGTCTCGCCTCCCCAGGTCCCGGCAATTCGCTTCCCTTTGATCAAATCAAATGGATCGAGGGAGATTTGGTGCCCGGCCGGCAAGTTACCGGCGAGGATGCACAGGCCGCCATGATCGTGCACGGCCTGAAAGGCCGTCTCCATCGATTGCCTGGTCCCGGCGGACTCGATGGCGTAATCCACGCCGCGATCGTTCGTGAGCGAGCGTATAGCGGATAGAACATCCTGTTGCCCAACATGGATCGTATGAGTGGCGCCGAGAGCTCTTGCCTGATCGAGCTTTCTGCCGTACACGTCCACGGCGATAATGGTCCGAGCCTGGGCCGCCTTGGCCATCAACAGCGCGCTCAGACCGATTCCCCCGATACCAAAGATGGCAATACTGCACCCGGGGACCATCTTCACGGTGTTGCGGACGATCCCGGCGCCAGTGGGAATCGCGCAGCCCAGGAGCGAAGCTTCCCGCAACGGCATCGCAGCCGGAATCTTCACTAGGCGGTTTTCAGAAGTGACGGTGAGAGTCATCAGCGTCGAGACGGCCCCGGAATTCACCCTCGTCCCGTCGCGGCGTTCGTACAAAGTGGACGGCGCCTCCGCCCCCTTGCCCTTGATCCACGTCAGGACGACATGGTCGCCCACGCTCACCTTCCCCACGCGGGGACCGACTTCTCGCACGACTCCCGCTCCCTCGTGGCCGAGAGTATGAGGCAAGTACCTGTCCCTGCCTTTGGACCCGTGAATCTCGTTGAGCTGCGTGCGACACAGGCCGCTATATGCGACGTCCACAAGGACTTGCCCCTCTTTGAGTTCTGGAACGGTGAGTTCCTCGATCGCCAAAGGTTTGTTGATCTCGTCCAAGACTGCTGCTGAGGTTCTCATGTGCATCCTTGATTCGATCTACCACGTATCCGAGTTCCTCCCTTGTCAATCCCTGATAGACGGGCAGGCTCAGGGAGGTCCGGGCCAGCCTTTCACAGATGGGGAAATCGCCCTTTTTATAGCCCAGGGACTTTGCCGCCTGCTGCAAATGGATGGGGATGGGATAGTGAATCCTCGTGCCCACGCCATGTTTCTCAAGGTAGTCCTGCAACTCGGCCCGTCGCTCGGTTCGTATGATGAAGGTATGGTACACGGACTCCTCGAAATCCCTCTCCGAGGGGACCTCCACGATGTCCTCCAGGTATCTGCGGTAGTAGGAGGCGTTGTTCCTTCTCTGTTCGATCCAGATATCGAGGTATTTGAGCTTCACGAGAAGGATGGCGGCCTGCAGAGTATCCAGACGGCTGTTGTAGCCCCAGAGATCCGACTCGTTCCGATTCTTCAGGCCGATATTTCTCAACTGCGTCAAAGACCTGTACAGTTGCTCGTCATCCGTGGTGATGATGCCACTGTCGCCACAGGCATTCAGCGTTTTGAGCGGGTGCAGGCTGAAACACCCGCAATGGCCCAGGGAGCCGACCCTCCTGCCCTTGTACCGGGCTCCAACGGCCTGAGCGGCGTCTTCAATGACCATCAGGTGGTGGGCCTGGGCCGTCCTCATGATCGGATCCATGTCGGCCGGGCGGCCCGTCAGGTGGACCGGGATGATGGCCTTGGTCCTCTTCGTGACTTTGTCCTCAATCAACTCCGGACCGATGTTCATATCTTCGTGAGCGTCTACAAACACCGGCGTGGCCCCGACGGCAACAACCGCCGATGCCGTCGCCAGAAAGGAGTTCGGCACGGTAATTACCTCGTCCCCCGGTCCTACCCCGTACGCCTTGAGACACAGGAACAAAGCATCGGTCCCGGAATTGACGCCCACCGCGTACTTCGTCCCGCAGTATGCGGCCATGGCGGCCTCAAATTGCTCGACCTCTTGGCCCAGTATGAAGTTGCCGTGGCTGAGCACCTTGTCGACTGCCGCCAGAATCTCGTTCCGGATCGGCAGATGCTGCCGTCTCAAATCGACGTAGGGAATGTGTTGCATGGTCATTGGCCCCGGTAGAAGGTTCTTACGGTGTCGATGATGTACTGTAGCTCATCGTGTCTGACATGCTGGTGCGCGGGAAACGTGATGATCGAAGAACAATCCCTCTCCGTCCTGGGGAAGTCCCCGCGCTGATATCCCAGATGGCGGCAGCACCGTTGGTACGGCAAGGGGATCGGATAGTGCACCTTGGCTTCGATGCCTTTTGCGATGCAGTGACGCAGCAGAGCATCTCTGTCTTTGGCCCTCACCACGTAGAGGTGATACACGTGGCGAATGTTCGGTCTTCGCCTCGGCACTTCGATGAAGTCTGGCAATTCCGAGAACGCCTGGTCCAACATCGTGGCGTTGGCGATTCTCCGGTCGGTGATGCTCGTGACATCCCCTAGCATGCGCAAGGCGACGACTGCCTGGATCGTGTCCAGGCGGCTGTTGATCCCGAAGACCTCCACCTCGTCCCGATTCACGAGACCGTGGTTCCTGAGCAATCGCAACCGGCGGTCCATGTCATCCGAGGCGGTAGTGATCATGCCGCCGTCGGACCAAACGTTCAGGTTCTTCAGAGGATGGAAGCTGAATGTCCCGGTGATTCCGAAGGTGCCCGCCCTCTTGCCGTCGATCGCCGCGTCGATCGCACAGCAGGAGTCTTCTACCACCGGAAGATGGTGCCGGCTGGCGATCTCCACGATCCGGGCCATATCCGGAGCATTGCCCGTAAACCACACCGGGAGCAGGGCTTTTGTCCTGTCGGTGATCGCGCGCTCGATCAGGTCCACATCGATCATGAACTCCTCGTTGGCATCCACGAAGACGGGTGTGGCCCCGGTGGCGGCAATGGCGCCGGCGGTGGCGATGAATGTCTCCGCGCAGGTAATGACTTCATCTCCGGGTCCGACTCCCAATGCCTTGAGAGACAGGATCAGAGCATCCGTGCCGGAATTCACCCCGATCGCATGTCTGACCCCGATGAATTCGGCGAATCGAGCCTCAAACTCCTCGAGCTTGCGGCCGAGCGTAAAGTCGCCCGTCCGTATGAATTCCCTCAGGTCCTCGAATATCTGATTCGTGTAGGACTGATGCGGGTCCTCCGCGGGACCCGCTTCCCGGAACTGCCGGCTTAAATATGAAAATTCCACTTTCATCGTTGTCCTCTGCAATCTCTCATGGGGTGAACCAATAGTAATCGCCCGTGTAACCCGCCTCGGCAAACAGCCTCTCCCAGTCATCGACGTGGAGGATCGTCTCCGCCGTCAAGTTCCATTTGAGCATTCTCTGCTTCTCCTGTTCGTCGCTGTACGCGTCCACCACGATGAATTTGTGCTGGCACCCCACTCGTTCGATCTCGCGGATCGCCTGCCTGCATTCATCCTTCTTCAGGTTATGCACTGTATTGATGGAGACGACGAGATCGAAGGAGTGATCGGCATACGGCAAGTCCCGGCAATTGCCGACGAGCAGGAAGGGCTTGACCTCCTCCATCGCGTGTTCGACGGCGTAGGCGGAGACATCCAGGCCGGCGACCGTACACAATGGCATCGCCAGCTTGAAATCGTGAAGCATGAACCCCTTGCCGCACCCGACATCCAGGATGCGGGCGTCGGGCGCCAGTTTGTAGTGGTCCCTCATCCGCGCGACGACCGGGAGCCAACGGCCGTCGTATCGGTATCCGCCGTAACCCTGGTCCCGAGTGCCATCGAAGAACTCCCGGCCGAACATCTTGGCGATGCGCCGGTCCTCCTCGCTCACCGTCGCCCGGTGCTCAAGGTCGCGCTTGACCTTTGGATAGCAATCCATCAGGTTGACTTCCGACATAGGCAGGTGCTCCTTTCCATTTGCGCAGTTTCCTTACCGTTCAACGATTGTGTTTCTCCCGACTCAGGCCATATGGACGTATTCCAAGGGCTCCTCGCGAATGCGGCCGAGGTTCTCCGTCACCCAGCAGATCACTTCGTTCAGGCCTTCCGGGAGGGGAATCGTAGGCGCCCAGTCCAAGTCCCGGCGGGCTTTGGAGGAGTCAAGGATGTAGCTGGCGTCCTGACCTGGACGTTCCTCAACGGTCTCCGTGGCCTGATCGAAGTCATATCCCATCATGGTGCAGATTTTCCCCACCAGGTCTCGAATGGAAATGGATGTCTCTGGTGAGAAATGATAGAGGGACCCCGCCTCACCGAGTTTCATGGCCGCGAGAATGCCGCGGCAGATATCGCGGATGTGGATGTACGACTTGACCGCTTTTCCCCCGCCGTGCAATCGAATCTTCCTGCCGGACAGCAGCGAGATGATCGTGCGAGGAATGATCCGGTAGAGCTGTTGATGTCTTCCATACACGTTCGTGGATCGAACCATCACCAACGGAAAGCCATATTGCTTGACCAGAGTGAAGACGAACAGATCGGCAGCGGCTTTGGAGGCGGCATAGGGCGTGCTCGGATCCAGAGGCGCCGATTCCGTGGCGTGGCGGCAGGAGCCGTAGACCTCCGGCGTCGAAATATGAACGTAACGCTTCAAGTACGCTCTGTCCTTCAGGAAGTGGCACAACTTCACCGTCCCCACGGCGTTTGTCTCGTACCATTGCTCCGGAAAAAGCCAACTGGTCGCCACCTCTCCCTGGGCCGCGAAGTTGATGATGTATGCCGGCCGAAGCTCGTCCAGAAGACTGAACAGCCGTTGAGTGTCCCTGTTGATATCCACGCGATGGAACTCGAAACGCTCCGATTGCCTCGACTTGTAGGGAAGAAACAAGTCGTCCTTTTCCGCCGAGCGGCTCATTCCCGCCACATAGTTGTCGGGATCATCCGCGAGCAACGAATCGACCATCCATCCTCCTGAAAAAGAGTTGCTGCCGATTACGACGTAGGTCCGGTCGGACATAGTTCAGCTCCACATATCATTTCCTGAGCACATTGTGCGATCTGGACACCGGTGGGGTAGTAACGGTCTTCCAATTCGAAGGCGGCGGGGGCAGGGGTAAAGGGAATCGTCAGACGCCGCACCGGCGACCCAAGCTCGCCAAACAGCCTCTCATGGACTACGGCGCTGATTTCCGCACTGATTCCGCAGTAGCTCCAGGAGGTATCCACGACCAGCAGGCGACTGGTCTTACGGACTGATGCGATGATCGCGTCTACATCCAGGGGATTGACGGACACCAAATCGATCACCTCAGCGGAGAGGCCCGCGCGACCGATCTCGCCGGCGGCACGTATCGCTTCCGGGACCATGAAGGACACGGCGACAATGGTGATGTCCGTCCCTTCCTGAACGATCCGCGCCTGGCCGAAGGGGACCGTATACGGCTCCGCGGGAATGACCTCGGCTATCCCATAGAGAGGTCTTCCCTCCAGGATGACCACCGGATCATTGGCGAAGATACCGTTCAGGAGCAGCCCTTTGGCCGTATACGGATCGGCGGGGGCGACCACGCGCAGGCCGGGAAAATGAGCGAACATGCTGTGCAGGCTCTGGGAATGCTGCGGCCCCTGGCCCCAACCCTTTCCCACGATCAAGCGAACCACGAGCGGGACGCTCGTCTGGCCTCCGAACATGTAATGGAACTTCGAGGCGTGATTGATGAGCTGATCCAAGGCCAGAAACGAGAAGTCTGCACGCTGGAGAACGAGGACCGGCCGGAGGCCGCTCAGGGCGGCGCCGACGCAGATTCCGGCCACCGCGTTTTCGGAGATGGGCATCTCAATGACTCGCTTGGGACCGAATCTTGTCAGCAGTCCTTCGACGCTGCCGAAGATGTGGCCTCGGTCGCGAGTGCCCTGGCCGACCACGAAAACGGACTCATCCATCTCCATGGCCTGATAGGTCGCCTCGGCAATCGCCTGGGCATACGTTCGGGAATGACTCACGATGGCGATGTCCTCCTCAGAACGCGTTCACTAATTTCGACGTCTCTGCATGATGGAACTCGACGTCGCGAGTCGGGTGCACGCGGCCGGGCAACTCGCAGACCAGACCGGATGCGTAGACAAACGCGGCAGGGTCCTGCTGGATGGACTCTGCGGTCCTCTCCGCCTCGCAATATGCTTCTTCGATCTCCTGCTGCACTTGCTGCCTGAGGCTCCGAATGTGCTCAAAGCTTACCGTGCCGTCGGCGATCAACTGATCTCTCAAGATGCAAATCGGACAGCGACATCCTCCGCCGGACGCCGCCGGCGGCTGCCACCATAGATCCGCCGGCCCCTCGAATGCAGGTCCCACGTGAGCGCACCATCGTAAGACCTTGTACTCGATGAACGTGGGCCCCAAGCCGCTCCGCGCACGATCATAGCTCACGCGGATTGCCTCCATGAGTCGCGAGATGTCGTTCTCCGCGACGTGGAAGCTGTGCATCCCCATAGTCTGAAAGCGGTCGTGCAAGACCGTCGAACACTGCCGAAGTTCGATGGGCGTCGTAATGGCCAATCCGTTGTTCTCACAGACAAACACGAGTGGCAGCTTGTGGAGCAAGGCGAAATTCGCGGTTTCGTAAACGACGCCTTCTTCTACTGCCGCATCGCCGAGAAAGACCACGACGATCTGGGGAGCATTCTCATACCGCAGTCGAAAGGCCGCCCCCGCCGCAATCGGGATGCCGCCGCCCACGATGGCGGACGTGCCCCAGAAATTCGCCCCCAGGTCGATGAGGTGCATAGAGCCGCCAAGCCCCTTGGAGCAGCCCCTGCTGCTGCCCAGCAGCTCTGCAAAGAGCGCGGTCAGGTTGCCTCCCTTGGCCAGATAGTGGCCGTGAGACCGGCACGTGCCGACGAATATGTCGCCTGGGTCGGCAAAACATCCACATACCGCCGGCACGGCCTCCTGTCCCAGGCACAGGTGAGTCGGACAGCGCATCTTTTGCTCCGGATACCGCTTGGCGATGTACAGCTCCACCATGCGGATCCGCACCATCCTCTTGAGAATCTCAACCTTGTCCGCGCTCAAAGGGCGCCCTCCAGCTTCGCAGCCTGCAGGCGCTTGACGTTGTAGTATCGCGTGTCAGTCATGGGGTCCGGGATTTTGCCCTGCTTGAAAGCATCCCTGAGATCGATGATTGCCTCCTCAATTGAGTGCCGAGGTTCAAAACCAAGCTCTTCCTTGATCTTTCGAGAAGACACGTGGTACGAGCGAATGTCGCTGGTCGCGGTCGTCTCAATGGGGATTTCGGGACCGACCACACTCTGGACGACTTTGGCAATCTCCCCGACCGTGTAGTTTTGACAGCCGACGTTGAAGACCTTGCCGTGGATCTTCTCCTTGGGCAGGTCAAGCAGCAGGACGTACAAATCGGTCATGTCTGCGACGTGGAGGTTCGGCCGCTTCTGGTCCCCACCCAACACGGTGATTTTGCCCTTGTTGACGGCGTGATTCGTCAGGAGGTTCACGGTCAGATCGAGTCTCAGCCGGGGCGAGTATCCACAGATCGTCGCCGGCCGGATGACGACGACCTCGAAATCCTCGCTCGCCTCCTTCAGCAGGATCTCCTCGCACTTGGCCTTGTACCGGGCATAATCGGTCAGCGGCTCCAGAGGAAGGTCTTCCGTGACCTCGGGCTCGCTCTTGATGCCGTACACGCTCGAGCTCGAAGCGTAGATGAATCTGCCGACCTTGTTCCGCTTGGCGATGGCGACCAGCGGCCCGAACGCGTCGAAATTGATGGACCGGCCGAGGTCCGGGTCCAGCTCGTAGCTCGGGTCATTGGAGATGCAGGCCAGATGAACGATCGCATCCGTTCCAGGAATCTCCCTTTCGAGGAGGTCCGTGTCACGAATATCCCCTTTGATCTCGGTCAGACGAGGGCAGGTCCTCACCGATTGCAGGACATCGTCGCCGTACATGTAAAGGTCGATGACCTTTACGTTGTGCCTTTTTTTTAGCAGCTTGGGCACCAGAACCGCCCCGACGTATCCCGCTCCTCCCGTAACCAGCACGTTCATTCGTTCACTCCTTTCGTGTTTCTCCCGGGACCTGTTCGGCATCTGTCTTTTCAGCTCGCTCAGGATGTACGCTCAGCGGCCCGCCGGTTCACCGGGGGCTCACGGCGGTCACGACCCGGCTCCTTCGTTTCGACCGACGTGTCAGAAGGGCTGGTCTGCCCGGCTCTTCGGGCAACTCCGCCGTCGCCAACTCTTCCTCGTGGTCCTCTTCCCGATCCACCCGCGTCGGAACGATCTCGAGTTCCTCCTGGAGAATCACATCCAGTATGCAGTGGCAAACGTACTGGTGGGCCACCTCCACGGCGCCGTATTCATGGGAGGGCACGTAAAAGTTGTACGTCCCCAGGGACCGCAATGGATTGTCGCTGTCGAAGCCGGAGAGAGTGATGACGCGGCAACCTCTCAGCCGTGCGGCGCGGGCGCCCCGAAGAATATTCTCCGACTTCCCGGAGCTGCTGATCGCGAACAGCACGTCCCCGTCGCGGGCGAAGAATTCGATAGGCTTCTCGAAGACGTGCTCATAGCCGAAGTCGTTGCTCACACACGTCAGAAGTGCTCCGTCGTTGAACGCCAGGGCGGGCATGTGCCCGTTCTTCCAGTAATCGACGGCGATGTGGCTGGCGATGGCGGCGCTTCCGCCGTTGCCGATGGAGATGATCTTGCCTCCGGCCTGCGATTGTCTCTGAACCATCCTGCAGACACTCTCGATCCCCTCACAGATATCGAGGGGATTGCCCGTCTCATCGGTGGTGAGGATGGCGTCGAGCAGATTCACGAAATCCCTCTGGTGCTTTTCGATGCGCTCTCTCATAGGAAGTCCCTTCTATTTCAGCAGTGCATGAATGAATTCAAGCAGTTCGTGTTTCTCTACGGGCTTCTTGTTGCAGACGACCCGGACCGCCAAGGCCCCCACGGCGTTTCCGATGAACGAGGTAAGGTCGAGCGGATACCCTCGTACGATACAGGGTGCGGTCCAGGCAAAGAAGGCGTCGCCCGCACCGACGGTGTCGACCACTTTCGTCGAGAACACGGGCGTCCGGGTGACCTCTTCACTGCAATTGATGCCGATCGAGCCGTTCCTGCCTCGTGTGACGATCAGGTAGCTGCTGTTGACGGTCCGCGCGACGGTCCTGGCGATGCTCTCGATATCCGCGAATTTGTCGCGTGCCGCCAGCCGGACCTCCGTCTCATCCAGGCACACGAACGCGGGATTCCGGTACTTCGTGATCAGGTTATAGCCCGTGTTGGCGCCGTTGGTCTGGGTGTTGACCGCGAAACGTTTTGCCACCGCCTCAATCGTGTGAATGATCGCGTCCGTGATGAAGCCGTGTCCAAAGTCCGACACCAGCACGAAGTCGAAGGAGGGAATCGTCGTCTCCAGGTACGTGAGGATCGCAGACTCCAACGCCCCATGGATATAGGCATCGTTCAAGTAGTCGATCTCCAACAGTCCCTGGCCCGAATACTGATGAATGAACCGCTTCTTGACAACGACCGGGCCGTCTTCCCGGTAAAAGAACTTCGCCTCAACATTGGGCTTGAGATGGTCCCGGATGAAGCCCTCGCGCGAGTCTTCCGTGCCGAGCAAAGACACGAGAGTGACGTTGTCACAGAACGCCGCCAGGTGATTGGCCACGGCAAACGCGCCGCCGGCGAAGATGTCATGTGCCAGGTACTTGTTGACGATGATGGGCGACTTGGCGGATTTGCCGATAGGCTCGCAATAATGGTACTCGTCGATGATGCCGTCTCCGATGAGCAGGATCTTGAGCTTTTTGAGCTCCTCGATCTTTCCCAGAACATCGGGAAAGCTGTACTTTCGGGAGAATTCCTGGAGAAAGCGCTGAGTCTCTGCGGAGTAAATCTGGAGAAAATCCTTGATGATCTGCGAGGAGCTGAATGAGAAGCCGCTCGTTTCGTAGATCCGGCTCTTGCCGAAATACAGGTCCTTTTCCTCTTCGAAGATCTTTCTGTGGATGGCCGCATCGCGGTCCCTGTACGCCTGACCCTTGGCAAAAATGTCGGGCTTGATGACCTGCACGCATTTGTACGGCACGTCGTCGTCCACCACGCACACGTAATCGACCTGCTGCAGGGACGCGACGTTCTCCGCTCTCAGGTCGCTCGGGAAGATGGGACGGCCCGGACCCCGGCGAACGTGCTCATCCCGGATGATCGTGGCAACCAGAACGTCACCCTGGCTCTTTGCGGAGTTCATATGAGCGATGATGCCCGGATGGATGAGGTCGAAAATCCCATGACTCTGCACGACGACCTTCCCCTCCTTCTGGAGTCCCCTGATCTTCCGGACGAGGTCGTTCAGAAACAGTATCTTGTTCTTGGCCGATGGTTCCATGGGACGCCTTGATCATCTGAAATACGTGTTCAGCAATTGAGTGGAGGAGAGCACGACTTCGTGAGTGAATCGCATTTCGCAGCCGATCTCTTCCGCGACGGTTGATTCGCGTTGGAGTTTCCACGTTCGCGATTCATCCTCCTCGAATTCCTGGCCCTTGACGAACACGTGAGGCCTGAGCAATCGGAGAGTCTCTTCCGCCGTCGGCCACCTGTTAATCGCCACGAAGTCCACGCATTCCAGTGCGGCCACGGAACTGGCTCTGAGGTCCTGGTTGTAGGCAGGTCGACCCGGCCCCTTGTCCACGTACACGTCCGGCGTGACCGTTACCACCAGGACATCTCCCATCTTCTTGGCCGCCTGGAAATGCTTGATGTGGCCGGGATGCATGAGGTCAAAGCATCCATGGCATAGAACGATTCTCTTGCCGGCGTGCCTGAGCTTCTGTAGATCATCGGCCAGTGCCTCAGCCGCAACCACAACTCCCATTACCTGTCTCCAATTGATTGATGTGGTGCCACAGACTCGGTATCGTTTCCGCGTGTCGGCCCCTCACGTAGAAGCCCTCGCCGCCATCCGCCACAGTCCTGACCAGCATCGTCTTCCACGGGCGGAAGTAATACGCATGGTCGTCTTTGCTGATGTCCGTGCGGCGGGGATCGCCAAAATCGTAGAGATCGCAGACAAGCGACGTGAAATGCCTGATGGATCGGCCCGATTGGTGAGCCTTATTTCTCGCCATGCTCAAGGCCTTCAGGAAAACCTCCGGGGCCATTACCGCGCTGCCGAAGTTCATCACTACTCCGCCCTCCAGGCGTTCCACCACGCCTGCGAAACGCAGAAAGTCGCGGTACGACGTTTCGCCGGTGGCGGCGCCGCTGCAATTGGGGTGCTCGTGAAGGATGTCGTAGCCGATACCCACGTGGATCGTGACTGGTGCCCCACAACGGCTGCCGGCTGCCAGGACGCTGATGTCTTTGAAGGGAAAGTCGCCATTGAGGATGACTTGCCCGATGGCTTGACCCATGCCCAAGCCTTCCCGATACGCCTGGTTGATGTAGTCGTTAATCCGCCCGGTTTCCCGCCAAAGGCCGAATTGTCCTTCGTGCACGTATCTCGCTACGCTTTCGGTCGTGGCGCCCATCAGCGCAAACTCGAAGTCGTGGATCAGCCCGGCCCCGTTCATGGCGATACAGGAGATGTACTTCCTCTCCAGCAGGTCGATCAGATACCGTTGAACGCCGGAGCGGACGACGTGTCCTCCCATCATCAGGATGACGGGTGCGCCGGTTTCCCGGGCGCGTACGATCCGGCTGGCCACGGTTTGCAGATCGCGGTTTGCCAGAACGCGTGCGTCGATGCCCAATGGCTGGATGACGCTCGCATCCAGATCGTGCGCTCGCTCTGATAACGGCTTGATGTCGAGCCCACTCCGGTCGAACACGCCTACCACCCCCGGGTTGTAAAGACGACTGGAATAGTCCGTAATAAGATGTAGAGATTCAGAATCAAGGAGCGGTTCTTGATGTACAGATAGTCGTACCTGGCCTTGTGATAGGGCTTGAGGTCGTAGCACCCGCGGATTTGAGCCAGGCCGGTCACTCCCGGCTTCACCGTAAGGCGGATTCCCTGCAAGGCCTCATATCGCCGCACGAAATAGGGCCGTTCCGGCCTCGGTCCCACCAGGCTCATATGACCCGCCAGCACGCTGAACAACTGGGGCAGCTCATCGAGATGCGTTCTCCTGAGGGTCCGGCCGAGCCGGGTCACGCGGGGGTCGTTGCGGGCGGCCCAGACCGGACCCGTTTGTTTTTCCGCGTCTTCCACCATAGTCCTGAACTTGCGCAGCGTGAAGATCTTCCCGCCCTTTCCAACCCTTTCCTGCCTGTAGAGAACGGGCCCGGAAGAGGTAGTCGCCAGCAACAGAGTCAAAACAAGCATGACGGGGGAAGCGGCCAGGAGAATGGTGAGCGAACCGACGATATCGAAAGCCCGAATCAAGAACTCATGGAGTCTTGAAGTTGACGGAACTGACGCAGGCAGCTCCCACGGCAACTGCTCCTCCCAGGTCAGGTCCTCCGCAAGCTCATCGACGACGCCCAGCTCCACATGCTCATCATCGGTAACGGAGGCGACGATCGTCGGAGCCGTACCGGCCTTGTCCTTCCTCATGGTCTCGGCCACCTCGACTGCTTGTCCCATATCGTATGCTCCACACAAGAAGAGATAACCCACAGGCCCATCCACGTTCGAGGCCTGTCGCCGCTGGTCAACGCTGAGCCGTGACATGGGCGCGGACTCCGTCCCCGTCGGTGTCACGATTCCGACCCCCAACCCATCACCCCCGTCCCGCCTTCCCCCATAAACCAAACGCGCCCGGTACAGCGCGTCAGGGCGCAGCCACGGCCCCATCCAGAGCCGTCCGATGAAGCGAGAACTCCCCCACGAGCTTCTTCGCCGCATCGCACCCGGGCCGCAGGTCCAGGCAGGTTCGCGCCTCGCCCAAGGCGTCGCGGACTCGTCCGGTCTGGGCGAGCAATTTCGCTAATTCGAGCCTCCATTCGACCTGACCATAATCCAGCTCCAATGCTCGACGATAGCAGGAGATCGCCGCTTCCGAGCGCCCTTGTCTCTTGTAGATCGTGCCAAGATAGACATATTCCCGGGCACCCGCCTCTCCGGCTTCGCACTTCGCCTCAAGCAGATCCTTCTCCCGGTCCAGCGTTCGCCCGGCGAGGTCCACATACTCCATCTCCTCCAGGATGCCACTCAGGTAACGGAGCCGTTCAATGTCGTCGCCGGCACAGAAGATGGCCAGATCAGGACGGCTGAGATGGCGGAGATACACGGCCACAACCTCGGGGAACAGCCGCCCTTCGAGCCGGACAGCTCTGGTGAACTTCTCAACGGATGCGTCGTGTCTGCCCTCCGCCACGTCAAGGTATCCGGCAACCAGGCAGGACGTTGGGTCGCAAGGAGCAAGACGGTATCCCGTTCTGATCCTTTGTGCCCCGCGATCGTCGAAGAGAACGAACTGCTCGATCTGGCCGACCGCAGTGTATGGCGGCCCAAACGTCGGGCATAAGACACACGCCTGATAGAAACCTTCCACAACGTCATGCAGAGCGGGCATGAGCTGATCGGGAATCGCCATCTCCGCCGCGTTGGGGTCAATCACGCGGCTGATCCAGCGCCAGCGATAGACATTCAACCAATAGCGGTGCTGAGCATTGGCCGGCTCACAAGCGCATGCGGCGGTAGCGTGCGAAATCAGGGCCGCGTATTCCCCGCTCGTTCCCTGCAGGTCCCCAGCCGCCATACTCTTTTCGGCCTGGACACATTGGCGCCGATGCGACTGTGCCCTACATGCCGCATGTGCCCCCGCGAAGGCCCATGCTGAAACAGCGAGGACACCACCCAGAAGGGCGATGTAAACGGTCGTTCTCAGAAAGCGGATGAGAGGATTCCGGGTTTCAGATTTCAGATTTCGGATTCCTGCGGCGGGGCCAATCCGCAATCCGCAATCCGAAATCCCCAATCGAGAGTGCCTGGCCAGGACCAGCAGAAGGGCACAAAACGTCGCAGACAAGACCCCGTTCGCCGGAAGGTGTTGGCCGAAGTCGCTGAGGCTGTGGATGAGAACGGCCAGCAAACCGAAGCCAAGACCGTATGCGGCGGAGCAAATCGGTTCTGCCCTGTGACGAACACACCTTGCATAGCCGGACCAGACGATGCCGCCCACGATGACCAGCATTCCCAGACCAAGCAGCCCGGTCTCCTCGAGCACTTGGGCGTATTCGTTCTCCGCGTAGGCGGCCCGAGGAACGATCGTGGACCGGTCGTACATCGGATAGACCACGGAATGTGTCCCAAGCCCGGTCCCGAATACCGGGAACCTAGTCCATATCACAGTGACGTCCTTGAGTATCTGCAGTCGCCCCGCCTCAACGTTGCGGAGATTCCGAAGGCTTGCCAATCGGTCATAGACGGCGTCGAAGCCCGCGTACAAAACGCACGGGAGGCCTGCCAGAATGACCGCGACAACGATCCAAGTGTGCCCCCTCAGGGACCGTCGGGCACAGAGCAGCAGCGCCGTGAATCCGCCAGCGACCAACATGCTGATGACCCCGCCTCGAGTAAGAGAAAGGAAGACGGTGGCCGCCGCCAGCGCGACGCCCACAGGGAGCAGGCACAGTCGCCAGGAGGAATCGGGAATCCGCCGCACCGGAAGGTCTCGCGACAGGGTCTCGTGCCGCCGGGACGTTTCACCCAGCCGGACCAGGAACAGGCCCAGGGCCGCCCCAATGGACAGGTTCATGAATTGGCCGTAGTTGCTGTGATTGACGAATGGACCGGATAGGCCCTGGTAATGGGCACTGGGTATGAGCCAGTAGAACCTGCCGTTGCCGAACAGGTATTGTGCCAGGGTCACGGCAGCGATCAGGCCCCCGATGGCCGCGATGGCCTTTAGCAGCCACGTGATCTGCGCCGGGTCGCGAAAGACGTTGAAAACCACCACGAATACTCCCACCGCCGCCAGCACAAGCCGCAGATCGTGGATCGTGGCATGAGGATAGAACGTGAGGGTCATGGACCTCCAACTTCCTCCGGCATCCTCCAAACCGCCCAGGAGTTCCCTCTTCAGAGATACGGTATTCGGCGAAAGTACGCTGATCCACCGCAGAGGCAGAGGGACAAGTTGCAGTATCGCGATCAGGAGCAACAAGACAATGGGGATATACGCCCAGGTCCATCTCAGGCCGCAACCGCGGTGGAAGAGGCGCCTCGACAGCAGACAGATAACCATGGCACTGGACACGGCCGTCACCACCTCCTCGCTCCAGGCATGGACAACTCCAAAGGCAAGCGGCATGAAGGCCAGAAGCCCCGCCAAGAGCCATTTGATGACCGTATCGAAGCCGGTCCAGGGAATGTCCAGATGGTCAGCAGTCACGGGACACCCTCTCATTTCTGAGTCTCCACGCGTCTGCGGCTCCAACCGCCTCCAGGCTCCGGCCCTCCAGGACCCTCATTGGGTTTTCGATACACACCAGCCGCGCCGTCCGTTCGCCCAGCCGAAAGCGGATGCGTTCGAAGGCAACTCTCATGCAGGGCCGGCGCCTGTTCGGGCCGTGTGCGTCCGTCGCCACCAGCGAAGCCCGCCCGTCGCTCAGGAGTTGCCACGCCGTTCTCTCCGCCAGAGGGCCGAACTCACCCACCAGGCTGCCCGCCGTTACCTGCAGATGGACCGAGTGCTCCAGCCACCGGAGCGCTATGGCAGGCTGCTTGGCGAGTACAAGATGTCTCTCAGGGTGCGACAGGATCGGCTCGATGCCTCGACATGACAGTTCCACCAGCAGCGGCTCGATATCAATGAGAATCTCATGTGGAAGCTCCAGAAGAAGGTAACGCCCGCCGTCCGCGAGCGTCAGGATAGAGTCCGTATCGAGCATTGCACAGAGTCTTTCATCGACGCGGACGTCGCCTCCAACAGTCACCCGGAGAACAATGTGACGCTGTCTCAGTTCCTGGTTGAGGGACGATACGGCCTCGCGAATCGCCACGGGCTCGTTGCAGCCGCTGAATCGGCCCAGTTGGTGCGGTGTGGCGATCACTTGGCCTACGCCATCTCCCACCAAAGCCTGACAAAGAGCGAGTGATTGCATCTCTGTATCGGGCCCGTCGTCCACGCCGGCCAGGCAGTGACAATGGATGTCCACGAATGGCTGACCCTGGAGATTCTCATCGCGGGCATTCTCGAACCCGGTCGAATTGTTCGTAGTATCTTCCATGCTTGACTTGCTTGGCCTTCCCTCACGGGAAGCCCCCCATATATTGTCCAGGCGCCGGCGCCTTGCTCCTACCCTGCCTTTTCCTCCCTGTCCCCGTAGCCGCTGTAATAGCCGTAACCGTAACCGCTGTAATGATTGTACCAGCCGTGCGCCCTCGGAACATCGTTGAGAACCACTCCGAGGATGTGCGCCCCCACGCTCAACAGAGCGTCCCGGGCATGCCGGCTCTGCCTTCTCGTCGATTGTTCGGCCCGCAAGACCAGTAGGACAACGTCGCACATGGTCGCAAGAATCTGACCGTCGGCCACCGGTCCCACGGGAGGCGAGTCGATCACGATGCGGGCGTAACGTTCGCTCAACTCCGATAGTACCTGAGCAAATGTGTCGCTGTTGAGCAGTTCCGACGGGTTGGGAACCTCCGTTCCACAGGGCAGAATATCCAGCCCTTTGACGGGGCCGGGCTGGATGGCCTCGTCAATCGTGCATCGCCGGATGAGGATGTCGGACATTCCCCGTCCGGCGTCCGCTTCGAAAATCCTGTGCTGGACGGGTCGGCGGAAATCAGCATCGACGACCAGCGTCCGCTGACCGGCCTGTGCCATGGCGATGGCCAGATTGCTCACGAGCGTGCTCTTGCCGTCTCCCGGTGCCGGCGAAGTAACGAGCATGAGCTTCGCCTGCCTCTTGACGGAGCCGAAGAACACGGCAGTGCGAATCGTCCGATAGGCCTCCGCGACGGCGGACTTCGGCCGGCGGCAAATCACCTGGCCATGTGATAGATAATGCTGCTTTTCCATGCGGGTTTTGTCCTCTTTCCCAGCGGCGGAGGCGAGGTCCGACGACAATCCACCGACCGTCGAGCGATCGCAGGCCACGACGAGCCCGGGGTCCGCCCCTGCCCCCGTGCCGACAGGTTCCGCAGGTCCGCCGACCAAAATCGCCTCCCTGCCAGGGAGCGTTCCGCGCAACCGTGTGGCACGTTTCTGCCGGTGCGCCGCGGCCCGGGCCAGGAGAGGCGGTCCCTCGTCCCCCTCGGACACCGACGACGCGCAAACCTCATTGCGTCTCCGCAAGCACAATGCCGCCGCCACAGATTTCAGTTTGGGCCAGACCCGCTCGCTGTGACTGAGAATCTGCTTTCGACCGTGGGACATGGTCGGCACGACACCGATCACAGGGAGTCCTAGAACCGCCGAGACCTCTTCCGCCGAGCGCAGTCGGGAATCGAGCCAGTCGCGGAGAAAGGCCAGTCCACACCCAAGAATGGCGCCGAGAACCAGTGCCATCGCCACCGCTCTGGCACGGCGGGGCCGGGAGGGATAGTCCGCCGGGCGCGCGACATCCAGTATGCTGATGTTGAGCGCCCCCACGTCCTCCGTCACGTTCAATTCCTTGATGCGGCCGTCCAGAATCTCACAAATCCTCTCCGCACGGCTCAATTCCGATTGCAGGACATTGTACTCGGTCGCCTTGATGCCCAGATCCCGTGCCGCCTCCCGTTGCTGGTCGAAGGATCCCTGCAGCTCATTCGCCCTCTCCTGGGCGCTGACCCACCGCAGCCGCACGACCTCCGTGTAGGCGTCGGCGAACTCCTTCGCCTGTCCGTTGAGCTCCTGTCTGATCCGCTCGATCTTGGCGTGGATGGCCTGAACCGACGGGTGGTCTTCCGTGCAATGGTATTTCGCGTCCATCAATTCCGCCTCGGCGGTTCTGATCTCCGTGCGCAACTGGCTTTCCCGGTCGTTGATCAGCACGCGGGTGCCCATGCCTGTGGCGGCCTCTGCAAATTGTTTCACCTTGGCCGGCTCATCCTTCATGGCCATGACAGCCTCGAAATCGGCCTTCGCATTCAGCGAGGCCAGTTGAGCTTCCGTCAGAGCGCTCGACAGCGTGCTGAGCCTTTCCAGGACGATGTTGCCTCCTTTGGTATCGAAGGAGACGATGCCGTTCTCCTGTGTGAACGCCAGCATCTTCGACAGCTTGCCGGAAAGCTCCTCATCGCGTTTGACTTTTTCCTTCTGGAGAATGCTCAGCACCTCCGACACGGTGCTGCGCTGGCGCGTGGACTGGTATTTCACGTAGGCATCGACCACGGCATTCACAACCCGGGCCGCTTCGGTCGGATAAGGGCTGTCAAAGCCGACTGTAATGATGTCATCCCGCTTGCCCACCCCGATTTTCAGTTCCTTCTTGAGCCAGGCCACGAGGTTGTCCACACCCTCGAACGTCCTCAGGTATCGCATTTCCGGGTCATCCGCTATGGCGGAGAGGATGGGAGTGGACCGGATCAACTCGCCCTGCAGATACAGATAGTTGTTGGACCGCGTCATCACTCCTTCGTACTCATTGATGATCTTCGGCCCAGTCTGTTCGACGTACACTCGTGAGGAGCTGGTATAGATGGGCGTCACCTTCGCCAGGTACAGGAACGCGCCGACGACAAACAACAACGTGCTGATCAGGATGATCCACCGATGCCGCAACACCACTTGCAGAAGGCTCTCCAGCGGCGAGCCGTCCATCGGCTGCGCAAGCGGTGAATCTGCCTTATCCACTTTGTCTTCTTCCATCTTCGCTCTGACCCCTCTTCTCGTGCGCGCGTGCTAGTTATACGTATACGCACCGCCGACACCGACCGTGACATGGATCACGTCCGCCAGGAATTTATTGAGACGCGTGCGCATGGTGTGGTCCACGTAGACCAAGTCGCCAGGTTTGATGGGAACGCCGTAGGCATCGGCCAGCGCCTTGCTGCCGACACCGAAGGTGGCGAACACGGTCCGGCCGTTGACGCCCTGGCGGTAGATCTTCACGTACCGCGGATCGGCAACCATGTCGAGCCCCCCGGCGAACGCCAGGGCCTCCATCAGGTTATACCGGACATCCGGCGGATAGGGAAAGACGCCGGACTTGTTGACCAGTCCGACCACCGCGAATACTCGCTCGTTTTCCCTCTGGTACTTTGTCACCTCACAGACCACCATCGGGCGCTTGGTCACGTATTTAGGATAATATAAGTCTATGACAGCCGCTTCTATCTCCGCCAGCGTCCGGTCCGCCGCCGATACCTCTCCGATGATGGGAAGTACGATCGTCCCCTCGGGGCCTACACGGACCAGGTACGGCTCCACGTCCTTGTGCCCGTACACCGGACGCAGCCAGTCCGGCAAGTCCGAGGAGACCACTCGCAATACGGCGGGCATTTGGAACTCGAGAATGTCCCCCCGAACCACACGGTAGGGACCGGGACTGCCCTTGATGCCGGCCACGCCGGGGATATTCGGCTCACTCACTGGTCCGGCGCCCTCGAATTCCGCCAACTGGTCTGACGTCGACAGCGCCGGCCCACAACCGGCTCCACCAAACAACAACCCGATGATGCACAATAGGCCCGCAACAAGAGGCTGGATCTGGAATCTTGGTGCTTGCACCAGATGTCCCCCCCATTTCCACCCCATTTTGACCGGCGACAATAATCGTGGCCGCCGGTCTTGTTACATTCATCGGCCTGTGTCTCCTCGAAACATTAACATTTGTGGGCTCTTTTCGGGGGCCTTCCAGGATTTTCTGTGTCCTTATCACGAGAATATAAGATTCGTTTCCCGTTGGCTGGCCATCTCAGAAATACTTGACTTTGAGGGCGGGAAATGGTAGCATGATTGGAGTAGCAGGACAGGCGGTTTGCTCAGGAATTTTGGGTCTGCCATATCGTCTCAGGGGTGGAACGCTGCCGCGGAGCGAGCGGTTTGCAGACAGTCCTTGGAGAAGGGTGATTGCGCGTGCGCTATATCGGCTGCACAAGATGCCGGTGGCCGAGAACGATCTTCCCGGTGCTGCTTCTGATGTCGGGCTGTTCCGCGCAACCGATGCGGACTGTCGTCATCCGCAACGGCGACTCTCAGAACGAATCGACTGCGCCGTATGCGCGAGACGATCCTACAGTGTCTGAAGAAATCGCCCCCGGCGGCTGGGGTGATACGGGGCAAATTGCCGAGGGCCCCACACACCAAGGCGTTTATCGTGTCAAGTACCATCCATCCTACAGGCACAATCGCTGGATGGTGGTGGAGGGCACATTGGATGGTGGGCGGCCGTACCCGGTCATTCTTGACACCGGGGCCTCTCCGGCCCTCTTTGTCAGCGATGTCCGTATCGTAGGGAATCGCCTAGCCGCACCTCTGCCGACGCCGGAAGACTCACCCTTGGGGCCAGGAGGAACATGTTACCTTCCGAAGCTTCAGATAGCGGATTTCACCCTGCTCAACTGGCCCTGCTGCTATTCGGCGCAACATTCGCTTTTCGGGCTAGCCGTAGGCAGGGACAGGACGATCATCGCTGGTGTACCCGCGCTGCGCAGATTCCGGTACATCGCGTTCGACAATGTGGCGAAGGAGGTGGAATTCTCCCTGAGCGAGACATTTGAGTGCGACCAGCCGCAGCAGTGGTCCCGGCACCCGTTCGCCATCGAGGAGGATTTCGGCGGTAATGCCTACCTTTTCGTGGAGATCCCGCTGGCCGGCGAGCCCGTCAGGCTGCAACTCGACACGGGCAGCGGACGAGGCTTGGCGATCACAGAACAGGCATGGCAACAAATCCGCCCGGAGGTGTATCCCGTGAATCTCCGCAAGACAAAAGAACTGTACCCCTACATCGGACGGCTCGACTGCAGGCGAGGGGTCATCCCGCACCTCCGCGTCGGCGCGCGGATCGTCAACCGGGCGGAGGTCTCCGTTTTCCCGGATGATAGTCCGCTCCTGGAGCAGGCAGCGGGCATGCTGGGAATGCAGTGTTTCCAGGACACGATCATCGTGCTCGATTTCCAGCGCAGTCAAATGTGGGTGAAGGACACATCGAGCGAGGGGCCTGGCGCGGCAAAAACACGTCCTCCCCCGCCGGCATACTCCGCCTGGCGAGAGAGGACGCATTGACACGTGTCGCTTGGGGTTGTCCGACACGCTGAGGGAGTGCATGATGGCTAGGGCCGACTGGGACTGCGCTCGGATTTGTCGTCATGTGCCTCGGCGATGGCGATCCCACCAGCAGCAGCGCCGGCAGCCATTGCCGCCCCAGCGCCAAGGCCTGGACCGATTGCCGGAACCATCGCGATCTTGACACCGTTAAGCCCGATGACTCGGGTGGCCAGGGCATGACCTACGGTCCCGAACGCATGTGCCGCAGGAATCACCCCGGCAGACTGCATCGCAATCACCTTGCCCAGAGGGACGTAGATCAACGCCACCGGGTTTGCGGCGCCTTCGCACGCCGTGGCCGCACATACGTTGGTCACCTGGGCGGCGTTCAGGCCTTCAGACCGGACCCACGCCGGAAGAGGCCCTTCCTCCTTGATCTTCTGGCTCTTGCTCGTCAGGCCTACCTCCTTGGCAAAGGCGCCGAACTTCGTGCCCAGTCCACCGAGGTCGACGGAGGCCCCCGCCGCATCCGTCTTATAGGTGGCAACCTCGTGACGAAGGACTTCAGCGAAGCCATTCATGTTGGTCTGGGCCTGAAAGACCGACATACTGAGATATACGTCGTTCATCTCAGGGTCGAAGAGATAGGCCGCATTCATTCTGGCTTTGGCCGTTCCCTTTCCCCCCTTTGTGTTCGCAGCTTTCACGAAGAACGGCTCCGACAAGGCGCGAACGCCGATCAGCTTGCCGTAGGCATTGGTTTCCAGGGGCGTCGCCGTCAGAGTGAACGTAACACCGCCGGGAAGCAGATCCTCCGTGGACGCCAGGCGAAAGGACTGCTTCCAGGTCTTGCCGACGTTCTCTTTGGAGACCACTGTCAAAGCGGCGACGCATTCATTGCTGATCCTCTCGAGCAATTCCAGATGCCCGCCGCCTTCTGAGACAATTGCCTTGTTCTTGTCCACGACAAATGAGAGTCCGCCGGGAGAAGGCTGCTGCGCCGGTTCGGGACCGGTGGACCCCAGGTTCAAGTCATCGGAGAGAATGAAGTATTTCGTTCTGCCGTTGGGCAGGGCCTGTTTGCGAACGGTGACAACGGTCTCCATCTGGTGTCCGAATTGCGTCTGGCCGGCGTACTCCACGGACGACAGCATTCTGTAATGCTGTGACTGCCTACTTTCATCCGCCGACCCAGCCATGGCGGGCAGGAACAATCCCATGCTCAATACCAGGATCAAACAATACCATTTCTTCGTCGGCCGGCAACATACGATCGTACCCATCTCTTGTTTCCTTTCACACCTGTCCTGTTTCAACACAGTGTTCGATCTCGGGCCGTCACGAAGGCTCAGGAGTATCCTGCGATTCTTGAGCATCCGCAGGGCGCCTCACCCGCGGTGACGGCCTCTTCCCTTCTTTCTACACAACGCCCGAACGTACATCCCCGGAAAGCCGTCGTTTCTTTCCGTCGGGACGAAACGCCTTTCCCTGGGTGGACGAGTGTTTCGCATCCACATAGGACTCTCTCGGACAAAATGATCTGCCGCAGACCCCCAACGATTGACTCATTGTACGTGACGCAGTCACGTAGCGCTCATTGTATCGGTAATATACCCGGAATAACTTCAGTCGTTTTGACCTTTCCTGAAGAAAACGGTGTCTCTCCCCTTGTGGCCGGCGCGGGTTTCACGCGGCACTCCCGGTGCCTCGCGTTCCTTCAAAGCGGTCTGGATTCGATCCAGAAGCCGCCCGAAATCGAAGGGCTTGGTAAGAGAATCCGATACCCCGCGAGGGGGCGCAGCGATGTCCTCGTCCTCATGACGCACCGTAAGCACGATCACCGGTACTTGTCGGAGAGCCGGATCGCCACGAAGGTGATCGAGGATTTCATAACCGCTCATTCCCGGCCTGTTCATGTCCACCAGAATGAGGTCCGGCTTGTCCGCCGCAGTGCGTTCCAGCCCTTCCTCGGGACTGAACGCCGTCACTACACTGTAATTGGCAAGCTTCAGTCGAAATTCCACGGTACTGACAATATCCGGCTCGTCCCCGATGACGAGAATTTTCGCCGGAGAGCTCTTCCTTCTCGCCCTGAACAATCCTACCATAGCATCCGCCTTCATTATCGGGGGCAAGTGTCTGGTCGATTCCCTCCACTACCGATGGTTAGTGCGTGTGCTCGGGAACTCGATGCGTCGTAGTATTGTAGGTGTAGCTTGTGCCGAACGGGCATTGTGGAACTCCGTCAGGGAAACAATTCGGGTCTTCACTGACGGTGGACAGCGTGCCAGGCCAACTGCCTTGATTCGCGTAATAGAGCTCGATCTGTTCGTTCAGCAGGTCCACGTTGGTCTTGCAGGCATTGATCTTGGCGTTCGTCGCGCCGCTCATGATCCGTGGCACGGCAATCGCCGCCAAGGCCCCGAGGATCAGAACAACGATCAGCAGTTCCACGAGGGTAAAGCCTTTTCGTTTGTGCATCGCTCGCTCCTTTCACAAGACGCGAGGAATCAAGCTGTTACAGTGGGCCACCTCACGGGAAGCCGCTTGCGTCACACTGGCTCGATCATCTCCAGCGACAGAGATGCCGGATTCCCTTGATCTACACTCGACGCACCGGTCCCTCGTTGTTGCACCATGCCAGACGGTCGCCAGGGCTCCGGCCGGCTGGCTTGATCCGACTCAGGCGTCCCATCCCGGCAATCTCCTTCGGAAATAGAGCCTTTCCTCCATTCGTCGGTTCTAATGGCTGGGGGGCATAACCGGAGTATCTCTGGTTCCGCTAGGCGAAAACCCTGGTGCTTGTGAGCGCCAAAGCCGCCGAGCAGCAGGATCATTCGTGCGGCTCTGTTCCGCGTGGCTCACACGTGACCGTGCCAATAAGGTATTCAGCCAATTCCTCAAGCTTCTGTCTGTGCCTGGAGTGACATGGTAGGAGTCTCTGGTAATCTCTCACTCTCTTTGCGTCCTTGATCTCTTTGATTTCGATGTCGGGGGCCAACCGCTCGGCGACCTTGTGGAGGGCGCCGATGAACAGGATGCCCGTCTCGCCGGAGTCCAGGGTCTCGTCGATTCTCTCCGCGATGAAAGCGTCGCGCCGTCGGAGCAGAATGCTCTTGATAAGTTTGTATCTGGCGGCCGCAAGGAGCCGGGACGCCATCGTTCTGGCCCGGGTCATGGCCACCAGTCCATCATATTCTCGTTTGACAAGATCGAGTTCTTCCGTCTTCACAAGGCAAGCGCCTCGATCGAGAAGACTCAGCACGAGCTGGTAGTTCAGACTGCCCACAGCAGCGGTATCCTCCACGATCCTGCGGGCAAGAGGGCCGTCGGCGACCATCCCGTCCTGATAGATCTTTACGCCCATCGCCCGGATGCCGTCACAGTATTCCCGTACCGCCCGCCAGAATCCCGCGATGGTCTCTTGATGCCGTGCCCAGACCTCCTTGCCCAGCGCCGCGATGCCACCCTCGGCAACGTGACGCGAAAGGGAGCCGAGGTCGGCGCCGCCGTGCAGGATCGGGACATAGATCAGCGTTCTCATGGCTCGTGCAAACCACACCCAGGGACCTGCGGGCAAGTCCTACGTCGTCTTTGCCTCGCAACGCATCATCCGCTTTCTGAGCTCCTCATTGCGATCCAACTGCTTCTTGAGTTCCCGGTTCTCCCGTTCGAGGCCCCTGCTTTGGGCCCCGGAAGACAGATAGGAGTCCTGCCGCCACCAGTCGATTCCCATCTCCATGGCCCTGTCTACGGAGGCCACCAGCAGTCTCAGTTTGATATTGAGCAGGTCGATATCCGCCACCTGGATTTTGATGTCCCCGGCGATGACGATGCCCTTGTCCAGGACCCTTTCGAGGATATCCGCCAAGTTCGTGGCTTCCGTCGCATGTATCATCTTCTGTTGTGTCATGGCGGCACGATCCTCACAGCAGGTCGCCTAGCGGCCCCAGGTTGATGTTGAGATCCTCGTCTTTGAGTCCGAAGACCGCCTGCAATTCCTTCATCTTGTTTTCGAGCTTCATGAGCGTCAGGCCCATATTCTCGATCTGTTCGTCAGACAGCGAGCCGGCCTCCATTCTTCTAATGGCCTGCTTCTCCAAGAGCTGCCGTATCAACTCGATCAGGGTCAATACCAGCTTCGCCAGACCCTTCTCCACATTCTGCGGGTCGGCCTCGATGCGTTGGGGGAGCCTCTCTTGGAGCCTTTCCAACTCTTCGACAAATACCTCGGGCGAGTCAGCTTCCACTCTTGCCTGGCCGATCATGTGCCCGCCGCACCTCCCACCGAGCCGAGACATTCGGCCGCAGCAACCGCAACGACTCGCCGCGCAGACCCCGTCGTCTGCTCCGCAGGCATTGTGACGAAGTTGTACGGCGGCCACGGACCGCTGAACAAATACCTGAAACCAGGCTCAGAACTCTTGGCATCCACGAAGGCCCGACGGAATCCCACTTGCCGATTCTTATTGACCAGGTAGACCCCGTCGAATACAAAGCGGTCCGTCGCAAGGCTTCGCAGGTGTTTCTCGCTGGCAAATTCACTCAGTGCCGCGTCAAGCTTGCGTCCGAATTGGGCCGCTTGCTCCGACAGCATCTGGTGATGCTTGTGTCGGCGATGGCGCTCTTGCATGTACAGTTTGCCTGGCGCCTCGGGGCTCGAAGAGTCTCCCAACCGGATGGCGGATTCCTCCCGGGACACAAATCCGCGATCCGAAATCTGAAATCCGAAATCGAGATCGGCGGGCCAGATCACTCTGACACCGAACTCCTCCTGGTTGTGGAGCCGCTGAAGATCGTCCCGGAAGCCGCTGTAGTGCCGCTCCATCATGGCCAAGGCAGCTTGCCGGCTGTCGAAGATCGTGGGAAACCTCATGGGCAGCACGGTATGCATCTGCATGAGCCGTTCCACCACCCTCTCATGCTCGACGGCCCCGGTGACAAGATCGTCGATCGGCCTTGTCGATGCGCTGGTGACGACTCCGATCCCACCGTAAGGCAGGTTGCGCACCGCGCAGGCGTGCAACCCGGCAATCTCTTCCGTGATGGCGCCGTCCGAGTCGAGGACACAGTACGCCACGTACAACTCCGTCATAATGCGCGTTCCCTTCCGGCGTCTTCTGCGGCCGACCCCCGCAGCCGCTCCATGGTCTCCACCGAACTGAGCAACAGCCTCAAACCGGCGTATATGAGATCCACATCGGCAACCGAGATCACGATGTCGCCCGACACGGTCACTCCCTTGTCCAGAACCCTGTCCAACAGCTCCACAAGGGTCACGTCCTTGTTCACAGCTATCGCGCTACGCATCCATCGCCGCCTTTGCCGGATCGCAGAAGTTGTAGGGCGGCCAGGGACCGCTGCACTCGATGAAAATGCCCTCGCCGGCGTACCGCTCACCCAGGGCGTTCGTCGCATCCACGAAGGCGCGAGCATCCCCGTTGCAGACGAGGAAAGCTGCATTAAGAATCATCTCGCCGTAACCTTCCGCCTCCCTTTGGGGCACAACTTCGGTTGTCCGCGCCTGAACACTGATTGGCTGCAGCGTCTCCACGATCTGCTCGGCATATCGGGCGGCTCGGTCCGCCAAGGCGGTCTTGGCTGACTCCTGTCGCTTCCTGCGTAAGAGAAAGGCCTTCCCGGGCGAAGCGGTGCAGACGGCCTTGTCCAGGCTGGATACCATGCTGCCCTCATCGCGAACGTCGTGTTCGAGTTTCTCGAAGTCACAATACGCCTTCACGCCCCACTCGGCCTTGTCGTCGAGTTGCTCCAGCAGCGTTCTGAACTGCCCGCCGTGCGCTCGAAGCTGCAACCTGAGACTGTCATCCGTCTTGAACAGGGTCGCGAACCGAAACGGAATCACGCAGTGGTCCCGCATAACAGCCTCGATGACTCTCTCGTGATTGGTCGTTTCGACGGCCAGCCAGCCCAAGTCGTCGAGGTTGCGACGCAGATTCGATTCTCCGAACTCGCGTGCCTCCACCCGGCAGACCACAGCATGCAGTCCACCTTCACTGACCGCGTACAATGCGTCAGGCCGATCCCCGACGCCCTCCAGCTCCGGCGGCTCGGTCGTCACACAGTACAAGTAGACAAGATGCTCTTCGGGCGTATTCACATCCGTGCCTCCCAATCGTCCTATGTCGTCTGCGCCGCCAGACCCTGGCGCTCATACGATTCAACCTCCAGGGCGGCGCTGAGCTTCACCCGATAGAAGTTCTTGTCGCGCACCCGCGAGGGCAGGCCCAGGGACTTCAGAAACGAGCTCTCCTCGAACGCCTCGGCCTCCACCTCCCAAGCATCATCCACTTTGTTGACCCCGACCACGCGCACGCTGTCGGTGCCAAGGACCCGCTGGAGGAACTCCACGACGGTCCTGCTGACGGTCTCGATATCAGTCATCATTCGGCTTTCCCTTCTTCCGGCGGTCCGCTCAAGCGGTCCAGCCTATCCAGGAGACTACGTTCCTGTTCCGCGTATAGTTGTTCGGTGATCTCATCCATCTCGAATCGCATCTGCAGGGCCATGAGTTCTTCTTTGATCCGGCCCACGTCGTTCAGCTCCTGCTCCGCCACATCGTTGATCTTTCCGCCCAGCCAGACAATGCCCTTGAGCGGCGCCAACAGGATGCTGTCGAGCAGGAACACTAATACTTCTCCATCTGAATCATCAGGGTCACGAAGTTGAACGGGGGCATGGCACCGACGTACTTGAACCTGACGCTCCCGGCATGTTTCTCGCCCAGTTCCTGCACCTGGCGATCAAAGTCAGCCTCCCGGCGCCGGGGCACGAAGAACGCGGCGTTGAGGATCATGAGCTCGCCATAGGTGTCGTTCGTTTTGACTTCCGCCGCCAATGGCGAAAGAACGCTCAGCAGGTCGTCCGCTACGAGCTGCTTCTCCGTCTGCAGGGCCTCCTCCACCATCTGACCCACGCGCATCCGCTCGTAGTGCGTCCGGTCCGGCGCCAGCCCCGCGAGTTTGTCCTTGAGCGTCCTGATGCTCTCGTACTTGGCCAGGATGCTCTCGTAGATGACGCCTTCCAGGAACGTTGCCTTGAGCCCGAGCTCCACCTTGTCGTTGACCTTGGCGAGGAGCTGCTTGAAGCGGTCATGTTCGGCCTTCAAAATGCGTTTGACCTTCTCCTCGTCTTCCGCGATGGTGGCGAAGCGGACGGGCAGCACCGATTGCTGTGCCATCACCGCCTCGATGGCCCTCTGATGGGCGAGGGTGTTGTCCCGCGATACGCGGTATCTCGTCAGCGGAGCGTCGCTGACGACGGCGGCGATGTCGTCCACGACGACGGTGTGCAGCGGGTCGCCTCGGCCGCCGATGCCCAGAGGGCCGAACGAGCAGCTCTGGGACGATCCGATGATGCAGTAGATGTACTTGCCTTCCTGGACCGCCGTGGCCATGGTCATTTCTCCCAGTCCTCGGGATGGATCACGATATTGACGAAGTTGAACACCGGCAATGGCCCGGAGTACAGAAACCGCACCGCCTGTCCGTATGCTTCGTCGAGGTCATCCATCACGTTGTCGAACTCCTTTTCCCGGCCCCGTCCCACCAGAAATGCGGCATTGAGGAACATCTCGTCCCCGATGGTCGGGTTCAGCCGATAATCGTACGAGCTTTGGCGCAGGCGATCGACGATGTCCTGTGCCTGCGTCTGTCTCTTCCCTTCGAGCGCCTCCTTGACCAGACGCCCGATCTCGATTTTTCCACGAGCATCTTGGCCGCCCCGGCCGGCCAATGCCTCCTTGCGCCGCTTCAAGGCCGGGTTCTCGCGAAGCAACTCGTCGTAGACCACGCCCATGTCTCGCCAGAAGCCCTTGACGCCCAGCTCCATCTTGTGGTCCATATCGGCCAAGCGGCTCTTGAATTCCCTGTGCCGCCGGTCCAGCAAGTTCCGGACTTCATCCGCCCCGCAGGCAATGGTCCCGAACCGGACGGGCAGAACGCTGTCGAACTCCTGCATCATCCGCTCGATCACCACCTGATGAGCGATCAGGTTCTCCCGGTTGGCCGCGCATCCGGCCGTCGGGTAGTTGCTTACGACCATGCTCAAATCGTCATGGCCGATCGTCAGGACCTCATCGCCCCGCGCCCCGACACCGATGAGACCGAAGTTGCGCTCCTGCTCGGTCTCGACGACACAGTAAACGTATTTGCCCTCTTGAACCATGTCAGCCCAGGGTTGTCACCAATATGGCGTTCTTTTCGAATGCCGCTTCATCGAGGGGCAGTCCCTCATCGTGCTCGGCCCGGCCGAACGCGCGGGAATAATCGAGGAGCAATTTGTAGGCCCTGCTCATGTCTGCAAACTTCTTCTCAATGTCCGGGACGCCCGGATTCTTGTCGGGATGGCAAGTCAGGGCCAACCGGCGGTGCGCCTTCTTGATGGCATCGACAGTAATGAAATCGCCGGAGAGTCCCAATTGCCGCAGCGCCCAATCCACTTCCTCGAGGTCCGGGACTCGGACCTCCAGAGTATAGAAGCTATACGGCGGGAGGGGGCCCACGCGGCGAAAGTCAAGCTGATCGTCGAACCCGGCGTTCAACTGCTCGACGTGCCCGTCAAATTCCTCCTGCCGGTCCCTTCGGACGAGGAACGCCGAGTTCAGCACCATCCTGTCGTCCATGAGGTCATGGTCCTTGACGCCCTCGGCAACAGGGTCCAAGGCGGCATGAATCTCCGCAGCCATCCGCCGCTTCTCCTGGTTCGCTTGCCGCTCGACGAGCATGCCGATCTTCATCTGGTCTTCCAGCGTCACCTTCTCCTGGGCGTGCAGAAGCGACTGCTTCAACGATTCTATTTCCGCGGCCTGCGAGACGTGCCGGAGAAACGAGTTGAAATCGCCGATGGTCGCCGTCACATCGACTTCCACCACGCCCCCGGCCTTCTCAAGGGCGTCCCTGATCGTCCCGCCGCCGCGGGCAAGGATCTGCCGCACCTGCTCTTCACTTTCGGCGCAGGTTCCGAGCTTCAATGGAAGGATCGTGTGCCTGGCCATCACCCGCTCGATGACCTGCTGATGTCTCACCAGCAGCCGGGCCAGAGTGTCTTTCGGCATCGACAGATAATCAACAACCGGCGCGTCGGTCACCACGGCAGAGACATCGCACCAGCTTATCGTGTACGCCTCTTCGCAATCTGCGGCGCCCCGGGGAAGCTCTGCTGTTTTTCCCACGCCCGCGGCAAACCGCACGACTCCGTCCAATGGGAATCGCTCCGCCTCGCCGCTGTCAATGACCCCGTAGATATACTTGCCCATCATGCCCATACCAGACCCTATCGATGATTCACAACGTCAACGGCTCCCCTTGCGTTCTGCTGTTGGAGCAACTCCAGGGCCTGCTCGAAATGGCGGCGTGACACCACCACGGGCGATTCGTCGTGGATGTGCTCTCGGATCGCGAGCATGGCGGCCCTGCGGCAGACGCCTTCAATGTCCGAGCCCGTGGACTGCTCCATCCGGCGGGCCAGTTGTCTGATGTCGACATCCTTGCCCAGCGGCTTGTTCTTCGTGTGGATGGCGAAGATCTGTTCTCGCGTGGTGTCGTCGGGCATCGGCAGCTCGAACAAGAGGTCGAACCTGCCGCTTCTGAGCACGGCCGGGTCGATCAAGTCCAGCCGGTTGGTCGCCGCCAGGACCACTACGCCTTTCAACTCCTCGATGCCGTCCATCTCCGTCAGAAACTGGCTGACGACCCTCTCCGTCACTTGTCCATCGCCGCTCGCTCCCCGCCTGGGCACGAGACTCTCGATCTCATCGAAGAACAGGATCACCGGTGCGGCCTGCCTGGCCTTTCGGAATGTCTCCCGGACCCCGCGCTCCGATTCGCCCACGTAGCGGTTCACGAGCTGCGGGCCCTTGATCGATATGAAGTTGACCCCGCTCTCAGTGGCCACCGCCTTGGCCAACAGGGTTTTGCCCGTGCCGGGTCTGCCGTGGAGCAGGATGCCTTTCGGCGGATGCGTTCCGGCCTGCTCGAACATCTCCGGATACTTCAACGGCCACTCAATCGCTTCGCGAAGCTCCTGCTTGACGCTGTCCAGGCCCCCCACGTCCGACCACTTTACATGCGGCACCTCGACGAACACCTCCCGGATGGCCGAAGGCTCGATCTCCTTCATGGCCTCCAGGAAGTTGTCCATCGTGATCTCCAGCTTCAGCAGAGTCTCATAGGGGATGTCCGACATCTCGAAGTCGATCTTCGGCATGATTCGGCGCAGTGCCGACATGGCCGCTTCCCTGGCCAGCGCCTCCAGGTCTGCGCCTACGAAGCCGTGCGTGATGTCGGCCAGCTTTTCGACGCTCACGTCCTTGGCCAGGGGCATGCCCCGCGTGTGAATCTCCAGAATCTGGAGGCGGCCGTTGCGGTCGGGGATGGGAATGGAGATCTCGCGGTCGAAGCGGCCGGGCCGGCGCAACGCGGGGTCGATCGTGTTGGGAATATTCGTGGCGCCGATGACGATGACGTGCCCCCTGGCCTCCAGGCCGTCCAGCAGCGACAGGAGCTGGGCGACGACGCGCCGCTCCACCTGCTTCTCGCCGCCCATGTCCTCGCGCTTGGGCGCGATGGCGTCGATTTCGTCGATGAAGATGATGGCCGGGACATGGCTTTGGGCCGTCTCAAAGACGCCCCGCAGGCGCGCCTCGGACTCGCCGTAAAACTTCCCCATGATCTCCGGCCCGCTGATACTCGTGAAGTAGGCGTCGGTCTCATGCGCCACGGCCCGGGCGGTCAATGTCTTGCCCGTGCCGGGTGGGCCGTACATGAGCACGCCTTTGGGCGCGTCGATCCCGAGCCGGTCGAAGACCTCCGGATACTTCAACGGAAGCTCGATCATCTCTCGGATTCTCTGTATCTGCGGCCCCAGACCGCCGATGTCCTCGTAGGACACCCGGGCCCTCTCGACTTTGGCTCCTTTGGTCTTGATGCTGACTGAAGTGGAGGAGGTAATTACGACGACGCCTTCCGGGCTCGAATCCTCCACCAGAAAGTCGCACGTCTTTCTGCCGAACAGGCACGCCCGCACCGTGTCGCCCGCGGTGACGGGCAGCCCCTCGATGAGCGAGCCGACGTATCGGGTGTCCTTGTCTTTCTCCAGCCGGCCGGCGCCGGTCAGCGGCGAGAGCGTCACCTTGCGGGCCGGCTTGCTCTCGATCGCGTGGACCATCACTTTCTCGTCGATCCCGATCTTGGCGTTTTCCCGGGTGATGCCGTCCATCTGGATCACGCCCTTGCCGCGCTCGCTGGCGTAGCACGGCATCGCCTTGGCCGCGGTCTTCCGCTTGCCTTCGATCCCGACCACCTGGCCTACCTCAAGCTTCAACGCCCTCATGTCCTCGGGATCGATCCGCGCGATCGCCCTTCCGACGTCTTTGGGCAGCGCCTCCTTTACCTTGAAGTCTCTCATGCTACTTGCTGACCTCGATCTCCAGAATGCCGTTGCTGTAGCGAGAAGTCATCGTCTCGGGGTCCACGCGGGCCGGAAGCAGGACTTCCTTGTGGTACTTGCGCTGGCCGTTCTCGGCTCGAATGTCGAGAATGTCGTCCTTGAGGTCGAGCCGGATGTCCTTCTCCTCCACGCCGGGCATCTCCGCGTAAACCCTGATCTCATGCTCCTCGTCGAAGATGTCCGTCAGCGGTTCTCTGACCTCCTCCACGGACGGCCCCTCCGGGGTCTGCTTGATGTTGCCGAACGACTCGACCACCGGCTCGCCCCCGATGGCCGTCTTCACGGAGAAACCGAAGACCCCTTTCATCCCTTCCTTGAGATGACTCAGGTCCACTTCGCTGGTCCTGTTGATTTGGCCGCCTGACTCATTCAGCTTGGCGGCCAGGTCGATCAGGTTCTCGATGCCCTTGAGCAAGCCTCCCAACCCCAGCTTGACCGTGCCGAAATCGGCGTCGGAGCCCTTGTCGCTTCTGCTTCTCGTTGCCTTCGCCATGTTTGCCCCCTTTGACAAGTGTCAGTAGTTGATGTCCACCATTCGGACCGGCTGGCTGGGAGTTGCCACGCCCATCTCGGCCTGCTGCTGGCGCACCATCTCCTGCTGCAGCTTCAGGATTCGCCCGCCGATGCTCGCCAGGTGCCGGCGGATCGTCTCTCTTCGGGTATCCAGGACCTGCAGTTCCTTCGTCAGCCTGCACTTCTCTCTACCCAGTGCGTAGAGTTCCAGATATTGGGACCTTTGGGTTTTCGGTACGGAGCTGATCCCCGCCGTGTGGATGCTGCTAAGGGTCATCGCTCCGCGTCTTTGCTTGAGCACCTTCATGGTGTCGTTCTCCTCAGGAAACCACAGCCATCTCGATTTCGGATTGCGGATTTCGGATTGCAGCTTTGGGATGAGGATCGCCAGTCTTCTTTGATCCGCAAACCTTCAAGTCCAGCTCCCTCGCGACCAGTTCGTTCACGATCTCCCTGACGCGACTCTGATTTGTCTTCGAGCCGACGCGGCTGGTCTCAGACGCGAGAATGTCCTGGCACATCTGCAGGAAGACCGCCGGGGCCTGGATCGTGGTGAGTCCCTGCACCTTGAGGGTTTTGGCAATCATGATCGAGCCTCGAATCGTGGGAGCGAATTCGCACTTGCCCGATTCCCGCAATCCCCTGACGATGCGAACAACCGCCTCGACACAGGCACGATCCAGACCCGACCTCGCCTGAGTGACGGCCACTTCCGTCTCATAATCGAAGTGGTCCAAATCCATCGTGATCATCCTGTCCCTCAGGGCGTCCTGGCTCCTGTGCACCCCGGCGTATTCCTCCGGGTTGGAGGTGAAGATGGCCGAGAAATCCGGGTGTACCTTCAGATAGGGCTCATTGGCATCGCGGGCCGCAGGCAGGTCCATCATCCTTTCCTGCAGGATCGACAATAGCGTGTTGTTCGCCTCCGGCCGGGAACGGGTGAACTCATCGTAGAGAAGGGTGAACCCGTACTTGCAGGCCACCGTCAGCCGGTTGTCGACCCACCGCTTGGTCAAATCCTCCTCGGTCTTGAGGACCCGTGAAACGAAACGGTCCACGACCCGCCTCGCCCGATACCCGTGTTCGCCCCCCACCAGGTCGGAAGTTGTGAACTCCTCATCTCCATGAATCATCACCACGGGTCTGCCGATCTTGCCCGCCAGATGCAGAGCCAGAGTCGTCTTGCCAGTGCCTGAAGGGCCTCGCAGGTGCACCGGGAAACCGGCCCTGATATAGTTCAAGGCCCTTCCGATCAGGTCTCTCACGTAGGGCGTCTCGACGAAGTCCTGCTGGGGACTGGGATTCAAGACCGTCATCATTTCATCGACCATCGTGTGTCACCTCGGTTCTCCTGTAGCACACAGCGCGGCGCAGATCGCGTGCGGCGCGCGGGGGCAACCTCCCGTGGATGCCTGGGACCATCACGCCAGGCACAGGGGCCTACCCCTGCAGCGCTTTCGCGGTGTTCCTTTTCACTCGTGTCTTGCAGGTTGCGTGCTTTGGCGCACATGCCCTGTGCCGGGCGCCGGTCGCCGGCGAGGCAAAGCCTGTCATCCTTGCCCGACCCACGGCGGCAGACATGTTCCGCCAAGCGCGTCTGGCCGCAGCCATGCCCGAGTGCTGTTCCTTCATGGAGTTGTCGGTATCCTTGAGAATCTGCTCGACCGCCTCTCCGATGTCGCCGATCTCCCGCGCGATCCGTTTGCCGAGCTCTTTCGACATGTGGCCCCGCTCCTTGTCGAAGCGAGTCAGCATCTCGGTGACGTCCCGGGCGAGCCCCTGCACGAAATCGGCCAGGCGTTTGGATTGCTCCTCGCTCATTTGCCGGCCCGTCTTGTGGAACTCCTTGACCATGCCCCGGGCCTTACGCCGCAACTCCTGAACGTCGCGCGACAGCTCGTTCGTGAAGCCCCTCAAGTCCCTGCGCTGGCTGGCCGCCATTTGGGTCCTGTCCGCACAGAAGCCTTTCAGCGCCTCCCGGGTCTGGGCCATGAGCGAGCCCACGGCGCTCAGACGCATCCCGCTGGCCGCAATCATGTCTTCCGTGAGCTTTCTCATATCTTCCGCAATCGTCGTCGCCATTCGTCTATCCTTTCAAACCCTGTTTGCCCGTTGCCTCTCGATCCGTCTCCGGTTCACAAATGGACATCTCGATCCTTCAGAGACGGTCCGCGCTTCCCAGGTTACGCTGGCGCCCCTCCACCCGAGCCAACCATGAGTACTTCCAGGACTTTGTCATATTCGCGCAGGCTACGAAGACGCACTTCCGTCTCCTTGATCTGCGTCTCCACTTTCTCCTGCCAAGTGGGTTCTTCCGCGTGATCAGGAATGACATGTTTCATTATCGCCATCTCCCTTTTGCCGGCTTGCGGCTTGAGCACGCCGGTCCTGCTCGGCCTCCACGCGCTGGGCCCGGAATTCACGCAGCATCCCCTGGACCTCCTCCCGCCTCTCGCCCTGCTGCACCTGACGTTGACCACGCTGCCGTTTGAACTCGCCCAGCGTCGCCTTGAGGTCCTGGATCCGGAGTTCCCGGCCTTTCGCCAATAGACCTCGGAGCATTCCCGCCGTCTGCTGTTGTTCCTGGCGGGACTCATTCAGCCTCGTGACAACGTCGTCGCTACACTGCTGCTGCCGCTTGAACAGGTCGGTGATCGCCCGATGACATTCTGTGACTTTCCCGACCTCACCCTTCGCCAAAGCCCCCGTAAAATCTCGGAACCGCCGGCGCAATTCCTGAATCAACTGTGCCTGCTCATCCAGGTACTTTCTTGACAAGTCTCTGACTTCCCGCCCTCTCTGCTCCTGGTCCGCCGACACCGCCTGCATCATGGTGTCAAAATCCTTCTTTCGCAGCGAGCCGTTCTTGGCCAAGTTGTCACGCAACTGCTCGCTGATCTCGTCATACTCGTGGCGCACGTCGAGCAGGGAGTTGTCAAAATGGTCGAACACGTTGCGGGCGGTCTCCAGGAGGCGTTCCACGCTCTGGACCCTGGCCTCGTAGGAGCAGAATACGCTGTCCACGAAGTTGTCGCTGTCGAGGGCCTTTATCATTTGTCCCTGATCTCCTGTCAGCTTATCGGCGAAGAGGCCGTCTTGGCGGAACATGCTTGGTACACGGATGGGTGTAGAAGGATGACCCGACAAGAGTGCCCCTCCGACACATGAGAGGGCTTATGGGCACAAGCCTTACGCAGCGGTCGCCGTCAGGCCGATGGCCTCGGCATACTTCAGGTAGGTCTCCACCGATGCGGCCACGACTCTGGCCTCCACCGCCAGCAACTCGATCCCCACCAGCGAGACTCTCACCCAGGCATCGATCACGATGCCCTTGTCCAGAATCCTGTCGACCACTTCCACCAGACTGTTGGACCCGATTGTTTTTTCTACAGCCATTTGTACGTCCTTTCTCAAAAACAGGTTTCACAATGATGATTCAACGTCGTGCACGTGCACCGTTACGGCTAAGCAAAGTATCGGTTGACAACATAGACGGGACCACCAGCGTTTTCCCGGTTTTGGCCCGGCAGAACGCCGGTCCGGCATCGAGGGAAGACCGGCGCGTCCTGCAAAGACTCACAGAGAGACGGAGTGGGCGATCCGGTTGCAGAAAGGGTGACGACCTATCCCCTGTTGCTGCGCGGGTGACATCCAGGTTGTTCCCGACCGAGGATCCGTCTGTCGTACAGGTCGTCACCCCTGGGACCCTATCTCTGCCCTCTTCATCGGCCACGTCGCGAATCGCTCAGCAGGGTATAACCCTGGACTTCAGTCTGCAAAGACCTGAATCCTTCAGGAGAAAGTCCCCTCACCGACCCGGCGGAATACTGGCCCGTCCTCGCATTGCATTTGTGAAGGGCGGAGTAATAGTGCGGCGGATGCCCTCCATACGTTCGTATCGAATTCGCATGTGTGTCCCAGTGGCCTTCAGTTCCCTGCGCACCGTCTTCACGTAAGGTCTATAATAGTCCCCAAAAACTGGACCAGGGGGTGAGGTGGATTCGTTGCCTGAATGGAAAGAGTATTCAGGAGACGAACGATGGAGAACAAGCGTAGGAAGTTCAATGGGTCGTTTAAGGCGAAGGTGGCCTTGGCGGCGGTGAAGGGGGACCGAACGATGGCGGAGTTGGCCAGCGAATTCGGGGTCCATGCCAACCAGATCACGAAGTGGAAGCGGCAGTTGTTGGATGGATTGCCAGGGGTATTTTCGGATGGACATCGAGAGGACCTTCGTCAGCAGCAGACGCCGACGGACCGGTTGTACCAGCAGATCGGCCGGTTGAGAGTGGAGTTGGACTGGCTGAAAAAAAATCTGGCCTTGACGCTTGAGGAGAAACGGGCCGTGGTCGAGCCGGTACACGAGCAGATTTCGTTGCGGCGTCAGTGTGAGCTGCTGGGTCTGAGTCGCAGCAGCCTGTATTACCGCTCGCAGGCGGAGGAAGGCTATAACGAGCAGTTGATGCGGCTGATGGATGAACAATATCTGCAGACGCCGTTCTATGGCGTGCCGCGCATGACGGAATGGCTGCGTCGGCAGGGCCACGCGGTCAACGAGAAGCGGGTTCGTCGTTTGCTACGACAGATGGGCCTGGAAGCGATCTACCCACGGCGGAAGCAGGATTTGAGCCAAGCGGATCGGCAGCACAAGGTGTCTCCGTATCTTCTCAAGGGCCTGGAGATCACGCAGCCGAACCAGGTGTGGGCCGTGAAGAACCGCTTCATCGCACCGGGTCTGGAAGTCAAGAAGGTCAAGGTGCCACAGAAACCTGTTGTCGCACTATCGCCACAAGAAGTCAGGGATTTGATCGCGGCAACCTCACAATGTCCAACTCTGCAGTTGAGAGTACTACTGGCTGTCACAACCGGTCTCCGGCGTGGGGACATCGAGGCGATGCGCATCGGCGATGTTCACTTTGATTGCAGCACCATGACCACACACAACCGAAAGGCGGGCAAAGCCATGGCGGAATGTCCGACCCCCGAGGAGATCATGACGGAACTGGCCAACTATGTTGCCACGCTGCCCGATGGACAAGAGCGGCTCTTCGCTGACCGGTTCGGCCTCAAGAGATGAGAGAAGGTCCGGAAGGCCGTTGGCTTGCTTGAGCTGAAGTTCCATGATCCACGTAGAACCTTCGCTTCCCTCCTGGCCCAACGAGGTGTATCAACCGCAGTGACTCAAAGACTACTGGAGCACTCCAGCCCACAACTCACAAATAACGTGTATACCAATGTCGATCCAGTGTTGCGGCAGGCGATCAACCAACTGCCCATAGCGGAGTGGTTATGATCATCGTGCGTCCTCACGAATGAGGCCAGGGAAGCATCTGACGCAACCGTGCACGATCAGATCCGTCTTACAAGGACGCTCGCTCCCTCTGGGAACCCTGCAACGCCGGCAGGCACGTGAATCAAGCCATCGGCCTTGCACATGACGGCGACGCCCATCCATTTGCGACATTCGATGGGATGGACCCGTCCGTCTTCTGCGACCGCGACGGGAAGCCACAGGTCTTTGTCAACGCTCCGTCTCTGGATTGTGCCGGCAAGCTCTCCATGCGAGACGGCGGGTCTGAACCTGTGTCCCGCCATCGCATAAAGGAACGGTTTCACCATCAACTCGAACATGATGAAGTTTGACACGGGATTGCCGGACAAGCCAAAACAGAATGCCGTGTCCGAGACCCCGAAGACAACGGGTCGACCCGGAGCAGGGCCTACTCTGTCGAACAGCAACTCAACGAGGGTCTCTTCAAGGATGCCGCGGACGAAATCGTAGTCGCCTCTCGAAATACCGCCGGACAGGACCACAACGTCGTTTTCTTCTATCGCCTTGTGCAAAGCGGTTTGTATTGCGCCCTTATCGTCGACCACCAAGCCGTAGTTCCGGGGCACGGCCGATGCCGCAATGACCATGGCGGACAACTGAAAGCTGTTGCTGTTGCGGATCCGGCAGGGCCCGGGTTTGCAGTCGGGTTCGACCAATTCGCTGCCGGTGGCGAGCACGCCAACTGTGGGTCGCCGGGACACCAGCGGCCAGGTGCAACCGACGCTGGCCAAGACTGCAATGTGCGGGGCCTCAATCATCTCACCGGCACGGAGAACCGTCTCCCCGGCAGTGGCATGGACTCCTGGGGGACAGGCGTGGTCCTCCGAGTAGCTTGAGGGGCACCGGATACTCGCGTCCCCCGGGTGTTCGATGTGTTCAAGCATTACTACGCAGTCAGCCCCCGGGGGAATTGCCGCCCCAGTCATGATTTTCGCGCACTGGTTAGGCCCAAGTGCTCTTCGTGGGACGGCCCCCGCGGCAATTGTCTCCACCACTTCGAGATCGTTGCCGAGGTCGGCCCGGCGGCAGGCGAAACCGTCCCGGGTCGATTGGCGGAATGGGGGCATGTCCATGTCCCAGGTGATGTCCTCCGCCAGAACACGATGAAAAGCGTCGAGCAGATCGACACGCTCCGTTCCGACCGGGCGGCCCGCAGCCAGGTTCGTCACGAGTGCCAGGGCTTCTTGAAAGTCAGGCATCGATTCCGCTCCGGAATCGCTCATAATCGGCCGGCGTATTCAGATTGGCGAACCAGCCTGTATCGTCGAGTTCCATGAAGCGCACCTTGCAGAATCCATAGATGTGGCTGAGCCGACGGCCGCCACATTCGAGGGCTTCCTCTATGTACCGGCGAGCGCTCCTGCGGTACACGGCAAACAGAGGCTGCTCCTTCCCATCGTTCGTCACTGGCACGACTACATCAGCCCCCTCCGCTTCGGCGAGCATGCGCCTGACAACGGCAAGCTTGATCTCCGGGACATCACAGCTTACGATCAAATTGAGCTCGTTATCCGACGCTTCCAAGGCTGAGGCGACCGCCATCAGCGGGCCCTGGTCGGGTACTCGGTCGGGAATCACGTCGAGACCCAGGAAGGAGAACTTCTCCGTGTCATTGGCACTGATGAGCACCCTGTGGAATGTCCCGCAGAGCTGTCGGCAGATATGCTCGATCATCGGGCGGCCGTCGACGGGGAGCATACTCTTGTCCGTGCCCATCCGCTGACTGCGTCCGCCGGCCAGAACGATGGCGGTTGCGTCCTCCGTCAGCAGCCACCGGGTCCCGGCAAGCTGAATCCGCTCCAGATCGAGGTCGAAACGATTCCCGTCCGAGCGCACGACGCGGTCGGCATGTTGTCTCACCTGTTGCGCGGACTGCTTCCAGGGTTTGCCGGCGGTGCTCTCGACCATGAGAAAGAGGCCGGGTTCTACTACTTGCCGCAGCGAATTCGATTCGCAGATCGCAAGAGCGTCACGACCGACGGTCTCCAGCAGCGCAGCCAGACCCTGACGCAGGTGGGTGCGCATCACACGAAGCCAATATACCTTGCCGGCGCCGGCAGCCAGCAACCTGCCGGTGTCTTTGTCCGAGTTGGCAGCCGACTCTTGCGTGATTCTGTACTCTCCGTCCATCGACGAGCAGACGCCGCAGCCTTGTCCCCCACGGGGACAAGAACGGTCAGCGGACGCGATCGTTGTCACCTTGATGCCGATGATCCGATGATCGCTGCTGAACCTTCGCAGCAACGCACACGCCAGTTCGGTCTTGCCCACGTTGGACTCCGAAGAGCCGATCATCAGCATGTTCTCAAGTCGAATCATCATGTCTCTCGTGCGGCTCGATCTTCCTTCAACCAATGGAGGACCTCATTGACAGATTCAGGACCAGTAGCGTCGAGGAGCCTGCTGGGAACATCTGCGTATATGTCCCGGACCGCGCCGGCCAGTTCTTGGCGAACGACGATGAGCAGGGGCATTCTGCCGACAAGGACCAATGAATCCACCGCTCCTCGCCAGCCCCCGGACGCAAACTCCAGCGGCCCGAACTCATCCACCATGACGAGGTCCGCCCCCTGGATTGCCGCCACATCGAGTGCGCGGCCACCGAGCTTGAGCCCTTCGTCCAGGAAGTGGAACGACCCCACGTCACCGGGCCCATCTCGGCGCACGGCCAAGGGGGCCCGGGCTTCACTTCGCAAATCCAAGGCATCGAACCCGGCCAGATGTCCATCTCGATAGACCGAAGGGGCCAAAAGTCCGGCAACACGGAATCCCTCCTGCCTTACTGCGCGGGCAAGTCGGGCAGCCGCGGTTGTCTTGCCGCCGTGTTTCGGCCCCGTCCACAGGAAGAGTATCACGCGGGACACCTATCGAACAGAAGGGTAGCTCAACAGGCACATGACTACTGCAAACGCCCATAACCCCAGGGTCAAGGCGGAGATGCCCCCAGGGATCGGATACCGGAGCAGCCCGAAGGGCATGATGGAATGTGACTTCAGTCTCTCGGCCAGCCGGGCACTCAAGGGGACGATACAGGCGCATGCCAAGGCCGCCATGCTACCCTCGATGAAGATGTGCCCGAGCACTTTGGGGATTCCGCCCTGTACCCAGTGGCTGTACCGGAACAGGTAAGTGATCATCACGGCAAACGCCGCGTAACTGAGATAGGTTGCTGCCGCCGCGCCGAGCGACTTCAGGCGGACCTTCAGCACGTCAAACACGAGGTCGTAGCAGGCCCCGGTAAAGAGGATTCCCAGCAGATGACAGCCGAAGAAGGGGGAGTTCAAGAACTTATAGAGCATGGCACAGGCGGCGACCAGCGTGCCTGTCCCTCTCTGCGGGAAGTACGACCGCGCCAGGGCCAGGACCGCCAGAGCCACAACGGTCAGCAGCACGGACGCATGCGGCACCTGCGAGGCGTAGAGAGCGTCCCCCAGCACCGCTTCCGACAGGCCCCACACGCCGCCAAAGAACAACACTCCCAGAATGTACTCTCTTTTCACTTTCGGTCTCCTTAGATATCAAGATCGTCGCCGCTCACGATCCCATCGCCGTTCACGTCGGCCTGTTGCCACGCGGCATTGAACAGATCGAGATCGGTCGAGTCCACTTTCCCATCATGGCTCAGGTCGGCCGCCTTGTAGGATTCACTCGGCGAGGACGAAGGCGGCGTGAGCAATTGCTCGACGAACAGAGCGTAGTCCCGGAGATCGACGCGCCCGTCCCGGTTCAAATCGGCCGGGCACAGTCCCACCACGCTCCCTTCGCTCAACGTCAGGAGCTGGTAGTAGTCATAGCCGTCCACCAGGCTCGTGTACTGCTCGAGCACACCGGTCACCGCCCGAAAGGACCGCCCCGCCTCAATTTCCGGCAGGTACAGGCCGGATTTCGGCCGGTTCGGGTCTATATAGTCACTCGCCCAGCAACGAGCATTGGGATCGTTCGGCTCACGAAATGACTGGAGCTCGTAATTGTCCTGGGCCTTGCCCAAGCCCTGCTGGACCACAGTCACACAGCGAATCTGCAGGAGCATGGACTCGAATCTCTCCGCGCGGTGATCGGCCACAATCCAGGCGTCTTCGAGGGGCACATACTCGGGCGCCTTGATGTCCTGCGCATCCACAACAAGGGGGCGCGGAAGACTATGGCCGTGGCTGACGACCGTGAGCACCGGCTGAGAGCCGTCCGTGTTCTTGTCCAAGTATTGCAGGAAGGTCGTCCCGCGGAACTCCTCGACAAAGACCTGCCTGATCTCGACCCAGTCCCCGACGTTCACGTTCGCGAAGGCATCGCTGACCCAGCCCTTGACCTGGATGGCGCCCCAGCCGTCGAGGGCGTTGGGGTCCTGCAGGAACAGACGGGGGCGCCCGCCGGCCACCTTGACGACCACGACACCTCCGGCACAATCGATGACCTTTCCATTGTAGGCGCTGGCCCCGTCGGGGGACTCGGTATACTGAATCTCACGGAGGCTCAGAAGGCCGCCCTCGGCGACGCATGGAAGCACACACCCGATACAAACGATAGAGATGCCAACCATTACACGCATTTTGCCGCTCATTACCATCACTCTGAACCTCCAACAAGATCCACAACCTTGAACCACTCACGATCTCTGCAACGCACAGAGACTCAATAGGGATACCAATCCAGATCGTCTCGGGGCGGCGCCTCGAAATCGGGGGTCGCCGGCCACTCGGCTTTCCAGACGGTTTGTTTCCAGGCCACGTGGGCGTCACAGTAAAGGATGAACCCGCCGAGCGTCCCCTTGGCCTTGGGGTGGCGTTCGCTGAACGCCTTGGGGTAACTCCCGCAGTTGGCGCCCGCCGACCGGTTGAGCACGTCGCCGCCATATCCTTTACGGGGATCCAGCAACTGGTCGAAAAGCAGGATCACTCGCCCAGGCGTTCGGATTCGCACCGTATCCAGGAAGCTGGGCATGTCGTTGCCGCCCGGCTGATCGTAGGGGGCCCAGCAGTTGGTATCCAGCTCCAGACATGAATTCATGGCGTACGAAAAGAACCCGTTCCGCAAAGGCTTGTAGGAATACAGCGATTCATCCGCGAGCTGTGCCGAAGGGCACTGGAATACAGACTTGACGCCGGGATACGCGCCATGCGTATGCTCGCGCCAGGGCCTCTCACCCACCAGAGGGGCAAGGACATCCACCCAGCCGAACCAGTAGTCCGCAATCCCCTCCCGGGTGAAGGGCTCTTCATCTCCGCAACGGTCTCTGCCGTCGGTATGCGGATAGGTACCGGAATTCTCGGCGGCATAGGCGGCAAAAGCCAAGCCCCACTGGCGCAGGCGGCTCTGACAGACAGTCTGCCTCGCCAGCGATCGGGCACGATCCAGCGCGGGCAGGGCGAGAGCCATGAGCAGGGCTACGATCGAGATCACGACCAGGAGTTCGATGAGACTGAATCCTCGACGGCGGGACGAGCATGCTTGTACCGAAAGTCCCCTCATCTACCCAACCTCGCGGAAGAACTTCTCAAAGGACGTCTGCACCGCGGCCTCGACCTCTCGGCGAAAGCGACAGTACGCCTGGAGCCATCGTCTCCCTTGCTCGGTGAGCACGGTCCGGCCGCCTTGACGACCACCGCGATGCTGTTCGATCAGGGTGACGCCCAGAGCGTTTTGGGCTTTTTTCAAATCCCCCCACGCCTTGCGATAACTGATGTGCAGCGCGTCGCTGGCGGCACGCAACGACTCCTTGGCTTCGATGCGCTCGAGGAGCCGGCATTTACCGTCCCCGAAGACACCCTCGACGCGGGGAGCATTCAGCCACAGCTTGAATCTCGGCGTCAACCTGCCCGCTGTCATCTTATGTCCCCTATGAGAAGCAACCCAACTGGCAACGACCCAGACGGATGTTCTCCTGATTGCAGATGCGGCCGATTCGGATCGGTTCCACGCCCAATTCAGCGGCGAGACCCAGGGCCTGGGCACACGTCAGGGTCCGGCGACCGTTCACCTCTTTCGACCGTTCGAGGACCGCCTTGGTCAACTCCTCTTGCGACTTCATCGACACCCCTTCAACACCCGGCTCCGTTATGTCGCGTCCGACATAACGAGCGCCACAACGAACCTTCCCATCGCATTCTATAAGTCGTGCGTCCCCGCTTGCCCTACGAGGATCCGTATTTCGCAACGATCTCACGGGACACGGACTTGATCCCGATGCCCGTGGGACAGGCATCGTCACATCGTCCGCACAGCATGCAGGTGATCTGTCCCCACCGCCGCGGGTCGGCGCCCAGCTTGTGGTGAATTCGACGTCGCGTCCGCGTGGCCTCTTTGCCCATCGGATTGTGGCCGCTGGCTTCGCGCATGAACCCGTCCAGTTGGCACGAATCCCACATGCGCCACCGCTCATCCCGATCGTCATCCTTGCGATCGAATACATCGAAGCAGGTGCACGTCGGACAGACCAGGTTGCAACTCGTACAGGCGATACACCGATTGGCTATCTGCTCCCAAAAAGCATCCGGCACCTTGTCCGCCAGCAGTAACTTTGAGGCCCTCTCCAACAATGCATGGTCCTCGCCACTGTCGGCGTCGACCTCGGACCTGATGGCATCGAGCTGCTCGCCGGGGGTCTCACGGCCACCCAGCGTTCCACCAACAAGGGCTTTGCCGATATCAGAGTGAGCGACCAACAGGTACCCCTGGCCATCACACACGAATTCCACGTCGCAGTTGCCGCTGGAAACCTTCAGGGTCCGCCCGTCCTTGCCGCAACGGCCCGTGACCGCGACAGTGACCGCGTTCTCGCGTTTGCTGAAGTACGCCGTATCCCGGAAGTTCTCGCCATAGAAGCGATCGATGAACGCCAGGCAGTCCAAGTCCTCGGCTGTGAATCCGACCACCAACAAAGGCTTCTCCAGAGGCGCCGGGGCCTGGATCGCCTTTCCTCTGAGGCTCAGGATCACATCCATCTGCGGAAAGAACATCCCCGTGGGCTTGTGAGGCAGGGCCCCTCCCGCCAGCGCCAAGGGTCCATCTCCCAATCTGCCCAGCGAGCGAGTCCCATCCTGAAGCCGAACGGGAATCCAGACGTCGTACCGCGATTCGAGCGACTCTAAGAAGGATTGTATCTCCACCTCCGTCAAACGTTTCATCGGGCGCTCCTTATCTTGGCGGCGCAGACCTTGTACTCCGGGATCTTGGCCACGGGGTCCAGAGCGTTGATCGTCAATCGATTGGCCGGTCCCTCTTCAAAATGGAACGGCATGAACAGGACCCCGTCGTGGGCCACCTCCGTAACCCGGGCCATCGCCTTGACTTCCCCTCGCCGCGTGGACACGTAGACCCACGAACGGTCAGGAATCTTCAGGCTCCGAGCGTCCTTCGGGCTGATCTCCACATAGGGGAACCGTTCCTCCCGGTGCAGCAACTGAGACCGCCGGGTCATGGTCCCGGTGTGGAAATGGAAGTAACACCGGCCCGTGCTGAGAACGAACGGATACTCGTCATCCGGCAGCTCCTGGGAGGGCCGGTACTCAACCGGACTGAACGCACCGAGACCACGCGTAAACTGGCTGGTGTGAAGAATCGGCGTGCCGGGATGCTGTTTGTCCGGGCACGGCCATTGCAGTCCGACCTGGTCGATGCGATCGAAGGACATGCCCCCATAGATGGGTGTCACCCCCGCGATTTCGTCGAGAATCTCGGCCACCGAGCCATATTGCATGTGGTCGTATCCTGCCCGCTTGGCGATATCACACAGGATCTCCCAGTCCGCGCGGCTTTGTCCCACCGGCTCGATGGCCTTGCGCACGCGCTGAACGCGACGCTCGGTCGAGGTGAAGGTCCCATCCTTCTCTGCGTATGAGACCGCCGGCAAAACCACGTGGGCAAATTCGGTGGTCGGCGTGGGAAAGATGTCCTGCACCACGAGAAAGTCCAGATGCTCCAGGGCCTTACGAACATGGTTCTGATCCGGATCGGACATCATGGGATTCTCGCCCATGATGTACAGGGCCTTGAGCCGACCCTCCGCCGCCGCGTCGATGGCTGTGGTGACCGTCAGTCCCACCTTATCGGGCAGGTTCTGGACGCCCCAGGCCTTTTCGAACCTCGTCCTCACCGCCGGGTCCGCCACACTCTGGTAGCCGGTGAACACGTTGGGCAGGGCCCCCACATCACAGGCGCCCTGCACGTTGTTCTGGCCGCGAAGCGGATTGACGCCGGTGCCGGGCCGCCCGATGTTGCCGGTCAACATGGCCAGATTGGCGCAGCTTTTGACGTTGTCGACGCCATGAGTGTGCTGCGTGATGCCCATGGAATATACGATCATGGCCTTGTCGGCTCCGGCGAACATGCGGGCCGCCTGAACGATCTCGTCCGGTGTGATGCCGCAAATCTGGGCCGCCTTTTCCGGGGGATAATCGGCTATCACCTTCTTCAGTGGGTCGTAGTTCTCGGTGCGGTTCTGAACGAATTCCTTGTCCTCAAGCCCTTCGGAGATAATCACGTGCATCAGGCCGTTCAGAAAAGCGACATCCGTGCCGTTTTTGCAGCGGATGTGGAGATCGGCGATGCAGGCCAGGCGAATCCGGCGATTGTCCGCCACGATGAGCTTGGCCCCCCTCTTGGTTTTGCTCTGGAGAATCCGTGTGCCGATCAGTGGATGCTGCTCCGTCGTGTTCGACCCGATGACCAGGATGCAGTCGGCCTGCTCCATGCAGGAGATCGAATTCGTCATCGCGCCCGATCCAAAGGTCGCGGCCAATCCCAACACGGTGGAGGAGTGGCAAAGCCGCGCGCAGTGATCGACGTTGTTCGTCTTGAACACGGCCCGCGCCAGCTTCATCATGAGATAGTTTTCCTCGTTGGTCGTCTTGGCCGAGGAGAAGAACGCCACGCTGTCCGGACCATGAGCCGCCTGAATGGCCCCAAGCCGGCTCACCACAAGGTCCAGCGCTTCGTCCCAGGACACAGGCTCGAGCGTGCCGTTCCTGCGGATCAGCGGCCGGGTCAGACGGTCCGGATGGTTCACGAAGTGGTGGGCATTCCACCCTTTGACGCACAGGCGCCCCTGTGCCACGACGTGCTCGCTGCTCGGCTCCACTCCCACCAGCCGCCCGTCGTCTCCAACGACCAGAAAGAACATACATCCCGTTCCACAGTAGGGACAGGTGGTCAATACCTTTTTCACAAAGCACCCTTTATACCGGCAACTTGATCCAGCCTGAAGACCGGGCCGTCCAGGCAGCAGTAAAGATGGTCCATCGTGCAATGGCCGCACTTGCCGACTCCGCATTTCATGTAGCGCTCCAGCGAAACCACGATGTCGGTCTCCCCGAGGCCCTTCGCATACAGTCCCGGGATGACAAACTTGTACATGATCGGCGGGCCGACGATCACCGCAACGGTATTACCCGGTTGAATGCTCAGCGGTGGAATCAACGTGGTGATCAGTCCAACGTTGCCGTCCCAGCAGGTCCCCGACGTGACGTTGTCCACGGTCACGTGACAATCCAGAGACGGGGAGCGCTGCCAAGCCGTCAATTCGTCTTTGTAGAGCATGTCCTGCGGAGATTTCGCACCGTACAGGATCATCACGCGGCCGTAGTCGGACCGATGATCCTCCAGATACTGAATCAAGGCCCGCATCGGCGCCAGCCCGCACCCGCCCGAGATCAGCAGCAGGTCCTTGTCTTTCATGGCCTCACTGTCGAAGAACGTCCCGAACGGACCTCGAAGGCCCAGCTCATCGCCTGCCTGCAGGGTGTGCAGGGCGGCGGTCAGGACGCCGGCCTTCCGGACGCCGAGTTCCAGAAACGCGCCTCGGCTGGGAGACGAGGATACGGAGATCGGCGCCTCCCCAATGCCGTCGATGGAAACCATCATGAACTGGCCCGGTTTGTGGCCAAAGGGCTTTCCGTCCAGGCGATTGAGCCGAAAGAGCTTTTCCGTTGGCGTCAGATCGGCCACCGACTCGACCCTGCAGCGAAACGGCTCGTACAGATGCCGTTGACCCGCTGGTCCGCTCAATGCCGAAGCGGTCTTCGTTGTCATTGTCTTCTCACCCTACTTTCCAAGTGGTATCGCTCGGCGTCAACTCTCGCACTCACAGCCACGAACGTACAGGAAATAGTAGACGACGCCGACAAAGATCGCGCCGCCGACGACATTCCCAAGCGTTACAGAGACCAGGTTCTGTGTCCACATCGATCGCCAGTTCAGCATCTTCAACTGTTCCGCGCTCAAACCCGAGGCCTCCACCGCCTTGGCGAAGTGCTTGGCATAGATGCCGGCCGGAATGAAGTACATGTTGGCCACGCAGTGCTCGAAGCCGCTGGTCACGAACGCCATGATCGGGAAGAAGATCCCCCAGACTTTGCCGCCGATGTCCTTGGCCGCAACGGCCATCATGACCGCCACGCACACCAGGAAGTTGCACCCGATGCCACGAAAGAAGAACGCAACATTGTGACCGTACCCGCCGTCAACCTGCGAGGTGACCTTCGCGAAGGCGATATTGATGGCTGTCCCGCCGATAGGACCTGACAGAAGGCCTGTCCCCACGGCGATCATCCAGGCCAGGAGAATCGAGCCGATCAGGTTCGCCAGATACACCGGAATCCAGTTGCGAAACAACCCGCCGAAGCCCAGCTTGCCGTGACAAAGCGCTACCGTCAACAGGTTGTTGCCTGTGAACAACTCGGAGCCCGGGATAACCACCATCATCAGGCCGACGGTGAACGCCGCCCCCATGAAGAACTTCTGCAACCCAAACAGGACGGGCGATCCGCCGACCGACCAACCTGTCCCCACCGTGGTCGCCAGGTGAGCTGCCAGACCGATGTACACCCCGGCGAGGATGCCCAAAAGAATCATCTTGTGAACCGGCAAGGCGGCCTTCTTAATCCCCGTACTCACAAATGACTGTGCCAGCTCGATCGGCGTCAGAAAATTGCTCTCGGCCATAAATCTCATTTCCCCTTTCCATTTGATCTACTGCTTTCGGTTTCCTGAGAGATAATAAGGCAAACGAGCCAAGTCCATGGCTATGTCGATGCTGATGACTTTCACCCTTCTGGGTGTCACGATGTGCCTCGGCGAAAAGGACAGAATCCCCCGAACACCCGCCTGCACAATGGTGTTGACAACCTCTTGGGCGGATTCCTGAGGTACAGCGATGATTCCCAGGTCGATGCTCCGGGTCTTCACCGTCCCAAGTCCGTCGACATGTTCAACTCGCACCCCGCCAATTGTACCGCCGACCCTCGTTCGATCTCGGTCGAATGCAGCCACGATTTGCAGACCATACCGGCTAAACCCCCCGTACTCCAGCAACGCGGATCCCAGTCTGCCCACCCCCACCAGAACCGCACTGCGAGTGACGTCCAGCCTCAGGACCTTCTTGATTCGGCAGACGAGCGTCTGGCTGTCGTACCCCACGCCACGCTTGCCAAGATCGCCGAAGTAGGAGAAGTCCTTTCGGATCAACCACGGGTTGAGCCCCAGGTAGTCGGCGAGTCGCTGACTGGATATGGAGTCCACGCCCTGGCTGGCCAGTTCCAAGGTCCCCCGCAGGTACAGGGGCATCCGGCGAACGATCTCCTCTGGGATCTTATGGTAACGCATCTCTCATCCGATGAATTGCGCGTGATTGCCAACACAGCCACAAACCAGAAGACAGAAAGGCATCTTAGTATAACGCGCGGCCAAGTCAATCAGAATTTATCTTTTTTGTGATGGATCTCACACCAGACGGTGCGAATAGACACAGCCCCTGGTACAATAACCCCTCGGCTGTAGGTGATTCAGAAAAGTCACTTGATGCAATAGGCGACCGCCACTGGTCGACGTCCCAAGGTATGAGACAGCCTGCATTGGGTCGCCCCTCGTATCGCACGAGGCGTCTCGCACCGCCGAAGCTCAGAACGCCAACCTCATCACCGCTAGTCTTGCGACTCCCCCGGCCGATTCACTGAATCCCAGGACATCCCCCTCCAGTTTCTGTGCAACTGAGTTGATATAACACACAACACACTGGCTATTGAGTCTGTCCTGCACACAATGATGCTGGTTGCGATCACATCGATCATCAGGTATGCTGCTCAGTTCTCCATGATCCTGAATTGCCCCGAGAACGGGTTTGTCACCGAACGGCTTCTCCGCACATACGCCCACACCCGAAGCAACGGTATCATCACAATCGCGGTACAGTCTATGTCTCCAAAACGTCACCATACACGTTCGTTTTGGTCGAATCACCCCTCCCGCAAACCGCTGTCAAGCGCAAAAAAGTCGCCCTTTCAGGTGGTAATAGTACAACCAGTCCGATCCCTGGGTCTGTAAGTGTTTGTCAACGAACCACTAATGATTGCTGTTACAGGACTTATGATGCGGGCTGAAGCGGAGCCGGAACCGCGCCGAAGGCGAAACGAATCCCCTTGTGGCGCGCTTGTTGCGCGCTTCGCGGCTTGGGTTGGTCCATTCCCTCACCATCGTGACGTGCCGGTACGATTCCAAGAGAGAGCCAGTGACTCCATTGACCAGCGGCCGTTCCTTATCGCGTATGTCGCGTGGGCTTTATAGCGCCGGGACTGCCGTAAGGGCACGGGCTGCCTGGTTTCCAGAGAAG
>Ga0315282_10001031_pt1 | contig 53723 bp, 39 predicted proteins | sample YL17G07_20_MG_FD_203693 | JGI IMG/M metagenome (GOLD analysis project Ga0315282, IMG submission 203693) | Sediment microbial communities from Yellowstone Lake, YNP, Wyoming, USA - YL17G07_20 | ecosystem: Environmental > Aquatic > Freshwater > Lake > Sediment | place: USA: Wyoming | collected...
CCTGGGCGCGGGACATAACCCAATTCCGCCCGGGGAATTGGGATTGTGTCCCAAGCCCGTCCTGCTCGACGCGGCAGGCCGGAAGGTGATGGAGCTTGTTCCCGGTCCGAACGACGTGAGCCGGCTTGCTCCCGGAGTGTACTTCGTGCGTCAGGCGTCCGGCGTCGAGCGTCCAGCGTCAAGCGTTCGTAAGGTCGTCATCGCGCGGTAGGTCGGGGCCGGGCCATTCGCTGCTCACAGCGCCGCGGATCAGCTCGCAGGGCGGAGAGGCGTCAGACGCAGTACGCTAGCGCAGGGCCAGGCTCAGGCCGCCGGTGAAGGCGTCGTAGCCGGAGGAGAGGTTGCGGCTGTAGTCGGCGTTCAGGATGACGAGCGGGAAGACGTTGAACGAGACGCCCAGGGTCGCGCGCCACTGTGCGCCTGAGTTGTAATCGTACTTGACTGAGTCCGAAGCGTCGACGAAGGTCAGTTGATGGGTTTCCCGGTCGACGCCGGTCGGCCGCCGGTACTTGAACTCGTAGTCGAAACCCATCTTCGTGCTGCTCATGCCGAGGCCGACATAGGGCGTGATGAGAGTGAGTCCCTTGGAGGCGTGGGCGTTGAGGCCGATGGTGCTGGAGTTGATGGCGGTGCCGACCTGCATCTTCTGGTAGAATCCCTGGACCGCGAGGTTGAAGGGCAGGTTGAACCCGGAGATGGTGGTGAGTTCTTCCTTGAGCCCGAGGCCGAGGAAGTTGACCGTCGTGCCCTGGAAGGGCCAGGGGACGTAGCGCACCATCAGTTCCATGCCGGGGATGGGCAGGCCGACCGACGCCTGGGGTAAGATGAAGGGCATGTAGTCTATCCCGAGGCCGCCGGGAAGACCGGGCGGGATGCCGACAGCGCCATCGGGAATCCAGGACGTGTCAAGGCCGCGTTTGCCGAAGATGGTGGCGGCGTTCTGGACGTCGACGTAGAAGGAGTCTACGCGGCCGAGCTTGGTGTTGGCGGAGCAGGCAAGAACGCGCGCGGTGAAGGTCTTGCCCGCGGTCGGTATTCTGATGGCCATGAGCCGGACGCCTAAGTCAAACCCGAGGAACTTGTGGGCCTTGGCTGAATGGAACAGGCCCGAGCCCATCGCCACGGAGTACGACTCTATGAGCGGTCTGGCGTAGTCAATGAGCAGGCTGTCGCCGACCTGGGCGATAAGCTCGGTCGGGCTCTGCGCCCGGGCGGCAGAGAGAGCAAGGACAAGCAGGCAAGCGGCCAGAGCGGTCTTTTTCATTGCGTCCTCCACGTTTGTGAGAGAATATAGCGCCCGGTGAACCCGTGTCAATCACGCTGCCGCCGGCGCAAGCCTCGCTTGACTTCAGCCTGCGCGCAGGTATAAGTTTGCGTGCGCGTTCTTGACCTGCGCAGCCGGCACGACCTGTTCGCGGAATTGGCGCGGGTCGGGGCGGACCGGGAATGCTGGCCCGTTTTCGCGGCCAAGCGCGAGGTGCTGGCGGTCAGAATCGACGGTCTCTCCACAGCCGCGGCCAATATCCTGAAGCAGGTCGCGCTCACCGCGGGCGGCGACTGCGCGGTGCACCGTTCGGTTGCGTCCGGGCGCGTGCGCCGGTCGGATGCGGTCCTGTTTGTCACGCCCCGCCAGCTTCAGGGGGTCCTGGCCCGTCTGAAGACGCAGCCCGAGTGCGTGTCGCGCCTCGCGCCCGAACTGAAGCAGGTCCGCGACCGGTACGCGCGCACAGCTTTGCCGGTCAGGCTCGGCGGCAGGACGGTTGACCTGGCGCGGCGGACCTTTGTCATGGGAGTGCTGAACGTGACTCCGGATTCGTTCTCGGACGGCGGCCGGTATCTGGACGCCTCCGCGGCAGTGGAGAGGGCAGAGGCGATGCAGGAGGAAGGCGCCGACATCATCGACGTCGGCGCCGAGTCGACGCGGCCCGGTTCGAGGCCGGTGGCACCGAGGGAGCAACTCGACCGGCTGCTCCCGGTTCTGAAAGGGCTCAAGCGCAGGCTGACGGCGCCGGTGTCGATAGACACGACAAGCGCCAGAGTGGCTCAGGCGGCCCTCGACGAAGGCGCGCAGATAGTGAACGACGTGTCGGCATTCCGCTTCGACGCGGGGATGGCCGGGACCGTGGCCCGGGCCCGGGTCCCGTGCGTCGTGATGCACATGCGGGGCAAGCCGAGGACGATGCAGCGGAACCCAGCGTACAAGGACCTGATGGCCGAAGTGGTCACGTTCCTTGCCGAGACCCTGGCCCACGGGGAGAAGGCAGGCATCAAGCGCTCGCAGATGATTGTCGACCCGGGCATCGGGTTCGGCAAGCGGCGGGAGCATAACCTTGAGATTCTGCGCCGGCTCCGGGAGCTTCGGTCCCTGGGGGCGCCGATTCTCGTAGCGCCGTCGCGCAAGCGCTTCATCGGGGAGACCCTGGGCCTCGAGGTCGGGGAGCGGCTGGAGGGGACCCTGGCCTCGTGCGTGGTTGCCGCTGGAAACGGCGCGAACATCCTGCGGGTGCACGACGTCAGAGCCGTGGTAAGGGCATTGAGACTGGCCGACGCCATCGCCGGGAGAAACTAGATGCTTTCTTTCGTCAGGTTCCGGGTGCTCGACGCGCTGGACATCCTGCTCGTCGCGCTCCTGGCTTACTATTTCCTTCGGTTCCTCCAGGACACCCGCGCAATCCGCATGCTCTACGCGCTGATGTTCCTGGTCGTCGTGTCGTTCGTCGCCCGCTGGCTCGATTTCAAGGCGCTGGGCCTGATTGTGAATTCGCTGACGACCGTCTGGATTGTGGCGTTCGTCATCATCTTCCAGCCGGAGATACGCAACATCCTTTCGCGGTTCGGCCGGTACCGGCCGCTGCGCTTCCTTTTGAAGCAGGGCGCGGACGCGGCCGCGATAGACGAAATCGTGGACGCGGCCGCGCAGATGAAGGACCGGAGCACCGGCGCGCTCATCATCATCGAGAGGAACCTGGGCCTGCGCGAATTCTCGGAAACCGGCACGCGGGTAGAGGCCCACGTGTCCGCGCCGTTGCTTGTCTCGATTTTCACGCCGCCGTCCCCGCTGCACGACGGGGCGGTTATCGTGGCCGGAGGGCAGATACTCGCGGCCGGCTGTACCCTGCCCTTGAGCGACGTGAAGTACGTGGAGGGCACACTGGGCATGCGGCACCGGGCCGGGCTGGGCGTGGCAACGGTCACGGATGCGATTGCGGTCATCGTGTCGGAGACCTCGGGGCGGATAAGCTTCGCCCATCGAGGCCGGCTGCTCCTGAACATCACCCCGTCCCAGCTCAGATACAACATTCAGCAGGCGCTGCAGAAGGAGGCATAGCAGTTGAGCGAACGTCAGATGCGGTTCATCGGATTCACTCTGGTCTTTGTCATCGTGCTCGTGGCTTACCTGTTCAGCGTCGCCCCCACCGCCTCGTTCTGGGACTGCTCGGAGTTGATTGCGGCGTCGTACGTCGCCGGAGTTCCCCACCCGCCGGGGACGCCGCTGTACGTCATGCTGGGCCGGCTGTTCACCCTCATTCCCATCGGCCGCGAAATCGCCTTCCGGGTCAATCTGATTCCGGTTCTTTTCGGCGCGGTCTCATGCGGCCTTATCTACCTGCTGGTCGTGAAACTCATCTCGCTCTACGCGACGAGCGACAAGGAGCGCTTCCGGCTGCTGCCCCACGTCGCCGGCGTATTCGCCGGCCTGATGTGCGCTTTCGCCTTTTCCTACTGGGACAACAGCGTTGAGGCGGAGGTGTACGGGCCGTGCGTCGTCATCGCGCTGTCGGTGCTTTATATGGCGCTCTTGTGGCGGGACCGGGTCGAAGCGGCAAAGGGCGACAACCGCCTGATACTGGCGGCAATCTTCCTGTTGTTCCTGTCGACCGGCATCCATTTCACCCCGATGATGACCGTGTTCGCGGTGCTGGTTTTCGCGCTGGCGGTGGACCGCGAGTCGATTCTGCGGCTCAGGATATTCGAGTTCGTGGCCGGTTACCTCGTGATTCTGACCGGGACCGAGATGGGGCTGAACTTCGGCATGATTTTCACCGTGTTCTGCATGCTCGGCGCGACGTGGCTCGGCATTCGCACGATGGAGCGCTCGGACCGTTCGTGGCGGATGCTTCTGGGGCTGGGCCTGCTGGCGACGACCTTCGTCATCGGGTACGTCGCGGCCGGCAACAAGATAATGGACGACACGGTGCTGTTCCTCGCTTCGCCGACCGTGGCGATCATCGAGCGCTGGATGCAGCAGCCGATGGCGGTGGTCGTTCTCGTGCTCGGGTACGGCGCCTATCTGTACTGGCTGCACCGGCAGGGCAAGCTGGACATGAGGTACGTCGGGTTGATGCTCGGGCTGGTGTTCCTGGCCGGCACGGTGCAGTTCATCATGCTGGCGCGAGCGAAGCTCGGGCCGAGCATCAACGAGGTCGACCCTTCGCACTGGCGCGACTTCGTCTCGGTCCTCAAGCGCGAGCAATACGACCCGATGAAGCTGCTGCCGCGCAAGACCCAGTTCCTGACCGAGGACGACTGGCGCATGAACCAGAACCCCCGGTTCAGCGTAGCGGTTGCGTACTTCGAGCAGATAAAGTTCTACGTGCGCTATTTCTTCTGGCAGTGGGGGAACGAGCGTTTCTTCGACATCTTCCTCGGGATAAAGTGGCAGGCCCTCCTGGGCCTCGTGCCGCCGTTCCTGGGGCTCTGGGGCATGTGGCACCAGTTCAAGAAGGAGAAGCGGTCGTTCGTGCTGATATTCGCGGCTTTTCTCGTGGCGTCGCTGGGTCTCATTACCTATCTGAACCTGAAGTACTCGTCTTCGGACCCGAGGCGGGGCGACCCGGCGCAGGGCAAGCTCGGCTACCTGGAGGTGCGCGAGCGGGACTACTTCTACGCCTTCTCGTTCGTGTTCTACGCGATTTTCATCGGGGTCGGCGCGTACGCGTTCCTGCGTTGGGTGCGGGACTTCTTCAGGTCGAAGCGGCTGCCGGTGTACGCGGCGGCCGTGGTCTTGACGATGTTCGGATTCGTGCCGATGGTCCTCAACCACGGTAACGTGACGCGACGCTGGAACTGGATACCGGCCGAATACGGCTACAACATGCTGGTTTCCTGCCCGGGCGAGCACGCGGTGATATTCACCAACGGCGACAACGACACGTTTCCTCTGTGGTTCATGCAGACGGTTCCGTGCCGGGTGGCGAACTACGACCCGAACTTCGGCAAGAACGTGGGGGTCGGCATCCTTTCGCTCCTGAACACGAGCTGGTACTGCAAGCAGTTGAAGCACTGGGGCGCGCCGATATCGTTCACGGACGAGCAGATAGACCGGCTGCCCAGGGCGTTCGCCGGCAAGAACAACCGGACGTTTCTGCTCGAGGACATCATGATCCGGGACATGGTGGCGACCAGCGCGGGCGTGAAGCTCCGGTGGCCCGATGACTACCGCTCGACCACCGATGAGTACATGGCCAGGGTGTTCGGTCCGGGTTATCATCCCAGGACCCCGGTTTACTTCGCCACGACCGTCGGCCGGGAGAAGCTGGCGGACGTGGCGCCTTACCTGAGGCTTGAGGGACTGGTCTACCGGGTCGTGCCGGAGCGGGGGGCGGGCCAGGTGGACATCGAGCGGTCGCGCGACCTCATCTACAACAAGTACAAGATGGCCTCGATGATCGACCCGCGCGTGTACAAGGACGAAAACACCAGGGGCCTGTTCATCACTTATGCGGCGAGCTACCTGGGTCTTGCCACCGAGCTCAGGCAGGTGGGTCGCACGCAGGAGGCCGAAGACCTGGTCGCGCGCGCGCTCAGGTTCGACCTGGATAAGGACCGCAGGGCGACGCTGTTCTACCACCTGGCGGTCATGTCCACGGAGAACCGGGACTTCGACCGGGCCCTGGCCGCGCTGGATACGATAAAGCTGTACGGGCTGACGAACCCCGAGTTCGACATGCAGCGCGGGCGGGCCTACGAGGGCAAGGGCGACTTTCGGAAGGCCGAGGAGGCTTACCTTGCGGCTGCGGCGGAAGCGCCGGGGCAGGCGGCGACGGTGCAGTCCCTCACGCGGCTCTACCTCGAACGACTCTATGACACCGGCAAAGCTCGGTCGTTGCTCGACCAGTGGCTGCGCCGGGCGCCGGGTGATTCGGCCTCAGCCCGACTGCTCAGGCTCATCTCATAGCGGCAGGGCGTCCGCCCGGTCCGGCCTGATGCCCGATTTGACTCCGGGTGCGGCCAAGTATAATATCAGCCGGCACATGATCCGGATAATCGAAGAGCGCCTTCATCGGACCCGGGATTCATCCCTGTCCGAACCCCGGAGCCGCTGAGTCCTTGAACCCTTTGCACTGACACAGGAGGCCGGCAGATGAGTGACCGCAGATTGCGTCTTATCCTGTTTCTCGCGGTGTTTGCGGTGGCCTTTGCGACGTATTTCTACACGGTCGCGCCGACTGCGTCTTTCTGGGACTGCGGCGAGTTCGAGGCCGTGTGCTACATCATGGGCGTGCCGCACCCGCCGGGGACCCCGCTGTTCGTCGCACTGGGACGAATCTTCACGCTGATTCCGTTCAGTCCGGAATACGCTTTCCGCATCAACATGATTCCGGTGTTGTTCGGCGCGTTTTCCTGCGGCCTGATTTACCTGCTGGTCACGAAGCTGATTTTCATCTGGGCGCCGCCGGAAAAGGAGCGGATGCGCTGGCTGGCGCATGCCGCCGGTATCTTCGGGGCGCTGGCCTGCACGTTTGCGTTCTCATACTGGGACAACAGCGTCGAGGCCGAGGTCTACGGGCCGTGCGTGGTCGTGGCGCTGTCGGTTTTGTACATGGGGCTGCTTTGGCGCGAGAAGGTGGACTCGGGCACCGGGGACAACCGGCTGATACTATTGGCGATATTCCTCTTGTTCCTGTCCGCCGGCATCCATTTCACGCCCATGCTCACGGTGTTCGCGGTGCTGGTCTTCGCTCTGGTCGTGGACCGGGAGTCGATACTGCAACTGAGGATATTCGAGCTGGTGGCCGGGTACTTGGCGATCCTTACCGCGACCGAGATGGGCCTGAACTTCGGCATGGTTATAGCCGTGGTCCTGATGCTGGCCGCGGCATGGTTCGGGATTCGGTCGCTGGAGAACGCCGACCGGTCGTGGAAGACGCTCGCCGGGCTCGGGCTCGTTTCCCTGACGTTCTTCATCGCCTACGCCGCCGCGGGCTACAAGATTATGGACGACACGGTGCTCTTCATCGCCTCGCCGACGGTGGCGATGATCGAGCGCTGGGTGCAGAACAAAGTCGCTCTCGTCGTGCTCGTCGTCGGCTACGGTTCGTATCTGTACTGGCTGCACCGGCAGGGCAAGTTGAAACCGAAGTACGTGGGGCTCATGCTCGGTCTGGTGTTCCTTGCCAGCTCGGTGCAGTTCATTATGCTGGCGCGGGCCAAGCTCGGGCCGAGCATCAACGAGGTCGACCCCTCGCGCTGGCGCGACTTCGTTTCGGTCCTCAAGCGCGAGCAGTACGACCCGATGAAGCTCCTGCCGCGCAAGACCCAGTTCCTGACCGAAGACGACTGGCGCATGAACCAGAACGCCCGGTTCAGCGTGCCGGTGGCGTACTTCGAGCAGATAAAGTTCTACGTGCGCTACTTCTTCTGGCAGTGGGGAGGGGACCGCTTCTTCGACATCTTCCTCGGGATAAAGTGGCTGGGGCTCCTGGGGTTGATACCGCCGTTCCTCGGGCTCTGGGGCATGTTGCGCCAGTTCAGGAAGGAGAAACGGTCGTTCGTGCTGATATTCGTGGCTTTCCTAGTGGCGTCGCTGGGCCTCATCACTTATCTCAACCTGAAGTACTCGCCTTCGGACCCGAGGCGGGGCGACCCGGCGCAGGGGAAGCTCGGGTTCCTGGAGGTGCGCGAACGAGACTACTTCTATGCCTTCTCGTTCGTGTTCTACACGATTTTCATCGGGGTCGGCGCGTACGCGTTCCTGCGCTGGTTCGCAGACCACATGCGGTCAAAGCGGCTGCCGACCTACGTCGTGTCCGGCGCGCTCGTGGCTTTCGGATTCGTGCCGATGGCGCTGAACTGCAAGTCCGTCATCAGGCGGGGCGACTGGATACCGGCCGAGTACGGGTACAACATGCTGGCGTCGTGCCCGGGCGAGCACGCGGTGCTGTTCACGAACGGCGACAACGACACGTTCCCTCTGTGGTTCATGCAGACGGTGCCGTGCCGGGTGGCGAACTATGACCCGAACTTCGGCAAGAACGTGGCCGTGGCCAACCTTTCACTGATGAACACCGGCTGGTACTGCAAGCAGATGAAGCGCTGGGGTGCGCCCATCTCTTTCTCCGAGGAGGAGATAGACCGCCTGCCACAGGGCATCGAGGGCAAGGGCGGCCGTACGTTCCTGCTGAAGGACATCATGATTCGCGACATCGTCGCCACGAGCGCCGGCGTCAAGCTCAGGTGGCCCGATGACTACCGCTCGACCACCGATGAGTACGTGGCCAAGGTCTTCGGCAACGGCTACAAACCCAGTACGCCGGTCTACTTCGCCACGACCGTGTCGCGCGACAACCTCGTGGACGTCGAACCCTACCTGCGCCTTGAAGGACTGGTCAACAGGGTCGTGGCGAACAAGGCGCTCAACCAGGTTGACGTCGAGCGCACGCGGCACCTGCTCTACGAGGTGTACGTAATGAAGTCGATGATGGATCCCAAGGTGCAGAAGGACGAGAATACCCGCGGCCTGCTCATCAACTACGCGGCAAGTTACCTGGCCCTGGCCGGCGAGTATCAGAAGGCCGGCCGCAACCGCGACGGCGAGGCGGTGCTCGCCGCGGCGCTAAGGTTCGACCTGGACAAGGACCGCAAGGTGCCGTTGTTCTACCATGCGTCCGTGTTTGCCACGCTCGCCGGCGACTACGACAACGCCATCGCCTACCTTGACTCGGTGCAGGCGCGCGGTTTCAACGACCCGGAGCTGTCGCTGCGGCGAGGCATCGCCCTGCACGGCAAAGGCAACTTCCTGAAGGCCGAGGAGGCCTATCAGCAGGCGGTCGTCCAGGACCCGACGCGGCCCGAGCCGGTTCAGGCGCTCTACCGCCTCTACGTCGAGGACCTGCGCGACACGAACAAAGCCAGGGCCCTGCTGCAGGACTGGCTCAAGCGGACCCCGAACGACTCGATGGCCGCCAATATGCTGAAGGAGATCTCCTAGGATTCCATGAGCCGAGGGTTCAATGGTTCGGGGCCGGGTCGTGCACGAACTCGCCGTCACTGAGAGCCTGTTGAGTCAGGCGCTGGCCGAGGCGCGAAACCACGGCGCAAGCCGAATCACCCGGATAAGCCTGCTGCTGGGCGAAAGCTCCAGCGTCGTGCCGGACTGCGTGCGGTTCTACTTCGATGAGCTGAAACACGACACGCCGGCCCGGGACGCGGCGCTGGAGTTCAGGACCGTACCGCTGCGCATCCGCTGTCCCAGGTGCGGCCGCGAGTTCGGCAAGGTGGAGGAGATGTGCGCGTGCAACGCCGGCGGCGAAGTCCTCTCAGGGCAGGAACTGGTCATCGAGAGCATAGACGTAGAGTGAAGACCATTCTGCTTTCCGCGCTCTGCCTTCTGACTTCTGCTTTGGCTGTTGCCGGCCAGTGGCACGGCGTCTATGATGACGCGCCGATTGCCGTCAGGCTGGAGGCCGGGAAATCCGGCTACCGGGTCGGCGACACGTTCCGCATTGAGGTGACGGCTACGAACACGAGCGACCGCGGGGTGCTCGTACGGCGCGACTGGAAGGAGCAACTCGTGTTCTACCACATCCACCCGACGACCGGCGAGCAGGTAGAGTGGCCCGGCCGCGTCAACAACGCGACCTGGCTCGACTCAGGCGACGTCGTCAGGCTGAAGCCGGGCGCGAGCTACTCAGTCCGGCGGGCGGTCCGTGTCTTCATCCCGGACGACGTCTCGACATTCGAGTTCCGCGTGAAGCTGGTCGGCGTAAAGGACTACGGGATGCGGTTCGACACGTGGCAGGGCGAGGCGTGGTCCAACGCGGTCCGCATTGCCGTGGCCAGGTAGCGCGGGCGTCCGACGCCCGCAATCCGGGGCCGCCCCGGAAGCCCCTGTCTGCGTGCAACGCACAGGCAGGCCCGTCCGGATTTCGGGCCCCGAAGGGATTCCCGCGCTCCGAGCGCGGGCTCAGCTCGACGTCCGCCAGGGACCGTTGCGGCTCACGACGACCGGTCCTGTCGGGTCGATTATCCAGACGCGTCTTGTCTCGTCGCATTCGGCGCGGAGTACGGTCCCGCAGGCATCGCAGGCGTACGCCGTGGAGGAGACGTCCCACTCCGGCTTGGGCCAGAGCGCTTCCGCCACGGACACGCCCGCCTCTCTGACGCGCGTGCGATTGCCCGGGCTCCGGGTCATTGCCGCCTGACGCGGCGGCGACTCGAACCGGGCATGACGCGCGGCCCGATGCTCCGGGCCGGGTGTGCCTTCACCGGAGCCGGCTGCCCGCGCCTTGGGCCAGGCGACAAAGTGGTCTTCGTCAACGATGTCCGTGCCGGACCAGGCGTCGCGGACGGACTTGCTCAGGCCGGGCAAGCCGCATGCAGCGCCCTCATACGTGACGCGCGCGTAACCGCGGCCGTCCTGGCGTTCGACGATCGCCTCGAACCGAAGCCCCGCGACGTCAGTCCGGCCGTTCGAGCGCTCGGACAGAACGCACGCAATCGTGCCCAAAGCGAGCGTTACCGCCTGAGCGTCACGTTCGAGCAGCGGAGAGCCGAAGAAAACCGTCAGGTGGGCGCGATGGTCGGCGTCGGCGCGGACGACCGGTGCTTCCGCATACCCTTTCCGGAGGTTCGTTTCGTTAAGCCCGGCTCGGCGTAACTCGGACCGGATAGCGGGCACGTTCTCGTCGTAGAAGAACTCGGCGGCGAAGCGGGCGGTCGCGAAGTTCCGCGGCAGGAGAGCGAGTTCGGCCGGGGCTTCGCACTTCAACTCCGCGGCTTTCGCAGCCAGGTTGATGTACCCTGATATTTCAATCGACATTGGTTCCTCCTTCCACCGGCGGGTGGTTGGACGCGGGAAGGTCTTCTCGAGCCGCGCGTTTCCTATCGAACTTGACAAGCGCGCCTCCAGACGCTACGCTTGTCCGTTCTGACGTGGGGATGAACTCCATTACCCGGGGTGCGCGACTCACATCTCCATGAGCACACATGAAATCGGCCAACCACCGGAGTCCGCACCCCGTTTCTTTGGCTCCATCCCACCCCGGCGCTGCCCGCACGATGCGGTCAGCGCGACTTTCCTTAGAGTCCCTCGGGGTGCGGCTTCTGGTGGCGTTGGCACGAGGCGTCAAGCAAGATGCCGCGCGGTGCTCACGAGACCTGAACCCCCCAAAGTCATACATCCGTTCTCCGACGCAGGAGGCTGTTTGCGTCCGAGTGCGGGCCGGGAGGTCCAGACTTTCCTGTTCCATAGTACAGTCCAGAGAGTGCAACGCGCATACCTGCGCCGCTGCCGGAGTAAAATCAGGATTTTCAACTGGTTACGCAATAGGTCGTATGCTGCCCTTGTATCATAAATGACACAAGTTGCCAGCGACAGTGTTCAGTTGTGCAAGAGTCAGTGGCTCTGGACGTTACGTTGTATCGCTTATGATACAACTGGAGACCTGTCCACGGGGACATGACCGAATTCCTGGGGACATAACCGACGGCGCGGGACATAACCCGATTCCGTCTGGGAATCGGGATTGTGTCCCAAGCCCGAGCAATTCGGATGGTCCAGGCCGAGAAGCCCCTCTGTCCCGGCAGGTTACCCTCAGCGGCCCCCTCGCCTTTACGGGCCCAGGTATGCATCCCCGGACATGCCCGGGGAACGGCATGGGAGACTGCCCCGGGCACGGCCCGGCGCATCAGAAGGCGGGCAATCCGGCAAATTCAGCCCCGAACCGCCCGGACGGCAAATACCAGGGCTATACCATATATAGTAGGGGGGACCGTCCGGGGTTATTATACCCCCTATACTACCGGTAGTGGTTGACCGGACTCCCCGGGGTGTATACCCGGGGAGGCATACCCCCGGCCGGGTCGCCGGTCAGGCCGGGCCGGCCCTATTCTCCGGTACGCAAGATGCCGTGCTTGCGCATCAGGCGGTGGAACTGGACCCGGCTGTATCCCGCGAGCTCCGCGGCCTTGGTGACGTTGCCCTCGGCATCCCGCAGGCATTCCAGGACCATTGTCCGTTCTGCATCGGACACGGCTTGGCGCCGGCCTTTGGGCATCGGTTCACGAGTCCGAGCGTCGCGGGCGGCCAACTGGGTGAGCTCCAGCGGCAGGTCGTTCTTCTCCAGCGTCTGCTTTCGGGCCAACACAACGGCCCGTTCCACAACGTGCTGCAGTTGGCGGATGTTGCCGGGCCATTCGTAACCGAGGAACAATGCCATGGCGTCGTCGTCGGCACGCAGCACGTTCCGGCCGAACTCGTGATTGCCGCGCACGATGAAGTATTGAACAAGAGCCGGGATGTCCTCGCGCCGTTCGCGCAGGGGCGGCAGCAGAATCTCGACCGCATTCAGGCGGTAGAGCAGGTCCTTCCGGAATCGGGCCTGCGCCACAAGCTCGTCCAGGTTCATGTTTGTGGCTGCCACGACCCTGACGTCGACTGCGATGGGCTTCTCACCGCCGACGCGCTCGAAGGTCTTTTCCTGGAGCACGCGCAGCAGCTTCGCCTGCAACGCCGGGCTCATGTCACCCACCTCGTCCAGAAACACCGTTCCTTCGTGCGCCACCTCGAACTTGCCTCTGTGTTTCGTGACGCCCGTTGCGGCTCCCTTTTCTATGCCGAAGAACTCGGCTTCGAGCAGCGCCTCGGGCACGGCGGCGCAGTTCACGGCAACAAAGGGCCGGTCGCGGCGGGCGCCGGATTCGTGCAGGGCCCAGGCAATGAGCTCCTTGCCGGTACCGCTTTCGCCGCGCACGAGCACCGGCACGGGCGTACTCGCGACCTGGCTGACGATGCTGAGATTCTTGAGCATCGCCGGGCTGGCGCCGACGAGGCCACGGTACTGGAGACCAGGTATGACGGCGCCGGGCGTCTCCGCGCGCAGCGGCAGCTCGGCGAGCCGTGCCAGCACCGGCGCCAGGAGCCGGCGCACAACCTCGAGCAGGGCGATACTGGGGCTGCGTTCATCCGGCCGCGGCCGCTGCAGGACCACCGTGCCCAGGAGCTTGTCGCCAAGGGCGACCGGCAGCACGAGCATGGTGGCCGTGGAAGTCAGGGACGTGCACGTGCCGGCTCGCGCGAGCGCGGCCGGGTCCGGTCTGCCGCGCATCAGCAGCCGGTTCGCTTCCTCAGACTCGGCGACGACCGATAGCCGGCGGAAAGCCCGGGCAGCGGCCTCCAGCGTCGGCGCAGCTTCCTGCCACCGATTCAGGTCGGTCAGGAACCGGCCGTGCTGGAGCTGGGTCTGGGCCAGCCCGTAGCCATCGTTCATGTCGGTGAAGACCGTCTCAGCTTCGTGGAACGAGTCTTGGGCGCCGGCTGTGTCATCCTGTTCCGCGCGCAATCGGGCGCGGACCCGCAGTATCTCGCCCTGTTCGCGGCGGAGGTGGAGCTCAATGGCGAGCTGCCCGGCCTGTGCGAGCATGCCCTCGGCCGTGTCGAGTTGTCCCCGGGCCAGAGCCAGTTCAGCCCGCTGCCAGAAAACGACGGCCAGCATCCGGCGGTCGCTCGCGGTCCGACATGACTGCGCTGCATCCGCGTAGGTTGTCTCGGCTGCGGCGAGATTGCCCGAGCGGAACTGAGCCCGGCCCAGGTTCACGAGCGCGTCTCTCATCTGCTTCTGAACGCCCGGTTCCCGGCGCTCGGCCTCGATAACCGTGGTGAACATCGCGGCCGCCTCTTCGAGTTTGTTCCGTTTAAGAAACAGCTCACCCAAGCCATTGGTTGCAGCGAGGCGCAGGTCCCGAAAGCCGTGCTGTTCGCTCAGCGCGACTACCCGATAGAAGCTCTGTGCCGCCTCTTCCCACCGGCCCATCTGCTCGAGGGTCCAGCCGATGTTGTAGAGACCGAGTACCCGACCGAAGTCGTTGCCGGTCTGCTCATCGAGCTCAAGGCACCGCTGGTAGCACTTGAGAGCTTTCTGGGGCTGTCCCTGGAGGCCAAAGAGGCTGGCAAGCTGGTTAAGAGCTGACTGCTTACCTTCATGGTAGCCTGTCTCTTCACTGAGTCTGAGGCAGCGCTCATAACACTGGCGCGCCTGCTCATATGCACCCCTGTCCAGGTGCAAGGACCCGATAAGATTGAGGCCGCTGACCTCCACGCGCGGGTCTGCGGTTTCGCGGGCTGCCTTGAGAACCTGCTCCGCGTATCGCGCGCCGGCGTCGAGGTCGCCGGCACGTCGGCTCATCTCGGCCAGCATCGAAGCGGCCCGAGCGAACTTACGGTGCTTGCCCAGAGCCGGCGCATCGCGAAGGACCTGCTCAAGGAACGGTCGGGCTTCGCTGGGAACGGACAGCCAGAGTTCCTCACCCAATTGCAGGCTCAGGTTCAGCCGTTCGTCAGGCGTGCGCGCCGAAGCAAGCTGTCCTCGCAGGGTCTGGGCTTTCTTCTCGACGTCGCTGGGAATACTCATCTATGGTCTGACCCAGCATAGCTTCACCGCTATCCCTGTCAAGCATCCGAGCCATCGGCAGTGCTTGACGTGCCTTGAGCGCCGGGCTACAATCGGTGTGGCATGACAGGCTCATGGGGACATGACTACGCGCGACCGCCAATCTTGCCTCTAACGATTGAGCCATTGAGCAGGACTCCGTCAGGACCCGCGGGCCTGCCCACATGCCGAGACGCAGAAGGACGAGGCCAAAGCGGCCTGTAATGAAGAGAGGAGCGTCAAAATGGATGTAAGGCTGATATGCCCGAGTTGCCAGAGTACCAATACGTGGGCGACGTACATACACTGCCCCTGTCCGAAGGCAGGGCTGAGTAACATAACCACATGGGACAAAGTAGCTATGGGGCCGACACCGGACGGGATACCGTACCTGCGGCCTTGCCCGGCGCCGGACGACGACTCCATGGTTCCGGCCCACCACGTCACGTGTCGCGACTGCGACTACCAGTGGACTCCGTCGTAAGGCCATAGCAGGAGCAAAGACGACAGCGGAACTGTCGAAGACCGCACCGGCACGTCGCCGGTGCGGTCGGTTGTTAGTTGGAGTCGGCCGGCCCGGGACTGCCGGCAGCCATCTTCCGGCGAACCCGGGTCGGCCTGCCCAAGTCGCGAACGTAGAAGTAGTAAGTCCCTCGCGGGTTGGGCCGGAAACCCATGCGCCAGTAGAAGGACATTGCCGGATTCGTGCTGTACTCGCTGGCAAGGGCGACACGGGAACCCCGGGACTTTGCCCAAATGAGGGTCCGTGCGACCATCGCACTTCCGATTCCCAGGCGCCGGGCCCCGGGCACGACCCCGATGTCGAATAGCTGGTAGGCAAGTTCGCCGCCGAAGGCGGTCTTGGCCGCGAACACGTAGCCGACCGGTTCATTGTCCTTTTCCGCGACCACGACCTGGTCCGGCTGGAATCCCGGTTTCTTCATTTCGATGGGGATGCGGTCCGCGTGAATCGACATGCCCTGTTTGTCCGGGTCGTCATACGAGCGAGCACCGAGACCGAGGATCAACTGGCTCTCTTCCGGCAGTCGGGCCACTCGGAGCGAGACGCCCGGAGGCGGGGGGTGCGGCGGGACGTCCAACAGGTTGTGACGGTAGCCCAGCATAGATACCGCGTGCTTATGAAATCCAATCGCCTGAATGATGGGTGCGTGGAAGCTGTCATCGCTACGGTAGTTGGCCGTGGTCTGGTTGATGCCGTACTCCGTGCCGACTCGCTCGGCCAGAGCTAGGAGCGGATCAGTCAGAACGCGGTAGAGCGCGGGTGCGCGGAAGGGCCGACGCAGGTAGAGCCCGAAATCCACGTACGGGCAGCCGCGCCACTGGGTCCGGCGCGCCCAGCCGTAGCCGCCGAACTCGTTGCCCCGCTCGAGGACCAGCCCGTCGCCGCCCTCCAGCCACGGGGTGTCAAAGATGAGCTCGATTTCCTCTCGGGACTGTGACGGAACCGCGCCCCGTTCCCGGGCAAACTCGTGGATGAACTGCGCGATGTTGGAAGAGTCTGCCCGGGTGAGCGGATGCACGCGCAGCTCGTTCTGGCTGACTTCGTTCAGCGTGGTCATCGTGTTAGACGCAACGGCGGCATATCATACTCCAGAGCTTCGTCGTCAGACCGTGGACGGAAACGGCAGCGGCTACGGATGAGACGGCAGAGCGAGTACTCACGAATGGTCCCCATGAGCATGGTTGCTCTATCATACAGCGGGCGGGAACCCGATGTCAAGAGTTACGAGCCGGGAGCAACGGACCATGACGCGGGTCAAAGCCCGCGTCATGCCGTCCGCGGCAGCCGGAGACCGCGGCGAAGGGTTGACAATCCGCGGGACTGCGGCGAGAATGGCGGGCCATGAGACGATACCGTCTCGACGTTCGATGTCCGCCCGCGACGGGAGAGACGCCGCATGAACGCGCCGGCTAGAGGCCGGACAACCGACATCGGACAGCGGTTGTTCCGGTGGCGGGGATGGATAGGGTTTGCCGGGTACTGCGTCGTTCTCATCTTCAGTGCCGCGTCGTTGCGGTCAAGCCTCTTGAGCCTGCCGTTGACCGTCGCCGGGCTCGGGTTGCGCTTCTGGGCGATGGGCCACATCGGACCTGACGCGCGGACGAACGTGATGGGGGTTGACCGGTTGGTCGAGGACGGTCCATACCGGTGGGTCAGGCATCCGCTCTACGTGGGCAACGCGTTTCTGGTGGCGGGCGCCCTGGTCGCGCTCCGACCGCCGTGGTGGCTGACCGTGCCGGTGGCGGCGCTGTTCTTCGTCGAGTACACGCTGATAGCGAACGCCGAGGAACGACTGGCGGTTCACGCCGGCGTTCCGGCGCAGGGAGGCTTTCGTCTGCGCCGGGCCGCGGGCGAGTGGCAGACGCTGGTCGCCCTCGCGGCAGCGTACGGTCTGGGGTTGCTTAAGGCCGTCCTGCTCGCGACCCGGGGCTAGCGCGGCAGAATCAGGAATCGCGCAGTCAGGGAGATGCGCCGGTCGCTTTCCATGTCATGGGCCCGGGCGGCCATGATGTAGTTGCCGGGCCGGAGGTTCATGGTGTGGACCCGCTCGACCACTGTCGCTGTCGTCCCCGGGCCGGATACGAAACGGGTCGGGGACGCGGCAATCGCAAGCTGGTGCGTCGTTCCCTCAATGAAGTCGTAGTCGGCCTCGACACGGTGGTTTCCCACAGGGTCGAGCCCGAGGTTGTAGAGCTCGTACATGATGTAGCAGGTGGCGCCGCTCTTCAGTGCGGGCTGGACTAGGGGGACAAGCCGGCGCCAGCCCCCACGCTGGAATTGGGGGCTCTGGAACGCGGAGTCGGCCAGCGAGTAGAAGATGATGTCCGACGCGGGCTGGGCGCGGTGGACGTAGTCCACGAGGTTCAGTTCCTGGGACCGGGTCGCGGCTGCGCGGCCGTCCGCGGCAACGGCCGAAACGGTCACGCTGTAGACGTCGGCCGGCAGCGTCAGCTCCTCGCGCGCTACGGCAAAGGCCCCTGAGGTTGTGTCCTCGGGCAGGCGCGTGCTCACCCAGTAGCTCAACGTCTTGAGCGCGCGCTTGCCGCGCGGCTGGAAGACCATGCTCAGGTGAATGAGGGGCTGCGAGCCGGCGAAGTCACGGGCGATTTCGCGCAGGGGGATGCCGTACTGCAGCTCGACGTCAACCGACTCAGCCTGCTGGCCGAGCCGGCCGAGCGCGATGGCAAGCCCCAGCGGTTTCGCGTCGGGAGCGACCGCAGGCGCAGGGCGGCCGAGGTCAACCTGTTCCAACGCCGGCATGGTTACGCGGGGGCCGAACTCGGATTCGCCCACGAGCTTATAGGGCACGCCGGACTTCACGAAATCGAGTTGCAGGCCGAGGCTGTCGTAAGTCCAGATCTCGGCCGGCTCAACCACGATCGTGAGGGTTTCACTGCGGACGGTCTTCGGTTCAAAGGTCTCGCGCCGGGCCGGGCCGTAGCGGACGTACGCCCGCACGCGGTCGTCGCCGAGCAGGTCGGTAGCGCCGAAGAAACCTCTGGCCTGGGCGGCGCGCCGGCGGTATGCGCCCTGGCCGGCAGAGTCCGCGGCATGGGATGACTGGGTCCAGAACCACTTGAGATAGTCGGCGCGGGCCAGGGGCGTACTGGCGCTCAGATAGTCGGCAGCAGCATCCGGTGCGATGCTCGCCAGCATCAAGTAGTCGAGTTTTTCCTCCGGCGACAGCAGGTCGGCCCGGCTGAGGCTTTTGAGCTGGCCGCAGCCGGCGGTGAGAAGGGCGGCATACGCGATGACCAGAGGCCAATATCCAATCAGGCTCCGGCGACCGGCGGTCGAATGCCGATGGTCCGGCCGGAGTCGCACCGTCATTGGGGATCCGTCATTCGGTCATTCAAGCATCGGTATCTTGATACCCTTGCTTGTGGCAATGGCGACAGCCTCAGCGTAGCCGGCGTCGGCGTGGCGGGCGATGCCCGTGCCCGGGTCGTTCAGGAGCACGCGTCTGAGTCGCTCGTCCATTTCCGGCGTGCCGTCGCAGACGATGACCTGGCCCGCATGAATCGAATAGCCGATGCCGACGCCGCCGCCGTGGTGAATCGAAACCCAGGATGCGCCGGAGGCGACGTTGAGCATGGCGTTGAGCAGGGGCCAGTCGGCGATGGCGTCCGAGCCGTCCAGCATCGCCTCGGTCTCGCGGTTCGGGGACGCGACCGAGCCGGCATCGAGGTGGTCGCGGCCGATGACGATAGGCGCTGAGATGCGGCCTTCGCGCACGGCCCGGTTGAACGCCAGACCGGCCTTGTCGCGTTCGCCGTAGCCGAGCCAGCAGATGCGGCTGGGCAGGCCCTGGAACGGTATCCGCTCGCCGGCCTGCTTTATCCAGTTAAGCAGCGACGAATTGTCCGGGAAGAGCCCGGTGACGATGCGGTCGGTCTCGGCGATGTCCTCAGGGTCGCCGGAAAGCGCGGCCCAGCGGAACGGACCCCTGCCTTCGCAGAAGAGCGGCCGGATGTATGCGGGAACAAACCCCGGATACTTCCATGAGCCGGACCGGCCCGGAGTGCGGATTTCCTCTTCCTTGAGGAATCCGCCCTCGACCGCTTTGCCGCGCAGGTTGTTGCCGTAATCAAAGGTGACCGCGCCCAGGGACTGGAGCTTGAGCATCAGCCTGACGTGTTCAGCCATGGTTCGGTACGACGCCTGCCGATAGGCTTCGGGGTCACGGCGGCGCAACTCCACGGCCTGTTGGAAGGTCATGCCGGCAGGCACGTAGCCGTTAAGCTCGTCGTGGGCCGAGGTCTGGTCGGTGAGCAGGTCCGGGATAATCGTGCGCTCCACGAGTCGTTTCAGCAGGTCGACGACGTTGCCGCACCAGGCTATGCTCCTGGCCTGTTTCCCGGTGCGGGCATCGAGCGCGCGGTCAATGGCGTGGTCGAGGTCGTCAATCCTCTCGTCAAGGTATCGGGGCTTCCGGGAAGCAAACCGGCGGGCGATGCGGGCCGGGTCGACTTCGGCGCCGAGATAGACGGCGTTGGCCATGGTCGCGGCCAGGGGTTGAGCGCCGCTCATGCCGCCCAAGCCCCCCGAAACGACCAGCCTTCCGGCCAGGTCGCCCGAGCCGAAGTGCTTCCGGCCCGCGGCGACAAAGGTCTCGTGCGTGCCCTGGAGGATGCCCTGGGTCCCGATGTAAATCCAGGAACCGGCCGTCATCTGGCCGTACATTATGAGGCCGGCGGCTTCGAGTTCGTCGAAGTAGGGTTTGGTCGCCCAGTGGGGGACAAGGTTGGAGTTGGCGATTATTACCCGCGGGGCATGAGGCCAGGTCCGGAAGACCGCGACCGGCTTGCCGGACTGAACGAGCAGGGTCTCGTCGTTGTCCAGCGACCGGAGCGTGCGGACGATGGCGTGAAAGCAGTCCCAGTTCCGGGCGGCGCGGCCCGTGCCGCCGTAGACGATGAGCCGGCGCGGGTCCTCGGCCACTTCCTCGTCCAGATTGTTCATCAACATGCGCAGCGCCGCCTCCTGATGCCAGCCTTTGCAGGTCAGTTCGCGGCCGCGCGGTGCCTTAACCGGCCGATATTCTATTTGCGTCATGTCAGGTTCCTCGACATATCTTAGACGGGGGCGCCCGCCTGTCAATGTGCCGGCGTGATGGCGAGCTTGACATCATCGAGCGCGCGCCGGTAATATCACGGTCATGAACGTCGGCCCGGCGGAACAACCAGCCCGCAACCGCGGTACATGTCCGGAGTCCGACGGCCCGGGCGCGTCATGGATTTGACCACGGCACTCCTTCTGTTCTCGATGGTCGGTCAATACGGCACCGACACGCTCGGAGGCGTCAAGTTCAGCGGCAATCACGCGTTCTCAGGGCGCGCCCTTGCAGAGGTCGTCACGGCGCGGGCCCGGACGCCGTTTGTCGAGGCCACGCTCAGCCGCGACGTCGGGGCGCTGGAGCGGTTCTACCAGGACCAGGGGTTCTTCGACGTGCAGGTCGATAAGGGTTTGAGCAGGGCCCGTCGGCCCGTGGTCACGTTTGAGATCGCCGAAGGACCGCGGACCAGGGTGAGCGTGATAGCGCTGTCGGGCAATCGCAGTTTCGGCCCGGACCGGCTGCTGCGGCTGCTCCCGGTCCGGCCGGGGCAGCCCGCGACCCGAAGCGCGGCGGACCGCGGGGCGCAGTCACTGAAGAGCTTCTACTTGAACAACGGTTTCCCGTTTGTGGGCGTTGAGGGTTCCCTGACCCGAACGGATACGCTGGCCACGCTCGCATTTGACGTCAACGAGGGGCCGAGGTGCCGCATCGGCGCGGTGCGCGTCCGAGGCAACAGGACGGTGAAGACCGCCACGATTCTGCGCGCGCTGGAGGTCAAGGCAGGGGAGCTTTTCTCCCAGGGCCGGCTGAACCGGGCGCAGACCCGGCTCTATGCCACGAAGCTGTTCAGCCGGGTCGTGCTCGTCGTCGTGCCGCCGGACACGACCGGCGCGCCGGCTGATTCGCACTACGTTGTCGTAGGGTTCGACATGGTCGAGCAGTCCTACAAGTCGGTGGCGTTCGGCGCGGGCATAGAGACGCCGACAAACCGGTTGCTGCTCGCCGCGGAGTGGGAACACGACAATGTCCTCAATCGGGGGCAGTCCGTGCTCGTCAGCGCCGAGTATGCTCCGGCTCTCTCAGGTGACTACCGCATCGCGACCGATGCCACGTACCGCGTGCCGTATCTGGTCCTGACGAGGATTGATTTTCAGACTCGGCCGTTCTTCTCGCTGGAGCAGATCGACACGGTCCGGCAGCGGGAATACGGCGTCGAAACCGGCATGAGCCGCAGCCTAACGCCGCAGTTCACGGCCGGTCTCTCGAACCGCCTGCGGTTCGTGTCGGACACGACGGGCGTGACCAACTCGCTGGGTCTGACCGGTCAGTACGACACGCGCGACGACGTGTTCGAGCCGCATCGCGGCGTTTCGATACAGGCCGTGGCCGAACTCGCCGGCGGGCCGCTGCGGGGTCGGAACGATTTCTACCGTCTGACCGGCGACGCCCGCGTCTACCAGGACGTGGGGTTCGGTTTCGTCTTGGCCGCGCGCGCGATGGCCGGCCGGGTCGTTCCCTACGGCCGCACGCGGGCAGTGCCGTACTACGAGTCATTCACGCTGGGCGGACGGAGCAGCCTGCGCGGGTATCCGGACCGGTCGCTGGGTCCGGATTCGGCCATCGACGGCCGGTACGGGTCCGCGGTCTCCAATGCCAGCGTTGAACTGCGCACGCCCTATGCGCTGGGTTGGGTCGGGCTGGCCGGTTTTGTGGATATCGGGAACGTGGGTCGGAGTCTCCGGTTGTTCGCCTATGAATACAGCGCGGGAGCGGGCATCCGCGTGCGCACGCCGATTGGGCCGGTGCGACTCGACTGGGGCAAACGGCTGAGGAATCCGGCGCCCAATGACAAGGGCCGTTTCTACCTGGGGTTGCTGCATGCCTTCTAGCCCCGGGCGTCCGACGCCCGGAATCCGGGGCCGCCCCGGAAGCCCCTGTCTGCGTGCAACGCACAGGCAGGCCCGTCCGGATTTCGGGCTCCCGAAGGGGTTCCCGCGCTCCAAGCGCGGGCGCCCGGGCTGGGCAATCGCGATTCTTGTCCTCCTGTTGCTCGTCCTGTCCATGCAGCACATCGGCCGGTTTGCCATCGGCCGGGCGCTGGCTCTGGCCGGACGCGCCCTGCACGCGCGCATCAGTTGGGAACTCATTGAGGGCGATCCGTTCAGCAGCCCGGCGGTTCGCGGGCTGAAAGTCGTCATCGGCCCGGACTCGCTGCTCGCGGACCGGGTGTCGTTGAGCTACAGCCCGCTCGGCTTACTGCGGGGCCGATTCTCGTTGTCAGGAGCGGACGTTGTCCAGCCCCGACTCTACGTCAGCTCGAAACGGCCTCAGAGGACTGGGGGACACGATTCCGCATCGTGTCCCATTAAGCGGTCCGGGCCGGGCAGCTTCCCGCGCCTGGCCATCGGCCGGTTTCGGCTCACTCAGGGCGCGGTCTTCCTCGATACCGTGAGGCGCGTGGATTCGGTCAACCTGAGCCTGTGGCTCGTATCGGGCCGAAGCGACGTCCGGGTCGGGCTGCAGGAGGCAAGCGCCTGGCTCACGAGGGAGCGGGTGGCGGTGAGGCAACTCGCAGCCGACGCCCGCCTGACGACGGACTCGCTGGCGCTTACGAACCTTGTGCTCATGACGCGCGAGTCGCGCCTTCAGGGCGGGCTCCGGCTGGCGTTTGACTCGAGCGCGATTGCGGCGCAGCTTGACAACGTGACCGTGACCCTGGGCGAATTCACGCGCCTTCCCGGCCGCATACAGGCCAGGGGGTCGGCAGGCGCGCGGAACGGCCGCGTTTCAGCGCAATTCGAGTACGCGGCGCAGGACCTCGTCTGGAGGGAACTCGCGCTTCCGCGGATAGCAGGCCGGCTGGCCCTGACCGATTCGGTCCTTGCGTTTTCGGCGTCGGGGCGGAGCAACGAGCTGGGCGGCTTTGACATCGACGCTCAACTGGACTTGAGGGACACCGGATTCAGCGGTTCGATGGCACTCGAGCAGGTCGCGGTGCGCAGGGTCGAGCCGTCGCTGCCCAACTACCGGCTCGACGCCAGTGTGGAGTTCGGCGGCCGGAGCACAGATTCGGTCGGCGCGCGCGTGGGGGCCCGGATTCGCGAGTTGGGCATTGACAGCCTGTTTGTGTCGGGGCGTTACCAGGCGGGCCGGGCCGACATCGACCGGCTGCAACTGCGCGGTCCGGCCGGCCGGCTCTGGGGCGACGGCTGGCACGACGCTTCGGAGGTCAGGCTGCGGTGCGTCATCGAGAGTCTGGACCTCGCTTACGTGGGCCGGCTGACGGGGCAGCCGCTGTCAGGAACGCTTGCCGGCATGGCCGAGGTGTCCGGGAAGGGAGACTCGTGGAGCCTCTCGGGCGGGCTGAGAGCACGAAACCTCGCGGCCGCCGGGGCCAGCGCGGCCCGGTCGGTTGCGGATTTCGACCTGAGCCTGGGGCGCAGCCTGTCAGGACGGGTGGCGGTCGGCGCCGAGTCTGTGGTTTATCGCGGCTACGCGCTCGATGCCGCGCAGTTCGTCTGGACCGGGCCGGAGTTCGAGCTGCGGGCCGACCTGCCCCGGAACCGGTTGCGGGCGACGGGCAATGCCGCGCTCGCGCGCGACCGGATTGACGCCGACGTCGCCATGCTTGAATTCGCGACCGAGCGCGAAACCCTGGTCGCCACCCGGCCCTTCCACGTCGGCTGGACCAGGGACTCGCTCGACGTTCGGGGCGCCGCGACCACGGTTGCGGGCGGGACGGTTGACCTGGACCTGGCGGTTATCGGCGGCAGGCAGCCGGACGTAAATCTGCACGTGCGCAATCTGGACCTGGACAAACTGCGCGACCTTGCCGGCTTCAGCCCGACGATATCGGGCACGGTGGACATGGACATCAGCGGGCGTGACACCATGAGCGTGCGCCTCGGCGTGAAGAGCATAAGCGCGCCGCGGCTCGGACTGGCGCTGAGCCGGGCCGACGTCGCGCTCCAGGCCACGCGCTCGGAGGCCCGGATTGACTACGTCAAGCTTTTCAACGCTCCCGAGAGCAGCGCGGCGCCGGAATCGAGCGTCGTTTCCGGCCGCGTGGAATACGACCTGGGCGCCCGCCAGCCGCTCAGTTCGGTGAAGCTCGGGCTCAAGGCCGACCTGCGCGACCCCGGCGTGTGGGTGCTCGGGTTCCTCAAGGGGACGATCGACGTCGCGGACGGGCAGATATACGGTCTCCTATCGCTGGCCGGGAGTTTCGCCGAACCGGAGTTTGACGGCCGGGTCAGGATTGCGCGCGCCCGCATCCGGGTGCCGTCCATAAACACCGGGGTGGAACGGGTGAATGCCGAGCTTGTCTTCCGGCGCAACCGGATCGTCTTTGAGAAGCTGTCGGGCCGGTCGAGCAAGGGCACGGTCGTCGCCACGGGCTTCGTCGACCTGGGCAGGTCCTGGCAGGTGGACACGCTCCACTTCGGCGTGGATTTCACGGGCGCGACGTTCAACCCGCAGCCCGAGATATACGCAATCGCGGGCGGGCACGTCGCGCTCGATTTGGCCCGGAACCGGCCGTTCGCGCTGTCCGGGACCGTGGACGTGGCCGAGGCGCTGCTGGCCATCGGCTTCGGCCAGTCGGTGGGCGGCGCGGCCGGCCCGGATACGACCTTCGTCTATGACATCAGGGTCAGGGGCGAGCGAGGCATCTGGCTGCGCAACTCGCTGGTGGACATCGAACTCTCGGTCGACCTGAGCCTGCGCAAGACCCTGACCGAGACCGTGTACTCGGGCGAACTCTCGTCAATACAGGGAAACGTGTACTACCTGGACCACACCCTGCAAGTGACGCAAGGCGTGCTGCAGTTTCAGAACATCAACACCCTGAACCCGGACCTGGACATCACCGCCGAGCTGCCGATACGTTCGGCACGCGATTCGACGGCGACGTTGCCCGAGCGGGTCGTGCTCGCGGTGACGGGTACGCTGGAAAGACCCCAGCTCCAGTTCAGCTCAGAGCCGACGGGCTGGGACGCGGCCGAGATTGCGTCCTATCTCAACTTCAACGTCACGCCCGACCAGTTCTCGGCGCTGGAGCAGAAAGACGCGGTCACGAAACTCTTGTCCCAGCGCCTGCTCGGCTACTTCCAGACTCAGGTCGCCAAGCGGGCGCGCGGCTTCGTCAATCTCGACTACCTTGAGGTCGAGAGCGGGCTGGCGGGCGGCGAAGCCAAGGTGACGGTGGGTAAGTACGTCGGCCGGAAGCTCTACGTTTCCTATACCCAGAACTTCACCCACGACATCCAGCCGGTATTCAGCATCGAGTACTACCTGAACCGCAGGAACGAACTCGTGGCCGAGCGGAACGACCTGGGCCTCGTGTCGGTGCGCTACCGGTTCAAGTTCCGTTACTGATGCCGGAACCCGCGGCGGACGGCTCGCGCCTGACAACGGAGCAGCGGTACTGCAACGTCGCGATTGCCCATACGCGGCTGAATGAGCTGACCTACCGGTTCGACCCGGCGGCCCTGCCCGGGCTCGGGCCCGGCGACTGCGTGCGCCTGCGCCTGCGCGGCAAGCGCGTGTCAGGCATCGTGCTCGAAGTGCTGGAGCGGAGCCCGGGGCGTGAGACTCAGCCGGTCGACAAGGTGGCCGAGGAGCGGCTCCTGAGCCCGGGGCTCCTGAAACTGCTGCGTTGGGTCGGTTCGTATTACTTCGGCCGCCTGGGCGAGGTTCTCAGCCTGGCCCTGCCCAGCGGCATCTGCGGCTACGGGCTGCGCCGGGAAAAGGCGGAGACGCCGGCGGCACGAGAAGCGATGAAGGCGCCGCTGCCCGCAACGCTCGAATCGGCGCTGGCCGTTCGACGCTTCGGCGTGTGGGTGTCCTGCGCCGAGACCGGCGACAGGGAACTGGTCGCGGGATTCGCCGGCCGGCTGCTTGAGGCCGGCTCGGTGCTCCTGCTTGGCCCCGAGCTACTGACGCGGACGTGGGCGGACGTGCTAACTCAGATGCTGGGCGTCGAACCGGTGCTGGTGCGGGCGGACCTGGGACATGCCGAGCGCAAGCGGGTCTGGCGCGAGTTGCACTCGGGCGAGCGCAGGCTCGTAATCGGCGTCCGCTCGGCCGTGTTCGCGCCGGTGCAGGACCTTGCGGGCATTCTGGTCATGGACGAGCACGACAAAGTCTTCAAAGAAGAGCGGCGGCCGAGGTACAATGCCCGCGACGTGGCCATCTTTCGGGCGCGGCTGTCCGGCTGCCCGGTGCTCTTGTGCGACCGGACTCCATCGGTCGAGACCTGGCACAATCTGGCAACCGGCCGCTATACGCGGCTCGACCGGCCCGAGAAGCCCGGGCCCGGGCCGGACACGTTTGTCGTGGACATGCGCAAGCACCGCGGGGCCGTGCTGTCGCCGTTGCTCTTGGCGCAGGTCGAACGGGCGCAGGGGAGAGGCACGGCCGTACTGTGCCTCAACCGCAAGGGCTTGAGTCGGTACGTGGCGTGCAGCGACTGCGGCAGCGCGCTCCGATGCCCCGAATGCCTGGTGGCGACGGTGCTGGACGACAAAGGTCGGCTGACCTGCCGGTACTGCGGCTGGACCGAGACCGCGCCCGAGCTTTGCCCGGTCTGCCAAGGCAGGGACTTCAAGTTCCGCGCCCCGGGCATCGAAATGGCGGCACGCGAAGTCGGCCGGGTCCTGCCTCGCGCCCGGATAAGAATCGTCCGGTCGGAGTCGGGCGGGCAGGCCGGACCTGAGCCGGCAAACGTACTCGTGGGAACCCGGGCGCTGCTCGGCATCATCTGGCCTGAGCCGGTCGCGCTGGTGGCGGCGCTCTTCATTGACGACGACCTGTGCCTGCCCGATTTCCGTTCCCGCGAGCGCGTCTTCCAGACGCTGGCGGCGCTGCGCCTTCGTGCGCTCACGGCCGGCGCGCGCTTCCTGGTCCAGACGCGCCGGCCCGAGGAGCCCGCGGTGCTGTCCGCGGTCGAGGGCGACGTTCAGGGGTTTCTCGACGAGGAGCTGCGGCTCCGGCGCGAACTGGAATTCCCGCCTTTCCGCCGGCTGGCGCTCATCACGTTCGAAGGGCCTTCAGACAAGGTACAGCGCCATGCGGCCGGGCTTTGCCGGCGTCTAGGCCGGACCCCGGGCGTCGAAGCCCTGGGTCCGATTCCAGTTACCGGAAACAGCCGAGCCTGGCAGTTGCTGGTCAAGCTGCCGCGTACAACGCGACTGGACCGGCTGGTCGGGCAAGAGCAACTCGAGACCCGGGGAGTCAAGGCCCGGGTCGACGTTGACCCGCTGGAAGTGGCCTGAGAGACAGCCAGGCTAGACCCTGAGAACGGGCAGCGAGTGCGGGGCGACCCGTTCTCGTCACCTGACTGCGGATGATTTCCGGGCGATGCGTCTCTGGTTTTCCCGCACCAGCTCCGCGGTTTTCGGGTCCACGGTCGAGTCGACCAGCGCGGCCGCTTCCTCGTAGGCCGCGCGCGCTCCCGCAGTGTCAGACAGCGCTTCCCGGGCCGCGCCCACGTCGTTCAGGGCAGAAATCAGCAGCGGCCCGGGCTTGCCCCCGAGCGCCTTGATGCACAGCGAGTGGTAGGCGATGGCGCTGTCCTGATACCCGCGGCTCTCGAACAGGTACGCGCTGGAAAACGCGAGCCACGGCGCCAAGGGCGAGCCGATGCTCTCGGCCTTCGCCCATCCCTTGCGGAACTGCTGCAAAGCGCGGTCAAGACTGGCGGCCTCGTAGAAACAACTGCCCATGTAGCCGAGCAGGGCCGGCGCCTCGTCGGCTTTGGCCTTCCTGAGCAGCCGGTCGAGCTGGCCGATGGCCTCGTACCACTTGCGCTGGCTGACCAGGGTGTCAACTCCGTTGAGCGCGGGTTGCAGCTCGGCTGGAAACAAACTGCGGGTCGCGCTGTCCAGCGTGACGTCGCCGAGCATGCGGGTGAGCGAGACCAGGTCGGTCTTCGCCGACGACAGCAGCGGGATAGGTGCGGGTTCGCCCGGCGCGCGGGACAGGGCCTTGGCCAGAATGAAGAGCACGGCGATGACCACGACCGCGACGATGCTCCACTGGGCCACCGGGGTCGGTATCCGAAATCTCTCCCGCGGGTGAGTCTTGCGGATGCTCTTGATGCGAGCCATGAAGCATCATAGCCGCTTGCGTGCGACTGTCAACGACCGGGCGCGGCTCGGGACATGACCGAACTCCGAGGGACATGACCGAAATCCGAGGGACATGACCGAATTGCGCGGGACATAACCCGATTCCGCCCGGCGAGGGACATGACCCAATTCCGCCGAGGAATTGGGCTCGTGTCCCAAGCCGTCCACGGGCCAAATCACCACTCTGGCGAGCGACCCGACATTACAACTATGACAACTTCCTAAAACCCCGGAGACCGGGCCTAACCCTAGTATCCATAAGGCCATAGGCGAAAACCGGCCTATACCCCCCCGGGTCACCCGGGGGATAATCCCCCGGGCCGTCCCGGGGGTGGTCCTCGGGGCCGTCCGGAGGGCTATCCTCCGGGCTATCCGGGGGGCTATCTTCCGGACCCTCCGGGAGGCCATCCTCGGGGCCGTCCCCGGGGCTATTCTCCGAGCCGTCCCCGGGGCTATCCTCGGAGCCGCCCCCGGGGCTATCCTCGGGGCCGTCCCCCAGGCTTCCCCGGGGAGGCATCCCTCCCGCGGCGGGCTGGGCATGGTCCGACTCTGACCCGTCGTGACGTGGACTCGAGCCACGGCGGTTTCGATGTGGTGTCCAGCAGGATAAGGGACGTGAGCCATCGTGTGTCCATGCCTGCCTTGTCCCAGAAGCTCAACCGCGGGCCCGGCCGTCACCGGTATCGCCATGACGCGTTTGACCGCTTGACCAGGACGCATCCTTCGTGTAAGCTTCACTAGGCGAACGCTTGGGCGGGTTCGTGGCGGGCTCATGGGTTGTTGGTCAACAAGAGCCGCGCCATCTGAGGCACAGACTGGCGCGTCGACAGGGCCCAGGGTCTGCATTGTATTAAGGAGGACACGATGCGACTCAGATTCGTGCTTGTGCTGTGCGTGAGCATCACAGGCGTTTTCGCAGACTGGGTTTGTCCGCCCGGATGGCGGACCCCGGTGCAACTGCCCTCGGTTTGTTCAGGCGTCGACCTCAAGCTGCCTCAAATCGCCTGCTCGAACACCGGCGACATCCACGTCACCTACGAGATCGTCAACCTCGACTGCAATGTCCCATCGTACACCCGGTCGCTGCGTCGGGCGATGGGATTGGACTGGGAGTTGCTGCAGTCCTTGACACAGACATCAGAGAGCTACTGGTCCACGGTTCTAGCTCATCAGGACACGGTCTGGACATTCTCTCAAGAAAAGGGCCCCCGGCCACGGGCCGGAATGAAGCTTCGGTACTCGTTGGACCGCGGCGCGAGTCTCTCGGACCAAGTGGACGTCGACGTCGGCGGAAGCCTGTGGGCATGACCACGTGCCGCAGAAGCCTCCCAGCGTCTCTGCGCCGTCTGGCAGAAGCAAGGTTCAGGGGCGCTGGGCGTGTACACCGCGCTCACCAGTGATGGCGGACTGACTTGGACTACACCCGCCGTCAGGGTCACCGACTTGGCTCCCACGGTCCGGCCATCCTTGACGTCCAACTCCGGGACTCTTCATTGCGTTTGGACAAGGGCGCTACCGGGCTTGCCGGCGCAGATTCGCTACAACAAGTCGTATGACGCGGGAGCAACGTGGGTGTTTCCGCCGCAGGGAGTACCGCTATCTTACAGCGAGCAACCTGCTGACACTGCCTGTGTCGCAGTGTATGGGGACTATGTGTGCGTTGCGTGGGCTGAGTCGGGCGCGACATTCAGCATCAAGTTCTGCCGTTCCACCGACAACGGAGAGAACTGGACCCAGCCGCTTGACCTTGGCAGCGGCAGTGCGCCGTATATCTCGTGCGATGGAGATGGTGTGCACTTGGTCTACGTCAACCGCCCTTTTGCAGCAGTGAACCGCCGGATCTACTACTCAGTGTCACACGACTGGGGCCAGGCCTGGTCGGCTCCGACCCAACTCACGAGTTCCATACAGGACTGCGTGTGCCCTGTCATAACAGGTGACTTTCAAGGCAGGCACGTCGTGTACATTGTTAAGACCCCTGGCCAGGCCTACGGGACTCCATTCTACCTGCAGAACGACGTCCTTCCGCCCGACAGGCCTGCCGGGCTCTACATTCAGTACTTCGAAGATGACAGTGGTACCGAGCCGCGGTGGATCGTGCATCTCGCCTGGGACCCGAATTCCGAGCGAGACCTCGACGGCTATTACGTCTATCGCTGCCTGGAAGATGGGCCGTTTCAGCGTCTGACCATGGACCCCATTCACGTGTGTGAGTATACTGACATCGTGCCCAGTGGTGTTTGGGGTTACTGCGTCACGGCTCTCGACATGGTAGGAAACGAAAGCCAGCAGTCCGACACGGTCTTTTTCATCTCCCCAAGCATCAACTTCGTCATCGGCGAGTCGACCCCGTCTCCATACTTGGTCCAACGGGACTCCTTCACGTCTTGGGGTTGTGGTTCAGTTCACGACGCCGATATCGGTATCGAACGGCTCAGCTATCGGATCACCGGTCTGGACCCTGCCCTGCCATACACGGCAGCGATTCTGCTCGCCCGGCTGCCGGATAGCGACACTGCTCGCATATCCTTTCATGCGGACGGGCAACGGATGCTGAACAACGAGCGGCTCTCGACCGCGCCCACGATGCGCATCATCCCTGTACCCCCGGCGCTGTACAGCGATAGTTCCCTGGAGTTTACAGTCAGACGCATCAGCGGGGCCAGGGCCTTTCTTGCAGAGGTGTACCTCTGGGACCGCCCTTTGCTCGGCGGAGGCCAGCAGACTAGTGGTGGCCGGACGGTTGCGCCGGCAGAGATGGCTGCTCTGCCCAACCCTGCCCGGAACGCCGTGACGGTAAGACTGAGCCGCCCGCTTAGCGAAAGTGAACGGGCCTTCATATTTGACTCCCAGGGCAGACTAGTGAAGTCCCTGTCTGGCTCAGGGAGGGAACTCACCTGGGATGGCTGCGACATGACCGGCGCCAAGGCCGCGAACGGGGCGTACTTCATCGAGGCGGCTGGAGCCCGATGCCGAGTCCTGCTGTTGAGGTAGCGATGGCGGGGAGGCTGGTGCCCGGCCTTTCCTGCTCTTGCTGGGCGCACATATAGTGCTGACACTTCTCCTTCTGCTCACGGCCCTCTTTCCAGACTCGGCGTACGTCGTGGCGCGGTTGCCACCCACCAGTTGCCCGCTTGCGTACAGTTGCTCACGCTCCGTGGTACGGGACGGTGGTATCATTCACGTGGCATTCGGGTACGACTGGGGCGTCCCTTTCGCTGAGTCGGCCGAGGTGTTCTATGCCCGCTCCACGGACGAGGGTATCAGTTGGTCGGCGTGGGAGAACGTGAGCCGGTCCGACAGCTTCACGGTCTTCTTTCCGTCTCTTGCCGTCGACAGCAGCGGCGCTGTCCATTGCACTTGGCTCCAGTTCTGGATAGACAGCGTCGGTGGGAGGCATTACGACTGCTTCTATTCCCGCCGAGACTCAGCCGGCTGGAGCGAGCCGGTCAATCTCTCGGGCATCGGTCCGAACACGAGCAACTTCCTGGTGTCGGCGGTCGCGGTCGACGTCCGCGGTAGAGTCCACGTGGTGTACCAGGGTGCCTACAACCCGGCAAGGTACGATGGTGCCATCTACCACTGCGTCTTCGCGGGCGACTCGTGGACGCGGCCGTACTGCCTGACACCGAACCCACGCTGGGAGAACGAATACCCGTCCATCGCCTGCGACGGTCGGGGCAGGTTACATCTTGCCTGGCACCTGTGGCAGTATTCCATGAATCAGGACACCATCTACTACACCGTTTACGACACGACTTGGAGCACGCCTGAGGTCGTCGCGGCCGGAGGGCTCGGCCATGGCGAGCCGAGCATCGCGGTAGACTCGCTGGGAAATCCGCAGGTTGTGTTCGTGACCGGCTCCCTCGGCACGTACAACGAGACGTTTCACGCCAAGCGTGACAGTGCCGGCTGGCATCTGACCAATCTAAGTAACTCGCCAGGGCACACTTCCTACCACGCAACCGTCACAGTCGACCCCAGCGGCAGGGCCTGCGTCGTATGGGAGGAGCTGACTTCGTACTACGAGTTGTTGATGCGCACCTTCGACGGCCACCAGTGGTCACCCACCCGGAACATCACCAGCGACACGGTTCTCTCCAGTTGCCACCCGCAACTCGCATTTCCGCCAGGCGCGAATCGACTTGACCTCATCTGGACTGCTTTTGACACCGAAGCAACATGGGTGATGTACATGGGCCTATCGCCCGTCAGCTCGGGCGCTGCGGACGGCGGCTGCGCACCTTCAGCCCATCAACGCTCGTCGCTGGTTACCCGCAGCCTCACGATACCTAGTGGCAGAACCTCTTTGCTCCTTGACCTCACGGGTCGGAAGGTGCTCGACCTAGCGCCTGGTGCGAACGACGTGAGCAGGCTAGCCCCGGGCGTGTACTTTGTGCGCGAGGCACAAGCGCAAGCTCACGCCCACGCAATCCGGAAGGTCGTAATCACGAGGTAGACAGAGGCAAAGCCCGAGGTTCGAATGGTAGAGGTGTGTCTCGACTTCGCTGGACGTGACAGTCCGGCTTGGCGTTCTTGGCGCGCTCGGTGGTTCATCCGTCTTCTGGTTCGCGGTGGGTGGTTGCGCGGTTTGGCGGTTGACGGGCATGGGGGGGGGAGCGTATAATCAGACTCGGCATATGAGTCCCGAGATGGAGGTTGAGGGGCTCGGGGCTGCCGAAGGTTAGCACGTAAACAGAGCCCAAAGGAGGCTTTCGTGAGGAGAACCATATTGGTGTTGGTGCTGGCGCTCCTTTGCGCGAGTCCGGCTTTCGGGGCGTGGCTGCCGGTAGGAAACGGCAGCCAGGCGGCCCCGGTAGTGCGGATTGCGAGCGAACGGTCAAGCGCAACGGTTCTAGACATCAGCCTGTCGGGTGTCGGGGCCGAGACGAAAACAGCGCTCGGCGTGACCTATACGGCGCTGTCGCTGCCGGGCCAGCCGGCTATGACCGGCGACGTCGGCGCGCCGGCATTGCCCCAGGTGGTGAGCAACCTGGGTTTGCCGGACAATGCGACGGTATCAGTTGATGTGCTGGATGCACAGTACGTGACCTTCTCAGGCGTGCTGGTCTATCCGGCCCAGAAGCCGACGACCGACCTTGACCCTGAGGAATTCACAATCGACCCCGCGGCCTATGCCCGCGACGGGATGTATCCCGACAACCAGGCCAAGCCGGCATACCAGACGGTGTGGCGCGGCCTGCCGTTTGCCAACGTCGTGATATCTCCGGTGACCTACAATGCGGCGCGGCGCGAGCTCAGGGTCTATTCGCACCTGCGCGTGCGCGTGAACCATCCGGGCACGCCGGTCAGGCGGCACATCGAGCCGTGGATGGCCTACATCTACCGTAACAACATTGACAACTTCGGCGAACTCAGCAAGGACATCGCCTGGGACTACGACCCGGGCGTGCGCTACCTCGTAATCGCGCATTCGAACTACACCGGGGGCTGGCTGGACAGTCTCGTGAACTGGCACCAGAAGCGCGGCATCGAGACGCGCGTCATCGCGAAGTCGAGCTGGACCGACGCGGAGGTCAAGGATTCGATCCGCGCCGAGTACGACCGGCACAGCCCGCCGCTGTTGCGCTGGGCTCTGCTCGTGGGCGAGTACAACGAAGTGCCGCAGCACGCCTACCCGAACGTAGGCGCCACGGACATGTGGTACGCCGACCTGGAACCGCCGGCATCGCCGGACAACTACTTCGAGCTCGGCGTTGGCCGGTTCAGCGTATCGGGCGTCGCGGACCTGGGCAATCAGGTTCAGAAGACGCTGAAGTTCGAGAGGAACCCTCCGACGACAGTCGACTGGTTCAGCAAGGCCGGGCTTGCCGCGCACTCTCAGGACTACCCGGGCAAGTACTCGGCGTGCACTCGCGGCATCTACAACTACCCGTACGCGCTCTACCACTATACGTTCGATACCATCATGGGCGGCACGAACGGCACGAACGCGATGGTGGCGTCCGACATCAATGAAGGCCGCGTAGTCGTCAACTACCGCGGCCACGGCAGCGAGTACGAGTGGTGGGCGTGGGACCACACGAGCACGAGCTGGGTCGCATCGGACATCGACGCGCTGACAAACGGCGACATGACGCCGGTCGTCTTCAACTGCTGCTGCCTGAATCACGTGCTTTCGTACCCGTCCGGACCGTGTCTGGGTGAATCGTGGATGCGGAAGTTCCCCGGGGGCGCGGTTGCGTCGCTCGGCGCGAGCGAGGCGTCCTACACCATCCCCAACCACGCGTGGGACTCGCTCTTGTTCCGCTGCCTGGGTGATACGTATACGAACAACATCCCGGGCGTTCGTGCGTACGTCTGCCCGACCTATGATTTGGGCTGGATGGAGAACAACGCCGATGCCTACATCCAGCGTTACTACGCGTCGCAGGGCGGGTCGGACAACGCGGACATGTACTTCTGGCTGGGCGACCCGGCGCTGACCGTCTGGACCGGGATGCCGATTGCCGCGGACGTGGTCTATCCGCCGACCGTGCCCCTCGGCAACTACGACCTTAACGTGACCGTAACGCGGCAGGGTTCGCCGGTGAAGGAGGCCCTTGTCTGCGCGTGGAAACCGGGCGAGTTCTACGTCGTCGGGTATACTGACGTCTCGGGCACGGTCGTGCTGCCGATTGACGCGGCGTCGCCGGGCGACTTCTCGGTGACGGTGACCGCCCAGACGATACTGCCTTACGAAGGCACCTGCCTGGCCCGCACGAGCGGCACGGCATACGTGACGTATCTCAGGCACACGGTGAACGATTCGCCGCCGGGCGGCAACGGCGACGGTTCGGTGAACCCGGGCGAGACGATCAAGATGCCCACGTGGGTGAAGAACCACGGCGACTCGGCCGCGCGTTCGCTCGTGGGCACGATTCGCATCGCGGACTCGTTCATCACGTTGCTCGATTCGTCCAAGAGCTTCGGCGACGTGCCGGCCCACGACTCGGCTTTCACCGGGCCGAACGGCTATGGATTCGCGGTCGCGCCGGCCTGCACCAACGGCCACATGATTCACTTCAACATGGTGTGCCGCGACGCGAACGACTCGGTCTGGACATCGCACATCTATCTGCGGGTGGGCGCTCCTCATCTTGAGTACTCGGGCCTGCTGGTGCTGGACACCGCATCGGGCGGCAACCGAAACGGGCGGCTGGACCCCAACGAGGTCGCGAACCTCGTGGTCACGCTGCGCAATACCGGCTTCGGCAACGCGGCCAACGTGACCGCGGTGCTCAAGTCGGGCGACGCGCGCATGCTCATTACCGACTCGCTCGGCAGCTTCGGCATGATTCCGGCCGAGAGCACGGGCATGAACGGAACCGACCAGTTCGAGGTGAGAACGCTCTCGATGGCGCCCGAGACCCAGATACCGTGCACGCTGCACGTGACCTCGGGCGGACTGAACCAGACGCTGCCGTTTGCCATCATGGTGGGTGAAATCCGGGCTGCAGACCCGATTCCGGACGGGCCGAGGACGCCGGCCCTGTACTGGGCCTACGACGACGTGGACACGTTCTACGTCGAGCATCCGGAGTTCAACTGGGTTGAGGTCAATACCTCAGGCACGCGGTTGAGCCTGTTGGACGACCAGACCGTGACCATCAGCCTGCCCACCGGTTTCGGCCCGTTCCGGTTCTACGGCCAGAACTACACGCAGGTCTCGATATGCGGCAACGGCTGGATTGCGCCGGGTTCGACCACGATTTCGGCCTACACGAACGCGGGGCTGCCGACGAGCACTCTGCCGCCGGCCCTTTGCGTCAACTGGGACGACCTGTACCCGCCCACGGGCAACGGCGTCTGGTACTACCATGATGCGGCCAACCACCGGTTCGTCGTGGAGTGGGATTCGGTGGCCTACTATGCGAACCGCACCACGTTCGACAAGAACGAGGTCATCCTCTACGATACGACCGTGACCACGCACGACGGCAACTGCGATTTCATGTACCAGTACTTGACCGCGAACCAGACTAACTCGGCCACGGTCGGGGAGCAGGACCCGAGTGTCTCAATCGCCATACAGGCCCTGCTCGACGGCACCTACCATCGCGGTTCGGCGCCGATCGTGGCGGGCCGGGCCATCAAGTTCACGACTGACTCGCCCGACGGCGTAGCCGAGCCGGAAGTGGGTGCAGCGCGGGTTCCGACCAGGCTGAGCCTCGAGGCGACGCCGAACCCGGTTCTCCGGACGGCCGGGATCCGCTGGCAGTTGCCGGCGGCCGGACGGGCAAGACTGGCAGTTTACGACGTCAGCGGCCGCACGGTCAGGCTGCTGGTGAACAGTGGTGCAACTGAGGCCGGTACGTACGTAACTGCCTGGGACGGCAGGGACGAATCCGGGCGCTCGGTCGCCAACGGCACCTACCTGTACAGACTCGAGACCGACTCGGGAACCCGGACTGCCAAGGCGGTATTGCTGCGGTAATCCGGCGGCATATCCAGGTCGCGGGGGCGGGCGGTGTTCCGCCCCCGCCCGCTTGTCGCGGGTTCGGCCGAGCGGCGCGCCGGCCGGCCTTAATTGACGGGCTCCCAGTATCTGGTATAATTAACCTCATTCTGAAAATGTGTTTAGGGGTACTGACAACGACTGCCCCGTCGACAGCATACGTCAGGCGGAGGCACTATCGAGGCCGAGGGAGGGGAACATGGACCTTAGGCAGATTAACGTGCTTGCCTGCACACTTCTGGCAGGCGGGCTCGCTCTGGTGGCCGGTTGCGGCAAGACCAACCATGCCCCGGAGATTACCGGCATCACTGCAGCGCCGTCCGACAGTGTGCAGGTCGGCGGCAGCATCGAAATGTCCGTCACCGCTACCGACGCAGATAACGACGTGTTGACGTTCGCCTGGCGGGCGAACGGCGGCATGCTCTCGGCTGCCGCAGGCGACAGCGCGGAGTGGACGGCGACCACAGCAGGCAGCTTCACGATTACCGTAACCTGCAGGGATGGCAATGATGGCGTCGACACGGCGACCAAGGTTGTCCGGGGGTATCAAACGGAGCAGCGTGACAGCGTCCTGGGTGCGACCTCTGATTCGACGTACCTCCCGGCCGGCGCCACGACCCTTATTCCGTTCGAGTTGGGCGATGACGTACCGGACGGTGCCCTGATCGACACGGTGTTCGTGTCCATCGACCTCGAGCCGGATACGGTCGGAGAGTTCTTCCGTATCTGGGTCGTATCGCCGGGCGGCTCCGAAGTGCTGGTCTACGACGGCTTGAACGGTCAACCGGACATGGAAGACATGCTGCTTCAAGGTATCAAGGGCGAGACCGCAGAAGGGCCGTGGCAACTGAAGGTCGTCCGTGGCAGCTCGCCCATCGAGCGCTGCGCGCATGCGTGCAGTATCTACATCCAGTATTGCCACTAGGCGATGCCGCAGGTGCCGTTTGCTCGGTCCGATACGCGGGACGCAGAGACGCTGTCGTCCCCACCGTGTCGAAGTTGTTGACAGGACAGGAAGTTACGCTACACTCAGACCGCCTATGGTCAGCTTCAGTCGGCGCGTCCGGATTCGGAGCACAGACTGGGCTCGCCATATGCGCAAAGGTGACCAAGGAGGAAGCAAATGCAGCGTAAAGTAGTCGCGCCACTGCTTGTGGCGCTCATAGTCTGCGTGATGGTCCTTGTGACCGGATGTTCAAAGAAGAACCACAACCCGGTGCTGGGGGCCATTGCCGTAACGCCGGCGGACACGGTAGCGCCGGGCGGAGATATCACGCTCAAGGTGACCGCGACCGACGAGGACAACGACTCGCTGACGTTCACGTGGACGAAGACAACAGCGGGCACGCTCTCGCCTACGACTGGTGACTCAGTCGTCTGGACCGCCCCGACGGCCGCGGCCACGTGCACACTGACGGTAGTCTGCGCCGATGGCGCGGACGGCGCTGACACCGCAACCAAGGTTGTGTACGCACGCGGCTGGATGACGTCGAGCATTGACGGATTCACGCCGGATTCGACCTATCTGCCGAACACGGGAACAACGGAAGTACCGTTCACGTGGGATACGTCGGACACGCTCAAGCCGGGCGCGATAGTGGACAGCATCGCGATAACGCTCGGCTTCGACGACCCGGACACGCTGGCACTGGAGCAGTTCGACCTCTATCTCGTGTCACCGCACGGAACTGAGGTTCTGCTCTATGACGGAGTTGACTTGAACACGCTCGACCTCTCCCAGTACGGCGTTACCGGATTCGCCGGTGAAGCGGTGACCGGTACGTGGAAGCTCAAGTTCGTGCGCAACAACTCGCAGGGATACAACGGCGTTGTCGAGGACTGCGACCTGGACGTCGACTATAAGTACTAGGATACGATTGCGCGGACCGTCGCGACGCCGGGGCGGCACAGCCGCCCCGGCAGTCTTTCCCGGTCTCTAACTGGCCGCCACGGCCAGGTCGCGGCCGGCGGCGAAGGCACGCAGGTTCAGTTCGACCGCGGCGGGCTTGACCGTTCTGCGGATGGCGTCTTCGTAGGCTTGGTCGGTGAAGCCGACAAAACGGGAGACTGCCCCGAGCATGACCACGTTCTGAACTCGGGCCGAGCCAAGCCGCAGGGCAGCGGCGAACGCCGGCACGGCCAGATGGTTCGGGGCCCGAGCCTTGATACGTTCATCCAGGGCGACCTCATCCGGTCGTGCCACCGCGCCCATGGTGACCGGCAGCGGGTCTATGCGGTGCGGGTCGTAAACCAGCCGGCCTGACGGGGCCAGGTAGTGAACGTGGCGCAACGCCTCGAGTTTCTCAAATGCCACGAGCAGGTCAGCAGTGCCTTCCTCAATCAGGGGAGAGTAGACCTTGGGGCCATAGCGAACATGGCTCGTGACACTGCCGCCGCGCTGGGCCATGCCGTGGACTTCACTCTTCTTTACGTCGAGGCCGGCCTCCAGCGCCAGGTTGGAGAGAATGTCCGAGAAGAGCAGTACGCCCTGCCCGCCGACTCCGGATAGAAGGATGTTCAAGTGATCGCCTCCGCGGGGCAGACGTCCGCGCACATGCCACAGCCAACGCACATCGTGTCGATGACCATTGCCTTGTCGTCTTGCATCGTGATGGCCGGGCATCCTAGGCCGATGCAGGTCTTGCAGCCGGTGCATTTCTCCGGGTCGACGTGCCTCGGTTCTTCCTTCAGCCTGATGAGCAGCGCACACGGCCGGCGTGAGATGATGACCGCCGGACTCTTTCCAGCCAGGACCGCGCGTACGGCCTTCTTGGTTTCCGTCACGCGGTAGGGGTCGACGTTCACGACCTGCTTCACACCGCATGCCCGGCACAAGCTCTCGATGTCAACGGCTGCAACGTCAGCTCCCATCAGCGTCTTCCCCGTGCCGGGATGCGGCTGCTGGCCGGTCATGCCCGTGGTTCGGTTGTCGCTGATAATCGTAACGACGTTCGACTGGTTGTAGACCGTGTCGATCAGGCCGGTGATACCTGAGTGAAAAAACGTGGAGTCGCCGATGAAGGCGACGCGCACACGCGGGTCCGAGTCGCCCAGCGCCTTGTCTGCGCCGTGGGCGAAGGTGATGGAAGCGCCCATGTCGATGCAGGTGTCCATCGCGTTGTGGGGCGGCAGCGCGCCCAGTGTGTAGCAGCCGATGTCGCCGCCGATGATCGCCTTCTGTTTCTGGAGGGCATAGAAGATGCCGGTATGCGGGCAGCCGGCACAGAGCGCCGGCGGCCGATTCGGCAAGTCCGGTTCAGGCAGTACGTCAGGTGCCGAGTGGTGCAGCGCCTTGCGGATGGTGCGCGGACTCAACTCGCCGGTGCGGGGCAGCTTGTCCTTGCCCGTGACCTTCAGGCTCAGGGCCCGGACCTGCAGTTCGATGAAGGGGTCAACTTCCTCGATAACGACGATTTCCTTCACCGTGCCGGCGAACCGTCGCGCCAGTTCGGCCGGGAATGGGAAGACCATGCCCAGCTTGAGAAACGCGGCATCGGGGAGAACGTCGCGGGCATACTGGTAGGCGACGCCGTCGCAAATGATACCGAGGCCGTTCCGGCCCGGTTCGACCCGGTTCAGGTCGCTGGATTCGTTCCAGGCACTGACCCGGTCGATGCGCTGCTCCAGGTCCACGTGACGCAGCCTGGCAAACGCGGGCAGGAATACGTTTCTCGCAGCCTGCTTCTCGTAGCCCTTGAGAGGATGCGGAACCCGGTCGCCGAGTTCGACCGGGCTGGATGAATGGGCGACGCGCGTGGTCAGGCGCAGGAGCACGGGTACGTCGAACTGCTCGGAAATGTCGAAGGCACGACGCGTGAAGTCTCGACATTCCTGCGAATCGGACGGGCAGAGTACCGGCACCCTGGCCATCAGCCCGTAGAACCGGTTGTCCTGTTCGTTCTGGGAAGAATGGAGGCCCGGGTCATCAGCCGAGACGATGACGAGCCCGCCCCGCGCGCCGATGTAGGCTGAGGAGAAGAAGGGGTCCGCGGCCACGTTGAGGCCGACGTGCTTCATGGCGGCGAGAGCCCGCGCGCCGGAGATGGACGCGCCGAGCGCGACTTCGACCGCTACCTTCTCATTCGTGGACCATTCGCAGTAGACATCGGGATACTCGGCGAGGCTTTCCAGGATTTCCGTAGAGGGTGTGCCGGGATACGCCGCAGCCACGTGGCAGCCGGCTTCCCAGGCGCCACGGGCTACGGCCTCGTCACCGGAAAGCAATTCCCTCTTCATAGCTTCGTTCCCTTTCTGTACCCTTGAGGACGGCAAGCAACCGACAGGCCAGAGCTTCCATCTCAGCCTCGCCGGCAAAGACAAAGACCTTGGGGCAAATCCAGCTGACGGATTTCTTCAGGTCCTTGACCAGGCGGTCGGACAGAGTCAGGCCGCCGGTCAGTATCAAGGCGTCGGGTCTGACCCCGCAGGCGACTGAATACGCGCCGATCTCCTTGCCGATTTGGTACACGAGTGCGCGGTAAACGAGGTCGGCCTCTTTGTTGCCGCTGTCCACGAGCTTCTCGACGCGACGGATGTCGTCCGTGTCCAGGTACGAGAACAGACCGCCCCGGTTCTGGAAAAGGTCGAGCAACTGCCTCTCGGTGTACCGGCCCGAATAGGAGGCGCGGATGACGGCGGTAATAGGCAGTGTGCCTGTGCGCCGGGGAGAAAACGGGCCGTCGTCGTTGGCGTTGTTTGAGTCAACCTGGCGGCCGTTCACGTGGGCCGCGATGGTTATGCCCGTTCCCAGATGCGCGACCACGAAACGGCACTTCGCATAAGGTCTCTTGAGCTTCCGGGCGGCGGCCTGGCACACGGTGCGGCAGCTCAGGGCGTGAGAGAGAGCCAGCCGGTCTATGCCCTTGAACCCCGAGACCCGGGAGATGTCCCGGAACTCGTCAGTCGACTCCGGGTCGACAAAGTACGCCGGGACCGACAGTTCCTGGCTGAGTTCGAAGCCGATGAGCGGCCCGAGCAGCGCCGGATGAAAGGTCTGGTACTTGCCGCGCCTGATGTCGGCCGCGACACGAGGCGTTATGCGATAGACGCCGCTGGGCATGGGCAGCAGTGGACCGCCGCGCGTGACGATAGCCTGAATGGCGCGGACGTCGAACGCGTGGTTTTCGAGCACCGAGAGCACGGCGGACTTGCGCAACTGGTACTGGTCGAGGACATGCCCGAAGCGAACGAGACGAGCCGGCGGGTGTTCGACGGTTTCAGCCAGGGTCTGCTTGGTGCCGTTGAAGACTGCGACCTTTGTGGACCCGCCGCCTGGATTAATGGCAAGAATCCACATCAGCACAGTCTAGCCCCGCTCATCTTCATGTCAAATGCCGAGTGAGTCCGCCTCGGTCGTTCAGCGGACGACGACGATTGCCGACACAGACCGGCCCGGGAGCTGGATGAAATAGACGCCCGCACCGAGCCGTGTCGAGCCGAGCCGGCGTCCGGCCGGGTCAAAGACGCCGGCCCCAGCGGGCAGAGCACCGCGAAGCGGTGACCGCAGCACGGGGCGCGCGCGGTGAGCAGGCGGGCCGGCCGGCCCGGCGACGGCCGGCGGATAGCGGCCGCCGGCCTCGGCGTAGCGCGTCACGATTTCGGAGTGGAACCGCGCCGCAATCACCGAGTCGGTGAGTATGAGCGTGTTCTCGTCATTCGAGTAGTTGGCGCTGCTCGACCAGTTGGCCGAACCCGTGATGGTTACCGACGAGTCGATGACCATGATCTTCTCGTGCAGGGTCCTGCCACCGAACGGGACGGAGTCGGTCAGTACGCGGACGCCCCCGGCACGCAGCCGGGAGTACTCGGACGCGGAGTCCCCGGCATTGGCCTCGTCGAACGTACCGAACACGCGCGAGCCCCGCAGCCACAGGTCGAGCATCGTGCCGCCGAGGTCGTCATACGTGAAGGCGTTTATCGCAAAGGCGGCCTCGCGCCGGGTCCGACCGGTGAACGCAGTGATTGTGTCCACGACACGGTTCTGGGGCGAGAAGTAGACGTACGCCGGGCGGCCGTTCACCGTAAACTCGTGCGTGGCCAGAACGTCGGTCTTGGAGTTGTGGAATCTGGCCTGGTCCGGATTGGGCAGAGGGCCGGTCCCTCCCCACATCTGCTCGAACTCGGCCAGATACGCCCGGGCCAGAGCAGCGCCCGGAATGTCGAGCGCACAGTCGGCGCTGAGTTCATTCTCGTTTGGGTCGTAGCTCGCCACCCAGGTCCGGTCATTGGTCGAGTCAGCGTCGCCGAGGTCGCGGGCGCAGAACTCGTCGTTCATGTAGTTGGACGAGTTGCTGCTTATCGAATCCGACCAGACCGTAACGCCGGAGTCGCGCAGGAACGCGACCCAGGAGTCGTTCAGCCGGGTGTTGTCGGTGATTACGCGCACTTGAACGCCGCGGTTGTGGGCAGCAATCAGGGCAAGCACGACATCCGACCGCGATGAACCGTAGCAGCAATAGTCGAGGGAGGCCGTCGCGGCGTTGAGGAAGTCGATGAGACGTCGGGCCAGGCTGTCCTGCGCGAACCAGACGCATACGGATTCGCTGTGCGGCGCCGGCGCGTCGAACCAGGCATCATCGACGAGCACCCGGTTGCCCGGACTCGCGCCGCTCGCGCCGTAGGTTCTCAGTAGAAAGTCGCCGAAGGCCGCGCCGGCCGGTGCATGAACTGAGTCCTCGATGGCCTGCCAGTCGGGCGAGTCGAGCGAGTAGGTAACGCCCGAGGAGCTTATGTACGACGAATCGGCCGTCCGCCAGGACACCGACAGCCCGGCCGACACCTGGTCGGAATTATCCCAGCAGTAGGCGCGGACTAAGTAGTCCGCGCCTGGAGTGACTGCAATGCGCTGGGCCAGGCCCGAGTTGTTGCCCGTGCCCGCAACGCGGCGAACCATGCGGCAGGCGGAAACGCCCGAGTGAACGGTGTCGGTTTCCCGCACGACGCCAGCGCGCGACCGGGCCTCCACGCGCCATGCCGAAGGTGTGCTGTCATCAGTCCAGGACTCGAGACTCGGGTTCTGGAGCAGGTTGGCGGAGGTGACGCCTGCAGCCAAGCCACACAGAATCAGAAGGCCGCGCATCGAAGGCAAGAGCAGCAGTACGACGCCGCCGCGGTGCGCCCGCGTATGGAACCACACAGGCATGAGGTGCGCAGAACGTCGAGGCTGCCGGCCGACGTCCTATTTCTGGCCCAGCACGTCGCGATAGCCGGAGATGTCCAGGAATCCGTGACCCGAGACATTGAACGCGATGACCTTCTTCTCTCCCGTTTGCTTGCACTTCTCGGCTTCGTCAATGGCACAAGCCACGCTGTAAGCCGACTCGGGAGCCGGAAGGAAACCCTCGCACTGGACGAAGGTGCGGGCGCGCTGCATCACGTGACGTTCGTCCACCGGGTAGGCGACCGTGTCAATGTAGCCTTTGTTCCGGAGGAGACTGAGAATCGGCGAGCAGCCATGGTAGCGCAGGCCGTCGCCCTTGATCGGCGGCGGCTGAATTTCGTGTCCCAGGGTCATCATCTTGAGGAGAGGGGTCATCTCGGCATGGTCGGCGAAGTCGTAGCGGTACTCGCCCTGCAGATTCGGCGTGCTCTGCGTCTGGGCGGCGATGAACTTGGTCTTCTTTCCCTCGACCAGCACGTCGTGCAGGAAGGGAATCGCGAACCCCCCGAAGTTGGAGCCGCCACCCAGACAAGAGATGACAAGGTCGGGATACTCCCCGATCTTGGCGAATTGGAGCTTTGTCTCGAGTCCGATGATGGTCTGGTGGAGCAGGACGTGGTTCAGCACCGAGCCCAGCGAGTACGTGGCCCTGGGGTCACTCAATGAGTCCTCCAGGCCTTCGGAAATCGCAATCGCCAGCGAACCGGGATGGTTCGGGTCCGTCTCGTAGAGCTTGCGCCCGGACGGAGTCCGCGGGCTGGGTGAAGCAAAGACTTCGGCACCGAACAGCTCCATCAGGGACTTGCGGTCGGCCTTCCAGGAATACACGGCCCTTACCCAATACACAGTGCACTTCAGCCCCATGAGGCTGGCCGCATAAGCCAGCGCGGTCCCCCACTGTCCGGCTCCGGTTTCGGTGGCCAGACGTTCGAATCCCTCCTGCTTAGCGTAAAAGGCCTGAGCCAGGGCAGTATTGACCTTGTGGCTGCCGGTCGGGGAGAAGAACTCGCTCTTGTAGTACATCCGGGCCGGAGTCCCAAGGCGCTTCTCCAGGTTCACGGCGCGGAATAGGGGACGCGGTCTCCCGGCTTGGGCATAGAGGTCCTGGATTCCGCGCGGGATGTCTATCCAGCGCTCAGTCGACATCTCCTGCTTCAGACACTCACCAATCATCATCTTGGGCAGGTTTGCCAGGCGCGACGGGCCGGTCGCCGGGTCCTTGGGCGGGGGAAGCGGTTCGGGAAGGTCCGGAACGATGTTGTACCACCGGGTCGGCATCTCGGACAGTGAGATATTGACTTGTCTTACTTCTTGCATACTAACCTCCTTTGACAATCAGAGAAAACGTGATGACCTAGCCTCCCTTTTCAAGGCGGGTCTTCGGAGCAGCTCGCTCGTCTCGAACCGAGTTCGACATCACTGCCATACAGGGCGGCCATCATATAGAACCAGCAGGGCCTTGTCAACGGCGCGGCTGTTGAACCGGGATGTCAGGCCCCAGCGTGGAGCAGGCCGGGGTCTAGAGGTTCAGGCTGCGCAGGTCTGAGTAGCGGCCGATGACGGTCATGATCGAGTCGGGTTCAAGCTTGAACTCGGCCGGCGGCATGAGGGTGATTTCCTTCTTGAGTACGTACCGGACCGCGATGACCAGGACCCCGTGTTGTTTGGGCAGGGCAAGTTGCTTCAGGGTCTTGCCGACGAACGCATCGGGTGTTGCCACGTCTACGATGCCGTACTCAGGTGAGAGCTCGATGTAGTCGAGGACGCTGGTCGGCGCGTTGAGCTTCTCGGCCAGCCGTACCGCGGCGTCGCGCTCGGGGTAGATAACCTCGGAGGTCCCGATGGACTCGAGGATTCGGCCATGGTCGTCGCTTGACGCCTTGGCGATGACGCGCTTGACCCCGAGTTCCTTCAGGTACAGGACGCACAGGATGCTTGCCTCGATGCTGTCGCCGAGCCCGACCACGACCGCGTCGACCGGGTTGGGGACCAGCTCGTGCAGCATGTCCTTGTCCTTGACGTCGCCGACTACTGCCTGGGTGACTTTGTCCTTGATGTGGTCAATGCGTGCTTCGTTTGAGTCGATGGCAAGTACTTCATGCCCGATTTGCGCGAGCCGGTTCGCCACACCGAACCCGAAATTACCGAGTCCGATAACCACAAACTGCTTCATATGCAACCTCCGATACTACCCAACGAAAACATCGTCCTCGGCATAGTGGTGGAGCGGCGATTCCCGCTTACCGATGAGCGAGAAGCCGATTGCCAGCGGACCCAGGCGGCCGAAGAACATCGTGGTCGACAGCAGCATCCTGCTGACAGGGTGAAGCTTGGTCGTAATGCCCATGGAAAGACCCACGTTGCCGAACGCGGACACGACCTCAAAGACGCCCTCAATGAAAGTGGCCGGCTCGAGTATCAGCACTATGCCTGTTACCACCGCGACCCAGAGCACCGCGGCAAGGGTGAGGCTGGATGCGGCATCCAGCGTCTTCTTGGCTATGCGGCGCTTGAACATGGTAATGTCCTCGTGACCCCTGAGCAGGGCCCAGAGCCCGGCGGCCATGACGCCGAGCGTCGTCGTCTTAATGCCGCCGCCGGTGCTGTTGGGCGAAGCGCCGATGAACATCAGGATTATCAGCATGAACAGGGCCGGAACGCCCAGGGCGGCGATGTCTACCGAGTTGAAGCCGGTTGTGGTCGAGGCGCTGATGGCCTGGAACGTCGCGGTGAGGATGCGTTCTGCCACGGACATGCCCGGCTTGTGCCATTCGGTGAGCAGCGTGACCAGCGAGCCGATGGCAACGACGAGCGCTGTCACCGTGAGTGCCAGCTTGGAATGGGTCGTGAGCGCGCGGGGATGCTGGCGGCGGACGATTTTCTTGCCGACGTGTGCAAGGTCGTAGAGGACAAAGAAGCCGATCCCGCCAATGAGCTCGAGCGCGTTCAGAACGAGGTTGGGGAGGAGTTCGTTGTGGATGGACAGCATGTTCCGGGTCCAGATGGACATGCCGGCAGTGCAGAACGCCGTGATGGAATGGAAGATGCCGGCGTATATGGCTTGCCCGAGCGGCATGAACCGTGCCCAGTACCACGCGAGAATCGCTGCGCCAATCAGTTCAACGACCGCGGTAGATGCCAGGATGACTTTGGTGAACTTGACCATGTCCAGCCAGGTCGGGCGGGCCATGGACTCGCGCAGAATCATCCGCGCGCTGATGGAAAGCCGTGCGCCGAACAAACCGATCAGGATGAGCGGCACGAAGCACATGTACCCGATGCCGCCAATCTGGACCACGGTGAGCATGACCAGTTGCCCGAAGAGCGTGTAGTCCCTGCCGATGTCCGCGACAACGAGCCCGGTCGTTGATATCGCGGACGAGGTCATGAACACGCTGTCGATGAACGGCTGGAAGTTACCTTCCCTTGAACTGAACGGCATGGACAGCAACGCCGCACTGACGAGCACGATTATCGCGAAACCAGAAACCAGTATCTGTATGGGCGTGGCGGTCCTGAGCAGCTTGGGCATGGGGTTAGTCTAGGCGCTGGGGCGTGTCATTGTCAGCGGGATTATACGCCGGTCAGGCCGGTTGGCAAGGTTTGGGCGGCTCTCCCGGTTCGTTTCGGGCCGGGTGGGCCGATTTGACGTGGCGCAGGGTCGCGGCTAGCATGTCAGCCGTGAAGAGTGCTCTGCTGGTCCCTGTGGCCGCGCTGACGTTGCTCTCCTGTGGCGGCAAGCTGCCCACGGTAAGAGCTCAGCTCGACAGCCCTGATGCCGGCGTGCGGATTGCCGCGGCCAAGGCCCTGGGTGAGGCGAGGGACCCGGCCGCGGTGATGAGGCTGGCCGAACACCTCGCCGACTCGGTGCCGGACGTACGTAAAGAGTGCGCCAAGGCTTTGGGTAAGATCGGCGATGCCCGGGCCGCCGAGCCCCTGGCGGCATTCTACGATAGAGAGAAGATTGAGGACGTGGCCGATGCAGGTGCGCGCGCGCTGGTTCAGTTGGGAGACCCCGCGATACAGCCGTTCATCGGTTTGACGCGCTCCATACGGCCCAGTGTCCGGGCCGGCGCGGCAAGAGGACTCGGCAAGCTCGGGGCACGGGAGGCAGTTGACCCGCTTATTCGGCTGCTCGACGACCAGAACGGGGACGTGCGGATTGCCGCCGTGTTCGCCCTGCGTCAGATAGGCGACAGCAGGGGCATCGAGGCGATTGCGGGCAAGGTTCAAGACAACGACGCGGACGTCGAATCCGCGGCCGAAAAGTCCCTCAGTGGAGAAGGCTACCAGCCCGAGCTGAACCGGGCCAAGAGGATTATCCGAAGGGTCCACTAGCCTCAGGTCGGAGCACACTCTCATGAGCGCCGCCATCGAAGTCAACGGACTGACCAAGGATTTCAAGGGCTTTGTTGCCGTCAACCAGGTTTCATTCGCGGTCAATACCGGCGAGGTGTTCGGCTTCCTGGGCCCGAACGGCGCGGGCAAAACGACAACCGTGCGCATGCTCTGCACGCTCACCCGGCCGAGCGCGGGCAGCGCGAAGGTCGGCGGCCACGACGTCGTTCACGAACACGATTCGGTGAGAAGGACAATCGGCATCATTTTCCAGGAGCCGTCGCTCGACGACCGGCTCACCGCGTTGGAGAACCTCAGGTTCCACGGCATGATATACAAGGTGCCGCGCCGGGAGCTGCCCGAGCGCATTACGCAGGCCCTGTCCTGGATGGAGCTGCTCGACCGCCGGAATGACCTTGTGCGCAACTTCTCCGGCGGGATGAAGCGCAGGCTCGAAATCGCCCGGGGCCTTCTGCATTCGCCTCGCGTCCTGTTCCTCGACGAGCCGACGCTCGGACTCGACCCGCAGACGCGCAACCGCATCTGGGAACGCCTGCTGCAACTGCGCCGCGAGCAGAGAGTCACCCTGTTTCTTACGACCCACTATATGGACGAGGCGGAGAACTGCGACCGGATTGCAGTTATTGACCGCGGCCGGATTATCGCACTGGATACGCCCCAGGCGCTGAAGGAGCAGGTCCAGGGCGACTGCGTCAGCCTCACGACCGGGGATGACGTTGCGGCAGAGGCTGAGGTGGCGGCCAGGTACGCGGTCGCGACGAGCCGGGACAAGAACGGCATTCACTTCGAGGTGAAAGACGGAGCCGAGTTTGTGCCGGGACTGGTGCGGGAGCTTTCGGTGCCCGTGCTGTCGGTTACGGTTCACCCGCCGACTCTGGATGACGTGTTCCTGAAACTGACGGGCCGGGAGATTCGAGACACCGAGGCGAGCAATACCGAGAAGTTGAAAGGCAGGTTGCAGCGCATGGGGCGGGGCGGGCGGTAACGGATGAGCGTGATTGATTTCGCCTGCATTCAGATGGTCTGGCTGCGCGACATCATCCGGTATTTCCGGGAGAAGAGCCAGCTCTACGGGTCGCTGTCCCGGCCGGTGCTCTGGTTGTTCATCCTGGGCATGGGACTGCGCGGTTCCTACAGCCAGGTGCAGAACGTCAACTACACCCAGTTCATCTTCCCCGGCATTGTGGCCATGACCGCCATTTTCACGTCCATCCAGTCGGCCATATCGATCATCTGGGACCGGGAGTTCGGGTTCCTCAAGGAAATCCTCGTGGCGCCGGTGCCGCGTACTTCCATCGTCATCGGCAAGGGCCTGGCCGGCACGACGCTGTCGCTCATCCAGGGCAGCATCATAATGATGCTGGCGCCGCTGGTTCACGTTCCGATTCCGCTCCTGCACATCGTGCCGCTGCTCTTAGTGATTGCCGTGCTCTCCTTCGCGCTCACCGGCATCGGCATCGTCATTGCGGCCCGCATGACGTCGTTCCAGGGGTTCGGCACGATAATGAACTTTGTCATCATGCCGATGTGGTTCCTGAGCGGCGCGCTCTTCCCGGCGCGGGGTCTGCCGTGGTGGTTGAATGCGCTGGTGCGGGTCAATCCTCTGACCTACGGCGTCGACCTGATTCGCCGCCTCGTGCTGGGTTTCGGTTTCTACCCGCCGCTGTTTGACGTCGGCTTCCTCGTGGCGTTCGGCGCGCTCACTACCACGGCCGCGGTGTTCTTCTTCAACCGGGGCGAGTATTGACCGCGGCCTGATGCGCGGATTCGCTTCGGTCGCCGGGGGCGTGTTGCTGGCCGTGCTGGCGCTGCCGTTTCTCGCCCTCTCAGCATGGGGCGTGCTGTTCGGCGCGCCGACGGTCGCGGTCCTGACATTCGTGGTTGCATGGTTGCTGCTGCCGCTCTTCAACAAAGTGAAGCCGGTCAGGCTGCTCAAGTTCGCGATAAGCTTCATGGTGATACCGGCGGCGCTGGCCCTCGCGCCGATGACGATAGGCGAAGTGAACCGCCGGGTCGAAGAGCTGAGCCGGCTCGACCGGACGAACCCCGCGGCGTTCTCGTTCACGGACAGGGCCGGCATCTACGGGTTGAACGTCGTCATGGGTCTTGTCGCTTGCCCGCTGTATCCCGAGGCGTCAAGAGAGACGCTGCTGATGGTGTTCCCGGCCGGGGCAGGCAACCGGCGCGTGTTCCTTTCCGGGTTCGGGCTCGGCTCCGACAAGCTGCGCGGACGGCTGCGTCAGTTCGTGCAGAGCCTGTCCCGGGATGACACGGTGCGTATCCGCACTTACGGGCCGGTGCCGGTCGAGTGGGACTGGTCCGAGTACAAGTTGACGAGCCCGGAGGCACGCTACGGACTGGCGCTCAATCAGACAAGGCTCTACGCGACGGCCACGCGCAGCGGCAATCACTGGCGGCTTGACGTTCGGCATGAAGTCGAGATTCGTTACCCGACAGACGCCTACGTGACGCTTGTCGGCTGGCCCCGTCTGCGGGTCCAGGAAGGACTGTTCTGGGTTCTGCAGCAGTGCGGCTGGCTGCATCCCTACACGGCCGAATGGCGGTTCACCATCGACTCTGACGACCCGAGGCTCGCGAGCTGAGCGCGGCGGCAAGTGCGCTCGCCGGGATGACGGGACAGAGGCTCTGCCCGGGCCGGCTTGACCTGCCGCCCTGCTTCATCTATATTGGGGGCTGAACTGGAGGCTACGTGGATTTCAAGTATCTGATAGTCGATAAGACCGAAGGCATCGGCTGGCTCAGGTTCAACCGGCCGCCGGTGAATGCGCTTAACACAGCGGTAGTTCTCGAAGTCGAGCGGGCGTTCGACTGGTTCGCGGCTCAGGACGACGTGCTGGTCATCATCGTGACCGGCGAGGGCAAGGCATTTGTCGCCGGCGCGGACATCGCCGAGATGTCCGGCTTCACGCCCATGCAGGCGCGGGTGTTCGCCCAGAACGGGCACCGGGCGCTCGACAAGATTGCCAACATCGAGAAGCCGGTCATCGCTGCCGTGAACGGATTCGCGCTCGGCGGCGGGTGCGAAATCGCACTGGCCTGCGACCTACGCCTGCTCGCCGACACGGCGAAGATCGGCCAGCCCGAGGTGAACCTCGGCCTGATTCCGGGCTTCGGCGGCACTCAGCGCCTGGCGCGGCTGGTCGGGCCGGGCATCGCCAAGGAGCTCATCTGCACGGCCGACGCGATTGACGCCGCGGAGGCGCTGAGGATAGGGCTCGCGAACAAGGTCGTGCCCGGCGGCAAGCTGCTCGAAACCGCAGCCGGGATGGCGGAGAAGATTGCGAGCAAAGGCCCGACCGCGGTCAAGCTTGCCAAAGTCTGCATCAACGTCGGACTGGACACGGACCTCGGCACGGGCAATTCGTACGAGATAGAAGCATTCGGCGTCTGTTTTTCCTCGCAGGAACCGGCGGAAGGGACAAGAGCCTTTCTGGAGAAGCGCAAGCCCGTGTGGAAATGACGGGCTGCGAATGAAGACCGGCCTTGCGACACCCGTCGCCCCAAAGAGGACGGCGAGGAGAGAGCGAGAATCTGATGGTGAATGCGGGAGAGCGGACGGCCGCTTGAGAATCAGGCGTTCGCAATCCGGCATTCGAAATTGTGAGGAGTACACATGACTATCGGTAAAGCACAAGACACTGTGATTGTCGGGGCAGCGCGGACCGCGGTAGGGCGTTTCCTGGGCGGGCTTTCGCCGCTGCGCGCGCCGGAAATCGGAGCCGTGGCAATCAAGGCCGCGGTGGAGCGGTCCGGCGTGAAACCGGCGGAGATTGACGGCGTCATCATGGGCAACGTCTGCCCGGCCGGCATCGGCCAGGCCCCGGCAAGGCAGGCGGCGGTGAAGTCCGGCCTGCCGGTCGAAATACCGGCGCTGACCGTCAACAAGGTCTGCGGCTCGGGCATGATTGCCGCGGCGCTGGCGTGTCAGCAGATAAAGGCCGGCGACGCAAAGCTCGTGGTCGCGGGCGGGCAGGAGTCCATGTCCAACGTGCCCTACTACTTGAAGACCCTGCGCAACGGCAACAAGATGGGCGATGCAAAGCTTCAGGATGGAATGATTTACGACGGCATCTGGGATTTCTTCGGGGACGTCCACATGGGCGAGCTGGGCGACTTCACGGCCAAGAACTCAGGCATCTCCCGCGAGGAGCAGGACAAGTGGGCGGCAGGCAGCCATGCCAAGGCAGTGGCCGCAATCAAGTCGGGCAGGTTCAAGGCCGAGATTGTGCCGGTCGCGATTCCTCAGCGCAAGGGCGCCCCGGTTGTTTTTGACACGGACGAGGGGCCCCGCGCGGATACGACCTACGAGAAGCTCGCGACGCTCAGGCCGGTCTTCACCAAGGATGGCACCGTGACCGCAGGCAACGCATCGTCAATCAACGACGGCGGCGCAGCGGTTGTGCTGGCGAGCGAGGCATACGCCAGAGAGCACGGATTGAAGCCGCTGGCGCGGGTGACCGGTTACGCGACCGGGAGCGTCGAGCCCAAGATGCTGTTCTACGGGCCAATCAAGGCGGTCAACAATCTGCTCAAGGTCCTTGGCGTCAAAATCGGCCATTTCGACCTCATCGAAATCAACGAAGCCTTCGCATCCCAGGTGTTGGCCGACGGCAAGGAACTGGGCTGGGACTGGAAAAAGGTCAACGTGAACGGCGGCGCGATTTCGCTCGGACACCCGATCGGCTGTTCGGGTGCGCGCATCATCGTGTCGCTCATTCATGAACTGCGGGCCCGCGGCCTTGCGACCGGACTTGCGACTGCGTGCCTGGGCGGCGGCGAAGCGACCGCGTTCAGCGTCGAGCTCATCTAGCGTGTGACCGTCCACCATACCACGAGCGCGGCCGAGACCATCGAGCTCGGCCGCGCTCTTTCCTCGTCGCTTCAGGCAGGGGACGTCGTAGCCTTTTACGGGGACCTTGGCTCGGGCAAGACCACGATGATAAAGGGCATCGCGGCCGGCCTCGGGGTCACCGAAGTCGTCAAGAGCCCGTCGTTCGTCATCATCACCGAGTACCGCGGCCGAATCCCGGTCTATCACATAGACCTGTACCGGCTGGGGCAGGGCGGAGCGCGTGCCGGACTCGAGGACCTCGGACTCGACGCCTACCTGGGCGGCAGTGGCGTCTGCCTGGTCGAATGGGCGGAAAGGGGAGAAGCGATGCTGCCCGAGACCGCGGTGCGGGTGAGGATGTCCGTGACCGGCACCGGCAGAAGGATTGAGGTCGGCGGAGGCGCGGCGTAGACGGAGGTAGTGTCAATTCTTTTGTGTAACTTTCCACGTCCATTCACGCGGCTTTCCTGCTGACTTTGGCCCGGGCCTTGGGCCGGCGCTGACTCGCCCGGCGCTGTTCCCACCGCTTGTTGGCCTTC